>Ga0265298_10005879_pt1 | contig 15271 bp, 10 predicted proteins | sample AusTroGonzalo_MG_3_FD_193486 | JGI IMG/M metagenome (GOLD analysis project Ga0265298, IMG submission 193486) | Bovine rumen microbial communities from tropical cattle in Woodstock, Queensland, Australia - Gonzalo_01 | ecosystem: Host-associated > Mammals > Digestive system > Stomach > Rumen ... | reverse complement strand
AAGAACAACTCTTCTTTGATATCTGCTGATTAGACACTCGATACAAAAGCAAAGTTTGCTTCAGCTTGGCAAAATTACCATAAGGCATTAATTGCTCCCACAATCTGTAATCCTGGCTATACCTATACTCCTCATCATATCGAATATTGTTATCATCTAACACTATCTTTCTTATCATTGCGGTTGGATGAGCAATGCAACTTCCAAGAAGCATTTGAGCTTTTAACTCTTCATCTGTATAGTTAGTCGACAGGCATGACTTAATCCATAATGATGCTTTACCAAATTGCTTTACCTTAGTTCCCAATACAACAACGTCAGGATGGTTTTCCATATATTCATACTGCCTCTTTAATCTTTCTGGTTTTGAAATATCATCAGCATCCATTCGGGCGACATATCGGCCTTTGGCAACAGAAAGTCCCTTATTCAAAGACTTTGTAAGTCCAATATTCTTCTCATTAAATATAAGAATTATGCGAGTATCCTTTTTCGCATACTCATTCAACAAAGAGATTCCATCTAAATATAAAGGATTATCACATATTATAATAAACTCAAAATCATTAAATGTCTGCTGTAATATTGAGTCAATTGATTGATGCAACCATTCAGTAGGTTCCTTATATACACTCATTATAACAGAGACAACCGGAGTGGTCACCATACATTATCTATTTATCAACTGATACTTAATCCATTTATAAATGGCAATTATTATAAAAGTAAATCTTCGTCCAACAGTTTTCGGGAAATAATTATTTCTTCTTTTTTCCTTCACTGAATATGTTATATTTTGAGAATTTTCATTCTTTGGTGCACTGCCCGCATCAATAACATTCAGGATTTTTTTTACATAATTCTCCACTGAGTTTTCCGAGTAGAACTTTATACGGGCCACTTGCTGGTCAATTATTTTATCCATCTGCTTCTCAAAACCCTCTTTATTAGCAAAAGAGTATTCCATGTCTGGTATTCCTTTATGGTATCCATCATCTGAAATACATAGTTTTACACCCATAGCATATGCATCATATGCCCCCATAGCACCTCCATCCATACCCATATAAAGATAATAGTCCAATCGAGACAACTCCAATTGTTGGCACATATACTCATAGGGCATTTCACGAGAGATGTTTATCCATTGAAAGGAACACCTATGTGAAGATAACTCCTTGACAAAATCGCCCCATCCTTGGCCTATAAAAACAAAGATAACATATTTACTATTCGGGTGAGTCTTACAATAGTCTAAAAGCCATTGCTCATTTTTCCTTTTATCAGAATAACACCTGCTGAAAATTCCTATCGATAAAGGACGGATATATTGATTCCTAACAGGAAGATTTATACCGTGAACTTTATTCTTATCAAACCCCAACTCGATTAAAAACTGTTCATCTTCAGGCGACATTGGAATAAAGATGTCATATTTATCCTTTATACTAAGGATTTCTCTCTCTTTAAAAGTGTCGTCCGTATGTGTTATAAAGATTGCATTAACTTTCGCCCTTTCTATTGGAACGGCATAACGCCACCACATATGATAGCAAATATCCTCCCCACCATATTCTTCTAGTGAACCTCGATTACATTTAATGCCTAATTTTTGGGCACCATTATATATGTCATCGGCTAGAATTTTTAGAATCCAATCCTCGCCTGAATAACAAATAAAAAGCGATTTGTTGTTCATACTACAAAGTTTTCAAAAACACCTTACAATTCCAAAAATAATATCATTAATAAATCAATTATTCCTTTTTACTATCTTTTTAATTAATCCCCTCTCTTGTTCATTCATATGAAGATACACGATTCCACAAGTGAGTAAGGCATACCCCCCACAGAGAAGAAGCGTAAACAGAATCGAATCAAATTGCAAAAAGTATTTACCGATCACAACAAAAGGAACCAATAATAATGTAACCTTTGTCAAAGGGAATATAACCTTGAAGTAATAATCATTTATTGATAATTTTAACTCAAGTTTTGCATTTGATACTAAACCGAAAATTATGACACACTCCATCACTATCAGAATGACAAACACAACGGTTATTCCTGCGCCGAGTTTTAAACAAATGTAAGAAATAACCAGAGCCCCAACCATTATTATTGTTTCTAACAACATCATCCTTTTTATTTTACCTATAGACATATAGAACATATTCAACGGCTCATGGAGTGCTCTAATCGTAACAGCAATAAGAACAAGTTGAGTAAATAATCCAGAATAATCAGGAACATCAACCAACCAAATTGATAACAGTTTATCACAATAAACGATAATAGGAACCACCAACACCAATATCCCAAAATATGAAATTCTTGAGACCAAAAGAATCTTTTCAAAGAGTTGAGATGCTGATAATACCGCGGCACTTTGCATTATTGACGGACGTACGGCTACAAGCGTATTGTTATTAAACTGTACGGTCAATCCTCGCACTTGGTAGGAAATAGATCGTGCTGCATTTAACACCAATCCGCCAAAAGTATTTAGCAAGAAATTGATGCCTTCATGCAGCAAAGAGAAAGATAAGTTCCCAAAGAAATTCCATCCAGAAAGGGAGAATATGTTATTAAGGAGACTATGATCCTTCTCCTTCGTTAGTTTACATTCTGGAAATCTCTTTTTACAATACCAGAGCAGCCATATCAAAGTTACAAATGGAATAACTGCCATCAAGACAGCATAGGTCCTTAAATACTCGAAAGAGAAATATGGGATTAATAGAATGATGACCAACTTTAATATTCCATCAAAGACAGATACGACAGCGTAAAAAGTCATTTTCTCGTTCGCAATGACCAAGGCATCATAGGGAATAGAGAGAATTCCTAATACTAATGCAACTACTGATAGATGGAATACAAATATTGCTGTATCCAGTTTTTCGACAGGTATAACAAGTTTATTATTGATTAACCATAATCCAACAATCTCAACGACAACAACAAATACTATGGCTAGCAGTAAATGAATCACCACGCTTATAGTATAGACCATTTTTTGTCTTTGTAATGACTCATTTCCTTTCTCGAAATTAAGAAATCGCTGGATGGATTCAGAAAAAAGGGATTTTAAAGAGACAAACGTTGCTGCAACACTGCCTACTACTGAATAAATACCAAAGTCTTCAACTCCGAGTGTCTTCAGCAGATATCGACTAGATACAAATGAGATTACTATCAAGAGTAACATCCTGACATACATCACAATTGTATTTGCTGCTATGGTCTTTGTTGAGGAACTCATTTATTGGCAAAATCTAAGATTACGCTACAGATTGATATAATTTGATCCTCTTTCAACCCACTTCCTGAAGGCAGGTAGAATCCGTTCTCTGTCAACCACTCGCAAACAGGATATTCTCCATCTCCACTGCAGCCAAAGTCAAGCAAGGCTTTCTGCTTATGCATACCCGTAAAGAGAAGACGCGTATCTATGCCATTCTCCTTCAAATGGGCGATGAGTTCATCCTTGGTGTGGCCATATTGTTCTGGATCAATCACAATAGTATTCATCCAGCAAACATCTATGCATCCTACTTCTGGTTCTGACTGGAAGATGATACCAGGAACATCAGCAAGATATTTCTTATATAACTCATGATTGCGGATACGCATAGCACGATAATCATTTGCTTTCTCTACTTGAGCAAGACCAATTGCGGCCACCAAATTACTCATACGATAGTTATATCCAATGTTCTCGTGCTGATAATTACGAGGGCCATCAAGAGGGAAACAAACGTTCTTGTAGTAACGCGCCTGATCATACACCGCCTTGTTGTTAGTCACAACCATTCCGCCTTCACCAGTGGTGATATTCTTGTTAGCAAAGAAACTGAAGCCAGCAATATCAGAGAAGGAACCAGACTTCTTTCCGTGAAACTCTGCGCCATGCGCCTCTGCTGCATCCTCTATCACATAGAGATTGTATTTCTTTGCTATTGAGCAAATGGTATCCATATCACACATCTTACCAAAAATATGGACGGGCATAATAGCCTTGGTTCTTGGAGTAATCTTCTCCTCTATCTTAGTTACATCAATGTTCCAAGTATCCTTATCTGCATCAACAAAAACTGGCTTTGCTCCTGTGTAGCACACAGCAAAAGCAGAGGCAATCATAGTAAAGGTAGGAATAATCACCTCATCATCTTTACCAATGCCCAGCGCCAGCAAGGCGAGGTGTAAAGCAATGGTACCGTTACATACTGCCACGCCATACTTACAATCCGAATAAGCGGCGAACTGCTCCTCAAACTGAGTCACGAACTTACCAGAGGATGAAATCCACCCAGTCTCTACAGCCTCGGTAACATATTTTATTTCGTTTCCTGCGAGCAATGGCTCACATACGGGAATAAACTTATCCATAGTTTTCAATTATTTAATCCTTAATAACTGCCTCTTCATCCGCAACAGGCTCAAATCTCACTTTGTCCTGGGCACCAAGGTATGGGCCTTGCTTCACTTCAAAGATATCTGCACGCTCTAAAACTTTAAAACCATGACCACCACCTTTGAGAATCACGATGTCGCCACTATGAACCATATGGCTTTCTATATACTGTTGATTATCATCATAGAAATCGACACGAACCTCGCCTGAGCGAATAAATAGTATCTCCTCAGTATAATATACCTCACGCTTAACTTTATTATGTGTGTGGGGGACTATAACATGACCATCTGGTCGATTCATGTATCCCAACTGAAGACCGTCATTTTCTTCTGAGAAGAAACCAATACCACTGTTATGATAGGTAGAGCGTACTATTGCGCCTAATTCTACGCCATTATGTTCAATTTTAATTACTGTATCCATACTTTTGTTGCATTTTATTTATTTTACTATTCCTTTTTCCAAATATGCAGATAGATTCATCTTCACACGCTCACTCTCACGCTCTATGGCAACCTTTGCCATATCGTGATCTACCATGAGCTTTACAAGCTGTTCAAACGAAGTCTTACTAGGATTCCATCCAAGTTTTTCCTTGGCCTTAGTTGGGTCACCCCATAAATTTACAACATCCGTTGGGCGGTAAAAGTCTGGCGAAACCTCCACCAAACATTTTCCAGTTAACTTGCTATATCCTTTTTCTTCCATTCCCTCACCACGAAATTCCAACTCAATTCCCGCATATTGAAATGCCAACTGGGTGAATTCACGAACCGAATGTTGCACACCAGTTGCAATCACGAAATCATCTGGTTCTTCCTGCTGGAGGATCAACCACATGCACTCCACATAGTCCTTAGCATAGCCCCAGTCACGTAACGAGTCCAGATTGCCTAAATATAACTTACTTTGTTTACCTTGAGCTATACGAGCTGCAGCCAATGTAATCTTACGTGTCACAAATGTCTCCCCACGTCGCTCTGATTCATGATTAAAGAGAATACCAGAACAGCAATACATTTTATATGCCTCACGATACTCTTTCACTATCCAATAGCCATATAGTTTGGCAACAGCGTAAGGACTATAAGGATGGAAAGGCGTATTTTCATTCTGTGGTACCTCTTCAACTTTTCCATATAGTTCTGAGGTTGATGCCTGATAAATTCTACAAGTATCTGCAAGTCCACACTGACGAACTGCTTCCAAAATACGCAATACGCCTGTTGCATCTACATCGGCAGTAAACTCTGGCGAGTCAAAACTTACCTGCACATGGCTCTGTGCAGCCAAATTATAGATTTCATCAGGTCGAACCTTGCTAATAATCTGTATCAGTGACATGGAGTCACCCATGTGTCCATAATGAAGATGAAAATTAGGTTTTCCTTCCAAATGGGCTATGCGTTCTCGGAAGTCAGTTGAACTTCTTCGAATCATACCATGCACATCATACCCCTTTTCCAAAAGGAATTCAGCCAAGTATGATCCGTCTTGACCAGTTACGCCTGTAATAAAAGCTTTTTTCATAAAAGTCTTATTTCGTTATTTAAATGATTTTCTAATTGCTTCTTCCGAATTATATTTTGATTGCCAGCCTAATTGACTGGCCTTACTAACATCATAACAATATTTCTGGACATCGCCAGGCCATGTAGGAGCATTATCAAAAAAAACAAATGCATTATGGTTTGTTTCTTCCAATGCTATTTCTGCTATTCTTCTAACTGTAATAGTATCGCCGTTTCCTATCAAATATGTATTCTGCCTATCCTTTGCATTATTTACCACATAAAGCAATCCATCAATTGCATCATCTATATAGAGAAAAGGTTTCTCCTGTTTTCCATCGCCTAACAAATGGACAACATTTTTACCTTCTACTAATTGCTTTTTGATGTCACAGACCACACCTCGTTTGGCTTCCGCCCCAACCACATTACAGAATCGTAAAATCCATGTCTGTATATCATATCTATGACTGAATGCACTAATAAATGCTTCGCAGGATAACTTTGATGCGCCATAATACGATATAGGGTGCATGACCGATGTCTCATCGAACGAATAATCAGCTAATCCATATATTGTAGAACTAGATGTAAATACGAATTTCTTCACATTGTATTTTACAGCCAACTGTAAGATGTTAATAGTAGTAAAGAATGTATTTCGAATATCTATTTCTATATCATCCTGCCCTTTGGGTATGCTCGTATTTGCTGCTAAATGATAGATAACATCAAATTTATACTTTTTAAAAAATAACTCTTCAACCTCAAGGTTATTGACATCCAATTTAATCATCTCAAAATTCTTGTTAGCAAGCAATTTATCAATATAACCATGAGAATTGCCAGAGAAATTATCAAAAGCAACGACCTTTAGTCCTTCAGACAATAATCGTTTACATAATGCTGAACCTATAAAACCAGCACCCCCAGTAACTAGAACAGTTTTCATTATTTATAAACTTATTCGTTTCTCAATATGCATGAATCTTGAAAACCGGCCAGAGAGCGTTCGATCCATATTATCTATAAAAGCATCAAGGACGCGTGAGTGTCCTTTTAGAGGAATGACATCATAATCAGCTATGACGGCTGGGATCAACGTGCTATTGCCTTCTTTCAGAAGTATCTCATCATCAGTGCTTCTTATCTTGATTTTGCAATCTCCTTCTATACACATAGAGATAATGAAACTATCGTATTTTAAGAGATTACGATGAAAGAAGCTTGAAATCTCCATTACACGCACATCGAAATAAGGGGTATCCACTATTTGGACAGCCTGATCTTGGGATGCATTATAATCCGTAATATAATTCTTTTCTACATGATAATCAATGGCTCTTGCTGCCAATTCTGTATGTAACTCGCGGGGCTTGCCATCTAAGCCCGGGCGATTGTAATCGAAGATGCGATAGGTGACATCTGAGGACTGCTGTACCTCGGCCAGCATGATACCGCCACAGATGGCATGGACACGGCCTGCAGGGAGGTAGAATACATCGCCTGCTTTAACATGATGATCGGCCAAGACGTCTGTGATGCTGCCGTCTTCTACGCGTTTCTGATATTCATACGGTGTAATCTTCTCCTTAAAGCCGGCATAAAGATGGGCTCCTTCATCAGCCTTGATGATGTACCACATCTCGGACTTACCCATCTTGCCGTGTTCTCGCTGTGCCATCTCGTCATTGGGATGGACCTGAATGCTCAGATCGTTCTTAGCATCGATGAATTTGACGAGCAGGGGCAACTGGCCGTGATATTTCTGGTTGACGGCCTTTCCCAAGATCTCGTCAGGATGTTCACTGATGAGGGCGACGAGGTCTCTGTCTTTCCATTCGCCGTTGGCAATGATGCTGGTGCTGGAGGGTACGGCGCTTACTTCCCAACTCTCGCCAATGGGTTCATCCAAAGGCTCCAGTCCTTTATAAGGTCTGAGTTGGTTGCCACCCCAAACTACCGTATGTAGGTTTGGTTGAAATAATAATGGATAATATTTCATAATAGGGGCGAGCCATGATTTCTATCGGTTATCAATTTAAACCGAGGAGGGGCTTTAGGTCGTCTTCCTTGTAGAGGATGTAGGTGGTGGTGGCGAGGAAGGCGAGGAAGAGGAAGATGAGGCAGAGTTGGGCGCGCTTGGGACCGGATTTGCGGACGGGAACCGTGGCACTCTGCAAGGTGGTGAAGGCGGGGGTCTCCTGTTGGACCTTCGCCTCGGCTGCCAGGAGTTGAGCGGCAACCTGCTGGTAGGCGTTGAACTGGAGTTGCATCTCGTTTTCCAGATCGGTCTGACGCTGACGCACCGACTCGAGGATGACATCCTGGTTGGCATCGGCAAAGTCGGCATAGAGACGACGGGCTCGCTCATAACGGGCCTTGGTCTCGGCAGCCAGTTTTTGGTAATATTCCAAATCGACACGTACCTTTGAGGTGCGGTAGTCGGTGATGAATTTCTGGAGGCGTGTCTTCACCGAGTCGGCCATGGTGGCACAGATGACCGGGTTCTGGTCGGTGACGTTGATGGTAATGACATAGGTCTTCTTTTCCACATCACAGACCACTTTCTTATTAATAGCCCCGGCAATCGCAGCCTGCTCTTTGGTCAGGCGGAAAGGATCGACAGATGTTTGACGGTCGATGTCTGATGGCTTAGAACTGAAAATTGAAAAGAGGGCCTTTTTGGCAGTGGACCACCAAGGGGCTTTCTGCTCGTTCTTCAAGTAATCGTAGTAGGTCATGGTGCGGTCTTTTTCACCCTTATCTTTGTTGCCCTCGATGGTGACCTGAACCGGAAAGAGCGAGGTCTTGAAATCGGTACTGGTCATGAGGTCGGGATAAAGCATGGGGTTGATGGCATCGGCCGTTGACTGGGCAGAACCGATATTAATACCAAAACTGCTGGCCAGATTGGCTAGGGAATTGGCAGAGCGGGATGAGTTGCCAAGTTCCGGGGCCAGCACGACCTTACAGGAGTAGGAATTCGGCAGGCTCAGGGCATAGACCGCTGCCAGCACAAATGCCACTGGCAGTACTTTGAAGTACAGCCACTTATGCTTCAGGAGATCTTTGAAGATCTTACCGAAGTCGATAGAGGATTCCTCTTCGCACACAGATTTATTGAGTTCTTCGTTCATAATATTATTATTTATAGTCGGGAAATGGCTAAGATAAGGGCGGCAATACCAGTCAAACTGGAAGCGACATTAGCAATAGAGGCCCAGTTGAACGGTTGTCCCTGTTTCTTGGAAGGTACGATGATCTCACAGCCGGGCTCCGGCTTGGCGCCCTTAGCGGCCACACCGATGGTACCGTTCTGATAGACAATGAAGGTCTTGGACTTCTTAGCGCGATTGCCGAAGCCACCAGCCTGATTGACGTAATATTTATGATTCTTGCCGGAGACGTAAGAAACAGTATTGGGGAAGAACACATCGCCCGTGACCTTGACCATAGGATTGAACTCCGGCACGAAGAGATAGTCGCTGTCGCGCACGATGATATCATAGTCGCCGCCAGGATTCTCCAAGGCCTTGTCGAGTTGGATACCCACAACATAGGTGTTGCCTACCTGCAGGTCGGCCGCAGAGATGGAGTCGTTACGACCCGTCAACATATTGCGCAGGGCATCGAGCGTAGCCTGCTCGCGCACACGTTCCTCCTCGTTCATATGACGAACGAGACGGGCACCACGGACATAGGCATCCTTGGTGACACCACCTGCAGCCTCAATGATCTCAGAGAGACGCTGGTTTTTCTTCGACAGCGTGAATTGTCCCGGGAAGGCGACCTCGCCCTCAATCGTGACATTACGCGGTTCCATATAACCGGGACTGCGGCGCACCTGAACCACATCGTAGGGTTCGAGGACAAAGCCCTTGTCGCCATCGACCATAAAACCATCCTTCAAAGCGAAGGAGAAGGTCTTGGAGATTTCCTTTGCAGGCTCCATCGCCTTCTCATCGCGGATGCGACGGGAGATATCAACCTTCACTGTAGAGGCTGCATCTGTCAGTCCGCCGGCACGCAGGATGAGGTCTTCAATGGTCTCGTTATCGGCATACTCGTATTTGCCGGGGAACTGCACCTCACCATTGACCGTGACGATACGTTCCGTCATGCGCTCCTGAAGGGTGGGTATGAAAAGGATATCCTCGTTTTGCAGGGGAACGTCAGCCACCTTCCCCTCCAGGATTCCCTTGACATCCACGGAGATCACCTCCAACGTGCGGTTGGGTTTCATCCTGCGCAGAACAGCATGGGCTGTGAACGCCTCCTCCAAAAGGCCGTCAGCCGCCTCAATGAGGGTCTTGACACTATTGACCTCCTCGCCCAAACGATACATACCCGGGCGGAAAAGGGCACCCCTCACCTCCACCATGTTCTCATAACGGTCGAGGATCGAGTCAACCGTGATTGAGTCGCCATCGTCGACACTGAAACTGCTCATATCAAACTCGTTGATATTGTAGACACTCTTGAGTTTGCCGCTCTTGCGAAGCAGGCGTACTGACTTCCGATAGGCATCGCCTGTGAATCCGCCCGCATAATCAAGCAGGGTCTTGACACTCTCGTTCTTGCGCATCTCATAAGCCATGGGACGCTTCACATTGCCCGCAATGTCGACAATACAGTCGTAGGCTCCCACCTGGATGACATCGTTGTCCTGCAGACGGATATTCCCCGCCAGACGACCCGAGAGGATGTACTGGTAGATATCGACTGTAGTGACCAATCGACCCTGACGGAAAACCTTGACATTACGGAGTGTTCCCAGTTCATTGATGCCGCCTGCCATGTAGAGGGCATGGAACACCGTGGCAAAGGCACTGAGGGTATAGGTGCCAGGCGCACGGACCTCACCCATCACATTGACCATGATGGTACGGGTCTGACCAACCGTGAGTTTCAGACTGCTGCTGGCATATCTGCTGCCAAGGGTGGAGCGGATCTTGCTCTGGGCAGCAGCCACCGTGAGACCGGCTACACGAATGGGACCATAGCCTGGGACAGTGATCTCACCATCGGGCGAGACCGTCAGTTGCTCACTCTTCTGCGAGGCGCCATAGATATCAACAATCACCTGATCGCCAGGGCCGAGGGTGTAGTTCTGCGGCGTGGCAATATTCATATTGGGCTCAAAATTGAGGCTTTTGTTGTTGAAGATGTCACGACCGAAGACCTTCTTGCCATGGAAATAGGACAGAGAGTCGACCATGATCTGCGACACAGCGGCTTCATCGCCGAGTGTCGTCTCATCGGCAGAATCTGTCACAGGGGCCTCGTCGTTTTTATTGCCACTACGTCCCAGCGAGCCATTGTTACGGCGCATACGGGACTCTTCCTTGGAGATGGACTGATCGCCCTGAAGACCGAGGTTCTTCTGGCGCAACTGCTTGTCGTACTGTTGGCGGAGGCGTTGGATCTGGTCGACCTTCACACCCTTCTGCATCAGTTTGGTGACAATCTGCGACTGACTGGTGCCAGCCTTCTGTTCCTGCTCGATAAACTTCAGGACTTGCGTGTCGCTCATCTGAGCGCTGGCTATTGTGCATGACAATAGCAGGAGGAAAAATAAAAGGTATTTCTTCATATCGAAAGTATTTGTTTTTTTCGAAAAAGTGTAAAATCTCTTTTCCTGACGTGTAGGTATAAGCGTTTGCTTATCAGCACGTTAGTAATAAATGGTTATATTTTATTTGGCAAAATAAGGGTTGGATTGGAATCGATTCCCTTTATTTTATGTGCAAAGGTAATCAATTCTTGTGAATTAAACAAATTTTTCTGAGAAAAATATTGTCTAATGCAGGGGGATGCCCCTAAACCCCTTTATGCAGGGGGGCCTGCAGCCTTTTTCTGGGGGATATCCCCAGCCCCCTTTTCGCAGGGCATGCCCTGCAATCCTCCATCAACCCCAACCCCTTCTTCATAAGAAGGGGCTTCGAACCACTCCCTAAATCCCTCGCCAATCATTGGCAAGGGACTTAACCGCTCCTCCTGTCGCTCCCATTTTTGTATCCTCGACCCATCAAAGGGTCGGGATGGGTTTTTATCGGCTCCGCATTGAGACAGCGATTCGATGAGCCATGAGCAAGCGCACCATTAAGCCTTGAGACAGCGATTCGATGAGCCCCATTACGGTTGATTATATGGTATGCATCCCTTTGCCCCAGAGCGCTCGACGTTATGACGCCCTATTGAGCCCCTTGTCAAGGGGCGGCGACAGCGGGGATGTACGAAAGGATGGCTCGCCCCGTAGGGGCACAGGCTTTGCGAGCCATACCAAAACTCTGAAAATCGTCGGTTTCTGCGATTTTCAGTTACATCCCTTCCATATAGGGAAGGGCTTGGGATAGGTGGATGTTTCTTTGCTTCTTTCTTTGCGCCAAAGAAAGTAAGATTAGAGTGCAGGCACCCCTGCAGAAAAGGGGTTAGAGGGGGATCCCCCAGAAAATACATTATTTGGTGATGAGGAATGAGAATTCCTCGAGAAGGGAGCGCTGGTGGGGGGAGAGGGGGGATTTGCGCCAGGTGGCGAAGAGAGATTCGAGATCAGACTTGAGCGCCTCATCATGAGAGAGGATGGCGAGGTAGAGTTGGCACTTCGCCCGTAAGAGGGAAGTGGGCTTGAGGGCTGCGATGGCAGCACGAAGGCGCGCCTCAGAAGCCTCAGCACTGGACTCAGCCTCCTGCATCAGACACGAGGCCATGAAAAGAGGCAAGGCCAATTCCGCCTCAGTGGCAGGGGTATAACCCCTGAACGATGCCAGTCGTGCATACGTACGGCGCAGTTCTGAGAGCAGGAGATAGTACTCGTTCTCATTCTGATATTTGTCGGTGAATTCAAACAACAGACGATGAGCGAGGTCGAAGAGCAGTTTCTTATCTTTGTCAACATTTTTAGACTTCTCGACAGGATCAGACGAATCTGTGCGGAGTTCAATCATCTCGGGCGACATTTCGATGGCGGCGATGAGAATGCCAGGGATCTGGACGACCAGATGGCGGTTGCGTTTGCCCTTGATACGCATGATGACACCCTCACGCCCATCGTAGAGTCCACCTTTGACACGAATCTTATCGCCAATGTTCAGACGAATCTCCTGCGGACTGAAGTAGGTGATACGTTCCTCGTTGTGTTCGGTGACGGCAATGAAATTTTCCATCGCCTTGGTGGGGACAGTGAGATAATCCTTCTTGTCAGAGAAGGTGGAACGTTGGATGAACACAACATAATGGGCATTGGCGATGTAGTCCTTCACCTCATCAAGTGTCCCTTTAACAAAGAGGAGGCGTGAGAGAGCCGGCACCAGAAGACGCTGGTCATGGCCCTGACGCTTCTTGACCTCGTATTTCAGAGGAACAAAGGACTCAAGACCATAGCGTCGGGCATCGTCGCGAACCTTCAATTCGTGACGAGGACTGGTACAGCCCATCACAAACCAGATTTGATCCATCAGTCACACAGATTACACAGATGGCGCAGATTCTGTCTGTTTGGAGAATTCCTCGACGGCACGAACCAAGGCATGGGGATTACCCATGTCGTACATGCGTCCCTGCAGACGGACACCCATCATGCCCGAACGCTGACGTACGGCTTCGAGGGCTGAAGTCAGTTCGATTTCCGAGACATGATCGCCATCGATTTCCTTCTGCATAACATCCTCATGAAGTTGGGCAAAGACCTCGGGCGTGAGGACATACTGACCAAAGACACTGTAAAATTCTTTCACACCCTCTTTGTTGCGTACGCCCAAGAATTCCTCGGCATAACTGGCCTTGGGTTTCTCCTGCATCACATTGACATTGAGAATGGTATGATCCTTGTCTTCCCAGACACCCGAAAGGATGCCATAGTGACTCACCACAGCCAGGGGAACGGTATGGATGGAGACCAGCAAGGAGTTATAACGCTCGTACTCCTCAATCATCTGGAGGGCACAGGGTTTGTTGCTGTCACTGCGATAGAGGGTATCGCCCAAGAGCAACAGTACCGGTTCGTTACCTGCAAACTGCGCTGCCTGATAGACCGCATGTCCGAAGCCCCGTTTCTCACGCTGGTAGACATAATGGAGATGTTTTCCGATATTGAGAATCCGTGTTTCGAGTTCCTTAGCCTCTGCGTTGAGTTTGTTCAGGTGCTCGTCGGAGAGGGGTCGCTCGAAATAGTCAGCATACAGCTGGCGCTCCTCTTCGGAACCCAGCACGAGACAGATTTCCTCGATGCCACTCCGGATGAGTTCTTCGAGCAGGATGAGGATGACCGGGCGCACCATACCATCGGGACAAGGGATGGGGAAAAAGTCCTTCTTCAGGACTCTGGTAGCGGGATAGAGACGTGTACCGAAACCTGCCACCGGGATGATGGCCTTACGGACTGTATGTACCGGTTTGAGTGTGAGGGAATAAGCCTTCAGGCCCTGTTGGTTGAGGTAGTCGACCAACTGTTGCTGCGTCTCTTCGCTACGCGCCAAGAACTGTACCGAACCATCGCCATGCGAGCCCACGCCCTTGCCACCCCAGACCAGCGGTTGGATGTTGGGATCCTGCAGCACTTGATGAAGTTTCGGGGCATAGAGCGCCTCGGACATCGGGGCCACCTGGGCATCGAAGAGGGCCTCAGCCTCGGTCATCAACCGACCCAGTCCTTCTGCATCGCCCTCCGCCATGCACTGGATGGCACGATTCACCAGTTCGAGGTTCTTCTCACCCAGTGCCTCATGCTCCGCCCGTTCGGCATCGCTGTTAGGGAAGGGATAGGCCTTGTTGAGGTCGGAGAGGATCTTGATGGTATCCTTCTCAGCACAGAGGTCGGCAAAGACCCAGTAGAGGTGTTTCTTGACATTAAGGGAGCGCACCTCGATCTCGTCGCCATCGAAGGTCATGAGGTTAGGTTTGACACCGAAGGCACAGGCCTGGTCGAGTCGTCCACAACGACTGGAGGTACGCAATTCGCCCAGATAGGCGATGTTCATCTCGCCCAATGTATTGAGGTTGAGATGATATAATAAATTGAACGCGCGCGCAACGAGTACACAGATGGCTGCCGAACTGGAAAGACCACTCTTCATGGGGAGTGTCATGTCGGTAATCCGGATTCTGACACCGCCCACCTTGTACCATTCAAGCATATAGGAAGCCACGCCGGCACAGTAGCAGAAGAAAGAGCCGCTCTTGGCGATGCGTTTCAGTTCGAGTTCGTCCATACGACAGGAGAAATCCTGCCAGACGCCATTCATCTCAGGTGCCTCACTGTAGAGTTCGAAGATGCTGGATTTCTCGACTTCGGCATAGATGCCCTGTTCGATACCCGTCACAATGGCGGCACCCGGAG
>Ga0265298_10005878_pt1 | contig 15271 bp, 9 predicted proteins | sample AusTroGonzalo_MG_3_FD_193486 | JGI IMG/M metagenome (GOLD analysis project Ga0265298, IMG submission 193486) | Bovine rumen microbial communities from tropical cattle in Woodstock, Queensland, Australia - Gonzalo_01 | ecosystem: Host-associated > Mammals > Digestive system > Stomach > Rumen ... | reverse complement strand
GCGGCGCCTTCGTCCCAGGCCCAGGAGTCTGCGTCGGTCAAGGATGCGAAACACCAGGAACGCGAGCAAGACAAGAAGGCTCTGCTGGAACAGATGTTCGTAAAATTCCAGAACGCCATCCGCATGAATGTCGAGGCAGACACCTTGCTTGCCTTGTTGACGGATACTTCGGAATACTGGATTGATACGTTGGAACAGCATGCCCGGACTTATACCGAGGAAAATCTCGATACGTGCCAGTTTTACGAGGCCTACGCCATTCTCCTTTATCGCCTTTATGAGCGGGAACACCTGTTTACAGGTCCGGACGACAAGATGGTCTATCTTCTGCTCTCGAAGAGTGGCATGGTCAATAAACTTTCGAGCCTGAAACTCGGCCCTATGGAAGTGAAGAACGACCGTGGCAGTGTTGGCCTTGCATCGAGCCCCAAGGTGCCCATTATGATTTTTGAATGGGACGATTCCGCCTGGAAACTCAATTTGCCCCAGACACTCCCGCTGATTACAAAGGGTATCGAGTCCATCGCCGTAAAGAAAAGCTGGTCGAGCAAGAAACTGGCGCTTTACTGGCTCGACAAGGAATACCACCTGACGTATTCCCGCCTTGACGATTCCCTTTACGAACCCATCTATTAGTCCTGCGGGTCCGCAGTTTAAAAACCGATGAAATTCCGTTTCTTAGCCCTTTTCTTGCTGGCTTTTGTGGAAGCCTGTTTTGCCGCATCGGCAAAGCCCGTTCCTGTCTTGGCCAAGTTCAGTTCTCCGAAGCCCTTTTCGGGGGAAAGGTTGTTCTTTGTGCTGGATTCGCTGGGCGGTGGCGGCAACTGGATGGAATGGGAGGCCAAAGGGGTCAACGACCCTTCCGTGGCAGACGCGATTTCGTCTTTAGGGGCAAAGCCCGAGATGGTTTGGGTTCTGAGCGAGAGGAAAAAGCCGCTATTTGCGGCCCTTGTTGCGCAGGGTGCCGGAGAAATGCTCGTGTTCTGCGAAATTCCCGCACTGGATGCAAAACCGGAACCTCTCAAGCTGAACGAGGTGATGGATCCCAATGTCGTATTTCGGGATTACAGACAAGTTTCTCCGAACGAGTTCGTTCACCGGGATCAGGATAATCTGAGAGTGATGGTGAGCGAGCAGCGGATCCGTTTTGCCTATGTCAATCCGGACAAGGAACCGCTTAAGTTCGATGCGGATTTTTCGACGAAAACCATCGTTGAAAAGAAGGCCCTGGTCCGTGAATACATGGATTTCCTCAAGTACGAGTATTCGTTGATGCTGCGGGCCTTTGTGCAGTCGACCCACGGCGTTTTCAACTGGCAGCCGTGGCATTGGTATATGGCCTCGTGGAATTCGAAATATTTCATCAAGAATGAAGAACTTGAAGCCATACTTGCCACTGGGAGGGCTCCGGCCTATTTTTCTGTGTTTAAGGCAAAAACGGCTGGCGGCGAATGGGTCGAGTTCCGCGCGAACGGAAACGGATTTGCCGAAATGGTGATATCGAAGCCGTAAGCGTTTTTCTATTTTAAGTTTCGTGATCTGCATGTTCAAAAAGTTTGCCTTTTTCGTGCTGACCTTTGTTGTCTGCAGCCTTGCTTCTATTGTTGTCGAGGATTCCCGTTCCCGGTTTGTGCTGGATGACGGTGTTTACGAATCTTCTGTACATGGCTGCGAACAGGGCGAAGGAGGGCGCTTCCTTCCTGAAAACTCGGTTGTCCCGGAAGAGGATGGAGCTGCATATCGCGTTTACCATGTTGCATTGCCTTCCAATCATAAGCCCTCGGTTCGCATAGGGAAGGTGAAATTGCAACCGCTTGGGGAGAAACACTGCAAAGGGGATTCTCTTAAAATCCGTCCGCTTTCCGTGAGCAAACCCTATATGCGTGATGGCCTGTGGATTGCCGAAATTGTCGTGCCTTTGGTCGAGAAGCGCGGAAGGTCTGTTGCCCTCCGCAAGAATTTTGAACTTGTTGTCGAGTTTGCTGGTGGGGTAGCACCCGGGGTGTACCCCGGGAAACGTGCGGTGAGTCGCGTGTTGAACCGCAAGTCCGCCGCACGCTTCGGCGTAGAGCGGGGCAAGGCCCGCAAAGCTCTACGCCGCAGCGCCCAGAGCGATTTGGATGATGTGGAGTTCCTGGCCGTTTTTAGTGTCGGTGACCGCAATGTCGCCTCGTTCAGCGAAGATGGTTTGTACGCAGTCGATTTCAAGACCATCCGTAATGCTCTTTTGCCCTTCAACCGCCAAGACGAGGTGGATGGAATCCGTGTCGACAAGGTTTGCCTTTACGGAGGAAACCCGGACACGCTCAGCGAAAGGGTTCCCGGAAATTCGCTATTGACACCAAACCAGATATTCGAAATTCCCATAGAGATTCGGGACCATTCACCATCGTCTTCCGCACCAGATGGAATATTCGGGCAGGGTGATTCGCTCCTTTTCGTCGGGTATGGCACGTCTATCTGGAAACGAATGGATAGCGAGGACTCCGAATATGTGAACGGTTCGGTGGATTACTTCCATTCGTATTCGCCGTATTCCTTTTATCAGTCGTTCTCTTTTGGGTACAAGACTTCTGGCACGGGCTTGCGGATGGATTTTCTGCCTTCGCCTGCCGGTAGTGGAATGCCAATCCATTTTATGCGCTATGTCCGTGGCGAAAAAGATCTCCTGTTGCGCGATGCTTATTTTGGCAAAGACGTGGAATGGGACGGCGAAACGGGCAAGGAATGGTTCTGGTCTTGGCATGGTCGGTTCGATACGACTTTAGTTTCCAGTTCGGAAATGTATTTTGCCCAGACGGCCGATTTGCCAGGTTTTATCGATGGCGGGAGCAACTTTGTTGCCGTGAGCTATTTCCCGTATCGTTCCATTTTCAAGTCCGCCGCCGAACGTACCGACGACCAGCCCCAGGATACGAAGCTTTCAACGAAATCCTACGATGTGCGAATGCGTGGAATAAAGTTTTCCCTGAATGTCAATGGTCAGGCGTACACCGAAAGGCAACTGGCTCCTGGGGGAAACTTTATCATGGATGGAGTGAAACTCAAGGCTAAAGGGAATTCATACGAACTGACGATGTTGCCTAACGATTTCCAGTTCGACCGTTTTGACGGTTATACGGTGGCTTACGAGTGGAATCCACTTGCCGATACGGCAGAATGGGTCTTGCCGGGAGCCGTGAGCGGTGTAATCCAGATTCCTGTCGGCAACGATGCAAACTTGCGCCTGATGAAGTTCAAAGATTATGAGCCCCAGGGCTTGTTGCAAGTTGTAAATGGTGTTGCGAGGGATAGTATTTCTGCTGGGGAGGATGTCCGTTACCTGCTGTACCGCGACGGTGTTTTTCGTTCCTCCATTTCTGTAACGGGAATCCCTGCACGGATTCCGGGGGCATTGAAAAACCTCGCCGCTATCAACAACAAGACGGAATATTTGATTATCTCGCCGGCAGAATTCGGCTATCTGGCTTACGACTTGGCCAAGTTCCGCTCGGAAGGATCTGCTGTCGCGACGTTTCCGACGACGTTAGTCCTTGTCGAGGATATATACCGCTACTATAAGGGGGGCTCCCTTTCTCCTGTGGCTATCCGCAATTATCTCGCTTATGCAAAAAATATTTGTCCGAATCTCAAGTACGTGCTCCTGGCCGGGTATGGGCATTTCGATTATCGAGGCTTCTATCCGAAGTTCCCCAAGAATTTTATTCCTCCATACGAAAGGGAAGCTGCCGTTTCGGAAGATTTTTACGGAGTTTTGGATTCAGGCCAGGTCGCCATTTACGGCAACGACGATGTCGATCTTGCTGTGGGCCGCCTGACTTTTGTGAACGAAACGGAATTCCGGAGTTATTTGAAGAAGGTCAAGGAGTACGAGCAGGTTGGGCTGTACGACCATTCGGATTGGCGTTCGACTCTTGTCATGGCTGCGGATGATGCTAGAAACGGGAGCGATTTGGATAAAACGGAACACACGCGAATGCACGAAGGTGTCGGTTCCATGATTGACAGCATGTCCGTGGAGCGGAAATACCGCTGGAAACAGAACAAGATATACTTGTTGAATTACAAGGAAGACGTTGCCGGGCAAAAAAAAGGTGCTGCTCAGGATTTGATGGACGCCTTGAATCAGGGCGCCTTGATGACGACCTATTTCGGCCATGCCTCTGTTACGGATTGGGCCAGTGAAGGTTTGCTCAAGACATCTTACGTAACTCGGCTCACCAACAAGAAACGGTACACAATATTGAATTCGTTCTCGTGCTCGACATCCAGGTTCGATAATGGCAAAACCGTTTCCTTGAACCATTCTTTTGTGTTGACTCCCGATGTGGGGGCGATTGCCACCATCGGTGCGACAAGGGAAACATTTGCTTCGCAGAACGAACTTTTTGCCAAGAAGTTCATTGCTACGGCGCTGTTCGAACCGGGAGCAACGATTGGCGATGCTTTGCTGACTTCGAAAAATCAGGAAGTAAAAAGCGATACCTTTAGTTTTCGTTTCAATACAGGGCATTATGTCTTGTTTGGCGAACCCGTCCTCAAGATGCCTTTTGGGGTGGGGGATATCACCTTGGATAAGGAAATCGATACGCTGAAGGCATTGGACAAGATATCGCTGAGTGGCTCCGTGAGTGGAATTGACAACGGCATAATCCACCTTTCGTTGCACGAAGGTCGGAATAGCAAGAAGATGTTCATCGGGTACCAGAAAGACTCTGCGAAGCCGATGGATGACACCGTGGATGTTGTTTTTGACGGTGCACTGATTTATTCGGAGGATGTCAAGGTTGCTGGTGGCCGGTTCAACATAGATTTCGTTACTCCCCGTAAACTCGCCTTTGGCGATACTGCCGTTGAATTCCGGGCTTGGGCGTATTCCGACGATGCAAGGCCTATTGCGCGCCATTGGAAAAAGGGCATCGTCATTTCGGGGATGTCTTCGTATGCGGATTCCATTCACGACGATACTCCTCCGACTATCCGCATTCAGTCTTGCTTTAATGGAGGGCGTTCTTCGGATTTTGCCGAGGGGCAGGTTGTCGAGATGCAGTCTCCTGCCTGTGTCCAGGTTGTTTTCGAAGACTCTACGGCGCTAGACTATCGCGAGCAGGCCGACGAGGGTATTTCTTTTGAAGTTGTAGGAGTGCAGGACCCGTTCCATCCGAATCCGTACATGGAACAAACATCGAAGCGCTCTGTCGCCCGGATGAATTTTCCGGCAGAACTGTATTCGGCGGGCTCCTATGTGTTCAAGGCGGTTGCTTACGACGTGTTGGGTAACAGGAGTGAACGCTCGGTCGTCGTAAACATTACGGATGACATGGAATCGGGGCTTGCCGATGTGTTCAATGTCCCGAACCCGGTGGGCAAGAAGGGAACGACGTTCTATTTCAAGAATTTTGCGGTGAACAGGCCTTCAACGGTGAACATTTTTATCTATAATCAGAATGGAAAACTGGTTAAGGTTATCAAGAACGCCATTTCCGGATTGACAACTTGGGATGGCAAGGACAATCATGGTAATATGCTAGCGAATGGCCTTTACCATTATGTTGTCAAGAGTGTCGTCTCGCCGAGCGAGGAATTCTCCGGCAAGACATGGAAGAAAAAACAAAAACTTTTAATTTCGAGGTAGCAGATGGATTTACGTGAAAAACCGGGAAAAGCCCAGACTTTGCTGGAGATGTTGTTGCGTTTTAGGCTGATTGCGGTCGTTGTCATGGTTGTTGCAACGGTCTCGATTCTTGCCGCGAAGTGGGATTTCCTTGTCGGTTTCCCGATTGCTGCGTCTGAGCGGTTTGGCATGTGGTTTGCCGAAATGGAGAATGTCCAGGGCTTCTGGGCTTCGTCGCAATACTTGTTTGTGGCTGGGCTTGCCTGTGTGGTTCTGCTGTTTGTCTTTGGTGGCGTCCGCGCCGGCATTGCCTCGGTTGTTGCGTCTTTTTTGTCTTTGGCTGCACTTTATGTACTTGACGGGGGCGAAGATTTGGCGCTGCCTCTGTACGGGGTGTTTGCCTTGGTGTCGCTTGGACTGTTGCTGTTTGTCAAGTGTTCCGTGGCGTGCATGTTGTTCCCGTTTGCATTGGGATGGCTTTTCTTGAGTGCCGTCCTGACGACGCTCCCGTGGGGGCTTGAAGACCCCAATTGGCTTGTTTGGGGCGCACTTTCCGCTTTTGGTTTTGCTTGTTCTATGGCTTTTGCCGTTGCTACAGGCAAGCATCTCGGTGCGGGGGTTCCGCAGGCTGGTGCTATCTTGAAGGCGGCAAAGCAGATGCTTGTGCCTGTACTCGTGGGAGAACTGTTGCTTGTTTCTGCAATGGCCGTCGATATGCCCGGTGGTGTTAATGTGCTGAATTCTGCACTTTGGTACGTGGTGTTTGCTGCCTGGTTCTTTGTGTTTATCGTTCCTGTGTCCTCGTTTGCTCCGTGGGAACGCCTTCGTGCGGGGACCCGTCGCGTACAGATGAAGGACAAGAAGAAAAAAAACAAAAAGTAGGCGTTCTCTTTCTAGGAGGCCTTTTACGTTCCCTTTGGGAATGACGATTTTTGTATTTTTTCCTTGTGATTTCTAGTTTGAAAAAATTTCTCTTACTTTTGCTATTCTTCGTCACTTTTGGCGTAGCATCTACGGTTATCGAAGATTCGCGTTCTCGTCTTGTCCTGGAGGATATGGCTTATGCGCCTATGAACGCAAATGCGTTGGATGGCGAGGTCTACCGCCAGTACAGCGTCGCGTTGCCTTCGAACGAAAAACCGACTGTGCGTGTTGCCAAGGTTTCGCTTGTTCCGCTCCAGTTGCCGGCTAGCAAGGTAGATTCCGTTCGCATCCAGCCTCTTTTTGTCGGGACCCCGTACATGCGCGATGGTCTTTGGATTTGCGATATCGTCGTGCCGCTTTTCGAAAAACATGGCAGGAAAGTATCTCTCCGCAAGAAGTTCGAACTTTCGGTTGAATTTGCCAGGGCGGCGTCCGGGGTATACCCCGGCAAGCGTGCCGTAGACCGGGTTGTCAACCGCAAGGCCGCGGCACGCTTCGGCGTAGAGCGGGGCAAGGCCCGCAAGGCTCTACGCCGCGCCGCCACCCAAAGCGACCTGGATAGAGTCAAATTCCTTGCAACCCTCCGCGTTGGCGATCGCGATGTGGCTTCGTTCAGCGAGGATGGCCAGTATGCCGTTCGCTTTGAAACTTTGCGCAAGGCTCTTGAAACATTGAATCGCGAGAATGATATTGATGGCCTCAGTATAGACAAAATTTGTATTTACGGTGCAAATCCGGACACGCTTTCCGATAAGGTGCCGGGAACAGACCTGATTACGCCGAACCAGATTTTCGAAATCCCGATAGAAATTCGCGACCATTCCAGATGCAGCCGTTCCCCGTGTCCTGCCGACAAAATCTTCGGACCGGGGGATTCGCTCCTGTTTGTAGGGTATGGAACTTCCATTTGGAAGCGCATGGATAAAGAGGATCCTACCTACAAGAACGGCGCCATGGACTATTTCCATTCTTATTCGCCGTATTCCTTCTATCAGTCGTTCCTGGTAGGTTACAAGAACAGCGGTAAAGGGATGCGGGTGTCTACGCTTTCTTCTCCGGCAGGGAGTGCGAAGACGGTCCCGTTTTTACGTTATGTCCGCGGTGAAAAGGATGTGACACTCCGTGATTCCTATTTCGGGAAGGACTTGGAATGGGACGAAACATCCGGTAAGGAATGGTTCTGGTTTTGGCATAGCCGCTTTGATTCGACAACGCTTTCCAATGCCTCTTTGACAAAGGACTTGTCCCAGACCGTTGACTTGCCCGGTTTTGTCAAGGATGGCAAGAACTATGTTGCGGTGAGTTATTTCCCGTTCCGTTCGGTTCAATCGTCAACAGCGGAGCGCGATGGCGACCAAATGGGTGGGGCCGAATTGTCGGCGCAATCCTACGAATGGAGAATGCAGAATCTTAATTTTTCCATGGATGTCAATGGGAAAATTTTCCGTGGGGGGACGCTTGTGCCGGGAGGAAATTTCCGCTTGGACAATGTTCCTCTGAAAGCTAAAGGAAATACATATTCCCTCACGATGCTTCCGGATTCCGTACAGTATAGCCGTTTTGATGGCTTTACCGTTGCTTATGAATGGCTCCCGCAAACCGATGACGCCGAATGGGTTTTACCTGGTGCCGTCAGTGGAATCATCAAGATTCCTGTGAAAGGCAGTGATCTGCGTTTGATGAAGTTTAAGGATTATGTACCGCAGGGGCTTTTGCCTATAGAAAACGGATTTGCGAAGGACAGTATTGCGGCTGGGGACGATGTGCGTTATCTGCTGTATCGCAAAGGTTCTTTTCATCGTGAAAACGATATTCTTGTGGAAGCAATTCCGAACCACGAAAAAGGAGTGTTAGAGAATCTTTCCGCAATTAACAATAAAACAGAATATTTGATTTTGACGCCGACTGAATTTGCAAGAACTGCTAACGAATTGGCAAAGTTCCGCTCGGAGGGCGGCGCAATCGCAACATTCAAGACATCGGTTGTCCAGGTCGAGGATATCTATCGTTACTACAAGGGAGGGAGCCTTTCTCCGGTCGCAATCCGCAACTACCTCGCTTACGCAAAATCCATGTGCCCGAACCTTAAGTACGTTCTTCTGGTCGGGTATGGTCACTACGACTACCGTGGCCTCATCCAGAAAATGCCGAATTTTATTCCTCCGTTCGAAAAGGAGGATGCTGTTTCGGAAGACTTTTATGGGGTCCTTGATTCCGGCGAAGTTGTCTTGTACGGAGACTACGACATTGACTTAGTCGTGGGGCGCCTGACTGTGGTTAGTGAAGATGAATTCCGCATTTATCTAAGCAAGGCTATGGACTATGACTCGGTCGGTAGATATGATCATTCCTCTTGGCGGTCAACCTTGATACTTGCCGCAGATGATGCCAAGAATGACAACAAGGAAGATAATACTGGCCATACAGCAAAACTTGAAGATCTTGCTCGGACGATTGATGAAATGTCCAGGGAGAAAAAATACCGGTGGAACCAGAAAAAAATCTACTTGCTTGATTATAAGGAAAATTCTTCGGGCCAGAAAAAGGATGCGGCGCAGCACATGATTGATGCCCTGAATCAGGGCGCGCTAATAACAAATTATTTTGGTCATGCGTCAGTCACTGATTGGGCGGGCGAAGGGCTTCTCAAAACATCCTACATTCCTAGATTGCACAATAAGAAATTATATACCATCTTGAATTCGTTTTCCTGTTCAACATCCAAGTTCGATGATGGAAAGACGGTATCGCTGACCCATTCTTTTGTCGTTTCTCCGGATAAGGGAGGAATTGCCGCTATCGGTGCAACAAGGGAAACGTTTGCCAATAGCAATGAATTGTTTGCTACAGGGTTTATGCGCAGTGCCTTGTTCGATTCTCTCGTAACGCTTGGCGACGCATTTTTGAATGCTAAGAAAATTCGCAGTGCAGATGAAATGGGTGATCCGAGGTCTTTTTCCGGGAGGCGTTATAATTCGGAACGATACGTTCTTTTCGGTGAGCCCGTTGTCATGATGCCGTACCAAAAGGGTTATATAAAATTGGATTCCAATCTGGATACGCTGAAAGCGCTTGACAAGGTAAAGCTAAGCGGTTCTGTTTCTGGAATAGAAAACGGAAAAGTTCACCTGTCACTTAGAGATGGTCGATACAATAAAAAGTTGTATGTCGGCTACGAAATTGCCAATAGTACGGATACCGTCTCGAAGGACTCTGTTGTACGTAATTATGCTATAGAAAAGAATGATTCCGTGATTATCATACATAAGGATACTTTGGCCGTTTCCATTGATGGAGCGTTAATCTATTCGGAAGATGTCAATGTTGTAAATGGCCGCTTCAATGTTGAATTTATAACACCCCGAAAAATGTCTTTTGGTGATACTGCTGTTGAATTCCAGGCTTGGGCGTATTCTGATAAAGTCAAGCCGATTTCGCGCTATTGGAGGGAGGGGATTGTCATTTCCGGGATGTCTTCGTATGCTGATTCCATCCACGATGAAACCCCGCCATCGATATATATCCAGCCTTGCCTCAGCGGCTTCAAACCGCTAAACTATGCCGATAGTCAGGTTGTCGACCTGCAATCGCCCGCTTGCTTGCAAGTCATATTTGAGGATTCTACGGCATTGGACTATCGCGAACAGGCTGACGAAGGTATCACGTTTGAAATTGTGGGCTGGCAGACTCCGTTCCATCCTTACCCGTACTTGGAACAGACCTCCAAGCGTGCCGTGGTCAAGATGAATTTTGTATCGGAATCATACCCGGAGGGCCGTTATGTGTTCAAGGCCGTTGCTTACGATGTATTAGGAAACCGGGGTGAAAAAACGGTAATCGTGAACATTACCGACGAAATGAAGTCGGGCCTCGCCGATGTGTTCAATGTGCCGAACCCGATGGGCAAGAAGGGAACGACGTTCTACTTCAAGAATTATGCCGGGGAACGGGGAAAGGTGAATATCTTTATATACAACCAGAACGGAAAACTGGTCAAGGTGATAAAGAACGCCGTCTCGGGTGTTACGCATTGGGATGGCCGCGATAATCACGGTCGTCTCCTGGCAAACGGTCTCTATCACTATGTCGTGCGGAACGAAGCTGCCGCGACGGAAGAGTTCAAGAAGGGTGTCTGGAAAAAGAAGCAGAAACTGCTGATTTCTAGATAGCCGTTCCTGCTTCGATTACTTTACGCAATATTCAGCGACTGCTCGCGGATGCACTCGATCTCGTTCTTGAGTTCGATGGCAAGCGCCGCGATGTCGGCGCTCTGGCACTTGGTGCCAAGCGTATTCGCTTCGCGTCCCATTTCCTGAAGGATAAACCCGAGGTTTTTCCCTTGTGCCCCGCCCTTCTTGAGCGCGTCCAGGAAGAGCTTGTTGTGGCTGTGGAATCGCGTGATTTCTTCGTGGATGTCGAGTTTGTCGGCCATGATGCAGGCTTCTTGCAAAAGGCGCACGTCGTCGATTTCGCTGTCTTTCATCAGGGCGTCCACGCGTTCCTTGAACTTGACTTTCCATGTCTCGATTCGCTGCGGGTCCAATACTTCGACCTTCGCGAGAACGTCTTCCAGGTGGGCGACGCGCTTTGTGAGGTCGGCGGCGAGGTTCGCGCCTTCTTTTTCGCGCATGGCAATCACGCCGTCGAGTGCCTTGTCAAGTTCTGCCTTCAGGTGCTTTTCCCAGGCTTCGTTGTCGGCACCTGCATCGGTAAATTGCAATACTTCGGGAATCGCGAGGATATGCTCGAGTTTGATTTCGCCTGCGATACCGTACTTGGCCTGCATGGCCTTGGTGATTTCCACGAACTTGCTCACTGCCGTCTCGTTGTAGCACACGGGAATGTTCCCGATATTGCCTTCGCCGAGCGTGATGGAAAGGTTTACCGAGCCTCTGGCGAGTTTTTCTTTGATTTGTGCCTTGAAGTCGTTCTCGAGGTAGGCGAAGTTTTTCGGGATTTTTGCAGAAATTTCAAGAAAGCGACTGTTCACGCTGCGCACTTCGATAATGCAGGTGGTTCCGTTCAGGGTGGATTCGCTCTTGCCGAATCCGGTCATAGAAATAATGGACATAGATTTAGTCAACGAAAGATTGTAGGCCGTAGAATATGGTTTGTTGTTGATAATTGATGTTAAATATAGTTACTGAGCGGAGAGATTTGATGAAAATATATGTATATTCCTTAATGTTGACGTAAAGAAGGATGAAGATAATGAAAAAAATATTGCCTTTGGGCGCTTTTGTGTTTTTATTTTTTGCCTGTAGCGACACTACATCTGTTGTTGAGGTTTCTTCACCTTTTGAATCTTCTCAAGATCCGGAACAATTAGACGATGAGGAAGAAGAAAGCGAATATGATTCCGATATGGGAACTTTGAAGGACAATCGTGATGGCCAAACTTATAGGGTTGTGACTATTGGAAAACAAACCTGGATGGCCGAGAATCTGAATTACGCTGACAGCAATGCAATGCCGAATCTTGTCGGAGCGTCTTGGTGTGGCGGTGGCGACGATTATGAAGAAAACGATTGCGATACATATGGTCGTTTGTACACTTGGACAGCCGCAGTCAACAAGGATGAAAGCGAATGCGGTTATGGCAAAAAGTGTAAGCTGAAAAGGCCTGTTCGCGGGGTGTGCCCTGCTGGCTGGCATCTGCCGAGTATTAAAGAATGGGAAACTTTGCTTACTGCTGTAGGTAATAAAGAGGGATATGCCCTTGAAAAACTCAAATCGACTAGTGGGTGGTACGATGGCGGTAATGGTACGGATGAATATGGGTTCTCTATTTTGCCTGCGAATACCTTTCACGAAGACCATTATGGCTTTGCAGCCTATTCCAATGCTTTTTTCTGGAGCTCCACTGAACTAGATGAATACGAGAATGCAAATTGTTGGGGCTTCAATTACAAAAATGAAAAAGCTATTTGGCTTCCTTCTAATACCTCGAAAAAAAGTGGCCTATCTGTTCGCTGCATCAAGAACTAGAGCATAAGAAAAGCCCCACACCATGATGGTCGCGGGGTATTTCTATTTCGACGAACTCATAACTCATCGCTCAAAGCTCATCGCTCACTTCTTGCTGATAGTCGCAATCACATGTTCGGCGCCGAAGTTCGGGATGCCGATGGCGGTGAGGAACTTGCTCAGCGTGTGCTCGCTCTGGAAGTTGATGTTCTCGATGCGGAACCCTTCCTTTTTGCAGAGCGTGTAGAAGTCCTTTACCGTCAAGAGGCGGATGTTCGGCGTGTCGTACCACTCGTAGGGCAGTTCCTTGGACTTGGGCATGCGACCGTGGAGCATGAGGCTTCCGCGCGTTGTCCAGTGGCCGAAATTCGGGAACGTGACGATGGCCTTCTTCGCGACGCGCAATAGTTCGTTCAGGAGCGCCACGGGGTCGCGGATTTCCTGGATGGTGCGGTTGATGATCGCATAGTCGAAACTTCCGTCGCGCAGGTCCGAGATGCCGCGGTCGTCTAGGTCGCGCTGGATGACCTGCACGTCCTTCTCGAGGCAGTCCAGAATGCCGGTGATGTTCTTCTCGATGCCGAAACCGGTGACCTTCTTCTTCTTGGCGAGGAAGTCGAGCAAGTCGCCGCTGCCGCAGCCGAGGTCGAGCACGTGGCTGCCTTCCTTCACGAGCTTTCCGAGCAACTTGAAGTCGCTCTCCTCGTGGAACACGGGTACGGCTTGCGTGCCCTGCTGCGGGATAATCTTCGAATCGAGGAAGCGTCCCACGGCCTTGCCGAGTTCGCCCACTTCGATAAGGAATCCATCGTGACCGAACTGCGTGTCGAGTTCAAGGCTCGTGACTGATTTGCCTACGTTCAAGAGCGCGCTAGTGATGCGACGGCTCTCGTGCGGCGGGAACAGCCAGTCGGTGGAGAGGTTCACGTTCAGCACTTCGGCGCCAATGTCCTTGAAGGCGTTTTCGATGCTGCCGTATTCGGTTTCCAAATCGAATGCGTCGGTCGCGTGCGCGATATGCAGGTAGCTGTTCGCGTCGAAGCGGTCCACGAACTTTTTGCCTTGGTAGCGCAGGTAGCTTTCGATGGGCAGTTGCAGGTCGAACGGCGTAGAATACGTGACGGCGTGGCTCTTGTTTTCTTGCGCCTGTGCGCGCTTGAACTTCTGTTCCATGCCGATGGCCGAAAGGTAGGTGATGTGCGCGAGCTTGCGGGCGTTTGCGAGGCCCACGTCGGGTTTTTGCGCCTTGTCGTAGTAGTCGCCGCCGTTGAAGTCCGGGTCCTGCGTAATCACGTCGCGGGCCACGACTTCGAATCCGAGCGCTTGGCTCGAGAAACGTGGCGAACTTGCGATGATCACGATGCGCTTCACTTGTTGCGGGTAGTAGATGGCCCACTTCATGGCTTGGAAACCGCCCATGGAGCCGCCCAGGACGCAGTAGAATTCCTTGATGCCGAGTCCGTCGGCAAGTTCCTTCTGTGCATGCACCATGTCGCCGATGGTGATGATGGGGAATGTGCTGCCGTAAGGCTTGCCCGTGCGCGGGTTGATGGTCGCGGGGCCTGTGGTGCCCTTGCAACCACCCAAAATGTTGCTGCAGACCACGAAGAATCGGTCCGTATCGATGGCCTTGCCGGGGCCGATGAGTTCGTCCCACCAGCCGGGTTTCTTGTCGTTCTCGGTGTACCAGCCGGCGGCGTGCGCATCGGCGGTGAGCGGCGAGCAGATCCACACCGCGTTGTCGGCAGAGGCGTTCAGCTTGCCGTATGTCTCGTAACGGATAGTCAGCGCAGGGAGCGTGCTTCCGTTTTCCAGCACAAAACCGGCCTCGCCATAGTCCTTGACGAAGTCCTTCGGCTCCACGGGGCCGATGCTGGATTTATGCAAATATTCACTCATATGCATGAATATAGTAAAAAGAAGGACCGGTTGGTAGATGGCGGGAATCGGATGTCCGCAAGATGGATGGATATGGCGGTTGGTAGAGAACGCCGTTAATGCCTGCGAAATGTTGAAAGAGTCGGAGATTCAGGCGATTCCGAACGGATTTTTGAACGAGCGTATTGGTAAAGACTATTGCCTGCTATAATAAAAAAGTAGAGCTTTTTTATCTTTATTTCTCATAAAAATGAAGCGTGTTCCTTTTTTTGATTTCATTAATAACTTATATTAGCGGTATGAATTGGAAAGAACCGCAGATTATAGATATCCCGATTGTCCACGACCAGCGCGGCAACCTTAGCGTAGTCGAAGGTGGCATGGACATTCCGTTCGATATCAAGCGTCTTTATTACCTTTACGACGTTCCTGGCGGTGCGACACGTGGAGGTCACGCTCACCGGAATCTGCAACAGCTCATTATCGCTGCAAGCGGTAGTTTCGATGTCATTCTCGATGATGGAAAAAGTCGACAAAAATTCTCGCTGAACCGTTCCTACCATGGATTGTACATTCCGACGATGCATTGGCGTGAAATCGAGAATTTCTCTTCGGGCGCGGTGTGTATGGTTCTTGCGTCGGAACATTACGATGAGTCCGACTATATTTACGAATACGATGATTTTATTCGCGAAGTTACAGCGAATAACGCTTAATTTGTATTAGAAATTTTTTGTAAAATAAATGTTTGTGGCGGGTTCGCTTCCGAACGCTTCTTTGAACCGGAAGAGATTCGTGTTCAAGAAATTTCCTCCGTCTTCGGTCGAAATACCCCAAGAAAAACGGAGGTAGCCTTTTTTGGCGGCTTCGCGCATCACGTTGATGAAC
>Ga0265298_10005877_pt1 | contig 15273 bp, 17 predicted proteins | sample AusTroGonzalo_MG_3_FD_193486 | JGI IMG/M metagenome (GOLD analysis project Ga0265298, IMG submission 193486) | Bovine rumen microbial communities from tropical cattle in Woodstock, Queensland, Australia - Gonzalo_01 | ecosystem: Host-associated > Mammals > Digestive system > Stomach > Rumen ... | reverse complement strand
GACTGGCTAACGGCAGACTGTTTGTCAGCACGTGTGGCACGGGTTTTGATGCGCTGATAGCGGATCATTTTGCCGGCAGCAGCAAGCGCGGTTTTGCAACGTATCTGCAGAATATCCTGCATGACGCGTTCTCCTACCAGCCGCAGACTTACCACATCGTCGGTGACGGTCTGGACGTGACGCACAAGGCGTTCCTGATCACATTCGCCAATGCGAACCAGTGGGGTTATGAGGCGCTGATTGCCCCCAAAGCGAGCGTGCAGGACGGCAAGATGGATATCATGCTGATGTCCAGCCATGCCATCTTGGGCAGCGCCGCACTGGCATTGCGCCTGTTTGCCGGCAGCATTGACAACAGCCATTTCATGAACACACTGCGGGCGAAAGAAGTGACGCTGGAGCGCGAAGAGGCAGCGCCGTTCCATATTGACGGCGATCCGGTGGAGATGGCGAAAGACATACATATCAAGATCGTGCCCGACGGGTTGCGCGTTCTGGTAGAAAAGAGATTCTGATTTACAATTCACAATTAGGAATGACGTTAAAAATCATCAACAAGAGTACGAACCCGCTGCCGAAATACGAGAGTGCACAGGCGGCAGGAATGGATATACGCTGTAACATCAGCGAAGCGGTCACCTTGCAGCCGATGGAGCGCAAGTTGATCCCGACGGGCCTGTTCATCGAGTTGCCGGCGGGATACGAAGCACAGATCCGTCCGCGCAGCGGACTGGCGCTCAAGCGCGGTCTGACGGTGCTGAACACGCCGGGCACGATTGACGCGGATTACCGTGGCGAGGTGGGTGTCATCCTGATCAACCTCAGCGGCGAGGTGCAGACGATTGAACCCGGTGAGCGCATCTGCCAGATGGTGATTGCCAAGCACGAGAGCCCCGAGGTGGTGGAAGTGACGGAGTTGAGCGAGACCGAACGCGGTGCCGGCGGTTTCGGTCACAGCGGAAGGAAATGAGCAGTTTTGAACAGTAAAATACGACATATTTGGGTTTTATTGGCATGGCTGACGGTGCTGCCCGTATGGGCGAAGAAACCGGCGCAGCCGCAGCCTGTTCCGTTAAGCACGGAGCAGGAGCAGCAGTTCACGTACTACTGGTACGCCGCCAAGCAAGCGATTGAGAACGAGCGATATGCCGAGGCGCTGGTGCTGTTAGAGTTCTGCAAGATGATCAACCCGAATGACGGACAGACGCTGACGTTCCTTGCCATAATGTACGACGGAATAGGTCAGAAAGACCGGGCGATGAGTACGTTCCGCCAGGCGTTCGAAGCCGACCCTGCCGTGCAATGGAACCGCTATAGTTTTGCACTGCTGGACCAGAAAACGGAGGAGAGCGTACGCGAAGCACTGGCCGTCATGGAAAAAGCCTATGCCGTGCAGAAAGCGAAAGGGAATAAAAAGGCGAAGGGCGAAAGGCGAAAGGCGAAAGTGGATGAGGCAAAAATAGATGAGGACCTGCTGGAGCAGATGCGGCGCGTCTATATGGGTACGAGGCAATGGGCGAAAGCGATCGAGATGCAGGACGAGCTGGACCGCATCAAAGGTTTTGACGCCTACAGTGCACTCAACCGCTACCGCGCTTATGCGGGATGGGGCAAACTGAAGAAAGCCATCGGAGCGATAGACAAATATCTGGAACTGGAGCCGACCAACATACAGTTTCTGATGTTCCGCATGGAGCTGATGGAGCATATGGGCGCCAAGCAGAACGAGTTATACGCCTTGTACGACCGTATCCTGGAACTGGACCCGATGAACCTGAGCGTACTCAATAACTACGCATACCATCTGGCAACCCACAAAGGCGACTTGCAGAAAGCCGAACGGATGAGCGCCATCACCATCCGCGAGCAGCCGAACAACCCGGTGTATCTGGATACGTACGGATGGGTACTGCATATGCAGGGGCGGGACGATCTGGCGATTTTCTACCTGCAACGCGCGCTGAGCAACAGCACGAGTGCGCTGGTTACGGACGAGGTACAGAAACACTTAAAGCAAATCAGATGATTTGCATTTGTGATTTGTGATTTGTGATTTATGATTTGAGATTTGAAGACTGAAAGATACATAGTACTCATGTTGGCCGTGCTGCTGATGGCAGGATGCGCGACGAAGAGAAGAGTGTCGCAGTCAGGCGTCAGCAGTCAGGCAGAGACATCCGCATGGCACACATGCCTGATACAAGGGGCGCGGGCGACGGTAACGATGAACGGCACGCCGATCAGTGCGTCAGTGACGATGCAGACGGTTCGCGACTCGATGATCGTGATCAGCGTCATGCCGTTTGGTCTTGAGTTGGTACGATTCGAGGCGACGCCGTTGGAGGTGACGGGCATCAACAAGCTGGATGCGACGTACGCTACCGCCACATTCGCGGAGATCAACCGCCATTTGGTACCGTCCGTCAACTGGGACGTGCTGCAGCAGGTATGCACCGCCGAGTTACCGACCGGCAGCGAGAAAGCACATATGCAGTACACACTCGGCAACCAGACGATCGAGCTGCAACTCACCTACCCTGCCCGCAAACTGGACGTGCCGGTGCGGGTGACACATCAGAACGTAAGCCGATACAAGAAAATAGATATTAGTAAGTGGTTATAGGTTATGGGTTACGGGTTACGGGTTATAGGATTTCTTTTGGCGGCAATAATACTATTGCCTGCTTACGCTGCGGACAACGTGAAGGACTTGCAGAAGAAGCAGAAGAAACTGCAAGAGGAGATGGAGCAGACAAACAAGATGCTCAAGCAGACCAAGAAAGACGAGAGTGCAACGATGAACAAGTTGCAGCTCATCGGTCAGAATATCAAGACCCAGAAGAAACTGATCCGGACACTGGACAATGAGATCGTGGCACTGAACCAGGAGATGACACAATTGGGCGCTAAACGCGATTCGCTGCAGTCGGTGCTGCTCGCCTACAAAGCCGATTACGCGCAGATGGTACGTGACTGCCATTATGCCCGGATGCAACAATCGCCCCTGCTGTTCCTGCTGAGCAGCGACAGTTTTCAGCAATTGATGCGGCGTGCGCGGTACTTGCGCGAGTTCGCCCATTTCCGTCAGGAACAAGTGCGGCGCATTGAGAACACACAGGCGGAGATAGACCATCAGAACGATCTGCTCAAGGCCAACAAGAACGACAAGATGAGCGCATTGAGTACCCGCAAGCGCGAGCAGGAGAACCTCAAACGGGACGAGAAGAAGCAGCAGAACATGCTCAATAAACTCAAATCGAAAGAGAAGGACCTGAACAAACAGCTCAAGCAGCAACAGAAGAAAGTGGCGGAACTGAACAAGAAGATTGACGACATTGTCCGCAAGCAGTCGGAAAAATCGTCCAAGAGCACCATGACCAAAGAGCAGAAACTGCTGTCCGGCGGCTTTGAGGCGAACAAAGGACGGTTGCCGTGGCCCGTGGAGAAAGGCATGATCAGCGGTCATTACGGCAAGCAGCAGCACCCTCTATACGAGCATGTGACGATAGACAACAAGGGCGTGTATATCCAAACTACGGCAGGCACCAAGGCGCGCGCGGTCTATGCCGGCGAAGTGACGACCTGCTTCATGGTGGCGAGCACGTATGCCGTTATCATTCAGCACGGTAACTACCGCACGGTCTATTCGAACCTGAGCAAACTGAGCGTCAAGCAGGGCGACAAAGTGGAGACCAAACAGACCATCGGCACCATCTTCACCGACCCCGAGCAGGACCAGAAAACAGAACTTTATTTCCAGATATACAAAGACAAAGATATTTTAAACCCTGAATTATGGATAGCAAAATAAAATCATTTACCATTTGGTCATTTACCATTTGTTCATTTATTTTGTCATTGAGCCTTACCGGTTGCAAGCAAAACAAATGGCTGGATTGGAAAGCGCAGAACGAGATGTGGCTGGAGCAGAACAAGAACAAGCCGGGCGTACAAGTGACGTCCAGCGGACTTCAGTACAAGATCATTGCCGACCCGGGAGCGAAGAACGGCGAAGCACGTCCGAACCAGACAAGCACCGTCATTTGCGACTATGAAGCCAAACTGATTAACGGTTGTGTGGTGAATCCTGCTATGGGGGCACGGATTATATTATCACAGACCATCCCGGGTTTTGCCGAAGGATGTCATAAGATCCACTCCCACGGCGACATCGAGCTGTATATCCCTGCCTATCTGGGCTACGACTCTGACAAATACAATAACGACAAGTACAACGAAGCGGAAGGCCTCGGTACCGAAGGTACGACCAGTTTTATTCCGCCCTACTCGACCCTCATTTATACGGTTCATCTATGCAGCGTGGTTGGCGAATAACATATCGTCTTCTGGTCCTTTTGCTCGTGTTCTTATGTCCGTCGTGCGATGACCAGAACTCGTTTCAATCGAGCGTGCCGCGCTATCCGGTGAACGTTACGATTGACACCCGCAGCGGTGTATTTGTGCATTTTGTGCCCTCAGCGCTGAACACGTACGTTCTGGTGGATGAAGAGGGGTATCATTACAACGGACAGGTGGTGCAACGTTCGGTGCTGGACGCCATCGGTTACGGAGGCGTGGTGGTGTATATTGACATCAACGGGCAGTACAACGCGTTTGATCTGGCATGTCCCTATTGCGCAGGGCGAGGCAGGCGGATGCCCTGTTTGATGGACGGCATACATGCCGTTTGTCCCGAATGCGGCGAGCATTATGACATAGGATCCGGTACCGCCGCGCCCCAACAAGGAATAGCCAAAGAGGGCATGCTGCGTCTGCCGCTCAACAATAACGGCGGGCAATTAACGATTAGACAATGATTTCAGAAAGCGACTTGATCTCCATCGGCGTGCTCAAACGCACCCATTACAAGGACCTGCCGCCGTTCGTTTTCGTACGGCGCGACGGGTTGTTCGTACCGTTCCGGTCGGAGGATATATCCGAACTGATGGGCGAAGAAGGGTTCGTGCTGCGGAGCGACATACAGGAGGAAGAGGACGGTCTGATGACCTGGCAGGACCTGGTGGGTTACATCATCGTGGACCAACAGGCGGACGGCGAATGGAAGAAAGTGGGTGTGATTGCCGAAGTCGATGAGAGTACCATCAATACGCTGGCAACACTGGAAGACGGACGGATGGTGCCGCTGCACGAAGATTTCATATTGGAGATAGACGAAGACGCGCATGAGCTGCGTGTGAACCTGCCTTTTGCGTTATGAGCAAGAAACTGACAAGCGATGAGATGGGGCGCATGAACGTGGCGCAGTACCGCAAAGCCGACAAACTGCCGCTGGTGGTAGTGCTGGACAATGTGCGCAGCCAGCATAACGTGGGTGCGGTGTTCCGTACTGCCGATGCGATGCGTATAGAGCGGGTGGTGCTGTGCGGCATATGCTGCTGTCCACCCAACCAGGAGTTGCACAAGACGGCGTTGGGAGCCGAAGAAAGCGTCGATTGGCAGTATTACGGCGAGACGATTGACGCCGTGCGGGACTTGCAGGCGCAGGGTTATACGGTTTATGCTGTGGAGCAGGCGCACGATTCGGTGACGCTAGAAGAGGTAGTTGAACAATTCACAATTCACAATTCACAATTCACAAATTGTCCCAAATTGGCGGTTATAATGGGTCATGAGGTTTTCGGCGTCCAACAGGAAGTAATAGATATTTGCACGCAATGCATAGAGATACCACAATACGGCACGAAGCACTCGATGAACGTCAGTGTGACGGCGGGCATCGTGATGTACCGCTTAGCCTCCTCTCTCCGGCACGCGACAAGGAAGTAGCCAAGGCGGCTATTCAGGCGGGAGCGGATGCGGTGTATATAGGTGCACCGGCTTTCGGTGCGCGGCAGGCGGCAGGCAACAGTCTGGAGGATCTGGCAGAGGTGGTGAGTTATGCCCATACGTACGGCGTGCAGGTATTGGTGACACTCAATACATTGCTGCATGAGGATGAATATGCGCAGGCGGTCGCGCTTGCGCACGCGTTATATAAGATAGGTGTCGATGCGCTGATCATTCAGGACCTGCATCTGCTGGATTATGATCTGCCACCTATCCGTCTGCACGCTTCGACCCAATGCGACAACCGCACGCCGGAGCACGTAGCACGGTTGCGCGACCTGGGCTTCAAGCGCGTAGTGCTGGCCCGCGAACTGGGTATTGACGAGATACGCGCCATCCATGAGGCGGTGCCGGATATTGAGTTGGAGGCGTTTGTGCACGGGGCATTGTGCGTGTGCTATTCGGGACGGTGCTACATGAGCGAGGTGCTGGCGGGACGAAGCGCCAACCGGGGTGCGTGTGCGCAGTTCTGCCGCATGGCATACGACCTGCTGGACGCAGAAGGCAACGAGGTATTGGACAATGAGGGGAAGCCTATTCACCAACGGTATTTGCTGTCGCTGCAGGACCTCGACCGCAGCGCCTGGCTGAACGAACTGATTGACGCCGGCGTGACAACCTTCAAGATAGAGGGGCGGCTTAAAGATGCGGACTACGTGACCAATATTACGGCGTATTATCGGGAAAAATTAGACAAATTCACAATTCACAATTCACAATTCACAAACGAATCGGTTTACACGCGGTCGTTTGAGCCGAATCCGGAAAAGACCTTCCATCGCGGAGCGACGGATTATTTCCTGCACGGCAGGACAGCACACATGGCGAACTGGGACACACCCAAATCTACCGGTGAGTATATCGGCGAAGTGGTGGAAGCCAAAGGCAACACGCTCCGCGTGCGGCTGAAAGAGGGCGTGATGCTGCATAACGGCGACGGACTGACCGTCGGCAGCGAAGGATTCAACGTGAACGGCGTGGAAGGAAACCTTGTTCGGGTGAACAAGACATTAGCCATTAACCGTTGGCCGTTGGCTCTTTATCGTAACTTGGATGTTGAGTTCGCCAAATCGCTGTATAGCGAACGGAGGATTCCTGTGGATATCGTCTTCCGCGAAACGGAAGAGGGGTTTGAACTGAGTTATCGCTCAGATTTCAAATGTATGATATCCCATTTCAGTTATCCGCATGAGCCGGCGAAGAACGAGGCGAAAGCGATGGAGACGATTCGCACGCAGTTGAGCAAGTTGGGCGATACGCCGTATATCGCGCGTGAGGTGCGCATAGAAAGTCAGCCTTATTTTATTCCGATTGGCATTTTGAACGAATGGAGACGCAATACGATCATCTGATGACCTGCAAGTACTGCCTGCTCTTTGAGTTGGGGCACTGCCGCAAGACAAATCCTTATCCGAAAGACAAGGAGCCGCGGTTCTTGCGGCTACGTACCGGAAAGACCTTGCGTCTGACGTTCGATTGCAAGAACTGCCAAATGCTTATAGACGAATGATCGCACTTATTTTCTCACTTGTTTTGCACGTCAGCGCCGGCGAAAGCATCAACGCCGCACTGGATTCTGCGCGTGCCGCCTATGCCAAGCGCGGCGAGCAAACCACCATTCTCATTGCGCCGGGTACGTATCAAGAAGAACTGACGATCGACGTGCCGGGTCTCCGGCTCAAGAACGCCAGCAAGAAACCGTCTATCGGGTTGCGCAACCAAGGCGTGGACTGCGATCCCGAGGCGGTGCGGATCACATGGTATTATGGTCATGGTTATCAGTATCGGAGCATGGGCGAGACCGTCAATTACGGCGGCAGCAGGACCCGCAAATGGAACGCGTCGGTGCTTGTGACGGCACCGGATTTCTATGCAGAGAACATCATTTTTGAGAACAGTTTCAACCTCTATGTATCCGAAAAAGAGGCACAGGACAGTCTGGTGGACATCAGTCAGTCCGATCTGCCGTGGACAGAGAAAGAGCGGCCGAAGAAAGTGATGCCGGAGCGTCCCAAAGAGGCGGGTTCGACCGAGGTGCAGAAGAAAGACTACCGTGAACGTGCGGCGGCTATCTCGTTCACGTCCACAGCGACCAATGCGCATCTGAAGAACTGCCGAGCAGTGGGACGGCAGGACGTGCTGTATGGCGACCAGGGAGCCGACATTTACTGGGAAGGCGGAGTGTTGCAAGGCGGTGTGGATTTTATCTTCGGCGCCATGACGATGGCAGTGGAAGGAGCGACCATTGTGGCGAATATCAACGGCGAGAAAGGCGACAAATGCTATATTTCCGCAGGACGATCAGGAAGTGACGAGAAAGGGTTACAGGTTACGGGTTACGGGTTACGGGGAATGTTGTTCTACAAATGTCATATCCGTTTGGCGACGGAAGAGGAATTGCGGCTATCTAAATACACTATCAAGACCCAGAAAACGAAAGGCGGTGTGACGACTACAGACACCATAGAAAAGTTCCGCCCAAGACGTCAGCAAGTCTGGCTGGCTCGTCCGTGGAGAGCATGGGGCGAGACCGTTTGGGCTTATACGACTTGGGATAAAGATGTTTTGGCACCCGAAGGTTGGAGCACCGGGCTGATCCACAAAAGGGAGGATTTTAACCCGGAGAATCCCTGTCCTAAAAGCTATGAGTTCCGTTCGCAGGACAAATCGGTCGGCAGACCGAGTTGGGTCAAAGTGTTGGATAAACCTGTTCTGCCCGATGGCACCAAATTGTCGCCCAAGAAGTGGAAATAGCCACAAAAAGCAAAATAAATTTGCATATATCAAAAATTTGTAGTAATTTTGCAGTCGAAAAGGTTTTTGAACCCAAACCGTCGCTTACAGACGATAAACAGAAGGACATGCGCAAGTGTGCGCGACACAGAAAAACAAGCGTTTGCTCTATTTGAGGATTCATTCAATCATCCACAACATTGAAAATCACATTCCGAGAATAATGCGAAACGCTCACGTAGATACGTGGGCTTTCTGCATGTATATTGGATGTGACGGGAGTGGATGCCCGAATGAACCAAAAGCAGTTAGTTCACGTTTTTTATGTACAATTAAACCGAAGAGGCAATGAGAGAACCGCCACTCCAAGAAATGAAAAAGAGGTCTGTTTTATTCACCATTTTGCTGCTGGCAAGCATTGCCGTGCGGGCGCAATTCTTTACCCAGATGAGCCTTTTAACGCCGCATTACTACCCGGGCGAGGTGTATTTCAAGGACGGACACCACGAGGAGTTCTTCGAGGTGGAGTTACCGCGCGTGGGCAAAAGCAAACTGGGTGTCAAGAAATATGCGGACGAGAAGAAACACACCGACATAGAGGCTGCGGACATCATCGGCATCAAAATATGGCACAAGGATTTCCCGGACAAACAGCATATCCTCTATTATATCCATGCCCGCAAATCGATGATGCAAAGCGATCACCAGTGGGGCAACCCGGTAATGGGTAGCGCGTGGGGCATCGTCTATAAATGCGAACAGAACTACCAGATGAACAAGAAAACCGGCGATTTGGAGTTTATCAAATTCACCGGAGGCAACGGTCCCGACACGCCTACCCTCTATTACCTCGTCCGTGACGAATGGAAGCAGGCAGAATTAGCCATGTGGGACGGCGGTTTTATGGCAATGAAGAAAGCCGCCGCCAAGCTGTTTGAAGAGAATCCGGAGATATCCGAAGCTATCAAAAAAGGCAAACTCAAAGGCTCCGACATGCAATATATCCTTGACCAGATGGCAGGCGGCAAGCAGGTCGAAGAGCCGGCACTCATTATTCCCGAAGCACAATCCGACTCCACACGCAACGGTGTAGTCGGTGATGACGAATAAAAGAACATGATTATGAAAAAGTACTATTTACTGACAATCGCGTTGTTTTGTCTGGCTTCCGTAACCTGTGCACAGGGATTGCGTCACAGTGTATGCGTGGTACAGCCGGAACTGTCGGATGCCGACAAGACCCTTATGGGCGATTACGCCCTTTATATAGCACGTGCCGGACTGGCTAACGCCTCGCAGGCCATTACCAATTACAAGAGCGGCGAGACCTTCGGTTCGGGTGTCGTAATAGAGCAGAACGGAAAGAAATACGTGCTGACGAACCTCCACGTAGTGGGTTACGCAGCGCATGCGACGCTTGTATTCCAGCTCCACGAGAAGACCGTCCGCTACCCGCATTGCGCCGTGGTGAACGTCGGTTCCACCGATTTGGCGGCTATCGAACTGCCTGCGGAATGCGACATGATTCCTCTACCCGTTTACAACGGCACCATCGAAGAGGATATGGCGATAGTGGCGGCAGGTTTTCCGGAACTGGCTAACAAACCGTCGTGGCAACTGACGCGCGGAAGCATCTCCAACGCACATGTGGACATAGACGCCAACGAGCGCGCCACGCGCATCATCCAGCATACCGCTTCCATAGACCCAGGCAGCAGCGGAGGACCGCTTTTGCTCAAGAACGCAGCCGGCAAATATGAGATATTAGGTGTCAACACATGGAAAGCCTTCTACCGTGAAGGTGTGGGACTCGCGATTGGCAAAGAGGATGTGGAGTCGTTCATGCGTTCGTTAGGCACACCCTCCAAAGCCGTGATAAACGAACTCGAACCGCTTCGTTCCCTTTCAGGCGAACAATGGCTGTATGTCTACCGCCAGTTACCCGACACGCTCCGCAAACGCGTCAAGGAGACAGACTGGCATCTGCCGTTTGACCAGGCATTGATGACGCTTGCCATGCGCGACAGCATTGTGGCAGCCAACAACGGCAAAGGAGCCAGGCACTACGAGCAATCGGCGACACGCGTTGTAACCGATATGAATAATCTCAATCATTTCCGCCTCGTGTATGACAATTACTTCGGCATGAACCAGCAGGTCGGTATTCAACTCGGTCACGACTGGTGGGGTTTCCTCACGACCGGTATGGAGGTGACCACCTTCCTGCTCAACCCGCCTGCCGGCAGTGCCAAACCGCTCTACGCGGGTGTCATGTTCGGTATCTATCTGGGCGGTCAGGTACCTATCGCCGTCGGCAAGCATATCCTTGCGCCGGCGGTGACGCAGAGCGCAGAAGCCGGTCCGCTCATTACCGGCAGTTTCGGTGGCAGTTATGCCATCACCACCGATACGCGTATCGGTCTGGACTGGCGTATTCCCGTAGGCTCGCGCCAGTTGGTACTGGGTGTCCATTATAACATGAACTGGCTCTGGACAAAGACCAATCTGAGCATGACGCCTTATACCACCACTACGATACGTTCTACCAAACTCAACCAGTACCTTCAACACGGCATAGGTGTAAATTTTGGCGTAGCATGGTAGGATAATGTGTAAAAATTGACGGAAAGGGTAAAAAAGGAGTGCTTCGGCACTCTTTTTGTATATATGCATTTGCATATATGATTTTTTTTTTGTAATTTTGCAGTCGGTTTTCGCGTGTACGTACGAAAGAACGCGCACGCACATATACAAAAGGAAGATGAAAATAGCACTAATCGGATATGGCAAAATGGGGCATATGATCGAAGAGATCGCCCTGAGTAGAGGTCATGAGATCGTGGCACGAATTGATGCCGGTGACGCGTTTGAGTTGAATAACGCAGACGTGGTGATTGAGTTTACCACGCCGGCGACCGCAGAGGAGAATGTACGGAAAGCGTGGAAACAAAACGTGCCTGTAGTATGCGGGAGTACGGGCTGGAACGCGCAGAAGTTATTGGACGAGGATAAACGGACTCACGAGAAACCGATGCTTATTTGGAGCAGTAATTTCTCCGTAGGCGTCAATATGTTCTTTGATCTCAACAAGTATTTGGCGGAACAAATGGCTACGCAGCCGCAGTATACGCCGTCTATTACCGAGACTCACCATATTCACAAACTCGACAAGCCGAGCGGGACAGCTAAAACTTTAGCCGAACAAATTGGCACAAAAGTTGTTATAGAAAGTATTCGTGAAGGCGAAGTGCCCGGGACACATGAGGTGAAATGGGACAGTGAGGAAGATACAATTATTATTACACATATTGCAAAAGGACGTCGAGGTTTTGCACTCGGCGCAGTTTTAGCAGTAGAAAGTTTAGTATGAAATCATTTCAAGATAGGATAGCAGAAACAACGCGCGGCGGATGGATCCGCGCAGGGGTTTGGAGCGCCTTGTATGTGGCGTTCGTTATATGGGTTGCGTGGGGCGACTGGAAAAGCCTCGGTTGGCTGGCATTGCTGCCGCTGATCGTCGATATGTTCACCACGAAGTACATCAACTACAGCTGGTGGAAGAAATACAAGCCGGAAGAAGGGGGAAAGGGCAATGCATTCCTTTATACCCTATTCTCTTGGGTGGACGCCATCGTTTTTGCATTGGTGGCGGTGTATTTCATCAATCTGTACATTTTTCAGAACTATCAGATTCCGAGTTCGAGTCTGGAGAAGACCTTGCGTGTGGGCGATTTCCTATACGTGAGCAAAATGGCGTACGGTGCCCGCGTGCCGCAGACGCCGTTGTCGATGCCGTTAGTGCAACATACGATGCCGGAATGGCTGGGTGGCGGCAAGAGTTATCTGGACCATCCTCATTGGGAGTACAAACGTCTCAAAGGATGGACAAGTCCGAAGAAAGGCGACATCGTCGTATTCAATTTCCCGACCGGCGATACGGTATGCACTAAAATGGTTAATCCGGATTATTACACGCTGTGCTACTACTACGGCGAGTCGATGGTGAAGCACCGCAAGGATGTGTTCGGCGACATCGTCGTGCGGCCGGTGGACCGGCGTGAAAACTATGTAAAGCGTTGCGTGGGTGAGCCGGGAGACTCGTTGAAAATCGTGGACAACGTGATTTGGACAAGGGGATACGGGTTACCGGTTACGGGTGACGGTTGGCAGCGTGAACCGGAAAGAGACGGTGTACAGCTCAATTATTTCGTACAGACAGACGGGCATATGTTCGGCGCGAAATATCTGGAGAAAGTGGGTATCAGCGTGGCGGACCGCGTGCAAGTGGATGCGCAGACCTGGCATTTCCCCTTGACACCGGCGATGAAAGAGGAGTTAGAGAAAAACCCGCATGTGTTAGGATTGTACGTGGAACCCGAAGAGCGCGGCGGTGCCGTTTATCCGCTGGGCCACAACGAGTGGACTCGCGACAATTACGGACCGATTTATATTCCGCGTAAGGGTGACAAGATCCTAATCACCGAGGATAACTACTGGATCTATAAGCGCATTGCGGACGCATATGAGTTCCGGCCTATCCGTATCGGCGAGGAGTACACGTTTAAGATGGATTATTACTGGATGATGGGTGACAACCGCCATAACAGTGCCGACAGCCGGTACTGGGGTTTTGTGCCAGAAGACCACATTGTGGGCCGACCGGTGTTCATCTGGTTGAGCATTGACAAGGACAAGCACGGCATCCGATGGAACCGCATCGGAAACACGATGAAGCGGTGGAAATAATTGGTAATTGGTAATTGGTAATTTATGATTTTACCCACCGCATATTTGCCCCCGCTGTCGTACATGGAAGCGCTGATGAGCGAGCCGGCGACGATCGAACAGATGGAGACGTTTGAGAAACAGACGTTCCGCAACCGGGCGATAATAAGAGGGGTTAGGGGTTACGGGTTACCGGTTACGGGGATCCATGCAGAATCTATCCGATTGACGGTGCCGGTGAAGAAAGTGGAGCATAAGCAGTTGACGCGGGACATTGAAATCAGTTATCAGACGCGGTGGCAGCACCAACATTGGATCACACTTGTCAGCGCCTATCAGCACACGCCGTATTTCATGTACTTCGCCGATTACCTGAAGCCGTTCTACGAACGCGAAACCAAATGGCTGCTGGATTTGAATGACGAACTGAACGCAACGATAGTTAGTTTGCTAAAGAAGGAACGGCCGCAAACAGTTGAAAGTTTAAAGTTGAAAGTTGAAAGAAGAACGACAGACTGGAGCGGACTGACCTGGACGGACAAACATCCGTGGCAAACGGAAGTGAGCGTATTAGACACGCTGTTTGACGATTGAAAATTGAAGATTGAAGATTAAAGAATGAAGAATATCGATTGGAGCAAATTAGGATTTCATTATACCGAACCGGATTATATCGTCCGGGCGGCATATCATGACGGCGCATGGGGAGAACCGTACGCCACGCAGGACAAGTATCTGCATTTGCACGTATCGGCAACCTGTCTGCAATACGGGCAGGAGGCGTTTGAGGGGTTGAAGGCTTTTCGCGGAGTGGATGGCAAGATTCGTCTTTTCCGCTGGCGCGAGAATGCCAAGCGGATGGCGAAGAGTGCAGAGGGTCTGTACATGGCGCCGGTGCCGGAGGAGTTGTTCGGCAAGGCGATACGGCTGGCATTGGCGAAGAACATGGAGTTCGTGCCGCCTTATGAGACCGGCGCCACGCTTTATTTCCGTCCGCTGCTGATCGGCACGACACCGCGTCTGGGTGTCGGTCCGGGACGGGATTTTGAGTTCGTAGTCATCCCCTCGCCTATCGGTCCGTACTATCCGGGCAAGTTCCATTGCACGACGTTCATCGTGAACAGGCATGTGGACCGGGCAGCACCGAACGGAACGGGTCAGTTCAAGGTAGGCGGCAATTATGCATCGTCTTTCCGCGCCACAGAAGCGGCACACGCGATGGGTTATGACTGTCTTTTCCTGGACGCCAAATATCACCGGTATATTGACGAATGCTCCGCTGCCAATTTTATTGGCATAAAAGCGGTTACGGGTGACGGGTTACAGGTTACGGGATATGAATACCTCACTCCTCGGTCGTCAGCTATTTTGCCGAGTATAACGAATGACAGTCTGATGACGCTGGCGAAGGACAAAGGATACAAAGTGACGCGGCGGCATATACGGCTGGAGGAATTAGCGGAGATGAGTGAGGCGGCAGCCTGCGGCACGGCGTGCGTGATCTCGCCGATTGACCGGGTGATTGATTCCGAGAACAACCGGACGTACCACTTGACGGACGAACCGGGACCGGTGCTGACGGAACTGTACCACGCGCTGAAGGACATCCAGTTCGGACGAGCGGAAGACAAATACGGATGGACTGAAATAGTAGAACCAGATTAATTAGTCAAACTAAAAGAACTAGACAAAAAAAATCAAAACTTATATATTATGTTCAAAAATCAACCAAAAGGATTGTTCGCGTTGGCATTGGCCAACACAGGCGAGCGTTTCGGCTACTACACCATGTTAGCCGTTTTCGCGCTGTTCTTGCGCGCCAATTTCGGTTTGTCGGCTGATGCGGCGAGCCGTATCTATGCCGGTTTTCTGGCGTTCGTGTATTTCCTGCCGCTGGTAGGCGGTATGATTGCCGACAAGATCGGTTACGGGCGTTGTGTAACGATCGGTATTTTTGTGATGTTCCTG
>Ga0265298_10005876_pt1 | contig 15274 bp, 18 predicted proteins | sample AusTroGonzalo_MG_3_FD_193486 | JGI IMG/M metagenome (GOLD analysis project Ga0265298, IMG submission 193486) | Bovine rumen microbial communities from tropical cattle in Woodstock, Queensland, Australia - Gonzalo_01 | ecosystem: Host-associated > Mammals > Digestive system > Stomach > Rumen ... | reverse complement strand
ATCTGTAACAAATCTTCAAGAGAGAGGCGTTAAGTCTACAATGCTCCAACATACAGTGTTTTTTAAGCCCCACTATGATTTTATTCCATTGATATGTGATGATGTGTTGTGCTGTTCTGACCGTGAAAGAAGTATTTATATAAATAGTGGCGTGGAACCAGATAGAGTAATTACACTTGGAGCTTCACTTCAAAATCTAGAGACTGATGATGAATTAAAAGCCCAAACTGGCCGCAGAACTTACAATCTTCTGTTAGCGTTGTCAATAATTGACGAAAAAACGATAGATTTAACGAAATCTATTCTTTCTTTTATTAAACAACAACAGTATGAAAAGGTCATGATACGTTTCAGACCTCGTTCAAGAAATAATGATATTGAATTGCTAAAAGACTATATAACAGGTTTTGACTATTCTCCTTCATCTAGCACATTAACTGAGGATATTGAGAAATGTGATAAGGTTATTACTTTTTCAGCGAATGCCAATTTCGAAATAATGAGGATGAAAAGGCAGTTTATATATGTGCGTTTTGACAAAGAACAGGGTTTTGTGAGAGATTTGGGATGTGTGACTGAGGATAATTATCAAGAAGAGATACGTAAACTTATGGAATCTGACACTTATTCTACTTTTGGAGAGGAGAAGTACAAGGAAGTCTTTGGAGAAACTGATGTTGAGGTATTACGACAAAGATTTGTCAGTTACATAAAGGGATAATATATCTGATTTAGAATGATTTTATCGGACACCAATAATACAGAAGAGAGAAAAATCCCTGACGCGTCTCACGACAGATCAGGGATGGTGCCTATGATTACAGATACTCAAAAAAAACTGTAACAAATCGTCTCTCGGGAAATGAATAATCTTCATAATTACTTGCGATTAGAGGGCTGAAGACTGGCGTAGTAAGTCGATGCCAGGAAGCACGGACAATTCTTGGCGACGTGAGGAAGTTCACAGTGGCCCATGATGCGGGCGTCGGGATACTCTGCCGTCAGTTCCTTGAGCAGGGCGAACATAGAAGCTTTCTGGGCTTCAGTCCGGGTGTCGTCAGGACGACCTTTCTCATCGAGACCACCTTCGTAGCAAATGCCGAGAGAGCAACTGTTGTAATGACGGGCATGAGCACCACGGACATTCTCCGGGAGAATCGGGACAATGGCACCATTGCGACGGATGTAATAATGATAGGAGGGCTGGCCGAAGCGGGCCGTGCCAGTCGTAATCAGGTTTTCGACGCTGAAAGGGCGGTTGCAGCGGGTCGCGCTACAGTGAATAATCAGCAGTTTGACTGCGGAATGCTTAAGTTCTTTCATAAGGCTGATGAATTAAGCATTCATACAACTTTGAATGAGGAACGTTGACACAAAGGCGGTGATTACCGTCAGGAGGAAGTTGCCGAGTTTCTCGGCATTGGGAATTCTGAAAAATTTCATTTTTGCTAAAAACTTAAATTTATATATGCAGGGTTAAAGAACAAGAGAAAGAGAGCTGCTGCAGGCTGCATCCATGACAGGTGATTGATAATATTGTGGCGTAGAAGCCTCCTTGGGTGTCATTGCATCACCCCGGACAGCAGACTCTCTCGGGGGGGGAAGTTCAGAATGTGCTTGTTCAGACCACCCCTAGCCCCTCCTGACTCAGGAGGGGAAAGAGATTAGCCGTTACCGCCGCCTCCGCCGGATTCGGCCTCAGGCTTCAGCGAGGTGTCGTAGGTCTCCTCGAAGACGACATCCTTGACGAGCGTCTTGACGATGACGTACTTCTGGACGATCTTGTTATTCTTGTTCTTAGTCTGACCGACGACTACACGCTGGCTCTCAGGCTGGAAGAGCACACGACGGGTAGTGATGTTCTGCGCACCACAGTCCTCTTTGTCATTGACACCGATGCTGGAGAAACCCACCTTGAAGATACCGATGCCATCGAGACGCACTTTCTGGCCCAGCTCGAAGAAGTGCTTCATCGCACTGCCAAGCTCGTCGAGCACCGCCTTGATGTCGGACTTCTTCACAGATGCCTGGGTCTGGATGAACTCCGCAAGTTCCTCGGTGGTGATGAAATGCTGGTCATAGACCGCCGTGGCGAACCACTTACCGAACGCCGTACCGTTGTCGTTCATGTTCTGGAGCTTCTTAAACTTTTGACTCATAAGTTTTAAAATTAAAAGATTAAAAAATTAAAGAATTAAAATAGGGCCCTTGTCTTGATGCAAAGGTACAACATTTTAAGGGGAGCAGGTGATCCGTATTCATCCAGAGTGAGCCAAAGTGAGGAGGATTCATCCAGATAATAATAGGGTGGGGAGTTTATGTTGTTTCTGATGCCTTGTTACACCATTGGAAATGCCTTCCTACAGTGTAAAGGATAGGACTTTATATAGGTAAGTAGGCATCAGTAACAGTATGACTAGGCATCTTTTACTGCCTTAACAGGCACTTCTCACTTTTCACTTTACACTTTTCACTTCTAAATCTCGTATTCTCCAGGGGCACCGAATTTATTGATGATGAGGCGGATCTGCTCAGGACCATAGTCATTGTCATTGGCAGAGGAGGCGAGAGACAGGATACGCTGGTAGAGTTCGGGATCGCGTTTAATCCAACGTAGAAGTTTAGCCTGAGCAACCTTAGGATTATCAATGTCCGGGAACAGCATCATAGCAAATTCGGATTTGCCGTAGGTCTGAATAGCGAATTTTGTCATATTCTAAGGATTATAGGAATTGGGGAATAGAAAATCGACAATGTCGATTTCTCGAGCCTTTTGCTCGGGAGTGGCGCGATCTTCAAGAAAGCGACTGACAGTGATGTCGATGCCGTATTTCTGGGCCTCGGAAACTACGGAGAGCCAGAGAAGATAGGTGTCTCCCGTCGGGTCTGTAGCAGGGAAACAGACAATATGTTGGCCTTTGAGAGGCAGGAACAGCCGTTCGTTAAGGTTCGCCAGATAGCCCGTCGCCATCCAGATGTACTTCGGGAACCGTTCCGATAGCACGATACACGATCTCACCGACTCTACCACGCAGACTGTCCCACCCACCGCCCTTATAAGGTGGAGGCCGAAGAGGCAGTGAAGAGGATAATACTCTTTGTCGAGGAGACCACGCTCCTTCAAGAGGACTGAAGCCCATGTGTCGCCGACCATCCCGTCACGGGTATGATGATGTTCGTCAATCATCCAGAAGATGGTCTTACCCTCACGGTTCTTGCCGAGTTCGTAATGCAGGGCTGCATGACACATCTGTTTCGGGGTGAGCAGGCCGCTCTTGACCAGTTCCTGACAGACGTCAGAGTTGTCGTTGCGCATCTGCTCGACAAATTCTTCCATTGTCCAGCGGTTGAGATCCTGGATGTTAGTGAGGTGTTTCAGACTGAGGGGAAATAAATCTTTGGATTTCATAAATAAATGGTTTTGTTTGAGATCACTGGGGACAGTCCCCATTGTAATTCACTACGCTGCTCACACTGGGGACAGTCCCCATTGATCTCCGCCTGTCTTGGAGCAGCCTGAGCCCCCCTCTATGGCCCCCCTATTAAGGGGGCCTAAAGAGGAGGGGCTGCTCAGTACGGCGGAGCCTCGTTCGTCGGCGTCAGGTCGGGTTCAGCCGCCGGCGTGGCTTTCGGCGGCAGTGTCCAGACGCTCTTGTTGTCCTCGTTGCGGATATTGAGGATGATCTTTTGGTTCTTGGCCTGCTGGAAGAGGTTGTTCCAGAATCCGGTGTGCTTACAGCCCAGCAAGTCCATGGTCTTCTTCTGTAGGTCGTTATAGAAGAGCGGCCCGTTTTTGAGGACGTCGCAGAAGAGGTTCCGGATGTCCACGGTCATCTCTTCGTTGACATACACGATATAATCCTTGTTCATGGGCGGATAGGTCTTCTTCTCAGTGGTGCTTTCGGCAGTGGTATTAGGTCCGTCAGAGGGATGTGGCATGCCGTTGTCATCGACCACGAAATAGAAGAGGCGGTTCATACGGTAACGGCGGCTGAGCATCTGTTCCACGGAGAAGATGATGTCTGGTTTGATCAGCTCGCAAGCATAGACCTCGAACGACTTGTTGTTCAGTTCCGTACCGATCCATCCTCTGGGGTTGCGGTCTTCTGCTCCCTTGTTCTGGTGGATGGCACATACGATACAGCAGCAATAAGCCTGGGCGGTCTTCATCAGGTCTTCCACCACGGCTTTCACGCTGACACCGTCGTTGATGTCCCTGATCAGATCGCAGATGCCGTCGATGATCACCAGGTCGGGGTGACAGTGTGCGATGGCGCTCTCCAGAAGTTCCATTCGTTCCGCAAAATCCAGACTGCGCGAGTTGAACACATCGTACATCTCTTCCAGAAAACAGCCCTGCCCGTCGGTGACCATCGGACGAATTCGATCGACGATGATCTCATGGGTGCTCTGCTGACACTGCTCGGTGTCGTACCAAAGGCACTTCAACGGCGGAGAATCTGCCGCCCGAAGGATGCCGACCACCTCACGGTCGGACGTGCAGGCGGTCATCAGCAATGAGAGGAAGAAGGTCTTGCCCGATTTCGGCTTGCCTGTGACGGTCACCAATTCTCCTCTCGGGAAACAAGGTTTGCCGAGCATGTTAAACAGGAATTCCAACGGTGTCAGTTTCATGTCTGGCTTAATGCGGATCTTCTCCAGCATGGCTAACAGGTTGGCCTTTTTCTCGGCCTCTTCCCGTTTCTGCGGAGTCATCGCCGCCAATTCCAACTCCGCTTCAAATAATTCAAAATTTCTCTGGTTCATACGCTTATACTATTGAATCTGTGAAAATCAGAATAATTACTGTCAATCTGTGTCATCTGTGGCTACAAAGATAGAATGATTAAAAATCGTATGCGAGAAAATGCCCTATAGCAGATTAGGGCAAAAATTATAATAATCAAACAAACATTTATGGAATTTTACACAGATTTAGAACTCCGCAGACTGCTCTCAGAAGCTATGGTGAGTCGTCTGCATGAACTGAAGGTGACTGAGTCCGCCTTCGTTCGTAATGAAGGTTTCTATCATGGAACCTTTGAAAGTATCTAATCAGGCAAATATCCGAAGTTCTCAAAACTACGGATGATGTTCATCGCCCTTTCCCGTATTGGCCGTGAGCAAGTTCTCAAAGAACGACGTTCAATGAGGGACTGCGAACACTGGGAGTGTCGAATCAGGGAAATCCTTTTCCCTCCTTCTGAGATTCCATAAAGAAAAAGTAAAATGTAATTAAAAACAGATATAGTAATGGATGCATCAATTATTGTAACGTACAGATGTCCCATGCGCTGTAAGATGTGCAATATATGGGACAACCCGACAAAAGTAAGTGAAGAGTTTAAACCCGAATTGTTGGAGAAACTTCCAAAGCTTCGTGGAATTAATATCACAGGCGGAGAGCCTTTTGTTCGCGAAGATATAGAAGACATCGTTAAGATACTATTAACAAAGACGGATGTGATAGTGTTTTCTACTAGCGGGTTCTTCAGTGACCGTATTATCAAGATGGCAGAGAAGTATCCACAAATAGGTTATAGAATATCTATAGAGGGGCTAAGTTGTAAAAATGACGAACTTCGCGGACGCCAAGGTGGCTTTGACAAGGGATTAAGTACTTTACTTGAGTTGCGAAGGATGGGTATTAAGAATATCGGTTTTGGCATTACTGTTTCCAATAACAACTCTGCAGATATGTTAAACCTCTATGAGTTGAATCGTAATCTTAAGATGCAGTTTGCAACGGCCTCATTCCATAACTCGTTCTATTTCCACAAGACAGACAATGTTGTGACGAATAAGGATGAGGTGTGTGCTAATTTCGACGAACTGATTCAACGGCTTATGCATGAGAACAACCCAAAATCTTGGTTCCGGGCGTTCTTTAATCTCGGTTTGATTAATTATATTCATAATGGTCGTCGTATGTTACCATGCGAGGCTGGGACAGAGAACTTCTTTGTGGATCCATTCGGAAATGTCCTTCCCTGTAATGGTATGGAGGAAAGTTGCTGGTTTGATACGATGGGTAATTTGAATGATCAGACATTTGACGAAATCTGGAATGGAGAAAAAGCCAAACAAGTACGTGAGAAAGTTGCCAACTGCCCCAAAAGTTGTTGGATGATCGGATCTGTGGCTCCTGTCATGAGTAAATATCTAAAAGATATTGCTCCTTGGGTACTTAAAAATAAGTTGAAAGTGATGAGAGGTGGTAAGGTGGATACACATTGTATTCCATTTTATCATGTAGGAAGCAATGATAAACAAGGGTTACGTGAAGGCGTTGGCAATCCAGATCAAAAGTGTGACTGATTATGAAGATAGCATTTATTGGCGGACGTGATATTCATAAACTGGGTGGCATTGAAGCCTATACTTATAATCTTTGTACGGAACTTGTAAAAATGGGACATGAGCCCATTGTGTTCTGCGAGAGTGATAGGTATGAGGAAGAGATGGTGAACGGCTTTAAGGTATATCATCAGAAGTCACTTGACAGCAAGTTTAAGACTAAACCCTATTTAGGATTTCGTGCTGTTAGGAAACTGCTGAAGGAACATCCTGACATTAAGTTTTATCATTTTAACCATGGTGGACCGGCTTTCTTGGGAGGCCCTTGGGCGAGACTCCATAACAAAACAACGCTTATTCAACAACATGGAATAGAATTTCGTAGGACTAAATGGACTCCACTACAGCGTTTCATTATGAAATGTACGGAAGGTTATTCCATTTGTCTGTGTGGTAAATATTCAACTTCTGTTTCCTTGGAACAGGTGGAGCGCACAGAAAGAGTTTATCACAAGCATTGTTGGTATATACCTACAGCTGTTAACTTGCCTGCTGAGATAAAAGATGAGTCTATTTTAGATAGATTTAACCTTCAACATGAGGGATATTTTCTTTATCTAGGTCGATTGGTACAAGATAAGAATCCTGATTATTTAATTAAAGCCTATTTGGCCTCAGGTGTTGTGAATAGGAAGTTGGTGATTGCCGGTAGCAATGACCAAGATCCTGTTTATGTAGATTATTTAAAAGGACTCGCTAGGGATAACAAAGATGTTATCTTTACAGGTGCTGTATATGGTGATGACAAAGAAACGCTGATGAAGCACTGTGCTGCTTTTTGTATCCCCAGCACTATAGAGGGTCTTGCGATAACACTACTGGAAGCAATGAGTTATGCTCGAATTTGTATTGCTTCAGACATTCCGGCGAACAGGGAAGGCTTGGGAGATAATGCAATTTGGGTGAAAGCAGAGGATGTTGATACTTTAAAAGATGCTATCAAACATGTGGACTGTGACTTCGAAACTTTGAAGGTCAATGGTCAGCAGAACTATGAGCGTATCAAGGAGTCGTTTACATGGCCACGAATAGCATCAATGTATATGGATATGGTTAACGAAATAATGAATAAAAAGAAATGAGTAAAGCATTTTTGTTTCCTGGCCAAGGTTGCCAGAAAGAACACATGGGAAGAGATCTCTATGAGAATTTCCCAAAGGCGAAAGCCATTTTTGAACAAGCAAATGACATTTTAGGTGAAAGGTTCTCTGATTTCTTGTTTGAGGCCAGTGAAGATGTCCTGATGGACACACGCAATACCCAAATGGGTGTCTTTATCTATGAGGTGGCTGCTGCTTTAGGACAGGATGACGTGAAGCCTGATTGTACTGCAGGTCACTCTTTGGGTGAGTATGCTGCATTAGTAGTGGCAGGGGTCTTGAGTTTTGAAGAGGCAGTTCCGTTCATCAAGAAGCGTGGAGAAGTGTTCTATGAGGCCTTCCAAAAGCATCCCAGTGCTATGGGAGCTATCATAGGCATTCCCGAGGAACAGGTTCTTGATGTAATCAAACGAGTTGGTGATGAGGATGGCGAAAGTCTATATATCGCGAACTACAATGGTCCTGGTCAGTTGGTTATCACTGGTGCACGTGGTTCTGTAAAGAAGGCCTGTAAGGTATTGAAGGAAATGGGTGCCAAGCGCGCCTTGGTTCTTCCTCAGAAGGGCGTAGGCCATTCACCGAATTCTGCTGAAGAAGGGGCTATTCTTGGCGAGGAACTGAAGAAGTTGACCTTCCACGAAGCACAGGTACCGATCTATCAGGATGCCGATGGCCTGCCGCATACAGATCCCAAGGAGATTCTGGATAATCAGATTAAGTTGATGACCTATCCCGTGCAGTGGACTGGTATTACCATGAATATGGTGAAGAACGGTGTGACGGAGTTCTATGAGTGCGGTACAGATGATACACTTCAGAAGATTGTACGTCGTATGACACCAGAGTCAATGGTGGCCAGCATTCTTCATTGCCCTTCCTATGATGGTAAAGTACAAGATTTCTCAATAATAAAAGAATAGTTTATTTAGTATTAACATTTTAAAAATTGAAAATTATGACATTAGATGAATTTATTGAGGCATTTGCCGACGAGTTTGATGACACTCCAGCTGAAAGCTTTAAGGCTGACACAGAGTTTAAAACATTGGACGAATGGAGCAGTCTTACTGCTCTTTCTATCATTGCTATGATAGATGATCAACTCGATAAGTCTGTAACTGGTGCGGACATCCGTGCAAGTAAGACTATTGAGGATTTGTACAACTTAGCCCTTTCAAAGTAATGTATAATCCATTTTCACTTGAAGGGAAAAGTATTCTGGTGACTGGTGCCTCTTCTGGTATAGGAAGGGGCATCGCCATCGAATGTTCTAAAATGGGTGCAAGACTTGTTTTAAATGGACGTAACCAAGAAAGGCTGAATCAGACCCTCTCACAGTTAGAAGGCGGAGAGCATGTGGTTATAGCTGCCGACCTTTCAAATCAAGAGGGTATTGACAAATTAGTTAATGAGTGTCCTTCTATAAATGGATATGTCCACAGCGCAGGAATACCCAAGATTTGTAGTGTAAAGCATATAGACAGAAGTTTGATTGAAGAAATTGTCAATGTGAATGAGATTTCACCGATTTTACTGACTTCTGCACTTTTAAAGAAAAAGAAATTACAAAAGAAATCATCCATTGTTTATATAGCTTCCATATCTGGTGTTTGTGTATCAAACGTAGGAGAAGCCCCCTATTCAACGACTAAAGGTGGATTGAGTGGATTCACAAAGGGGGCTGCATTTGAACTTGCAGCTCAGGGGACTCGTGTCAACACGATATGCCCAGGTCTTGTTCCTACAGAGATTTTGACACTCTCAAATGAGATGTTCTCAGAAGAACAGTTGAAAGAGACAACGCAAGGAAAGTATCCGTTGAAGCGTTATGGAAAAGTGGAAGATATAGCACATGGGGCCATTTATCTTTTATCAGATGCCAGTACATGGGTGACGGGTATTAATTTGATAATAGATGGTGGATACACATTATTATAATTATGGCATTAGAAAAGTTTCATAATGTGGGATTGCGCGCATTAAGTGCAACAGTTCCTCATCAAGTTGTTAAGACTCGCTCTCTCAGTGAGTATTATAGTGAGGAGGCAATTGAAAAATTTATTGAGGCTACCGGTATTGAAGAGCGCAGACTGGCAGAAAAAGAAGTTTGTGCTTCAGATTTATGTTATAACTCAGCTGTAGAGATTTTCTCCAAAACAGATATTAAACCAGAGGATATAGATGCCTTGTTTGTAATCACTCAAACTCCAGACTATCGCTCTCCGGGAACTGCCATTATCATGCAGGATCGGCTTGGTCTTCCGAAGACGACATTGGTTTATGACTTGAATCTGTCATGTTCTGGTTTTATTCATGGCATATTGATGGCCTATCATTTCCTTCAGTCTCCATCCATAAATAATGTTATGCTTATGGTTGGTGACACCCTTTCTCATTTTACATCTATCAGAGACAAAGGAACTGGCATGCTCTTAGGTGATGCTGGTATTGTGGCAGTTCTTTCAAAAGGAGAGCAGTATGGAGACAGCTTCTTCTCTATGATGACAGAAGGTTCTCATACTCAGTCTGTACTGATTCCTGCAGGAGGGGGAAGGATTCCGTCTTCGCCAGAGACATTCGAACAGAAAGAATATGAGGATGGGAGCATAAGAAGTCTAGAGCAAATTGTGATGTCTGGAACCGACGTGTTCAGTTTTGCTATATCTGCACTTCCTAAAGATGTTAAGCGACTTTTGGAATTCGCTGGTAAGAATATTGATGAGATAGATAAATATGCCTTCCATCAGGCAAATGATTTTATGACAAATTATGTTGCCAAGAAAGTTAAGGCAAATCCTGAAAAGATCCTACATTCTATACAGTATTTTGGTAATACAGCCGGCACTTCTATTCCATTGTGCTTAGTTTTTAATAAAGAATTAATTCATGAAAACGAGAGTATATTAATGAATGCGATTGGAGCGGGCTTTGTCTACGGAACAGCCCTTATTAACATTGCAGACTGTACGATAATACCTCTTTGTGAACTTTAAGGACTTAAGAAGATGAAGTGTACAATTGATAATGTAGCTATAAAGAGCATTATTACATGTTTGCCTGAGGATGTCAGGGAAATGACCTCTTTTTCTGAAATATATGGCGAAAAGACTGTAGAAGATACCATTTCTTCTTCGGGAATTGAAAGGGTACATGTTGCCAAGGAGAAAGAAACCTCTTCTGATCTATGCTTTCAGGCTGCTGAAGCATTGATAGAGAAAGAAGGTATTGATAAATCAACCATAGACGGCTTGATTTTTGTATCACTGACTCCTGACTATGCTTTTCCTGCCACTTCAGTAGTATTGCAGGGTAGATTAGGTTTGTCAAAAGATATCGTCGCTTTTGATATAGCATATGGATGCTCTGGATATATATATGGCGTTTTTCAGGCAGCATCGTTGATTGGATCTGGGGCATGCAAAAATGTATTATTGCTGGCAGGTGATACCAATTCGAAGCTCTTGGACCAGAATGAGAAATCAAATGCCATGGTGTTTGGAGATGCTGCTTCTGCTACATTGATTTCTTATGGTGAAGGCTCATTGGCATTTGACCTTCATACTAACGGTTACATTTACGAAACGGTTATCAACAAAAATAGCGGTTATAGATGCTGGCCGGAAAACCTGGATAAGAGTTTCAATGATCAAGGTATGAAGGGTGATGATGTGTTTAGTTTCATCGTATCATTTGGTCCGAAAACCATCAAGTCTGTTCTTGAACTGGTTGGGTGGGATAAGGATGAAGTCGATTTCTTCGGTTTACATCAAGCTACAAAGATTACTGTTGATTTCATGCGCAAGAAGCTGAAGCTCGCTCACCCCGAGAGGGCTCCATTTGATATAGAGAACTATGGCAATACAGGCCCAGTAACAGTACCTCTTGTGCTGACAGATTATCCCCATCGTGCTGAAGGTATTGATACAACCTCTTGGAGGAAGGTCGTGCTTGCAGCTTACGGCGTAGGCATGTCGTGGGGTAGCATTGCCTGCGATCTTTCTAAAACCCATATTTATAGACCCATTAATCAATAAAATAGAATATTATGACATTAGAAGAATTTGTAGAAAACTTTGCGAATCAGTTTGAGGATACTGATGCAAGTGAGATTAAGGCTGAGACTGCTTTCCACGATTTGGATGAGTGGTCGTCGATGATAGTATTGGCTATCATAGCAATGGCAAATATTGACTATGATGTGACCTTGACTGGTGATGACATCAAGAATGCCGTTACAGTGAAGGATTTGTATGACGTCGTTGCTGGAAGAATGGAGTAAGATGGAGGTTGAGTTTAACCCCTTTTCACTAAAGGGCAAAACCATTTTGGTGACGGGGGCTTCTTCTGGTATAGGCAAAGGGATAGCTGTGGCATGTTCAAACATGGGTGCCACAATTATTCTTGTCGGTAGAAATAATGAACGCCTGCAAGCAACATTTGATCTTCTTGGAAATGGTGATCATGTGATTTGTAGTTGTGACTTAACCAATCAAGAGGATGTTGCAAGGATGGTGGATGGCCTACCTTCATTGCATGGGGTTGTACATTGTGCCGGGATAGGCCAACGTGTCCTCTGTAAACAGCTAACCGAGAAAGTTTTGGACCAGGTGATGGATGTTAATTTCAAAGCACCAGTTCTGCTTCAAACGGCTCTGTTGAAAAAAAAGAAGATCGAGTCTGGCGCATCCATTGTTTTCATTGCTTCGATGGCCTCATGGTCGCCAAGTATGGGAAATGGAGCATATAGTGCTTCAAAAGGTGCAATTATCTCCTATGCCAATTGTTTAGGATTGGAGCTGGCTTCCCGAGGCATCAGAGTTAATTGTATCAGTCCTGCTATGGTTTGGACTGATTTGATTTTAAAAGACGGGCTGACAGAAACTCAATTGAGAGAAGATGAAAGTAAATACCCATTAAAACGATATGGAACCCCTGAAGACATAGCTAACCTTGCCATCTATATGCTTTCAGATGCATCAATATGGATGACTGGTTCTAATGTTAAAATATCGGGTGGCGCATTTTAATTTGAATATGGCATTTATAAAAGCAATTTCATATTACCTTCCAGAGAAGGTGATGACCAATGAGGAACTTGTGAAAGAGTTCCCTGAATGGAGTGTAGATAAAGTGGCACAGAAGGTGGGCGTCGACTCTCGACACCTGGCTGCTAAAGATGAAACGGCAAGTGATATGGCTGCAAATGCTGCTAGAAAGTTATTCAAGGAATACGAGATCTCTCCAGATGTCATAGATTTCGTACTACTTTGTACGCAGAGTCCGGACTATTTCCTACCTTCTTCCTCATGTGTCCTTCAGGATAGACTTGGAATCCCAACTTCTGCAGGTGCGTTTGATTTCAATTTAGGGTGCTCAGGGTTTATATATGGGTTGGCCGTAGCGAAAGGGCTTGTTTCTGGTGGTATAGCAAAAAATGTTCTTCTGCTGACTGCAGAAACCTATAATAAATATTTGCATCCTAAGGATAAAAGCGGTCGTTCCATTTTTGGTGACGGTGCAGCTGCTTGTTTGGTCTCAATAGATGGCTTTGCAGAAATAGGTGAGTTCTCTCTTGGAACTGATGGCGCTGGTGCCGATAACCTGATTGTTAGAACAGGTGCATCAAGACATCCAGAGATGATGAATGATTTGGTATTTGGTGAAGGTGCAACCCCAAAATCATCAGACTTTTTGTTTATGAATGGTCCTGCCATCTTCAATTTCACCCTGAAAGTTGTCCCACCAATGGTTGATGAACTGTTGGTTAAAAATGGATTGAATAAAGAGGGTGTTGACTTGTATGTCCTACATCAGGCTAATAGCTATATGCTATCGTTCCTGAAGAAGAAGTTGAAGATTGAGGATGAGAAATTCTTTGTGAATCTTTCTGCTTGTGGAAATACAGTTTCTTCAACTATTCCTATTGCACTTTGTGATGTGATAGAGCAAGATAGACTCCACGGAAATGTTCTGCTCGCAGGCTTTGGCGTAGGTCTATCATGGGGTGGGGTTATTATCAATTGTAAATAAGGATGTTTCAGGTAAAAAGATTCATCAATGAGCTAATGTCCTCAAACTGTTATGTGGTCTATGACGATGAAACTAAACGATGTCTCGTCATTGATCCGGCCAGTGAGAAGTCGATAAAAGAAAAAGAGTTCATCGAAGAAAACCATTTGTTTCTTGACTATATCATTTTGACACATGAACACACCGATCATACATGGGGTGTTAATTCGTTAAAAGAGAAATATCCAAATTCAAAGTTGGTATGTTCTGAAGCCTGCAATACATATGCGAAGAAGGCCAGCAGAGTTTATTTCCTTCTCTATTACGATGACCCGGATTATAGATATGTTATAGTACCGGCTGATATTATAGTCAAGAAAACGAATGAAGTCATAAACTGGAATGGAAATCCTGTCAGGTTTATATTAACACCAGGCCACAGCTATGGCTCCATGTGTATAGAAATAGGAGGGGACCTGTTCTCTGGAGACACAATGATGCCATTCAAGCCCTATTTCAATGGTAGGGATAGTAACAGGGATGATTGGGAAGAATCAATAAATGTAATTAAAAGCATGTACAAAGAAACCCAGCAGATATGTCCAGGACATGGAGAAATGCTGACACTTGGCGAATGGTTGAATACAGATTATTAATATGATAAGAATAGAAAACAAAAAAACATCAGAGTTAAGTGAAAACACACTAAGAGGCATTTTAGAAGGATTTAATGAAGTGTTTTCAACGAATCGTCCTTATGACGTTTTTATAAATCAATACATTCAAAATCCGCTTGGGTTTTCATATCATAATGTCATCTATGATGATGAGAAGGTGATCGGTCATAGCGCCTGTGTACCAAGTTACTACTGGGTTAATGGGGAGAAGGTTGTTTTTGTAGATGGAATAGATGCTTTTATTCTTAAAGAATATAGAGACGGAGAGATCTTTATAAATCATTTGCAATCATTTTTTGGCAATCTGAAGGAAAGGGGAGTGAAACTGTTGTTGGGATTCCCTGACGCTAAAGCATTTAAAATTTACAATAAAACCAAAGTATATAAACATATCGGTGAGATGGATACTTACATCCTTCCTTACAGAATCAGTGGCGTTAAACCGGTGTTGAAGCCCTTCAATTTCTTGTCGAAAGCTTTTGCCTGGAGCTATATCTATTTGACTGGGCTCTTTGCTAGCAGTAAGGTGATGACCTTTAAGATAGAAAAGGATGCTGAGTCGTATAATGCCACCCGATACAAACGTATGGATGGGAACTATCAGATAGTAAAAAATGGTGATCTGGAGTTTTTCTATAAGTGCATGCCTTTTAAAGGTGTCCGTGCTGCGTTTCTGATTGATGTAACCGGGAAATCGGCTAGGCATTTCAACCAGGCTGTAAAGTATATCTTGAAACATGATAGGAAGAATTTTGATGTGATTCTTTATGTCGGGAATTTGTATTTCTCCAACTCCGGCTTAATCAAAGTGCCTCGCAAGTTTGCCCCCAAGCAGTTTAACTTTATCATCAGGTTCTTCGACAAATCATTCAATAATGATATGGTGAAAGACATCCGTAACTGGGATGTGAATTTGGCAACTTATGACGTCATTTAGTTTGTTATGGATAAAGACTTTGCAATAAAAAAAGAATCAGAGAACGACGGACAGTCTATATTCCTGTTCACTACTGTCCACGAAAATCCGTTAACAATTTAGAAAGTGACATTTTGTAAGTTAGTCCTTGAACACAAACTCCAGCTGAGTGTACTTGTCAGACACGGCTTTCTCCAAGTCAGGGATGTTCAGCA
>Ga0265298_10005875_pt1 | contig 15275 bp, 7 predicted proteins | sample AusTroGonzalo_MG_3_FD_193486 | JGI IMG/M metagenome (GOLD analysis project Ga0265298, IMG submission 193486) | Bovine rumen microbial communities from tropical cattle in Woodstock, Queensland, Australia - Gonzalo_01 | ecosystem: Host-associated > Mammals > Digestive system > Stomach > Rumen ... | reverse complement strand
CTGAGCGATGTGCTCACGGAATATCGTATTCTCTGGCTTCATGTGGTGTTATACTTCATTGTTGCCTGCCTTGTCTATCGCCATCAGGTGAGCCTGGCCCAGCAGCATGCAAAAGAAGCAGAGGCTGAGGGAGAAGCAGAAGAAATGAAATAGAACCTTATTATATATAAAAAGGTCTTTAAGGCTCAAAACCTTAAAGACCTTTTTTATGTAAGATAGCGTTTTGTTTTACTTTACCTCCCAGATGTCGTTGGTCTCCAGCAGCTCCTCGAAGTTGTGGTACTTCTTCTGAGCGCTGACCTCAGCGAGCTGAGCGTGAACGGCGTCATTGTAGGTAGGAGCATCCACGTCGCGGATAACACCGAGAGCTACGGGGAAGCCGTCGCCATTACCCATCAGGGCGAGCTTCAGCTGCAGGGTGTTGTCTTCGCAGTGGGCATCGTGAACGAGTACGTCGTCGAGGGTGTAGCCATCCTTGCCGATTTCGACAACCTTCAGGCCGAAGCCTTGCTGTACGAGACCGAACTCATTGTTCTCGCCAAAGACGAGCTTCTCGCCGTGGCGTACGTAGATGGCGTTCTTCTGACGATTCTCCTTCTTGTAAACGGCATCGTGACAGCCATCGTTGAAGATGACGCAGTTCTGCAGTACCTCAGTAACGCTGGCACCCTTGTGCTCATAGGCTGCCTTCAGCACCTCGACAGTACCTTGAGCATCGGTAGCCACGCAACGAGCGAAGAAGTGGCCGCGAGCGCCAAAGCAGAGCTCAGCAGGACGGAAGGGGTCTTCGACAGTACCGTAAGGACTAGACTTCGACACGAAGCCACGGGGTGAAGTGGGAGAGTACTGACCCTTGGTCAAACCATAGATGCGGTTGTTCAAGAGAATCATGTTCAGGTCGATGTTACGACGGTTGGCATGGATGAAGTGGTTACCACCGATAGCCAGTCCGTCACCATCACCAGAAACCTGCCATACGGTCAGGTTGGGATTAGCCACCTTAGCGCCTGTAGCGATGGCAGCAGCACGACCGTGGATGGTGTTCATGCCGTAGGTAGCCATGTAGTGGGGCAGACGGCTTGAACAGCCGATACCGGAGATTACTGCTACGTTCTCAGGAGCTACGCCAATCTCAGCCATAGCCTTATGGAGTGAAGCCAGGAAGAAGTGGTCACCGCAACCAGGGCACCAACGAGGCTGGCCTTTCTTGAAATCTTGTGCTGTATATGTACTCATTGCTTTACTTCTTTAAAATGTCCTCGAATGCGTTCACTAACTCTTCTACGATGAATGGCTGGCCCTTTACCTGATTGAACTGGTAAGGAACGAAGCCGTCGACTTTCATGCGGAGATAGGCTGCCAGCTGACCCATGTTCTGCTCGGCTACTACCACCTTATTATATTTAGAGAGCACGGCGGCAGTGTTCTTAGGCAGCGGATTCAGATACTTGAACTGAGCCTGAGCAACCTTGTAGCCCTTCTGGCGAAGCTCGTCCATAGCAGAGTGCAGATGGCCGTAAGTAGAACCGAAACCAACGATGAGCAAGTCGGCATCGTTGACATCGCCATCAACTTCGAGGTCGGGCACCTGAATATTGTCAATCTTCTGCTGGCGCAGACGAGTCATCAGGTCGTGGTTCTCAGGATTGGTAGAGATAGCACCTGTAGCGTTGTCCTTCTCCAATCCACCGAGGATGTGTGTGAAGCCCTCACGACCAGGAACAGCCCAATAGCGGGTACCGTTCTCAGCACGCATATAAGGAGTCCACTTACCCTTCAGCTCCTCAGGAACGTAAGGAGGATTGATGGCGTCGAGCTTGGCCATCTCTGGCAACTTGAAAGCACCAGAACCGTTGGCGATATATGCATCGGTGAGCAGAACGACAGGTGTCATGTGCTCAAGGGCTATCTTGGCAGCCTGATAAGCAGCATCAAAGCAGTCGGCAGGACTGGTTGCAGCCATGACTGGCATAGGACTCTCACCGTTACGTCCGAAGAGTGCCTGCAGCAGGTCGGTCTGCTCAGACTTGGTGGGAAGACCAGTAGCAGGACCACCGCGCTGTACGTCGAGAACAACGAGAGGCAGCTCCATGATAACGGCGAGGTTCATGGCCTCACTCTTCAGGCAGACACCAGGACCAGAGGTTGAGGTGACGCCAAGAGCACCAGCAAACGAAGCGCCGAGGGCTGATGCGCAACCAGAAATCTCGTCTTCACACTGAACGGTGATGACACCGCAAGACTTGTGCTTAGAGAGCTCATGGAGCACATCGGTAGCAGGAGTGATAGGATAAGAACCCAGGTAGAGGCGCAGGCCTGCCTTCTCAGCAGCGGCGATGAAACCGTAGGCGGTAGCCTTGTTACCAGTGATATCCATGTAGCGTCCGGGCACCTTGTCCTTAGTCTCGATGCGATAGACGTTGACTGCATTTGAGTGCGTGTTGTGACCGTAGTCCCAACCAGCCTGAATCACCTTGATGTTGGCTTCGGCAATGGCAGGCTTCTTGGCAAACTTCTCTTTAAGGAAGTTGCCTACGAGGTTCAGATCGCGGTCGAAGAGCCAGCAGACAAGTCCGAGGGCGAACATGTTACGGCACTTAAGCATAGCCTTATTGTCCATACCTGAATCAGCCAGACAAGCCTTCACCATAGTAGTCAGTGGGCACTGAATGACACGATCCGGATCGATGCCCATCTCGCCGAGGTAATCCTCTGTCTGGAACTGAGCCTTCTCCAAATCCTTGGGACCGAATGAGTCGGTGTCGATGATGATAGTAGCACCAGGCTTAGCATAACGATACTGTGTCTTCAGTGCGGCAGCATTCATGGCTACCAATACGTCACACTTGTCGCCAGGGGTGTACACCTTGCCAGCACCGATATGTACCTGGAAACCAGACACACCCGTCAGTGAGCCTTGCGGGGCGCGGATGTCAGCAGGATAGTCGGGGAATGTTGAGATACCATTACCTACGGTAGCTGATACCGTAGAAAAGATGTTTCCGGCCAACTGCATACCGTCGCCGGAGTCACCAGAGAAGCGTACGACCACTTGGTCAAGCTCCTTCACTTCCAATTGTTCAGCCATAGTTTTTATTTAGAATATACCTATTTCTTTTCCTAACAATAAACGCTTGCAAAGGTCGCAAATATTTATGTAATATCCAAACGATTTGCAATAAAAATGCAAATTTAGCTGTAAATTATTGCTAAATCTGCATTTTTATACGCTAAATAGCGGGAGATATTCAATATTCGAATGACGATCCTCCTAAGAACTCGCGTAATAGTGACGTTGGGGGTATCTGGTCTTCGGATATGGGCTTGATATAGTGCAGGAACTTTAGGAGTCGGTAGGCTTCTGTATGTTCCTCGCAATTCTCATAGACCTCCTCGAGCAGTGGCTCGGCTTGTCGCTTGATGACGGCCAGCTCAAAGAGCATGGCGGAGTTGAACATAGCATCTGCATTCTCTTGGAAAGGGAAAATCCAACGGTTCTCGCCCTTGCGTACACTTGGCCAGCGGCGAATAGTCTCCCTGGCACTGACACCACGATACTTGTGGTCGCGAATGATGCGGCGCAGCAAACGGTTGTCGGTGGTGGGGATGTAGTTGTGGGAGTCGAGGAGAATCGTGGTAAGTGCTGAGGCATAGACACGATAGATTTGCTCGTCGGGAATCTGGGCAGTCAGTTCGGGATTAAGCGCATGGATGCCCTCTACCACAAGAATCTCGTTGCCATTCAACTTCAGCTTCTTGCCGCTCCACTCGCTTTTGCCTTTCTGGAAGTTGTAGCGAGGCAGTTCTATCTCTTCTCCACGGAACAGTGCATTCATCTGCTCATTGAGCAGTGGGATATTTAATGCGTGCAGATGCTCAAAGTCGTAGTCGCCATCTTCATCGCGCGGCGTTTGGTCGCGGTCAAGGAAGTAGTCGTCGAGTGAGATGCCGATTGGCTGTATGCCGTTGACGGCCAGTTGTACTGACAGTCGTTTGCAGGTGGTAGTCTTTCCGCTTGATGACGGACCTGCGATAAGAACCATTCTCACCCCCTTGCGATGGGCTATCTCGTCGGCAATCATGGCAATTTTCTTCTCTTGAAGGGCCTCACTGATCTGAATAAGTCCGTTGGCATAGCCGTGTTCGATAGCCTCATTCAGGTCGCCAACGGTGCGTATCTTCAGGATGTCCTGCCAGTTGTGATGCTCTTGGAATATTTCGAACATCTTGTCCTGACGGACAAAGGCTCCAAGCTTGGCAGGATTCTCGCGTGATGGGATGCGAAGCAGAATGCCGTTATAGTAATACTCCAATCCAAAGAGATGCAACTTGCCCGTCGTGGTAAGCAGTGAGCCATAGTAATAATCCTTGTAACCATCTAAGTCGTAGTAGGTGGTGTATAGTCTGCCGGAATACTCCAGCAACTTAACCTTCGACATGCTTCCTGCCTTGCGGAACATCTCAATGGCCTCCTCGGTAGTGGCCTCATAACGGTGGATGGGATGATTGGCGGCAATGATGGATGTCATGAGCTCACGCAATTCACTGATGTCGTCAGGAGTAATCTCTATCTTCTCTCCCTGCTCGTTCTTGCGCTCGATGTTGACATAATATCCATTGCTGATGGGGATATCAATCATGACACGACACTGTGGCCATAAATCGTGAGCCGCTTTGCATAATACAAAGAATAAGGTTCGTGTGTAAGCACGGATGCCACTGGCACTATGTAGGTCGAGGAATTCTATCGTCTTCTGCTTATAGACTCGATAGTGCATACCTTCTACCTTATTATTTACTTTGGCGCTTATAGGACCAAACTCCATGGCCAGTCCTGTTTGCTGATAAACATCCTCTAAATTGCAGCCTGCAGGCACTTCTAATGTCTGTCCTGTATTGCGGCAAATAATCGAAACAAGTTGTTCTGTCATAGTATCTATTCGTTATTGATGTGGCAAAGGTATAAAAAAAACTGCATACTGTTTGGGGAAAGCCGAATTTTTTTTGTATATTTGCACCGAAATATTTCAAAAACACAAAATTCTATTTATGTCCATTTGGGTTGTTTTTACGCTTCTGGGCTCCTTGGCGCTGCTGATGTATGGTATGAAGTCAATGAGCGAAGCCTTGCAGAAAATGGCTGGTCCCCAATTGCGCCATGTGTTGGGCGCTATGACCACAAACAGATTTACGGGAATGTTGACGGGTATGCTGGTAACGGCTTCTGTACAGTCGTCGACGGCTACCACGGTGATGACAGTATCGTTTGTAAATGCCGGACTACTGACGCTGGCACAGGCCATCTCAGTGATTATGGGCGCCAATATCGGTACTACACTGACAGCATGGATTATGTCGGCAGGTATGTCGTTCGATGTTGGTAGCTTGGCCTATCCAGCATTCCTTGTGGGCATTATCCTGATTTATCAGAAGAAGTACCGCTATATTGGTGACTTCCTCTTTGGTCTGGCCTTCCTGATTTTTGCTCTGGCAACGTTGCGTGTGACAGGTCAGAATATGCATTTAGGTGAGAATCAGGCCGTACTCGATTTCTTTGCCTCCTTTGACCCAGATTCGTTCCTGACCACTCTCGTATTCCTATTCTTGGGTGGTGTGCTGACGTTCTGCGTGCAGTCTTCGGCAGCGGTAATGGCCATTACGATGATACTCTGCTCCAGTGGTGCTCTGCCTATTTATCAGGGTATCGCATTGGTGATGGGTGAGAATATCGGTACTACAATTACCTCTAATCTGGCTGCTATGTCAGCAAACACACAGGCTCGTCGTGCCGCACTGGCTCACATGTTCTTTAATGTGTTTGGCGTGGTATGGATTCTTTTTGTGTTCCGTCCCTTCATTGATATGGTGTGTGGCCTGGTAGGTTATGATGTCAATATGAGCAAGGACCTGGCTGGCGGTCATGCTTTCCTTGCTAATGCAGCTAAGCTGAGCTTTGTGCTTGCTGCATTCCATACTTGCTTCAATGTGGCCAATACCTTTATTCTGATATGGTTTATCCCGCAGATTGAGAAATTCGTATGCTGGGTTATCAAGCCTAAGAAGGTGGATGAGGAAGAGGACTTCCGCCTGCATTTTATCACTGCTGGCTTCATGAAGACTCCCGAGTTGTCTGTGTTGGAAGCACAGAAGGAGATACAGCAGTTCTCCAACCGTATGCAGCGCATGTTTGGTATGGTGAGAGAGCTGTTGACATTGTCGTCAAGCTTAACAGGCAAGAAGAAGGATAACCAGGCCGGTGAGTTTAATAAGCTCTATACCCGCATCGAGAAGTATGAGGGCATCAGCGATAATATGGAGCTGGAGATTGCTAACTACTTGAACTCAGTGAGTGATGCTCACTTGTCAGACGATACAAAGGCGAAGATTCGTGCCATGCTGCGTGAGGTGTCTGAGTTGGAGAGTATTGGTGATGCCTGCTTCAATATGGCACGTACCATCTCTCGCAAGTACAACGGCAAGGAAGACCACTTCGTAGAGACACAGTACGACCATCTGCACCAGATGATGGAACTGACCGACCAGAGTCTTACTCAGATGAACCGCTTGATGGGTGGCCGTAAGGAGTCGTTCGACGTGAATCGTACATTCAATATCGAGAACGAGATTAATAACTACCGCAACCAGTTGAAGTCGCAGAATATCAATGACGTCAACAATCGCGAATACACTTACGCAGTGGGAACTATCTATATGGATCTCATTAACGAGTGTGAGAAACTGGGCGACTATGTTGTCAATGTTGTTGAAGCTCGTATGGGTACACGTCAAAAAGAAGCGTAAAAATTGTGTAGTTTCAAAAAAATATATTAAATTTGCAGCCAATATTACAAATAAAACAATTAATACTATGCGAAAATTCCTATTTATTACAGTCATGTTGTTGACGTGTGCGTTGACAATGATGGCACAGGTGACTACCTCAGCCCTTAGTGGTAAGGTAACCATGCAAGACACAAAGGAAGAAGTGATTGGCGCCACAATCGTAGCAGTGCACGAGCCTTCTGGCACAAAGTACACTGCTGTAACTAATGTCAGTGGCCGATTCACGATCCAAGGTATGCGTAGCGGTGGCCCCTATACTGTTAGCATTAGCTACATCGGCTACGAAACCAAAACTTTCCGTGAAATCAGACTCCAACTGGCTGAGACCTACGAGTTGAATGTATGGCTTTCTGAGGATGCCAATGAGCTCACAGAAATTGTGGTCAGTGGTAAGGCTTCAAAGTTTGCTGGCGACAAGACTGGCGCTTCAACCAACATTAACAACGAGCAGATGATGACGATGCCTATGATTTCTCGTGACATCACAGAAATCGCTAAGCTGTCTCCTTATGCAGGAGGTGGTATGAGCTTTGCCGGTGCTAATGGTAAGATGAGCAACTTCACTGTTGATGGTGCTAACTTCAATAATAACTTTGGTCTTAACGATGGTCTGCCTGGTGGTGGTAGCCCTATCTCACTGGATGCTATTGACGAGGTTCAGGTGGTTATCGCACCTTACGATGTTCGTCAGACCAACTTCATCGGTGGTGGAGTAAACGCTGTTACGAAGTCAGGTACCAACACCTTTAAGGGTACTGCCTATACTTATTTCCGCAACGAGCATATGCGTGGTAATAAGATTAATGGTGAGGATCTCGGTGACAGAGCCGAAGACCGTAAGACTGTTTATGGCTTCACCCTGGGTGGTCCTATCATCAAGAATAAACTGTTCTTCTTTACCAACTATGAGTACGAGAAGGTTCCTGGAGAGGTTATCAAGTATCGTGCTCGTCAGGAGGGAGAGAATGCAGGCGGTATGGTGTCACGTGTGTATGCCAGTGATATGGAGAAGGTACATGACTACCTGCTCAACAATTACGGCTATGAGGCAGGCTCATGGACAAGCTTCCCTGCTGATGCAAAGAATGAGAAGTTCTTGGCTCGTATTGACTGGAATATTACCGATAATCACCATCTGGCTGTACGTTACAACAGCACGAAGGATACCAGCTATTCTGGAGCCAGCCGCTCTACGGGTGACTATGTGTATAAAGGTACTGGTGACTACCGTACGGGCACAAAGGCCATGATTTTTGCAAACTCAATGTATGGTAATGAGAAGTCTGTAAAGTCTGTTTCTGTTGACTTGAACAGCCGTTTCAGTGATGTTGTCAGCAACCAGCTGCTTTATACCTATACTTATATTAAGGATCCTACTCGTACTTCCGAGTCAGCAACCTTCCCCTTCATCGATATCTCTTATCCGTATGATGCTACTGCAAAGTCTCCTTCTATCGAGCCTTACATCAGTGCTGGTTATGAGTTGTTCTCGTGGAAGAACCATGTAGAGAACAAGGTATCTTCGCTGACAGATAACGTTACCCTTTATCTGGGTAGTCATAAGGTTACCGCAGGATTCAACTTTGAACATCAGTTTGCTGATAACTCATTTATCCGTGAGGGAACAGGTCAGTATCGTTTCCGTAATATTGATGAGTTCCTGGCAGGTGCTGCTCCTGAAGCTGTCAACTTTACTTATGGTTTCAATGGCAACGATAGCCCCACGTCAGCAGTACGTTTCAATCAGATTGGTGTTTATCTGCAGGATGAGTGGAATGTTTCCTCTAAGTTTAAGCTGACCTACGGCATCCGTTTTGATAACTTGATGTTCGATGAACAGGATGTAGCTCGCAATACAGCCATTTATGATCTTGATTTTAATGGCTATCACATTGATACTGGCGCATGGCCCAACAACAACATTCAGATTTCACCTCGTGTAGGTTTCTCATGGGATGTATTCGGCGACAAGTCTCTGAAGGTTCGTGGTGGTACGGGCGTCTTTACTGGTCGTCTGCCTCTGGTATTCTTCACCAACCAGCCGGGTAATGCCAACATCGACAAGACAACCTATAGTGTAGGCTATGACTACAAGACAGGTAAGTGGATGGACACTAACGGTCATGATGAAGCATGGATTCAGAGCAAGCTGAATGGTCTGGCAGGAAAATTCCTCGGTGTGAATGATTTGATGCAGCATTTCGAGGTGCCAACTACCAACGAAAAGCATATTGCTGGTTCTAAGATGTCTGGCGTTTACAGCGATTTCAAGATGCCTCAGGTATGGAAATCAAGCATCGCTGTTGATTATCAGCTTCCTGTTTCATTCCCATTGTCAGTTACTGGTGAGTTCATCTATAACAAGAGCATCAATGCTGTTTATATGAGGAATATAAACATCAAGGATCCTGTAGCAGATGGATGGCAGCGCTTTAATGGTGCAGACAACCGTTACATCTACCCCAAGGCCTATCAGTACTATACTAATAAGAATGCCATCATGCTTGATAATACCTCTAAGGGTTATGGCTATACCGCTAACATCACCGTTAATGCTGAGCCTATTCCTCGTTTGAAGTTGATGGCTGCCTATACGCACACTGAGAGCAAGGAGGTTTCTGGTCTGCCTGGTAGCGACCCCGTATCAGCATGGCAGGGCGTGATTTCTGTTGACGGTCCGAACTTCTGCTCAGCACAGCGTTCTTACTTTGCAACACCTGACCAGATTACGGCTTCAGTGGGTTACTATATTCCTATCAAGTTGAAGGATATGACACTGGGTACTCATATCAACCTCTTCTATAAAGGCTATTCATCTGTTGGTACCACCTTCATGTATTCTAATGATATGAATGGTGATGGTTTGACCAATGACCTGATGTATATTCCTAAGGACGACAGCGAGATTAAGTTCAAGACTGATGCAGACCGCATCGCATTCTGGAACTTTGTTGAGCAGGATAGCTATCTGAAGAATCATAAGGGTGAGTATGCTGAGCCTTATAGCGGACGTTCTCCTTGGCTGCATCGCGTAGACCTGCGTGTTGCTGAAGACTTTGAGATGAAGGTGTTTGGCACCAAGCAGAAGTTCCAGGTTTCTTTGGACATCATCAACTTTGGTAACATGCTCAACTCTAAGTGGGGCATTCCTAAGACCGATGAGGTTTGCAACTATGGTAAGATCCTGAAGTACGAAGGTGTTGATGCCAAGAACACTCCTGTCTTCTCTATGAATAGTGACTCTTCTGGTAAGTACTATACTCAGACCTACGATACCAACATGAGCTATAGCAACTGCTGGAAACTGCAGATTGGTTTCAAGTACTTCTTCAACTAAACCATTTGTAGATAATAAATCTATAGAGTCCTTTCGGCTGCGTAAAAAGTAGCTGAAAGGACTTTTTTTTATGTCCTATAGATGTATAAAAAAGCATAATAATATAAAGGTACGTGCGTGAGAGTCAATAATTATTACTATCTTTGCCCGTTGAAAATGAATTTGATACAATACAATCCAATATTCTAACTATTTTGAAGATGAAACTAAAGAGAATGTATGTGGCTGCACTTACCTTGTTGTGTAGTGTGGTCATGGTGGCACAGGAGATGCAGATGCCGCCTATTCCCGTTGATCCTGCCGTACGCATCGGTAAGTTGGACAATGGACTAACTTATTACATCCGTCACAATGAGTATCCTGAGCACGTGGCAAACTTCTATATTGCTCAGCGTGTAGGCTCTATTCAGGAGGATGAGAGCCAGCGTGGCTTGGCCCACTTCCTGGAGCATATGGCTTTCAATGGCTCAGAGCACTTCCCTTCAAAGCCCGAAGGAAAGAGCATTATCGACTATACCCGTTCGCTGGGTGTAGAGTTCGGCTCTGACCTGAATGCTTATACCAGCATTGACCAGACCGTTTATCGTGTCTGCGACGTGCCCACCAAGCGTGCTACTGCCCTCGACTCTTGTCTGCTCATCTTGAAAGACTGGTCGAATGGCTTGCTGCTGGAGGCTGACGAGATTGATAAGGAGCGTGACGTGGTGCATAACGAATGGCGCCTTGGTGAGGGTCCTTCTCAGCGCATGATTACCCGTTCATTGCCTAAGATGTATCCTGGCTCTAAGTATGGTTTGCGCATGCCTATTGGTCTGATGAGTGTCATCGACAGCTTCAAGCCTGCTACGCTGCGCGCCTACTATCATAAGTGGTATCGTCCTGACAACCAGGCAATCATTGTGGTCGGCGATGTGGATGTAGACCACATGGAGGCTAAGATTAAGGAGTTGTTTGGTGGTATCAAGGTTGATGCTAATGCTCCTAAGGTTGTTGCTGAGGCTGTTCCTGACAATAAGGAGGCTATCTATATCTTCGATAAGGATAAGGAGATGCAGATGAGTCAGATTATCGTCATGATGAAGCACGATGCTCTTACCGAGGAGGAGAAGGGCACCATGGGCTATCTTGTTCAGAGCTATGTGGCTAATGCCATTGCTCGCATGATGAATCAGCGCCTGGCAGAGATGACACAGGAGGAGAGCTGTCCGTTCTTCCAGGCTTATGCTGACGATGGTCAGTATCTGCTTTCTAAGACCAAGGATTGCTTTGAGCTGATTGGTGTTCCCAAGGAGGGTAAGGATATGGAGACACTGCAGACTCTCTACCGTGAGGCAAAACGTGCTCTTGAGCATGGCTTTACCGCTACAGAGTATGCTCGTGCACAGGCTGACTACCTGAGTGCTTTGGAGAAGCAGTATACCAACCGAGATAAGCGTAAGAATGCTGAGTTTGGCGACCAGTATCGTGACCACTTCCTCTCTAACGAGCCTATTCCTCCATTGGAGCAGCTTTATGCACTCATGCAGCAGATTGCTCCTAATATTCCTGTTGCTGCTATCAACCAGATGGTTCCTGAGCTGATTTCTGCTACCGATAGCAACCTCGTTGTTATGGAGTGGGCACAGGAGAAGGAAGGTAAGGTCTATCCTACTGAGCAGCAGATGGCTGCCGCTATTGCTGCCGCCCGTGCTGAAAAGGTAGAGGCTTATGTGGATAATGTGAAGGACGAGCCATTGGTTGATGTCAGCAAGATCAAGGCCGGTAAGATTGTCAAGGAGACCGAGAATAAGGTGTTCGGCTATAAGGAGCTGAAACTGTCTAATGGTGCTACTGTGATTCTGAAGAAGACCGACTTCAAGGACGATGAGATTCAGATGCAGGCCTTTGCTAAGGGTGGTAAGTCTATGTATGGTCCTGCTGACTATACTAACTTGAAAGTCTTCGACCAGGTAATCGGTTATAGTGGTATTGGCAACTTCTCAAGCAATGAGCTCACCAAGGCTCTCGCTGGTAAGGAGGTTAATGCTGATGCTACGCTGGGTAATACCCGACAGTATGTTACTGCTCACTCTACTCCAAAGGATATTGAGACCATGATGCAGATGCAGTATCTCTACTTCACTGCTATTAATAAGGATGAGAAGCAGTTCCAGAACCTGATGACTTCGCTGGAGATGGCTTTGAAGAATAAGGGACTGGATCCTGAGGCAGTCTTCACTGATTCGCTAAACAATACGTTGTATAGTCATAATCCTCGCTTTGCCATTATCCAGGTTGATGACTTGAAGAATGTCAACTACGATCGTATTCTGGAAATTGCCAAGGATCGCTTCAAGAATGCTGGACAGTTCACCTTCGTATTCGCTGGTAACTTTGACGAGCAGACACTTCGTCCACTCATCGAGCAATATATCGCTTCGCTGCCCGCTACCAAGAAGAAGGCTGAGGACTTCAAGGAGATTCTGACCCTCGCTAAGGGCCAGGTTGGCAACAACTTCAAGGTGAAGACCGAGTCTCCCAAAGCTAGTGCCTATGAGTACTGGTATGCTGAAATGCCTTACACCTTGGAGAATCAAGTGAAGCTGGATGCTGTCGGACAGATTCTTTCTATGATCTATCTGAAGACTATCCGTGAAGACGAGAGTGCTGCTTACTCATGTGGTGCTTACGGTGGTTTCAACCTCAGCTCTCACCAACCTATCGCAATGTTGCAGGCTTACTGTCCCATGAATCCAGACAAGCAGGATATTGCTGTTCGTCTGTTGCACGAGGGTATTGCCAAGATGCAGAAGGTTGTTGATGCCGATCAGCTGGTCAAGACTAAGGAGTATATGCTGAAGCAGTTTGATGTAGATGCCAAGAAGAATGGCTTCTGGATTAATACCATCACAGCATATAAGGATTATGGTATCGATTTCTATACTGATTATAAGAAGACAGTAGAGTCACTGACTGTTGATAATGTGCGTGACTTCCTCAATAAACTCTTGAAGAGTGGCAATCATGTTGAAGTGATTATGTCGCCTGAAAGTAAGTGAATCACCTCATTATTAGGTATTTTTAAACGGCGAATTTGTATAATTCGCCGTTTTTTCGTACCTTTGCACCCGCTTAGCATATAATAGTCAAATAGAATATATTCAAATAGTTAAATTAGATGAGTTATTTATTTTCATCAGAATCAGTATCAGAAGGCCATCCCGACAAGGTGGCCGATCAGATTAGCGACGCCATTCTCGACCAGTTCCTGGCTTACGATGACCGTGCCCGTGTGGCTTGTGAGTCGTTTGTCACTACCGGACAGGTGGTGTTGATGGGCGAGGTACGCAGTGATGTGTATATCGACCTGCAAACCATTGCTCGTAATACGATTAAGAAGATTGGTTATACCAAGGCCGAGTACCAGTTCGATGGCGACTCGTGTGGTATCCTGACTGCTATTCACGAGCAGAGTGAAGACATCAATCGTGGTGTAGATAATGGTGACGAAGACGAGCAGGGCGCTGGCGACCAGGGCATGATGTTCGGCTATGCCACCAACGAGACAGAGAACCTCATGCCTGTCTCACTGGATTTGGCCCACCTTATTATGCGAACCTTGGCAGAGATTCGCAAGGAGGGTAAGGTGATGACCTATCTGCGTCCGGACTCTAAGAGTCAGGTAACCGTTCAGTACAGTGATGCTGGTATCCCTGAGCGCATCGATACCATTGTAGTATCTACTCAGCACGATGAGTTTGATAGCGACGACGAGCGTATGCTTGCTAAGATTCGTGAGGATGTTATCAATATCCTGATACCACGTGTCAAGGCAAAGATTAACTCAGAGAAAGTGCTGTCACTGTTTGGCGACGACATCAAATATTTCGTTAACCCCACTGGTAAGTTCGTTATTGGCGGACCTCACGGTGATACAGGTCTTACAGGTCGTAAGATCATCGTTGATACCTATGGTGGTAAGGGCGCTCATGGTGGTGGTGCCTTCTCTGGTAAGGATTCTAGTAAGGTAGACCGCAGTGCTGCTTATGCTGCCCGCCATATCGCTAAGAATATGGTGGCTGCTGGTGTTGCTGACGAGATGTTGGTACAGATTAGCTATGCCATCGGTGTGGCTAAACCCATGAATATCTACGTCAATACTTATGGTCGCTCGCGCGTTAATATGACGGATGGCGAGATTGCTAAGAAGATTGAACAACTCTTTGATCTGCGTCCGAAGGCTATTGAGCGCTCTCTGAAACTGCGTCAGCCGATGTATTTGGAGACGGCAGCCTATGGTCACATGGGTCGCCAGTCGGAGGTGGTGAAGAAGACCTTTACAAGCCGTTATCACGAGACCAAGACTATTGATGTCGAGTTGTTTACGTGGGAGAAACTGGATAGGGTAGAGGATATCAAGAAGGCATTTGCATTGTAAGCATTGATACCGTCAGACAGCATATCACTGATAGAGATGCCGGTGGAGGAGACACAGGTCGACCTGCCCCAGTATTATAAGGAGGGATTCTTTTCTAAAGACTCCCTCTTTCATCCTGAATTGGAAGGAGGTCGCTATGGTACTATGGGCGACCCCGTTCCTTACAGTGTGCGTGGTGATGATATTATTACGCTTCTCTTGCTGACTTTCTTTGTCGTGGCAGTTATTGCCTATTCCAATGTGCGTGGCTTCTTTACTCGTCAGGTAAAGAACTTCTTCTATAGACCCAGTGAAGGTACCACTGTTACCACAGAGACTGCCACTGAGGCCCGTTTCCAGGTATATATAGTGTTCCTGACGAGTCTCATGCTCTCCACGCTCTATTACTTCTATTCGCTTCACTATGTTGGTGATGCCTATATTCTTCGGTCGCAATATTATCTCATATTGATATTCTGGGCCATATTCTTGCTCTATTTCTTTGTTAAAATGACGCTGTATACCATCATTAATAAGGTGTTCTTCGATGGTAAAAGAAATAGACAATGGATAAAGGCTCTGTTGTTCGTTATTGCCTTAGAAGGACTTATTGCATTCCCTGCTGTCGTCATGGGTCCATACTTTGATATGCCGATTCATAAAGTTGAAATTTATTTCGCAATAGTGCTTATTTTAGTT
>Ga0265298_10005874_pt1 | contig 15277 bp, 13 predicted proteins | sample AusTroGonzalo_MG_3_FD_193486 | JGI IMG/M metagenome (GOLD analysis project Ga0265298, IMG submission 193486) | Bovine rumen microbial communities from tropical cattle in Woodstock, Queensland, Australia - Gonzalo_01 | ecosystem: Host-associated > Mammals > Digestive system > Stomach > Rumen ... | reverse complement strand
ATGCGGCCCCAATAGGCCAGCAGGATGGCGATCAGGCACCCGAAGACGCCGACCGCGCCCCAGAGGGAATCGTTGGGATCCAGGATGCGCGGGTCGCGTTCCGGCTTCGCATAGGAGATGTTCGGATACTCGCGCACTTCCGGCGCGAATGCCTTCTTCTGCACGGGTTGCAGGCCGGACGCGTCGGCGGCGTTTTCCGGGCGGACGCCCGTCACGAAGGACTCGACCCCCTGCACGACCTTGATCGCGGCCTCGGCATATTGTTCCGCACGGAGTTCCGGCACGATCTCGCGGAGCAGGTCGCCCGCGCGGGCGTCATTGATGGCGCCTTCCCACCCGTAGCCGATTTCGAGGCGGGACCTGTGGTCGTTGATCGCCAGCACCAGCAATACGCCATTGTCCTCGCCCGCCTTGCCGATCTGCCATTTCGAGGCCGTTTCAAAGCCGAATTCCTCGATGGATGTCGTGCCGATGGTCGGAACCGTCAGCACCATCATCTCGCCGCCAGTCCGAGCCTCCATATGACGGATCGCGGCGGCGAGCTTCGCCGTGCCGGCTTCTCCGAGCACTTCCGCCTTGTCGACGATCCGCCAGCCGTCGAGCGGGGCGGCGGGAATCAGGCTGTTTTCGGGGCGCGGGAGATCCTTTTTCACCGGTTCGGTCAGCGTCGACGACACGAAGCCGAGCCCGAAGACGAGCGCCAGGACGAATGCGGTGATCCGCAGGAACTTCTTGCGGATGATGGTGTCGTCGTCGAATTCATTGATATCCACCAGCTTGAGCGATTTGTTGCCCTCGCGCTGCTTCTTGTATTTCTCCAGCACCTTCGAACCGTTCTCCAGGTCCTTCTTCCGCCGGGACTTCCCGAACTTGAGAGAAAGGAACGCGACCAGTCCGCAAATCGCCAGGAAGACGAGCGCGTAATTCTTCGCGGATCCTTCGCCGCCGCGGTCCGTGACGGAGGAATACAGAATGCCGGAATTCCTATCCTTGCCTTTCATCTTCTCGGCATACGCTCTCATTCCGACGGACTCGTCTTCGGGATCCTCGTCGTCGAACTCCTCGTCGAGCGCCGCTGCCGCCGCCTTCTCCTCCTCGTCCATCAGCTTTTCGATTTCCTCGTCGGTCATGTTGGCGGGATTCTTTGCCGAAGCGGTTCCGGTCTGGGCCGACGCCTCCGATCCGGCGTTTTCCGCCCCGACAGGGATCTTCGCAGCCGTCAGGATGGAGTGTTTCAGGCGTTCCAGCAGCTCGACCGCCCGGGCGCCTCGCTGCGTCGCGGACCTGAACTTGGCAACTTCCTTTTGGACCGTCAGCACATCCCAGTCCGCCAGACGCCAACCGTCGCCGATCAGTCCGAACCGGATCGACACGCCGCGGACGTCCTGCACCAGCAGCACGCCCTTCCCCGGCGCCCATTCCGACGCGATTTGGTCGAACACCTTGACCGGATCGGCGAACCGCATATCCATGAACATCAGCGCCAGGCTGCAATCGGCCAGCTTCGAAATCTCGTCGGCAAGCGCCTTCAGTTTCGTTTCGTCCTCCTCCAGCAGGACGCTCTCCGGGTCGGAGACGGTGACGGAGCCTTCCGGGATCTCGAACGACGTCGGGATCTCGCCCATGGAATGATAGTATCCCGTCGCAAGTCCCGTGGCGATGAAAAAGACGATGATGAAGATCCAAATGCATCCGTAGCGGGGCAGACGCACCTGCGGCTTCTGCGGAGATGCCAGCTTCTCCTCGTATTTCGATACCGGATCGGTCGGCGGGGTGGCGTTTGCGGGAGCGGAGGAGGCGGGAGTCGATTGTTTGGCCATGATAATCTGCGTGTTTGGGATATGGTGAATTACAAATAAAAACAGAGTCGTTCCGGCGGATGCGCGAAAATAAGGATTGGGCGTCCGGCCGCATTTTCTAATATAATCCCACCTCGCGCGGAAAACAAGCCGGAGCCGGAAAAAACACGTTTTTTTATGCGCGGGAAACGGACATCAGCGATGGATGTACAGCCTCGACATTTCCGGCTTGTCTTCGCACCTGACCATGCACAGGAACTCCCAGCCGTAACGCTCGTAAAACCCCGTGTGGTCCGTCACGAGGTAGAGCGGCGCGATCCCCTTCGAACGCAGGTCTTCCACGTCCATATTGAGGAGCGCTCCGGCGATCCCCCGGCCGCGGCAGTCCGCCTCAGTGTAGACGGCGCAGACATTCGGCGACAGGTCTTTCCGGTCATGGAAATCGTTTTCGATCACGCCCAGCCCGCCGACGATCCGGGCGCCGTCCAAGCACAGATACCAGCCGTATTCGGTCTCCCCGTTCAGGCAAGCATCCATGCACGCCAGGTATGCGGTCTCCGGCACGCCCCATTTGCGGTGAAACCATGCGGCCGCGGCATTCTTCAGCTCCGGTCTTTCCCGCAACGTTATGAATTGAAAACCGCCCATATGTCCTTGTCTGGTGTTTCTGTGACTGCAGCGCCTTTAAGATACACCCCTCCGCGCGACAATACAAGCCGCAACGAAAAAACATTCCGCCGTTTTCTTCCGGCTTATCCGTTTCAACGCGTACGGCGGGCGTTTGCCATGTAGACGCCGAGGACGATCAGGACAGCGCCGATGATCTGAACAGGCGTGAGCGGCTCCCGGAGCATCAGCGTGCCCGTCAGGACGGACACCAGGGTCGCCACACCGATGAACGACGCCGCCCGGTTCACGCCCAGCTTTTCGATGGCGGCGTTCGAGAGCCAGAACGCGAAGACGGAGCATCCGATCCCCAGATACAGCACGGCGATCAGGAACGATCTGTCGCGGAACGGCAGGCGGACGAGCGTCCCGACGTTTCCGTCGTGGATCGCTTCGAGCAGCGCCAACACCGTAAAGAGCGCCGCCCCGGAGACCTGCATGGCGTATGCCAGCTCCATGCTCGTGTAGGCGGACGCTTTCTCGACATAGATGAAATACAGCGAATAGGACAGCACCGCCACCGAAAGGAAGATGTATCCGGGCACGGACAGGCTGGACGTCATGCCGGCGGCGACGACGCACGTCACCATGCCGGCCAGCGTCGTCACGATTCCCGCGACCTGAAGCCCGGACGTCCGGTTTTTCAGGATCAGGACGGAAGCAATCAGGGAGATCACCGGGATGCACGCCACGAAGATGCCGCACTCCGTGGACGTGGTCCGGCTGATCCCGAGCGTTTCCCCCAGGAAATACACGCAGGGGCAGAGCAGGATCACATGCAGAAGCGGTTTCAGCGGCTTGCCCTTGAAACGGACCCTGATGAGTCCGGCGGCGATGCATGCGGTCATCACGGCGGCGGCGATCAGGAACCGCCAGCCCAGGATGAAAAAGACGCCCGCCACGTTCATCGTCTGCTTGGTGAACGCATAGCTCATGCCGTGCAGGATCTCGCAGCAGGCGGCGCAGAGGCATCCCGTGAACAGGGCTTTTTTCGATAGTTGTTTGACAGACATGGACGGATCGTTGTTTCGGCGTTTCCCCGTCAAAAATCGGACAGGGTATCCTAATAAAATACACCGTCCCGGTAGTTTTTACAAGTCGGGACGGCACAAGAACCGCTTCTTCAGCCTTCCATGATGTGCAGGGCGCGGATTTCGCGGTCGCGGATGCCGGACTGCACGGCGAACGCGTGCGGCTCCAGATAAACTTCCTCCCTGTCGCTCAGCCCCTGCGCGCGGAGTTCGGACGCGACGGCGGCGCAGACGGCTTCGATCCGATCCGCTTTCGTTTCGTCGTCCCCCTGCCCGGTCAGCAGATCCGTCAACTCGCCGGACAATCCGCCGAGCTTCGGCAGTTCCCGCATCGCGCGAAACACCCATTTGTAGTACGGTGCAAACCTCCGGTTCAGCAGGAAGACCATCTGCGCGGCATTCCGCACGAATTCGTCCAGCGCGAGCGCAGCCGCGCCGGGTTCTCCGTGCCGCAGGCACCGCAAGTAGTTGTACTGCCCGCTCTGCGCCATGAAGACCGCCCGCGCGGCGATCTTTTTCCGCCGCACGTCCTCCGGCATGCCGGCCAGGATCGTTTCGCGGATGCCGGAAAACACGCCGAGGTCGTCGCGGAACACCGCGCCGTTCACGGCTTCGGCAAACGCATGGTCCGGGGTATGGAGCCACTGACGCCAGTTCTCCGGCACGCCGGGGAATCCCAGATGACGCCGGTAAAAATCTCCGACCGTGACCACGCCGTCCTCGGCATCGCCGAGCTGACTGCTGCCCGTGCCGGATCCGGCCCCGCCGTCCGGCGGAAACTCCTTCCGCAGACGGCTGTACGCGCGCTCCAGGCGGAATCCGAACTCGCGCTCGTCCTCCTCCGTGATCCAGAGCAGGACGCCGGTAAAGTAGTCATGGTCGCGCGACACTTCGTCGTCGTAGCCGAAACACTCCGATCCGTGCCCGGCGCGCCCGGCCGCGATCCGCGACGCGACGCCGCCGAACTCGCGCTCCAGCATCGGCGCCACGGCCGCTTCATACCATCGCCGAGCCGCGTCAATTCCCCGCATAATACTCATCCGCGCGCCAGTTGAGTTCCTCTTCGACTTCCGGGTATCCGAGCGGGCCGAACGCCGAGGCGCATTTGCGGCAGGTGTGGGCGTAGTAGCCGTCGTGCACCGCCGCCGGGTCGTCGAAACAAGCCACAGCCAGATCCAGTTCGGACGCGATCCGCGGGTCGTTCCGGTTCTCCGCCGCATACATCTGCGCCAGGTTCACGTGCGTGACCGCCGCGTCCATCAGGTTTCCGCACGCTTTCAGCACGTCGAGCGCCTTCCGGTAGTATGCCTCGGCATAGCTCACATCGTGTTTCGCCGCATACGCCGCCGCCATGTTGTTGAGCAGTCCGGCGAACCGCCAGTCGTTCGGGTCGAGATGCGCCCCGTAGCACCGGAACGCCTCCTTGTAGTACTCCAGAGCCTCGTCGACCTCGCCGAACGCCTGAAGCGCCGTCGCGCCGTTCAGCAGAATCGTCCCGGCACTGACGCTCCCCGCGATCCCGAGCTTGCGCAGCAGCGCGAATCCGTCGCGGACCGCCTCCAGGCCGCGTTCGCGGTCCCCCTGCATCCGGTAATGCCCCATGAGTTCGCTCAGGATGCCGAGTTCGCCTTCGCGGTCGCCGATGCGCCGTGCCTCGTCGCGCCATTTGCGGAGGTGGTCGCCCAGCTCGAACGTTCTTTCTTCGTTGAACAGCCGGTCGCACTCCCGGATGATCTCCTGCATCGGGATGCGGCGCGGATGGTTCCGGTGCGGGGTTGCGCCGTGGTCGTGTCCGCAACCGCAGCCGTCCGGTTCTCCGTTTCCGTGCGTGTAATCCGCGCCGGGGCCGCTGCCGTGAGCATGGCCGTGCCCGCAACCGCAATCGTCCTCGTGTGTGTGACGGCATCCGCAGGGCTCTTCCAGCGGGCATCGCGGCTCCAGGTAATCTTCCGGATCGATCGTCATGATATTGCGTCTCCTTGTTGGTTGTCCGCTAAAAAATACCACGGATTACCGCGTTTGTCAACCCCGACCGGATAAAAACAGAGGAAATCGGTCAACCCGGCACGCGGATCAGGGAACGCCCCATATGTTTCCGGCTGAACCGCATGAAATCGTGGATGAACCGCTGGTCGCCGTCCGCCGTGTAGATGAAATCCACGCGCCGCAGGATCTCCCCTTCGGAGAACCTTCCCGACTGAAGCACACCCGCCTTGATCTCGTTCTCCACGGCAAGCTCCGACAGCACCGAGATGCCGCCGCCCGCCTGCACAAGGATCTTCACGGCATCAAGCGAGCACACCTCCGTGATCTTCGCGGGATCGATCTCCGGCAGGCCGTGTTCCTGCACGAATCGTTCCAGTTCCGCGCGTCCGCCGGATCCCGACCCGTCAAGGATGATATTTCCGCCGCCGCGGATGTATTCGCCCAGGGAAAACGTCTTCCGCCTGCAGTAGCCCGGCGCGAAAACCGGCGTCAGGCGATCCATGCAGTACGGTTCGGACAGGAAATAGGCGCGGTCATACGGCGCATCGGTCAGCGCCAGCGTGAGTTCTCCCGCGGCGAGCATCCTTTGAAGGACCTCCGGCCGTTCGATCTTCAGGTGCAGCGTGCTGTTCGGATGCGCCTTCTGGTAGACGGCGTTCATGCCGATCAGCAGGAAACTCCCGGCGGTCGCCGTCCCTCCCACAAAAAACGACCGGCTCCGGCCGTTCGCGCTGCGAAGTTTCCGCAGGATGTCCGCCTCCACGTCGAACAGGTGCTCGCACTCGTCCCGCAGGACCTCGCCGGCGGGCGTGAGCCGCACGCTGCGTCCCGTACGCTGAAACAGCTGTACGCCGAGACGCCGTTCCAAGTTCGCGATCTGCTTCGTGACGTTCGGCTGGGTCATCCCGATCATGGCGGCGACTTCCGTGAAATTGCACACGGCCGCTGCCGTGCGGAAGATTTTCAGGCTTCGTTCGATCATGTCGCACTCCTCGTCATTGTTTTCATGGTTTCAGGCTATTACTATACACCAATAACTTTTATTAATCAAACTATGCGGAATGATTATTTTCTGTTTTCGGTTCTGACGGCTATATTATATTTGCAGATCAAACAACCATCCATCGACCTGCAGGAGCCGCACATGAATCAGGACGACCACATCCACCCGCTCATCCGCAAAGCTTATTCCGTTCTCGACGGACAGCCGATCTCCCGAGCCGACGCACTCGCCATCGCGGAAACGATCCGCGGCGCCGACCTGCTTGACCTGGTCTCGCTCGCGAACAAGGTCCGCCTGAAATTCGCCCCCGCCCTCCACAGCTGCTCCATCATCAACGCCAAGTCCGGCAAATGCCGGGAGAACTGCCGGTTCTGCGCCCAGAGCGCCGCATACGGGACAGGGATCGGGACCTATCCCATTCTCGCGCCGGAGGCCGTGCTGGAAGCCGCCGCCAGGGTCTATGAAGAAGGCGTCCGCACATTCGGATATGTGACCAGCGGACGCGGCTGGAACAAGCCGGACAGGGATTTCCGGATCATCCTCGACACGCTCGACCTCCTGCACGGGAAATACCCGGACCTGCAACTCTGCGTCTCCCTCGGCATCCTGTCTGAAGAATGTGTGAAGCTCCTCGCCGAACACCATGTCCGGCGCTACAACATGAACCTTCAGACCAGCCCGGCGCGCTATGCCGACCTCATCGCCACCACGCATACCATCGGACAGAAGATCGACACCATCCGCCTGATGAAGAAATACGGCATCAGAAACTGCACGGGAGGCATCTTCGGACTGGGCGAGACCTGGGCCGACCGCGTGGACATGGCGTTCGCGATCCGCGAGCTCGACGTGGAGGGCACGCCGCTGAACATCCTCCTGCCGATCCCCGGCACGCCGCTCGAACACCAGAACCCGATGTCGCCCGCGGACGCGGCAAAGGCGTTCGCGATCTTCCGCCTCGTCAATCCGACGAAAATGCTCAAATTCTGCGCCGGGCGCGAGACCGTCATGAAGGATTTTCAGGGGCTCCTGATGCTCTCCGGCCTGAACAGCCTGATGACGGGCGGATATCTGACCACGCGCGGACGGGACATCGCGCAGGACCGGGCGTTCGCCGCCTCGCTCGACGGCTTCGGCTCAAAAGACTGAATCGGCACATTCCGCTTCTTCGTTTTTCAGCATCGGCGCCGGCGCTGCAGCCCCGCCCGGCAGACGGCACGGCACTTGTCGTCCCTCCTGCATGCCGGCGGTTTTTCCATGCTTGAAAAAATGAAAAAAAGCGGTATATTATCGCTGACATTTATCAAGTAAAACCGGTCCGGCAGAGATTACCTGCCGGGCAGTGCGCCCCCTGCATTCGCACACGGAGACGATTCTCTTCCCCCCCCGAAAGGACACGCGAACAAATGTTCCATTTCCATCTCGCCGAAAACGCCACGACCGTCAGGACCGAAATCATCGCCGGAATCACGACATTTCTCTCCATGGTCTACATCCTGGCAGTTTACCCCAGTGTCATGAGCGAGATCGGGATCCCGGCGGGCGGAGCCGTCATCGCCGCCGCCCTGGCCTCTTTCATCGGGACGGTCCTGATGGGATGCCTGGCGAAGTACCCGTTCGCGCTGGCGCCGGGGGTCGGGATCGTACCGTTCTTCGCGTTCTCGGTCGTGACGGGCATGGGGATCTCGTGGCAGTTCGGCCTGATGGCGGTGTTCCTCGAGGGCATCATCTTCCTGATCGCCACGGTCGTTCCGCTCCGGGAAAAGCTTTTCAACGCCATCCCCCTGCCCCTGAAAACGGCGATCGGGGTGGGCATCGGCCTCTTCATCGTCTTCATCGGGCTCCAGGGGGCGAGGCTCATCGTGGACGGATCCTGCCTGACCACGCTCGTGTCGTTCCGCGGGGCATTCCGCACGTCCGGGCTCTGCGCCGAGCTGTCGATGGTCGGCCTCTTCGCCACCGTGGTGTTGTTCCACAAGCGGGTGAAAGGCGCGATCCTCATCGGCATCCTGTTCACGTGGGCGCTCGGCATGATCTGCCAGGCCACGGGCATCTACCAGGTCAATCCGGACGCAAAGATGTTTTCCCTGTATCCCTCGCTGAACTTCAGCACCATCGGCGGCGCGTTCCGCGAATTCGGATCAATCTTCGGGCAGTGCATGGACATGGACAAATGGTCCCTGAACGGCTCGCAGCTGACCGGGTGGAAGCTCCTGCTCTCCGGGAATTTCCTTGTCGTGATGTTCACGCTGCTCTTCGACGACCTTTTCAACACGCTCGGCACGCTGACCGGCGTGGCGTCCACAGCCGGCATGATGGACAAGGACGGCAAGATGCCGCGCCTGAAACAGGCCCTGCTGGCCGATGCCGTCGCGACCACGGCGGGCGCGTTGCTCGGCGCGACCACAACCACGACCTACGTGGAGTCCGCCACGGGCGTTTCCGAAGGCGGACGGACGGGCCTGACCGCGTACGTGGCCGCCGTGCTGTTCCTCGCCTCAATTCTGCTCGCACCCGTCTTCACGGCCATCCCGGCGTTCGCCACTGCGCCGGCGCTCATCCTGGTCGGATTCCTGATGATCAGCCACATCTCGCAGATCGACTTCAGCGACCTCACGGAAGCTTTCCCGTGCCTGCTCGCGATCATCGTCATGCCGTTCGCCTACAACATCGCCGACGGCATCTGCTTTGGCTTCATCGCGTGGACGGGCATGAATCTGGTTTGCGGACGGCGCGACCGCGTGAACGCGATCCTCATCGCCTTCTCTCTCCTCTTCATCCTCAAGTATATCCTGCTCTGACGGACACATCCGTTATCACGCCGAAAAAAATAATGATTTGTGCCCTTGACTTTTGTTTCACATGTGATATATTAGACTGTCCGAACTATTAAAAACGCTTCAAAACAGCTCGTGCACCCGGATCCGAGGTCCGGCGGACATGAAATACCAGGAGGAAGCCATCATGAAAAAACGGAATATCGTCCCGAAGCTCGCGGCCGCAGCGCTTCTGCTGTGTGCCGGACTCGCTGCGTTCGCACAGGACGAACGCTATTCGCAGATCCCGGACGGCGCCGCGCTCGTCATGAATCTGAACCTTGAAAACCTCTATTCCTCTCCGACCTTCAAGGCCATCGCAGACTCCGGGGAGGTCCTCGGCATCCGCAACGACCTGAAGGGCATCCCGTGGAACAAAGCCGGGACGCTCCCGAATCCGGTCATCGTCTACGCGCCCCGGATGGGCGAAAGCTACGCCATGCTCGTCGGTACGGACAAGACGCCGGACGAGCTGGTCTCGGACATCACGGCCCGCTACAAAAAACAGAAATGGTCCGCCGAACCGGGAAAGGTCGGCATCGGCCAAATGATCACGGTAAGGGAGCCGCATAGGAACCGCAAAACGAACCAACAGGAAATGAGAGTCGCGGGCGAGGTCCTGTATCTGACTCCGAACACCGTCGCGTACGGACGGAAAAAACACCCGCTCGACCTCGCGTTTTTTGCGACCGACCCCCTCCCCGCCACGGAATTCGAGCTTCTTCAGAACGCCCCGGCTGACGCGATCACAGTCGGTGTCCTGCGGAGCTTCCCGATTCCGGCGGCCGACGACCCGACCGGGCTTTCCGCACTCGTGAAGTCCGGCGACTTCATTGTCAGGGAATACGAACCGGGCGCCGCGTCACTCGTACTGAACATAGAGTGCAAAGGGGAAAAGGAAGCGCAACTGGCGGTCCGCCGCGTGAAAAGCTTTATCAAGATCACGCTCGTTTCGCTCTTCTCCCTCGATAAAGACCTCTTCAAGGAACTGAACAGCAGCTACACCGCGACCGCGACTGGCAGCAAGGCGAAAATCGAGGTCAAACTCCCGAAAGCCACGCTCGACAGAGTCCGCGCATATTACCTGATGGAACAGGCTCTGGTGGACGCCGCGGGCACAGCCGTCAACATCATAGGAGCAGCCGTCAAAAAATGAAACTGAAAAAGTCGCTCAAAACCGCCCTCGCAATTCTCCTTGCGCTTATCGTCATCCTCGTCATCCTCGCCGCGCTCGTGATCTCCGCGCCGAAGAGCTTCCCGTACACGGTCGCGGACGCCGAAGCCGATTCCCTGCTGGCGTCCGAAATCGTCGACATGATCGCCGATGCCGCCGTGGACGACGAGGGGAACATCCCGGAGATCGCCGTCGTCACGATCCCGGCGGAAAACGTCGACGCCCTGCTCCACATCGCCGCGTACCATCTGAACCGCGAAATAAAGGAGGAAGGCATCGAATGTTCCATCTATTGGGAAAACGCCACCGTCAAGGCCGTCGCCTCCATCCCTCTCCCCCTCTCGAAAGCGGTCATCGTCCGCGGCTCGGCCTCGCCCGTCATCGCCGACGGCGTGCTGACGATCTCCTCGCTGAAGATGCGCGCGGGACACCTGCCGGTCTCGAGCTTCGGCTTCGTCAAGGAGAAGATCACGGCGGACGACATCGAGGACGCGAAGCTGAAACTTGCGTTCGAGGCGATCCACGACCTTTCCGCCACGCCGGACGGCGGCCTGAAGATCGGGATCTACCCTGCGAAGATCAGCAACCTGACCCGCATCCTTTTGGTCGAAGAGGATTAATCGGGCAAACGAGCCTGAAAGTCAGGAAGCGAAATGCCCCGGATTCCGACAGGAAGACCGGGGCGTTCTTTTGGGCAATTCTTGTTTTGCGTTATCGCATGCAGCTCACGATGGGCGTCCTCGTGAGCTCGGCGAGGAAAAATGCCAGGATCGATGCGGCAAAAGGAAGGAACATGTCGAGAAAAGACCCCTTTTTCGGCACCAGGATACGGATCGCGAGGACAAGGGAATCAACAAAGATGAACCAGGAAACATCCAATGCCCGTCAAGGATGAAAAAATACAGGAAGGCGATCGGCAGTGCGACATAGAAATGCCGTCTGAGAATATCGTTATCTACTGTTCTCTGCAAGTTCACGAGCGGGCCTCGGGGAATCCGTTTTATTGATTTATCTAATACTAATATAGCTCAAGTCCGTAAAATTGACAAGACCTTTTTGAAAAAAAAATGACACAAAAAGCCCCGGCTTCCGAGATGGAGACCGGGGCGATATGTTTTATCAGCAGTCCTGTGAACAAGCGGAGCCGGACACTGCTTGGCACACCTCCGTGTGTCCGAGCGGAGCCGGACACTGCTTGGCACACCTCCGTGTGAACAAGCGGAGCCGGACACTGCCGCAGGGGAGGCTTCGCCTCCTCAATCCACCGGGATGTCCGCGAGGATCTGGCGCAGGAATTCGCGGTTCTTGTCCGAGGGCGGGCAGAGCGGCAGACGGTATTCCTCGTCGAGCAGGCCGCGGATCGCCATGCCAGCCTTGACCGGGATCGGGTTGGTCTCCACGAACATCGCCTTGAAGAATTTGTAGAGCTTGCGGTGCATCGCGCGCGCCTGGTCGAAGGCGCCGGCGTTGCAGAGCTCGACGAGCTGCTTCATCTCCTTCGGGATGATGTTGGACGCCACGCTGACCACGCCGACCGCGCCGACGGACATCATGGGCACGGTGAGCGCGTCGTCGCCGCTGAGGACCGGGATGTCGCAGAGGTCGAGGATCTCGGACACGCGGTCGACGGAGCCGCTGGCCTCCTTCACGCCCGCCACGTTATGGTTTTTCGCGAGGCGCGCGATCGTTTCGGCGGAGACGGAGACGCCGGAGCGTCCGGGGACATTGTAGATCACGATCGGGATGTCGCAGGAATCCGCGATGGTGGCGAAATGGCGGTAAAGCCCCTCCTGCGTGGGCTTGTTGTAGTACGGCGCGACCTGGAGCGAGAAATCCGCGCCGTCGGACTTCGCGTGGCGGGTCAGGTGCAGGGCCTCGGCGGTCGAGTTCGCGCCGCTTCCGGCAAGCACTTTGCAGCGGCCGTTCACCAGCTGGACCACGGTGGCGATCACGCGTTCATGCTCCTCGAAGCTCAGCGTGGGCGATTCGCCCGTGGTGCCGACCGGGGAAATCCCGTCAACGCCGGCGCTGATCTGCATTTCGACCAGCTTCGTCAGTTTATCGTAATCGACAGCACCGTTGTGGAACGGTGTGACAAGCGCAGTGTAAAGACCTTGAATTTTCATGTTTGGAAATCCTTTTCCTTGGATTATAGGCTGTCGGCGGCCTTGACGGACGCCAGTTCAAATCTGTCTGCGGATGCGGTCCCGCGGTAAACCTCCACCGCCGGCCCGGTCAGGATGATCCTGCCCGTGTTCCCGTCGGGGAGATGCGTCCTGACGAGATCGCCGGAACGCGTGCGGAACGTCAGGTCCGCGGGCGCGTGGAAGAACTTCGCCAGCACGCGTGCGGAGGATGCGATCCCGGTCCCGCACGCCAGCGTTTCATCCTCCACGCCGCGCTCGTAGGTGCGGATCAGGACGGGTTCGGAGAAATCGTGTCCGAATTCAAGAAAATCGACATTGACACCCGCAGGCGCGAATACTTCGTGATAACGCAGTTCCCGGCCGGGACGCAGGATATCGGCCCGTTCCAGTCCGTCCATGCGGAGAACTGCATGCGGGACGCCGACCGCGCCCTTGAAGACCGTATATCCGGCGAGATGCTCATGCGCCTCGAAATCCTCCGTCACGGGCAGTTCGATGCGGACCAGGTCGCGGCCGATGACCTCGGCAACAAGCTCGCCGCCGCCCGTCGCGAATGTGATGGACGATTCGCGGGAAAGGCTGTGCCCGTGCGCGAAGAGTGCGGCGCAGCGGAGGCCGTTTCCGCACAGTTCCGCCTTGGAACCGTCGCAGTTGAAGAACTCCATAACGACCTGGGCGCATCCCGGGATGCGGGATTTGGAAAGCAGGATCAGCCCGTCGGCGCCGATGCCGCGTTTGCGGTCGCAGATCTTCCTGATGCTCTCCGGCGTGAACACGTACGCCGACTCGGAACAGTCAACGACCACGAAATCGTTGCCGGCTCCGTTCATTTTCGAAAATTTCAGAAGATTCAACTCGGCCTCCAGAGTTTTTCCGGTTCGCAGGAGAAACGCCGCACATCGACCCCGCTTTCCGGATCGGCGGGACGGCGTTTTACCGCATCACGCTTTAAAAATACTCCAAATCGCTGATTTTACCAGCGTTTTTCCCGAAAAAAAGGATTTTTTTCCGGCCGCGACGCGCTTTTCCGATCGATTGTGCGGCATATCAGCTTTATTATTCGGACCGCAGCACGTCGATCGGGTTCTGCTGTGCCGCGCGCCATGCGGGATAGGTGCCGAAGACCACGCCCACAAACGACGAGATCAGCAGCGATCCGACGATGTTCGTCAGGGAGGAGATGGTCGGCATTTCCGCATACTTCGTCACGATTTCGGAAAGTCCGAGCCCGAGCCCGATGCCCATGCATCCGCCGAGCGTGGTCAGGATCACGGTCTCAATCAGGAACTGGAACAGGATGTCGAGCTTCTGCGCGCCGAGCGCGCGGCGCGTGCCGATCTCCTTCTTGCGTTCGGACACGCTTGCGAGCATGATGTTCATGATGCCGATGCCGCCCACGAGCAGGGAGATGCTGGCGATGGCGCCCATGACGATGGTGAAGATCTTCTGGGTGCGTTCGCGCTGTTTGAGCAGGTCCAGCGGGACGATCATGTCCCAGTCCTTGCTCTTCGAATGCGCCTTCTCCAGATAGTTCTGGAGGCGTTTTGACGTGTTGTCGATATATTCGAGGTTTGCCACGTTCACCAGCATCACATCGTAGTCGACCAGGATCGCCTTGTTGCGGTTCCGCCCCTGGCTCTCGCTCGCGTAGTTGCCGTAGATGGACATGTCGGTGTTGGCGGGGATCAGGATCAGGTCGTTCGGGCTGCCGACCTCCGGCAGGCTCGTGCCGTTTTCGTTGGAGATCACGCCGACGATGCGGTAGGATGCGTACGGAGTGCGGATATTCGAGCCGACCACGTCCGTGGCGCCAAGCGGGAAGAGCCTGTGCTTCACGTTCTGCCCGATCACGCAGATGGTCGAGGGCGAACGGAAGTCGATTTCGTTGAACCAGCGTCCCGAGGTAAGGTGGCAGGAGGTGTCCTTCATGAATCCGATGGAAACGCCGCAGAGCTTCAAATCGAGGCGCGTCTGTCCCTTCGTGATCGGCTGGCGGGTATTTCGGACGGTGGTAATGTGATGAACGTTCTCCATCGTCCGAATGAACTGGTAGTCGCGGACATCCAGGCCATAGTCCTCCACCGAGCTGGTCGAGGCGTTGCGCCCGGAGGAGGAGCCGCCGGACGAATCGAAATGCGGCTTCTTGGTGTAGATGATGATCTTGTCGATGCCCATGGATTCGATCTGGGACAGCGCGGACCGTTCCGCGCCCTTCGAGATCGCCATCATGGAGATGACGCTCCCGACGCCGAAAATCACGCCGAGCGAGGTCAGCAGCGAACGGGTCTTGTGCAGCCGCAGGTTCAGGAAAGACAGCGACACGATGTCGGTGAACCGCATCATTTTTTCGCGCCCTCCTCCTGTTCCGCCGTGGTCGTCAGCGCCGCCTTCGCGTCCGCCGCCATGCGGTCCTGCGGGAGTTCGCCGAACCCGGACAGCGGCCCCGTGAGCTCGTCGACGGCGTCGGTCGGCTTCGTCTGCACGATGCGGCCGTCGCGGAGCCGGATGACCTTGTCGTAATGCGGCTCGAACATCGGGTTGTGCGTGACCATGATGATCGTCACGTTCTGTTCCTTGTTGATCCGGTGGAAGAGCGCCATGATCTCGTTGCCGGTCTTCTCGTCGAGGTTGCCGGTCGGTTCGTCGGCAAGCAGG
>Ga0265298_10005873_pt1 | contig 15278 bp, 6 predicted proteins | sample AusTroGonzalo_MG_3_FD_193486 | JGI IMG/M metagenome (GOLD analysis project Ga0265298, IMG submission 193486) | Bovine rumen microbial communities from tropical cattle in Woodstock, Queensland, Australia - Gonzalo_01 | ecosystem: Host-associated > Mammals > Digestive system > Stomach > Rumen ... | reverse complement strand
GTCGCCGCTGCCTTTGAAGGCAAATTCGCCAATGGTCTTCACACCATTGCCGATGATAAGGCTGCTCAGTTTGCTGGCATCATAGAACATATAGGGGTTGATGGTGGTCACCTGGTCGCCAATCTCAATGCTGGTAGCATTGGAGACGATGGTAATCTTAGAGTCTCCACCTAACTCCAAGTCACGACCCACATAGACGCTCTTGTCGGCATCAAGACTTCTGAAGGTGCCGTAATCGGTCCCTCTCCACATCTTCAGTGGCTTGGTGTTGTCCTCAATGCGAATCCACGTCAAATTGGGGTTATAGCCGAATGAGCCGTATCCGATGCTGTCCACAGAGGCAGGGATGCTGATGCCGGTAAGACCGGAAGAGCTGAATGAGTAACCTTCAATAACCTTCAGTGAAGAAGGGAGGGTGACGGAATACAACGTCGGACAGCTGTTGAAGGCATCTACGCCGATAGTCTCAACATTCTCGCCCATCGTGACAGACAGCTCTCCCACATAATCCGTATTGTCGCCGCTGCCTTTGAAGGCAAATTCGCCAATGGTCTTCACACCATTGCCGATGATAAGGCTGCTCAGTTTGCTGGCATCATAGAACATATAGGGGTTGATGGTGGTCACCTTGTCGCCAATCTCAATGCTCATAGCATTAGAGACGATGGTAATATTAGTGCTTCCACTTAACTCCAAATCACGACCCACATAGACGCTCTTGTCGGCATCAAGATGCCTAAAGGTGCCGTATTCGCCTCTCCACATCTTCAGTGGTTTGGTGCTGTCCTCAATGCGAATCCACGTCAAATTGGGGTCATAGCCGAATGTGCCGCATCCGATGCTATCTACAGAGGCAGGGATGCTGATGCCAGTAAGACCGGTAGAGCTGAATGAATAACCTTCAATAACCTTCAGTGAAGAAGGGAGGGTGACGGAATACAATGTCGTGCAGCTGTTGAAGGCTTCTTCGCCAATGGTCTCAACATTTTCGCCCATCGTGACAGACAGTTCTCCCACATAATCCGTATTGTCGCCGCTACCCTTGAAGGCAAACTTGCCAATCGTCTTCACACCATTGCCGATGACAAGGCTGCTAAGCTTGCTGGCATCATAGAACATATAGGGGTTGATTGTGGTCACTTGGTCGCCAATCTCAATGCTCATAGCATTAGAGACGATGGTAATATTAGTGCTTCCACTTAACTCCAAGTCACGACCCACATAGACGCTCTTGTCGGCTGTAAGATTTCTGAAGGTGCCGTCATCGACTCCTCTCCACATCTTCAGAGGCTTGGCGCTGTCCTCGATACGGATGCTGGTCAGGCTGCCACAAGAGCCGAAGGCACGTTTGCCAATGCTATCCACAGAAGCAGGGATGGTAATGCCGGTAATGGCTGTTGAAGAAAAGCCATCTCCGACAACTGTGGTCACGGTGTAGGTCACACCTTCGTTGCTGACCGTGGAGGGGAGCACCAAGTTACCCTCGATGTTGTTGTTTGCCTTTGCCACAGACACCGTCTTAGCATCTGCGTCGGTCACCGTGTACTTCAGGTTGCCCTGAGTGAACGTTTGTGCCCATGAACTTCCGCCCACTAAGCAGAAGAATGCGAGCAATGAAAGGAATGTTCTTTTCTTCATGATAGTTATCTGTTGTTGTTAATTCTACTTCTTTTCTCTTTTTCCTCACAGCCCCTCCCGCAATGGGGAGGGGGTGAGGCGGGCGTCATTACTTAACCAAAGTCTTTTTACCATTTATAATGTTGATGCCCTTTTGTGCTTTCTGGAGGCGACGACCGGCGAGGTCGTAGATTTGTTCCTCCTCCTCGGAGGAGGTTAGGAGGGGGCTGGTGCCGTCGATGATGTCATCCTCGAAGACAAGGCTCACCTTCACGCCGGCTGCCACGAAGCTGGTGGGCAGCTGCAGATAGGCAGTCTGTGCCAGGAGGGTCGTGCTGCCGCTGACGGGATAGAAGCCCAGGTCGCCAGCCTGCTCGCCAAAGACGAAGTTGCTGAAGTTGCCTGTGGTGGCACCGAGGGTGCTCCTCTGCAGGTTGGCCACGAAGAAGTTCATGTAGATGGAGGTTGTCTCGGAGTACGGTATCTTGTAGGTCGTGCCGGGTTCGCCCACCAGGAAGACGCCAGTGCCTGCGGGCACGTCCTTGACGCGGGTCAGGAGCACCTGGTTCGTTGCCTTGTTGAAGCCCGATGCGATGTATGCGCGAAGCTCGCTGCCGGTGAAGTCGAGGTCTTGCGGGCAGCTGAAGGTTGCATAGTCGCCAGTCATGGTGATGAACTCCTTCGTGGAGCGGAAGGTAGCCTTGACGGTCACGTTGCCGCTGACGTTCTGGATGACATACTGTCCGCCCACTACCTGAGCCGTCACATCCTGTCCGTTCACGAGCAGGGAGACGAGCGTGCGGTCGGGGTCATCTTCGATGGTGATGGTGACGCTCTCGCCGTACTTGGGTGCGTAGTTGCTGGCCGTCACGCCTGCGCCGCTGATGGTCACGGTGTAGGTCTTCTCTGTCCAATTGGCTGTGTAGGTGCGGTCGCCGGTGCTGCCCTTGGCGATGGTGACGGTCTGTGTCGGTGCGGCGAGGTCAGTGCCTGTCCAGCCGGTGAAGTCGTAGTGGTCGCGTGTCGGGTTCTTGAGCGTGAAGGTAGCCGTCTCGATGGTGTATGTCGAGGGGTTGGTCACGCCGCTTGCCATCTTGCCGCCTGCCAGGTCGTAGGTCAGGGTGTAGCTGATGGGAGCGAACGTAGCGGAGAGCGTTATCGTCTCTTCGCCGTCGGCGATGGTGCGGCTCTGTGCTGTGCCGAGCTGCGGCAGCGGGCTGACGGCTGTGCCGTTGTCGGTCAGGGCACTCAGCTTGTAGCCGTTGTCGGCGCTGAGGATATAGACGAGCGGCTCGTCCTTCGGCTGGTTGAACTGGACGGTCTGGCCGGCCTCGGCTGTGCCGTATTCGGTGGCGATGGTGCCGTGAGCAGAGGCTTTCAGTGTGACGATGACAGACCAAACGTCAATCTTCGAGAAGTTCTCCCATCCCTCGGCAGCGGCGTAAGCCTGCTTTTTGCCGCCCGGCACGAGGAGCGTGGCGTTCTGGTAGGTGGTGGCGCTGAAGGCGTTAGCCGGAATGGCGATGGGAGACTGCCATGGTGCCCTCACTTCCGTAATGCCGGCGATATTGTTGTAGAGGGTTTCGTCAAGCGTGGTGACGGGCTGGCCGAAGGCGAGCTTCTGTACTGTGCTGACCAGACGGTTCGTATTATACATGTTGATGTCGCGACCAACATACAGTTCCTCCAAGTCGGCCACGCAAAGCTCGTCGTTGCCGCCCGTATCATTCCAATAGCCATTGTCAAAGAACAGCGGCGTATCGCTGTCTTCGATGGTGAAGGTCTTCAGGCTGGAGCAGCCCGTGAAGATGCCGCGAACCACCTGTTCCGTTGCAGCGGGGATGGTGATGGCTTCCAATGCAGCGCAGTTCTTAAAGGCAGCGGCAGCGATGTACTTCGTCGTGGCTGGCAGCTCAATGGCCGGCAATGCTGCGCAATCCAAGAAGGCGTTGGCGTAAATTGTGTCAATGGGAGCGTCGAAGGTGACGGAGGCTAGGTTCTTGCAGCCATTGAAAGCTCCGCTGCCTATCTTGGTCATGTCGCCGCGAATAGAGATTTCTGTCAGTATCGTGTCGGATTCGGTGAAGTAGGCAGGAATAATGGTCGTGCTGCCAGCCACCTCAATCTTCTTGGCAGCGGTGATAATTTTGCAGTCTGGATTATAGCGGTTCACGTCGCGTCCCTGATAGTAATAGTCCAGGTCGGCCACGCACAGCTCGTTGTTGCCACCCGTGTCATTCCAATAGCCATTGTCAAAGAACAGCGGCGTATCGCTGTCCTCGATGATGAAGGTCTTCAGACCGGAGCAGCCCGTGAAGATGCCGCGAACCACCTGTTCCGTAGCTGCGGGAATGGTAATGGCTTCCAGTGCCAAGCAGTTCTTGAAAGCAGCGGCAGCGATGTACTTCGTCGTGGCTGGCAGCTCAATGGCTGATAATGCGGCACAGCCATTGAAGGCACTTTGGTAGATGGTATCGACGGGAGCAGTGATGGTCACTTTGGAGAGGCTGGTGTTTTCGTCAAAAGCCTCCTGGCCAATCTTTGTGATGTTACCGCCAATAGAGAGTTCTGTCAGTGCCGTGTTGCTGTCGGAGAAATGATTGGGAATTATCGTCATGCTGCCACCCAGCTCAATCTTCTTGGCAGAAGTGACGACATTGTAATCCGTGCTATACATGGTGATGTCGCGACCCATGTAGAAATAGTCCAGCTCGGCCACACAAAGCTGGTCATTGCCTGCGGTGTAGTTCCAATAACCATTGTCAAAGAACAGTGGTGTGTCGCTGTCCTCGATGGTGAAGCTCTTCAGACCCGTGCAGCCCGTGAGGAGGCCGCGGACCACTTGTTCCGTTGCAGCGGGGATGGTGAAGGCTTCCAGCGCGGTGCAATTGCGGAACACGGCAGGCCCTATGTACTTCACTGTGGCAGGCAGCTCGATTGCCGTCAGGCTGGAGCAGCCCCAGAAAGCGCTCTGGTAGATGGTATCGACGGGAGCCGTAATGGTCACTTTGGAGAGGCTGGTGTTTTCGTCGAAAGCCTCTACACCTATCTTTGTGATGTTGCCACCAATGGAGACTTCAGTCAGAGCCGCGTTGCTGTCGGAGAAATGATTGGGGATTCTCGTCATGCTACCGCCCACCTCAATCTTCTTGGCAGCGGTGACAACATTCTTGTCTGGGTTATACGCGGTGAAGTCACGCCCCATGTAGAAATAGTCCAGGTCGGCCACACAAAGCTGGTCCTCGCCATCGGTGTAGTTCCAATAGCCATTATCAAAGAACAGCGGTGTGTCGCTATCCTCGATGGTGAAATTCTTCAACCCTGTGCAACCTGTCAGAAAGCCGCGCCAGATGGTCTTGACGGATGCGGGGACGGTCATGGCGGTGATGCCTGTACAATTGTGGAAGGCGCCTGCCGCTGTCTCCGTGACGCTGTAGGTCACGCCCTCGTTGGTCACGGTAGAGGGAAGCACAATGGCTCCCGCGATGTCGTTGTTTGCCCTTGTCACCGAAACGGTCTTGGCTTCGTCATCAGTCACAGTGTACTTCAGGTCGCCCTGAGTAAACGTCTGCGCCCATGCACCTCCACCTGTCAGGCAGAAGAATGCGAGCATTGAAAGTAATAGTTTCTTTTTCATAGTTCAATGTTATTAGATTAGTTTATGTTTATTCTCACGCGAATTTGGGTGTAAAGGTACGAAATATATATGACGTTCGCGCGCAAAAAGTGTACAAATCGTCCTGTCATTTCGTACAAAAAGACCCACAAAACGTACAATTGCCCATTCCATCGGCATTTTTCCCACTGCCAAACGCACGCAGAAATCAAAGAAAATTGTATCTTTGCAGCAAGATAACGAAGGTTGAACCACTTAAATGCATCCAGAACCAGGCGAAGGATTCGAGTACGAGATAAAGTTTAATCAAGAATTAGAGAATTTGAGAATTATTATTAACTAACGATGATTGAATCTATAAGAATAGGAGAATTGATGTTTGCAAAGCAAACAATTCCCTAATTCTCTAATTCTTGATAATAATAAACATCTGTCTAATCCGTAACCGAGATAAATATAATCAAGAATTTGAGAATTTGAGAATTACTATTAAATGACAATAATTGAATCCACAAGAACAGGAGAACTGATGTTTGCAGAGCAAACTATTCTCTAATTCTCTAATTCTTGATAATAATAAACATCTGTCAAATCTGTAACCAAGATAAATATAATCAAGAATTAGAGAATTTGAGAATTACTATTAAATGACAATGATTGAATCCACAAGAATAGGAGAATTGATGTTTGCAAAGCAAACTATTCTCTAATTCTCTAATTCTTGATAAATAAAAAACTAATCCGTGAAATCCGTGTAATCCGTGGTTGAGATAAGAATAATATGAGTTCCGTTTTCGTAGTTTTGCCGTTGCTGGTCTGCCTGTTCTGGTTCGTCGTGTTTGCTGTGCACTACCGTCGAGCCGATGGAGCCAAGAGGATATTGACGCTCTTCTTCGGCGTATGCTCGGTGCTCTACCTTTGCCATACATTATTATATTTTATATATGGCGGTGAGAAGCTGCCCGCTCCGTTGGAAGGTCTGTGGGCTTCCTGTTCACTCTCTGCCTATCCCATCTACTTCCTCTATATCTGCAAGCTGACAGCCCGCCCGCTCCCGCCCCGCAAGGTGCTGGAGGTGCTGGCTCCCGGACTCCTTTTGGCCCTTGCCATCCTCCTTTGGAACAACAAGACGACCGATGCCCTGCGCCAGGCGATGACAGCCCTCCAGGTGCTCAGCGTCGTGGTCTTCGGCTACAGCCGTCTGCGTGCCTTCGACCGCAAGCTGTCCGAACTCTATGCCGAAACGGAGGACAAGAATGTGATGTCGGTCCGCATCCTGCTCCTCGCCGTGATGATGATTTCGCTCAACTCCTTTGTGCTGAACATCCTGGGGCGGGAAGCCATTTTCGCCAGCGAGGAACTGATAATCTTTGCCGCCACGCCCATTTCCGCCCTGTTCCTCGTGCTGGGATATATCGGCTACAGACGTTCGTTCCGGGTGGAGCAGTTCCTGGCCGACAATCCCGAGGAAACGCTGCCCGACGCTCCTGCCGAAAACTCGGAGCTGGGGGCGAAGATAGAGACGCTGATGGTGACGCAGGCGTACTACCTGCGCCAGAACATCACGCTGACAGAAGTGGCGCGTGAGGTCGGTTCCTGCCGCACATACGTTTCCAATTACATCAACAAGGAACTGCACTGTTCGTTCTCCGACTATGTGAACCATCTGCGCATCGAGCACGCCAAGATGGTGATGCTGCAACATGCCCGGCACCGCAGCGAAAGCAAATTCTCCGCCATTGCACAGGACGTGGGCTTCACCAACGAGCAGTCTTTCTACCGCAACTTCCGCAGATTCACAGGCACAACGCCCTTGGCATGGCTCGAAAAGCAGCGGAACGAGCTCCAATCCCCCAATGACTGAGGCACAAAACGCCGCCCAGCACGCCAGAAAATCCCTTTAGGCTCGCTCACAAACATCTTTAGGCACGCCACATAATTATTTTCAAGCCTTGATAATATATTTTCAAGCTTTGATAATATATTTTCAAGCCTTGGAAATATATTTTCAAACCTTGAAAATAGTTTGTATCCCTGCTCTGCAGGGTTTTGTATGCTGGTCTTTATGATTATACACCATCGTGCGACCAAGACGGTGAAACCGTCTCCTTTCAGTAACCGTAGGTCGGAACGACCTGCGGAAGCAAAGTGGATGGTGAATGCACCCTGAAAGGGTGCCCATGACAGCAGCGATGGGCGACCCCTTTAGGGTCGTTGACATCATTGCACACTTGTCCGCAGGTGCGCCTGTCAGCGTACCTGCGGTTATTGAGCGATGACGCCTTCAGCGTCGTGGTGGCACGAAAAAGGCAGGGCGAAAAGCGGTAATTTGACGCAAATACGGCAGTTTTGTACAATATCGTAGTGAAAAAAGGGTCTTTGTACAATATCGTAGTGGAAAAAAGGCTCGCGCGTGCGGACTTTATATAATTATTCGTAACTTTGCTTCACAATTCGCGTGAGAACAAACATTAAACTAACCATTAAATAAGTTCAAGCTATGAAAAAGAAACTGTTACTTTCATTGCTCGCTCTGTTCTGCCTGATGGGCAGCAGTGCCTGGGCACAAACCTTTACTCAGGGCAACCTGAAGTACACTATCACAGGTTCAAACACCGTTTCTGTGGCAAAAGATGGAGTCCATTCGCTTTCAGGAGCCTTGACGATTCCATCAAGCGTAACGTACAACGGCACAGCCTACACCGTGACCGCTGTCTCTGACTACGGTTTCAGCGACCTGACCATCACTGCTGTCACCATCCCCGGCACGGTGACGAACCTCGGCGAGAGGGCTTTTGGCGACTGCCATAAGCTGGCAAAGATTACCTTCGAAGAGAGCACGCAGCCGCTTACACTTGTTTACGGCTACTACGGTTCGTTCCAGTACTGCGATGCTGACAAGGAGGTCATTGTCAACCGTAACCTGACTCCTTCTGAGGGTTGTCCCTTCTATGCTAATGTCACCAGCGCAGTGATTGGCGGAAAGGCAACGACGGTCGCCGACCACCTGTTCCACGGTCAGGGGAAGATGACCAGCATCAGCATTGGCAACAGCGTGACCAGCATTGGCAACTATGCTTTCTACGATTGCGGATCCCCCAGCGACGAGGTTGAAATGACGCTCACCTTAAGCGACAACCTCACCACCATCGGCGAGAATGCCTTCTGCAGCTGCGAGGCGTTGAAGTCTCTCACCCTCCCCTCCTCGCTGAAGCTTATTGGTGGCAGTGCTTTCTCTTCCGCAAGCATTACCAGCATTGTCATTCCCGAATCAATTGACAGCATTGGAGAACATGCCTTCGAGAGTTGCCAGAAGCTGACCAGCATCCGCATCGAGGACAGCGACAAACCGCTGAGGATGAGGGAAGGATACTACCGCCCATTCCACTACTGCGGCGCTGCCAAGACCGTCTATCTCGGTCGTAACCTGATACTTACCGAGAATAGCACTCCCTTTGAAACCTCCATCACCAGTGTAGAGATTGGTGATAAAGTGACGGTTATCAATCCACGCATGTTCGCTGATAACACCTTATTGACAAGCGTCACCATTGGCAAGGGCGTGAAGTCCATTGAATACTCCGCTTTCTACAATTGCGGCAACTACGAGACGGTAAGCGAACTGACAGTCTCGCTGGGCGAGAACACAACCAGAATCGGCGAGGACGCTTTCAGCTACTGTACGAAGCTGAAGTCCATCGCCCTGCCCGCTTCGGTGAAGACCATCGAAGGCAGTGCTTTCTCTAACACAGGCTTCACCAGCATCAGCATCCCCGCTACTATTGACAGCCTCGGACAAAGAGCTTTCGGTGAATGTGGCAACCTGACCAACATCCGCATCGAGAACAAAGCCGCTGCGTTGAAACTCTGGAACGGCTACTATGGTTCCTTCGCATACAGCGATGCCGAGAAGACTGTCTATGTGGGCCGCGACCTGCAGCTCAACGACAATACCACCGTCTTCGGTGCCAACCCCACCAGCGTTACCTTCGGCGACTATGTAACTACCATCAATCCCTACATGTTCTATGATAACGGCAAGCTGGCAAGCGTCACCATCGGCAAGGGCGTAAAGACTATCGGAATCCAAGCTTTCTATAATTGCGGCAGCGACGAGTCTGTAAACGAGTTGACAGTCACATTGGGCGAGAACATAAGCAAAATCTGCGAGCATGCCTTCTACTACTGTAAGAAGCTGAAGTCTATCAGCCTGACTTCTTCGGTGAAGGTCATCGAAACCAATGCTTTCTCTAACACAGGCCTCACCAGCATCACCATCCCCGCTACTGTTGACAGCCTCGGGATAAGAGCATTCGGCGAATGTGGAGACCTTGCCAGCATCCGCATCGAGGACAGCGAACAGCCGCTGAAATTCATAAACGGCTACTACGGTTCCTTCGCATACAGCCTCGCAGACAAAACCACTTACATAGGTCGTAACCTGCAGTTAGACAACGAGAACAGCACCATTTTCAGCTGCCCCACCAGCGTGGAGTTCGGCGACTTGGTGACGACCATCAATCCGAATTTGCTCTATAATGAAGGCAAGTTGTGCAGCATCATCATCGGCAATGGCGTGAAGACCATCGGAAACAATGCTTTCTATAATTGCGGCCACGACGATTCTGTAAACGAGCTGACAGTCACGATGGGCGAGAACTTAAGCAAAATCAGCGAGCAAGCCTTCTACTATTGTAAGAAGCTGACATCCGTCACCCTGCCTTCTTCGCTAAAGTTTATCGAAGCCAATGCTTTCTCTAACACAGGCCTTACCAGCATCAGCATCCCCGCTTCTGTTGACAGCCTCGGGACAAGAACATTCGGTGAATGTGGCAACCTGACCAGCATCCGCATCGAGGACAACGCCACTCCGCTGAAACTGTGGAACGGCTACTACGGCACCTTCGCTTACACCGATGCCGAGAAGACCGTTTATGTAGGCCGCGACTTGCAGTATGACGAGCAAGGCAGCAGCCCCTTCTCCAACATTACCAACGCAACCATCGGCTCGGAGGTGACTTCATTGAAACCGAACGAACTGAGGAGCGACATACTGATGTCTGTGCAAGTGCCTTGGCAGACACCTATCGCCATCCAGGAGAATGTCTTCAGCGACAACACCTACCAGAACGGCACGCTCCTCGTGCCTGGCGGCACGAAGAAGGCATACGCCGAAGCTGAAGGATGGAAGAAGTTCTTTACGGTTGATGTTTGGTCTGTCATCGTCAAGCTGACAGCCACAGGTCAAGGCTCCATCGCCACCGAGTACGGCACTGCCACCAACGGCACCATCCATTTCAACCAGCCGAAGGACGAGCCTATCGTCTATACGCTGACCGCCGACAACGGCTACAAACTGACCACCCTGACAGATAACGGCACAGCTGTCAGCCCGCTGCCGCAGCTCGGCACGGCACAGAGCCGCGCCATCGCCGACGGTGAAGAGACGATAACGCTCTCTGCCACCTTCGCTCCCATCAGCTACAAGCTGACCTACGACCTGGCAGGCGGCAAGCTGGCAAGCGGCGTGACCAACCCCTCGACATACACCGTCGAGACGGCTACCTTCACGCTCAACAACCCGACACGCGACTACTACGACTTCATCGGCTGGACTGGCACTGACCTCAGCGCACCGACACAGACCGTCACCATCGCCAAGGGCAGCACAGGCGACCGCACCTACACCGCCAACTGGACAGAGAAGACCTACACCGTCAGCATCAGCGGCGCAGGCGTGACAGCCAGCAACTATTCGCCTAAGTACGGCGAAAGCGTCACCATCACCATCGCCGATGACCCCGACCGCACACTCGTCAGCCTCGTTGTCAATGGTGTGGATGTGACTGCTCAGGTTGTGGGCGGACAGTATGTCATTCAGAACATCAGCGGCAACGTGACCGTCGAGGCTACCTTCCGCTCGACGAAGGAGTTCATCACCTTGACAGGCCAATACGCCACCTTCAGCTGCCCGCAAGACCTTGACTTCACCGGCAGCGAGCTTCGTGCATACATCGCATCGGGCTTCAACAAGAACACGAACCAGGCACTCCTGATGCGCGTCTATGACGTACCTGCTGGCACCGGCATCTTCCTTGTTGGCGAACCCGGCGAGACCTACAAGATTCCTTACAGCGAGACCGGCTCCATCTACATGAACTTCCTCGTAGCCAACCTGCAGAGGAGCACCATCAGCGCCACCACAGGCAACTACAGCAACTACGTCTTCGGCGAGCAGAATAGCGACCCGGGCTTCTATCCCATCGAAGGCAGGACAACCCTCCTGGCTCAGACAGCCTACCTCCAGCTGCCCACCAGCTTCGTGGCAGCCGGCGTGAAGGTGAGCATTGTCTTCGAGGATGACATCATCGATGGCACCAGCCCCCTCCTAACCTCCCCCGAGGAGGAGGAACAAATCTACGACCTCGCAGGCCGTCGCCTCAGCAAGACCCAAAAGGGCATCAACATTGTGAATGGCAAGAAGATTCTGAAGTAAGAGTCCAGACCCCCTCTAACTCCCCCGTAAGGGGGAGAAAACAAATCGCCCCGGGCAGGAATGCTCGGGGCGATTCATAAATGGGTCTAAAACATCCCTTTCACCCGCTCGATGCCGGCGACAAGGGCATCGACATCTTCGCGGGTGTTATAGAGGGCGAAGCTGGCGCGGCAGGTGCCTTCGATACCGAGGCGACGCATCAGAGGCTCTGCACAATGATGGCCGGTACGGATGGCAATGCCGAGGCGGTCGAGCAGAGTGCCCATGTCGAGGTGGTGGATAAAAGACTCACCAGCCTCCCCCGTCCCCTCCAAAGGAGGGGGGAAAGGCGAAGCTTGCGTTGGGTTTTTCACTAAGAAGCTGATGACAGCATCGTGCTCCTTGATGTCCTTGGGGCCGAAGATGGTCATGCCCTCTATCTCATTCATGCGCTGGAGGGCATAGGCGGTGAGGTCGCGCTCGTGGGCTTCGATGGCATCGAAGCCGACGGAACAGACATAGTCGAGGGCGCGGGCAAGGCCGGTGGAGGCGATGTAGTCGGGCGTGCCGGCCTCGAACTTGAAAGGCAAGTCGTTGAAGGTGGTGCGCTCGAAGCTGACCGTCTTTATCATCTCGCCGCCACCCATGTAGGGCGGGATGCGGTCGAGCCACTGCTCTTTGCCGTAGAGCACACCGATACCCGTCGGGCCGTATATCTTGTGGCCGCTGAAGGCGAAGAAGTCGCAGTCGAGCGCCTGCACGTCGATGGGTGTATGGGGTGTGCTCTGGGCACCATCGATGAGGACTGGCACATCGTGCTCGTGGGCAATGCGGATGATGTCGCAGACAGGGTTGATGGTGCCGAGGACATTGCTGATGTGCGTGATACTGACGATGCGGGTGCGCTCGTTGAAGAGCTTCTCATATTCGTCCATGCGGAGGCGGCCGTCGTCCGTGATAGGCACGACGCGGAGGCGGATGCCCTGACGGGCTTGCAGGAGCTGCCACGAAACGATGTTGCTATGGTGCTCCATTTCGGAGAGGATGACCTCGTCGCCCTCCTTCATAAAGGCCTGCCCGAAGCACGATGCCACGAGGTTGATGCTCTCGGTCGTGCCGCGCGTGAAGACAATCTCGCTGGTGCTGCGGGCGTTCAGGAAGCGGCGCACCGTCTCGCGCGACGCCTCGTGAAGCTCCGTGGCCTTCTGCGAGAGGAAATGCACACCGCGATGCACGTTGGCATTGACGTTATAGTACTCCTCCGTCATGGCCTCCACGACCTGTCGCGGCTTCTGCGTCGTCGCGGCATTGTCGAGATAGACCAGCGGGTACTTCTTGTATATCTTCCGTTCTAAAATTGGAAAATCATTCCGCATCATAACTATGAACTATGAATTATGAACTATGAACTATTGGCATAGTTTGCATCCTTCGCATTTGCTTAGTTCTCCCCTCAGACGCTTATCGACCAGCACATGCAGGCGGTCGCGGAGCGATTCAAGGGGAATGGTTTCGATGACTTCGGTGATGAAGGCGGCTTTGAGCAGCAGGCGGGCCTCCCGCTCGTCGATGCCGCGCTGCCGCATGTAGAAGAGGGCTGCCTCGTTTATCTGCCCGACGGTGCTGCCGTGACTGCACTTCACATCGTCGGCATAGATTTCGAGCATCGGCTGCGTGTACATGCGGGCGGAGCGTGTGGCGCAGAGGTTGGCGTTCGTCTCCTTGCTTATTGTCTTCTGCGCCCCTTCGCGCACCAAGACCTTGCCTGCAAAGGCACCGACGGCGCTGTCATCGAGGACGTACTTGTAGAGCTCGCTCGACTGGCAGTTGGGCACCTGGTGGTCAATGAGCGTGTTGTTATCGACGCGCTGCATCTTGTCAGCGATGACGCAACCATTGGCCGTCACCTCGCTTCCCTCGCCTTGCAGCTGCACATCGAGGCGGTTGCGCGTATGGCCGTTGAAGAGCGTCAGACTGGTATGGTGCAGGCTGCTATCGCGACCCTGCCGCACGAAGACGCTGCCATAGCGTGTGCAGAGCAGATGCGTCTCTTCTATCTCATAGAGGCTGAGGTGCGAGCCGTCGCCCATCACAACCTCGATGACTTGGTTCGTCAAGAAGCGGCTCTGGCTGGCTGCACGGTCGGTGATGATGACATCGGCCTCTGCCAGCTCGTCCATCACAATGAGGATGCGGCGGCAGACCATCGTGTCGTGCTCGCCTTTCAGGATGTTGCTGATTTGTATGGGATGCTCCACCTTGACGCCTCGCGGCACATGCACGACCAGCGTATCGACAGAGAGCAGGGTGTTCAAGGCCACGATGCTGTCGCTTGCGTCTGCTACATTATTATATAATATGCGCGCGCGAGGGTCGGCATCGGCGATGCGGAAGCAATAGGGCGGCAGCTGTCCGCTGATGGGCGTGAGCGCAATGCCGTAGTTGGGCGAGAAGTCTGCCTCGACCTTCGCATAGCGGTAACGCTCCACCTTAGGCGAAGGGAAGCCCTGCGCGGCGAACGTCTGCAAGGCGGCCTCGCGGCAGGCATTCATCTCGTCGCAGCTGCGGGCGGCAAGCGTGTCGCGAACCTCGCTGTAGAAATCGATGTATTGCTTCATAGTTTAGACGGTTTTTAATTAAAAATTAAGAATTAAGAAAGAAGAATTGATACCACACAGACTGCTTCCAAAACATTCAATTCTTAATTCTTCTTTCTTAATTCTTAATCCCCTCCTTTATCCAATCAAACCCTTTGCTTTCTATCTCTGCGGCCAGTTCCGGGCCGCCGGTCTTGACGATGCGGCCGTCGATGAGCACATGCACGACATCCGGCTTCAGATAGTCGAGCAGGCGCTGGTAGTGGGTGATGACGATGGCACTCGATTCGGGGGTGCGAAGCTTGTTGAAGCCTTCTGCCACAACGCGCAGGGCATCCACATCGAGGCCGCTGTCCGTCTCGTCGAGGATGGTCAGCAACGGTTCGAGCATCGCCATCTGGAATATCTCGTTGCGCTTCTTCTCGCCGCCCGAGAAGCCTTCGTTCACGCTGCGGCTCGTGAGCTTGCTGTCAAGCTCCACGATGCCGCGCTTCTCGCGCATGAGCTTCAGGAAGTCGCCCGCCGGCATGGGTTCCAGCCCTTGGTACTTGCGCTTGGCATTGAGGGCGGCACGCATGAAGTTGACCATCGACACGCCCGGTATCTCGACCGGCTGCTGGAAGCTCAGGAAGATGCCTTCGTGCGCACGCTCCTCGGGCTTGAGTTGGAGCAAGTCCTTCCCGTTGAAGGTGATGCTGCCTTCCGTCACTTCGTAGGCAGGATGCCCCACGATGACGTTGGAGAGCGTGCTCTTGCCTGCGCCGTTGAGTCCCATGACGGCATGAACCTCGCCGTTCCTGACGGTCAGGTCGATGCCTTTCAGTATCTCTTTGCCATTGATGCTGGCATGTAGGTTCTCTATCTTTAGCATGTGTTTTCTTTATATATTAACAAGGTCTCTTCGTAGGCAGTTTGAAAACTTGCTGCACTTCGCGCATGGCTTTGGGGGTCATGCCGTCGGGTTCAAAGCCCA
>Ga0265298_10005872_pt1 | contig 15278 bp, 9 predicted proteins | sample AusTroGonzalo_MG_3_FD_193486 | JGI IMG/M metagenome (GOLD analysis project Ga0265298, IMG submission 193486) | Bovine rumen microbial communities from tropical cattle in Woodstock, Queensland, Australia - Gonzalo_01 | ecosystem: Host-associated > Mammals > Digestive system > Stomach > Rumen ... | reverse complement strand
CCTTGCGTTTGTAGTGGGGTATCCGGTGAACATGGATGGCAAGCCCTCTGAGGCTCAGGCCGATGTAGATGTTTTCCTGAAACAGCTGGACAAAGCCTTCCCCGGGGTGCCCGTCCACCTGGAAGACGAGCGCTTCACTTCGGTGCTGGCGCAAAGGGTGATGATTGACGGCGGAATGAAGAAAAGCGAGCGGCGGGAGAAGGGTTCGGTAGACCGCATATCGGCCGCCCTGATCCTCCAGAGCTACCTGGACCGCCTCAACGGCAGCGTGGGACTGGGAGGCATTGATCCCCTGAGTGTCCCGGACAGCCTGTCCAAAAACAAGACAAGACGAAAGAAATGATAAAGCCCATTTACCTCTACGGCGCACCCGTACTGCGCGAGACCGCCAAGCCGGCCGATTTGAAAGACAAAGAAGGGATTGCCAACCTGGTGCAAGACCTCAAGGACACGCTGGTCAAGGCCGATGGCTGCGGCCTGGCCGCCCCTCAAATAGGGGTAAGCCTCCGCGTGATCATCGTAGACGGAGATGTGGTTTCAGACACATATCCCTATTTGAAGGGCTTCCGCCGCACCCTCATCAACCCGGAAATCCTGGAGGAAAGCGAAGAGCAGGTCTCCTATTCCGAGGGATGCCTCTCCATTCCCGGAATCTACTGCGACGTAGTGCGTCCCAAGCGCATGAAGGTCCGCTATTATGACGAGAACCTGGCAGAGATGACCGAGGAGTTTGACAACTTCGCCTGCCGCATGATCCAGCACGAGATGTCCCACCTGGACGGAGACCTGTTCACGGATCATGCCGCTCCTATCCGAAAAAAGATGCTCTCCAGCAAGCTGCAGAACATCTCAAAAGGCAAAGTGCATCCGCACTATAACTCAAAGCTTCGCTAACCCACCGCACTTTTTTTGTTTGAGGGGGCTCTGCCCCCTACTATCCCCCGCCGGCCTCCGGCCGGAACAGATTGATGGGTCTCTTTTCTACCTAACTCTAAGGCGTTTGCCTACCTGTAAGACGGTGGTTTCCTTGATGCCGTTGAGCTGGCAGATGTGCTTGACGGTGGTTCCGTTCTTGCGGGCGATGCTGTAGAGCGTATCGCCGCTGCGGACCGTGTGGTAGCGCATGGCCGCGGCCTCGGCAGCCGCACGGGCGGCGGCTTCCTTCTTGGCCTGTTCCTCGGCCAGGAGACGGTCTTCCTCGTCGGTACGGAAAATCTCGTCCTCGTCGTCTACGTTCTGTACGTACCGCTGGTTGGGATTGAAGTACCAGGAGCGGATTCTCAGCAGGCGGTGACGGAGCGTACCGGTCTCAAAATCAATAAGCCAGGAAGGGTCGAAAGCGGCGCCCTTGTAACGGGTCTCGAAGTGCAGGTGCGGACCGGTGGACCGGCCCGTAGAGCCGCCCAGGCCGATGATATCGCCGGCGTTGACCCAGTCACCCGGTTCCACGTTGCGCTTGGACAGGTGGCCGTAGAAGGTCTCCAGGCCGTTGGCGTGGCGCACCACTACCAGGTTGCCGTAGCCACCCACATAGTCCGAGATACGCACGCGGCCGTCGAAGGCCACGGGTACGGGAGTTCCGGTAGGATAAGGAAGGTCTATGCCCTGGTGACGGCGTCCGTGGCGGTAACCGTACTGCGAGCGCGGTTTCACCACGTAAGGGCACACATAAGAATCCAGGGAATCAACTATCCACAGGGTAAAGCGGTCCGGAAGGGCCTCGGGCTCTTCCTTATAGGGATTCACGGTGCGGGTGTCCCAATATTGCGTAAAGGTACTGTCCGATGCCACCATGCGGGGGTCTTTCACATACCGGTAGGTACCGTTGTTGTAAAGCACCACCTTCACGGCGGGGTTGCCCGTGTCCAGGGTATCGGCATACGGGGTGGCCCGCTGGGTAAAGGATTTCAGGGACTGACGGCCATAGGAGTGACGGAGGGAATCGGCCTCACGGCCATTTCCCTGGGCCTTTAAGCTAAGGCACACACTAACTAACAGGATAAGGGTAAAGAATCTTCTCATTCGCTATCGTTTGGCGCCGAAGCGGCTGGTCAGAATCTTTTCGGTCTCGGAAATCTTTTCCTGCAGCAGGGCGTCGGACGTAGCCTCGCAGATGAATCGTAGGTAGGGCTCTGTATTGGAAGGACGGATGTTAAACCACCAGTCCGGGAACTCTACGCGGTATCCGTCAAAGTCCATGAAGGCGGTAGCCTTCTCGGCGGCCATGAAATGCTCTTTGATGGCGTCCATGGCGCCTTTCTTGTCTTCCAGGCGGAAGTTGATCTCTCCGGAGTTCTTGTAGCGCACAATCTCTGCGATGGCCTGGCTCAGGGTCTTTCCCTCTTTCTTAAGGTCGGCCACAATATTCAGGAGAATCATGGAGGCCAGCAGGCCGCTGTCGCTGTAGAAGAAGTCGCGGAAATAATAGTGGCCGGCGAGTTCTCCGCCCCACACGCCGTCAATCTCACGGAGTTTCTTGGCGGCAAAGGCACGGCCCACCTTCCAGGTTTCCATGGTGCAGCCCATGGGAGCCAGATACTCCCCTACTGCCTTGGAAGAACGGATATCCTGCAGCACGATGCCCTTGAGGCCCCTTTCGCCCACGAAGTAACGGCCCATGAGGGCAATCATAAGATCGGGGCTGATGAACTGGCCCTTTTCGTCGATGAACATGACGCGGTCGGCGTCGCCGTCGTAGATGACGCCGGCATCGGCCTTAACCTCTTTAACTTTCTCTTCCAGAGGGAAGCAGTTCTTCTCGATGAGCGGGTTGGGCTCGTGGTTGGGGAACCGGCCGTCCAGCGTATCGAAGAGATAGTGGATATTGCTGCCGGTGCCGAAGATTTCCTTGGCGAAGAGGTTGGCCATGCCGTTGGAAAGGTCCATGGCTATGGTGAGCTGGCTGTAGTCCTTCACGAACTTGCGCATGAAGGACAGATAATCGGCCATGATTTCCTTCTGGAATACCTGGCCACGCTTGGCTGCCACCGGCGTGGGTTTGCCTTCGTCAATCCAGGCCTTGATCTGACCCAGTCCGGCGTCGTATCCCACGGCCTGAGCATCCGTGGTGGACACCTTCATTCCGTTGTACTCGGCCGGGTTGTGGCTGGCGGTAATCTGCACGGAAGCGTCGAAGCCGTAATTGGCCGTTCCGAAGTACACCATAGGGGTGGAACTCAGGCCGATATCGTATACATCGGCCCCGGCATCGTTGATGCCTTTGATTACGGCGTCGCGAATCTCCAGGGAGGAAGTGCGGCAGTCGCGCCCCACTAGTACCTTGTTGGTTTTCAGTAATATAGGGATGAAGTATCCCACTTTATATGCGATGTCCAGGTCCCAATCTTTTCCCCAGACCCCGCGAATATCATATGCGTGAAATGCGCCCATAGGTTTGCGGTTTTATGTAAGTCTACAAAGATAGCAAAAATAATGCCCGGGAACAAATGGTTCCGGGCAGATCGTTTGGCTACTTTAGCTTCTTGATTTCTTGGAAAAGGGTCTCTTCATCGCCGGGAGAGTAGCCCAAGTGGGAATAGGCCAATTTGCCATTTTTGTCATAAAGAAAGACATAGGGACAGGAGGTAACCTTCATGGAACGGGCCAGTTCGCGATTCACATCGAAGGCAAAATTAAAGCCTTCCCAACCACGGCTGCGCACCAATGCCTTTGCTCTGGCCAGGGAGCGGCTATCGTCGGTGCAGATAGCGATGAAGCGGAAAGGCTTTTCGGCCGTCCACTCTTCAAACACTTCGCTAATGGCATCCATCTCTTCCAGACAATATTTGCAGGCGACAAACCAGAAAGACACCACATACGGGGTTTTTCCGTCTATCCACTGTGAGGGCGTTGTTTTCCCTCCTTCCAGGGTCTGTAATTCCACGGTTCCCATATTCTGGGCAAAGGCGGCCACACATAACAGCAGGCCTGCCACATGGCTAATCATCCTCTTCATAAGTATAGGGTATGGTTTCTTTGTCTTGACAGGATAAAGCGTTAATGCACTTCCCTTCCCTGGTTACGTAAGCAATCACCCGCTGGTTACGTCCTAAAGTAACTTCATAGGAAAGGGTAACTTCAGCACCTGTATTCATGGAACCCAGGCTATCCCCTTCCATCCTGGACAGGAAACGGCACAGGACGGAATGATTCACATAATTGTCGCCATAGCCCGTCTGATAGGCTATCTGGCCGTCTTCTACAACTGCTAATGAGAGCAGGTGCTCTCCCTCCTCCGCAGCCTTGACCTTCACGGCAAGGACACCGTCCGCACAGGAAAGAGCCAGTCCGCAGGCCTTCTGTGGGGCTGTTTTGTCCACATATTCCGTCATGATGGACGCCTGTTGCGTATTGAAGGCAGTGCTGGCATCCATATCCAGCACCATGGTAGGGAATCCCGTCACGCTGAATTGGCTCACCAGGTTTTCTGCACAGGAGGGAGAAAACTCATCATAGGCATGCACGGCTATGTCCACCAGCCGGTGGGGGCGCTGTTGCTGGGCTTCTGCCAAAGCGTCCGTCATATTGGGGCAATACTGACACCACGTTCCCGTGAATTCCAGAGCCAGTATGCGGTGGAAAAAACGGGTCCCCTCCAGAACGCCACCTGGCAGTTCCGGAAAGTCAGGTTGCGGTTCCGGCTCGGGGTCGTCTTTCTGGCCCACGCATGCCCAAACCAGCAAACTTGTCAATATAAGAAGCCACTTTCGCATGGTCAAAAGGTATAAGTGAGACGGAGCATTCCTCCTTTGTATTCCGGTTGCCAACGGCACACACCGCCCGAACATACCAACCCGGCGCGCTGATGCCCATAGGACAAATCGGCCTTGAAGCCCCTCCTGCTCCAGGAAGTTCCGACATTGTAATAATGCTCATGGGTGTCTCCGTGATTATACATATCTTGCACATGCACGCTCCAGCCGGAAGTAGAGGATATCTCCACCATGCCCGCCACCCAGTCGCGCGTCAGCTCCTGAGAATACAAATACTGAACCTGTGCACGCAAGGACAGCTTTTTCCCTGTTTTGTATACGCCGTCCAGCACAAACACGTTCTGGGCATTGGTTGCCTTTCGTTCCCCGTGTGTGGGAGAATTCTCCTGAATGCTCAGGAAGGCAACGGTTTTGAAACGACGGTTCCAGCGCTTTTCCACCTCCAAATTAAGTTCGCGGTAGGCCAGACGGCACCTGTCGTGATTCTTGAGGGCCGATGGCAGCGAAAGGATATAAGCCCCGCTCACATGGAACTTCCACGAAGAGAGACGGTAAAACAGATTCAGGTTCCCGCCCAACTCCCCTTCAGAAAAAGTGGTATAGGGGTTGAGCGACGCCAGCATATAGTGCTGCTCCTGACTTAGGGACGGCAGATAACTCATGCCCATGGAGTCGTTCATCCCTTGCAGCCGCCTGATCAAAAGGGCCGACGAGAAGCGCTTTCTGGCATATCCCAGTTCCAGGGTCTGCGCATTGCCACCCTTCCTTCCCACATACTCGGCACGGGCACTGAAACCCTTGGCATCGAAGGAGACTTGGGCCGAATAGGAGAACTTCTTTTCATCGGCCCCCATCCAGTACACCGCGCTGCCTCCAAAATCCCAAGAGCCCAGGTGGAAAAGGGCCTCGGCCCCGGCAAGGGCATCACCAGAGTACCAGAGAAATTGCCGACGGAACCCTCCCAGCGCCTTTAGGGAGAAGACATCATCCATTGTTTTGAAGGCAAAGCGTCCCCCGCCCAGGGAGTTGTTCCAGCCCAGGGCACGGTCTTCCCAACTGCGCAGGATAATGCCCGTTCCAAACTGGTCGTAAAAATCGCCGGCCGTAACACTCCACTGGCGGTCAGTCCATGCCAAGTATTTGCCCGGCAAGCCGATTCCTTTGAGGTTAATATCATAACCCAACAACGGGGTCGGATAGTACTCTGCCTGAATGCCGCCCGAGAACCGGCCCTTCACATAGTCTAGCTTAAGATAATTGTTGGACCGGAAGCTGCCGTCGGCATAGAGGATGGAGTTCGACTCCAGTCCGCCCGATAGGCGCCCCCACGCCGTCTGCGCCCACCCAGGGGACGGGATGAGCGCAAGGACCAGTGTGATAAGGGTGCGACGGATCATCTGTTCATGACTGCCTCACGGTACCGTTGGCTGTCCACGGTTGGAGTGGGTTCATTCCAGCGCCGAGGAATCACCACAGGCGGATGCGTAGGCTCCATGGGCAACTCTACGAAGTTCTTGGTGCTCTTAGTGGTAGACTGAGACTTGCGGTTCCTGGCATCATAAGCAACAAAGTCCTCGTAGTTATACTGCCAGTCATCGCCGTAAGCCAGCTTGTGCATGCGGTACCAGATGGCTTCGCGGGACGGGGCGTTGAAGCCGCCTGTATTGTGACGCATGATACTTTCCTCAGTGGGTCTCCAGGCACCGTAGGAATAGGTGCAGGCTCCCTCGAACACGCCCAGGCCTTCGGCGGCATAACGACTGTCCTTGAGGAAACGGGCCCATTTCACCTCTTCCGGATCGGAAGTAAAGTCGATGTTTTTCCACCAACCGTAAGGGAAGTTGGCCTCCATTGTGTTCTTTTCTTCGTCCGGAATGGCCCCGTCATACTGGTATTCATCGGCCAGCTTGGCGAAGCCGTGGCCGCCAGCCTCGTGGCGCACCAAGCCGTTGAAGGTGACTTCATCGCTGCTGGTGGGGAAATAGGCGACGGAAAGGCCATTGCCATAATCTCCGTCAGAAGGATAATACATGTAGCAGGTGCCGGCGTAGTAGTCCCGGTTCATGGCCACGATGATAACCGTATGGTCCATCTCGCTTTCCGGAATGGCCTTCCGGGCATACTCCATGCACGTTTGATCCACTCCGCCCACCTCGGTACCGCCGCCAAACCAGCCGCCTAGGGCCGTACCGCCGTGGTCGTACCCTTCCGTGGCCGATACCACGGTAACGGAATACACGTTGAAGAGTTCCCGGTAACTGCTATAGGGCTCTTCGCTGAAGAAGGCATCCACCATCCGCTGCATGGCATTGTCGTACAGACCTTCGGCAATCTGCCGGTCGGAGAAGGCATCTCCCATGAGGATCAGGTTGATACCCTTCCCCTCCGTAGCCGCCTGCAGGGCCGTCACCTTGCCATCCTCGCTGTAATCGGTAGAGATGTAGTAATCGGGCTTCTCCAGGTCGTCGTAATCAAAACCTTCTATGTACTGAGCATAGGCAGACCAGCCGGATGCCGCCTTATACTGGTCTTCAGTTCCCCTGGGAACGAAGATACGAAGCCCTTCATGGCCGAAATAGGCCCATTCTCCTTCTTCGGAAAAAGAGGGTGGAATGTAAGAACGTAAGAACAGGGAATCCAGGTTATCACATTCGGCAAAAGGGTTTTGCCCTAGGGTTTTCAAGGAAGCAGAAAGACGCAGATAACGCAAATTGGACATACCCATGAATGCACCGTATGCGCGGAACGAGTGGACTATGTCTTCAAAGGTTAAACGACGGACGGTCTGTGCCCCTCTGATATAAAACACCTGCTCAATCCCGGTAGGATGATAATCTTCGGGGCAAACAGAAGTGGTTTCCCATAAGGCATCGCCCATTCCGTCCACATTGGACAAACAGATGAAATGATGATCGTCGGAAGCGCACTGGCCATAGAAGAATTCCAACTGGGGACAGCCTTCAAACACCGGTGCAGTACGTCTCATAAGGGTATTTGCGAATGTGACACTCTTCAGCTGTTCCTGATGTCCGAAAACGCCCCCATATCCTTTTACGCCTTCCGGCATCACATAATCCGTGACGCTCCCCAATGCAAGAATCGCAATACTTCCGGCCCTGTTCACCACCGTATGCTCGTCCAGGATGAGTTCACAGGGACCCTGGATGGACTTCAAGCCGTTCACTCCCGCAAAAGCAAACTCTCCGACATCCTCCAGAGAGGCCGGTAAAGTAAGGGTCTCCAAAATGGAACAATTACTAAACAAATTATCCTTCAGGATTGTTACTCCCTCCGGAATCACCAGATCCGGCGTAAGGGCTCCCATGGCATAGGCCGCCATGACGCCGCCCTCGAGAATTATCGCCTTCTCATCGGCCGAGGTCCATTTGCCATAAAAACGCCTCAACTCCTGACAGGCTTCGAAGCTGCCACTCCCCACAGAAACCAATTGTTCCGGTGTTTTGAAAAAAGAGATGGAATTATTAGAAAACGCATAATCACCAATGGTTTTCACACAGTCCGGCAAACGGACTTCAAGAAGATCCTGGAACCGAAAAGCTTCCCGGCCCAACGCTGTTACCGGACCGTCGAAAGTAAGGACTCCCTTTCCATTCTCGTATACGTTGGAAACGAGCTCGCGGTCAAATTTCTCAGAAGAAACCGAAATAGGAGCATTCAGGCGGGTGACATACCAAATCTCGTTGAAAGGAATATTGTCAGGGTCGATTTCTCCGCTCCCCTCGCAGACGAAAGTGGGAATGGAGCGGAACTGGGAACGTTCAAAGGTAATGTCTGCTTCGGTGCTCCGCTTCACCGTCCCGTGGAAAGTCTTGATCTCCACCGTAAAGCCGCCGTGATAGGTCCCGGACGGAATGACGATGAAAAAATCGGTGGGGCTGGACGGACTCAAGGAGACACTGCCGCATTCCAGGGTCACCTCCAGGGAACCATCCTCTGCCATTTCCAGTTCCGGCGCAGAAGTAAAACCGGTCCGGACGGTAGCCTTGCCGCTTACAGGCATCCAGCCGTCGTGGGAGATGAACTTGATGCTGTTAACCGACTCCTCACCCGTCATGGAAACTTTGAGGACGGAACAGAGGTTCCTGAAGGAGAAAGCACCGTCCGTGCTCACCGCCAGCATCGGGAAGCTATCCGCGCCGAAGGAACCCTTGGCGTACTGCTGTACGGCCGGAAGTGCCAGGGTAAGCACTTCTCCCTGAAGTCCTTCCTCACTTTTGAAGCATGCCGGGTAAAGGGCGACCATCTTACTGCCGTACAAGGATCCGGCAAAAGAAGCCTTATCCGTTCCCTCGCCTTCCACCAGGGCATAGGTGTCGGGGATATCCAGACCGTCGGCATACACGGCCAGGGCATCTCCCTTAGACCAGTAAGGATAATAGATTCCCTGAGCATCGGGGGCGCTGAGCTGCGTTTTGGTAGGCTCTTCCCTCTCTAGGGTAGCCGTAATGATCCGCTGGCCTACCTGCTGCGGAATCTCTTCTTCAACGATGTGCCCACAAGAGACTGTAATAAGAAGTCCTGCAGTAATGAAAGAAAGGAATGATTTCTGTTTCATAGCGTAGTCCTCCTCTTTTACATGTCAATTTCCCCGCCGGGGTTGATACCTTCATTGCCATTACCGGAACCATCTGCGCCACCGCCTCCTCCACCACCGGAGCCGCCTTCCAGCGCCAGTTTAAGATGGGTACCCACGGTTGCCGTTGCGCAGTTGTCAATGAAATAACGGCCATAAGCGGCATCAGTCTGTATCACCTTGTCGGAACCGAAGGTCCGCTGGATATAGACCATGACCCGCATGTTATCCACATTATACTGGGTCGGGACTGTGGCCGAAAAATTGAACTGCTTCACCGTATAATCTTCTGAGGTTCTGAAAGCCTGCCCCAGCACGTCCGTCAGTGCCATCCGGGCTACGCAATCGTGGATGTACCTGGGGTTATAGCCTTCTTCATTATCTTCCTGCGCATTCATGATGCCGTCTTCCAGCAGCAGGACGGTAATCTTGTAGTCGCCGGACTTTTTCAGATAGACATCGGCCTTCACATCCACCTTATTTCCGGTAACGGAAGAGGTGATTTCCACGCCTGACACCGTTCCATAAGTAGCCTCTGTTTCCTTGACAATTCCCACAATCTGAAGGGCCGTGGATTCAATCTCTCCATTTGACACCAACATTCGCCCGTCTAACAACCCGGTCGGGAAAGAATAAATACCACCATACTGCGTCTGCAATTCACTGTTCTTGTTGAACTGCAGATCGCTTCCTCCTCCATGGAGGGCGATATGCTGAATATGTCCCGGATACAATTCCTGGGCCCGCTTAATGGTCCTGTTCATGCGGGGACACCATCCGCACCAGGTAGCCGTAAAGCGCATGGCTACAGACTGGTGCACGAAAGGAAGCAACTTCCAGTCACCCTGCGGTTGTTCCCCACCGTCATCCGGTTTCTTGCCCGACTGAATGACGGATATGGTGCGCACGGTGGTTCCGTCGGCCGATGCCACCTTCAGCAGCGCCTTGCGGGCCGATTCACTCTCGTTGGGACTGGCCTTAACGGTAATCATGGCATCTCCCGTTCCGCTGGCCGGAGAGGGAATACACCAGGTGGCATCACTCGTCACGGTCCAGGATAGGCTGGAATAAAGGGTAAAACGCTTTGCCTTTCCTTCCTCGGAGAGCATCATTTCCCCGATTTCGGCGGTCAGGTATGATCCCGCCTGCCTTACAAAGGCTTTCAGCGTGGTTCCCTGTTCATTGGTAAAGATGATTTCCCCTCTGCGGGTGTTCTCACCCGTATTGGCCGACACCCGGAATTTATGTATTTTATTGTAAGGGTCTGTGGCATAGGACTCTATCTCTCCCTTTTCTATCCATTCGGGACAGGTGACGGAATAGTCCATGTTAGCCTTCACTTTCACCTGCACTTCCCCAGAGGTAGCCATTTTCAGTTCAAAACTGGTGGGGGAGATAGAGAACATGGAGGCCTCTTCACCAGGAAGCGTAGCATCCATGCCATTCAGTCCCGGATATGCACCTTCCTGAGGGTAATACCAACCTTGGAGCGGGATGGATCCGGAGGAAAGATGATCATATGCCCAGCCATTCAGCGCATCCAGCACTTGCGTGCAGGTTTTATATAAGGGAGCGGAATAAGCTGCGCCTTTCATTTGAGCCTCCGTCAACGCAAAATTGCTGGAAACGTTTCCTTCATTAACAGCCACTCCTTTTTCCATCCCCAGGTTCTTGTCCGGATCGTAGAGCCAGTAGTTCTGTTCCACGACACAAGCTTTGTACCCATAAGTGGCATCAGCCCCTTGATTGTAGGCACAAAGCGCTCCCACATAGGTCCCGGTTCCGGAAACACCCCCCACATTCAGACAGTTCATCATGGCTGTAGCCACCCGGTCGCCGAATTCATTACACTGGTAGGCGCAAATGCCTGCCACATAGTCCGTACCCGAAACCGCCCCTTCGTTCAGACAATTGTAAATCAAGCCCTGCTGTAGGGAGCGGCCTGTGATACCGCCCACTTCCTGTCTTCCAGAAACATTACCATAATTCCGGCAATTATACATGTCACGGGCCTGGTGGATACCAAAAATACCGCCCACATGATAACCGTCACTAGAGGTGACATCCCCATAATTGACGCAGTTTCCGGCAGGCCCGCCGGTTTCACCGGCAATACCGCCCACATCACCGCTTCCGTCCGTTGCGGTCACCGTGCCATAGTTGACACACGAAATGGGTCCATTAAGAAAGACGTCTCCGGCTACGCCTCCGACAAACTGTGCCTGACTGGCCTTGACCTCAGAGCGGTTCACACAGTCATTTATCTGCCCGTTCCGAACCTGACCGGCCACACCACCAGTATAATACCGGCCACTTACCTGTCCGGAAACTGTACAATAGGCCACGTTGCCACCCGTGAGACTTCCCACGACCAGCGATGTATACTGTCCTGTGGATGTAACATTTCCATCTATTTGTAAATGACAGATATAACTGGCCTGCGCCTTTCCGAAAAAGCCTTTATTGTTGCCATTCGAATTAATATACAAGCCCTTGACCAGATGATTCCCTCCGTTAAAAGTCCCCTGGAATGGAGAAGCCTCTGTGCCGATGGGCGTCCAGCTCTGCTTGGAAACTGCGCTGCACACCAGACTCAAGTCTATATCGGCCGTAAGCTGGTAAGAGGCCGTGGCAGCATCCACATCTCCAATGGATTTCCCGGCATTCACGGCATCCCGCAGGAAGACCAGGTCTTCCAGGGATTCCACGAGGAAGGGATCGTTGTCGGTACCGCTTCCTTTCAAGGAGGTGCTCACATCCAAGCCGGAAGGCTGGAAGACAAAGGCATCGGCCTTATGCATCTGGGAACGGACCAGGGTAAAGTCCGAGGCAAGGGTCTTGTCCATGTAACGCTCGTTTGTATACACCCTTACCGTAAACCCTCCCGTATAGGTCTGGGGAGGCAGCACCAGGTAAAAATCAGTGGGCTCCGTCTGGCTCAACTGAACCTCCGGCACGGTGAGCACCAGGCTGTCTTTTCCGTTGGAAGTAACATTCAGCTGCTTATTGGTAACGGACGCTGTAGCCTGCCCACAGACCTTGATGGAGGACTGGGCCGGGCGAAACACGATGCGCGTTACCTTGTGCTTTCCGGTTATGGACAGCCTGAGAATGGAGGCCAGGTTGGAGAAGGTCAGGTTGGGAGAACTGTCCGACGCCAGCATGGGATAAACCCCGTTGGCAAAGGTGCCTTCCTGGTAAGCCTGTTCTAAGGGAAGGTTAATGCGGACGTTGTCCCCCACAAGGGAAGAGACCATTTTCGAAGGAGAGAAAGCAACATAACTGCTTCCGCTTCCCCCCCCCTTAAAAACAGCCTGTTTGGTACCGGCCCCTTCGGTCAGTTGGAAGGGAATCGCCTGGGACTTTCCGTCCAGGAACACGGCCAGTTCATCGGCCTCCGACCACAGGATGGAGGAAACGCCGTTCTGGCCCGGGGAAAGGACGGTTTTGGTAGCCTCCTCTCCCAGGGTGGCAATAATACGGGAACCGCCCGCGTAATCTTCTTCCAGATGAGCCTGGCAGGCAATCAGGCAGCATACAGATGCCGCAAACAGAATACTCTTTTTCATAGGCCTACCATTTTACAGGGTTTCCGTCCGGCACGTCTTCCGTGCCACCTCCAGAAGTATCCGGCACATGGCCTTTCTGCTTCACATTGCAGGGAATGCATGTTCCCTGATCATCGCAGAAAACAATAACACCGCTTCTGGCTTCTTCTGATGACAGAGCATCCACCTGGAACACATGGACCTTGCCATTGTTGGCAGGCGTGATCTCTTTCACCCATTCGGGCTTGCTTTGGATATGATAGGTGGTTGAGCAGGATACCGTCACTTCAAAGGTACCGCCCTCCGACTCCAATTCCACGCTGGTGGGTGAGATGGTGAAGGGGCCGAAACCATCCTGAACCACCGAACAAGGAAGGCAAGTTCCCTTATCGTCACAGAACACCACCACGCCGCTGCGCGCCTCCGTGGAAGGATTGACATCCACCTTGAACGTATGCACATAGCCTGTTACAGATACCTCCGTAACCCAGTCCGGTTTGGAGTTTAAATGATACTCGTGCGTAGTATTTACTGTAATGTCAAATGTGCCTCCGCCCGCGGAAAGCTCCACCTTCTTGGGAGTCACCTCAAACACATATTCTTTCACCGTAACCGTACAGTAGGCCGATTTCCCTCCGGCCATGGCCGTTATGACAGCGGAACCATCTTTCACAGCCGTCACCTTACCATCTTCCACTGTGGCAACCTCGGCATTGGAAGTGATCCAGGTCACGGTTTTATCAGTAGCGTTGTCAGGTGCTACTGCAGCTGTCAAGGTCTCCGAGGCGCCCGGCTCCAATTCCAGTTCGGTCTTGTTCAAGGTTACGGATTCAACCGCTACAACACCCTTCTTCACTCTCACTTTACACGTGGCTTCCTTCTCTCCGGCCTTGGCCGTAATGGTGGCTTCGCCTTCCTTCACGGCCGTTACCTTACCATCTTCCACTGTGGCAACCTCAGCATTAGACGTGCTCCATGTCACGGTTTTTTCCGTGGCGTTGTCCGGTGCCACCGTAGCGGTAAGTGTCTCAGAAGCGCCAGGCTCCAGCGCGAGCTCGGTCTTGTTCAAGGTTACGGATTCAACCGCCACAACACCCTTCTTCACCGTCACTTTACACGTAGCTTCCTTCTCTCCGACATTGGCCGTAATGGTGGCCTCGCCTTCCTTCACGGCTGTCACTTTACCACCGTCTACAGTAGCTATCTCGGCATTGGAAGTGCTCCAGGACACGGTTTTATCTGTGGCGTTGTCTGGCGCCACCGTAGCCTTGAGGGTTTCCGAGGCACCCGGCTCCAGAGTAAGTTCAGTCTTGTTCAGGGTCACAGACTCTACCGGCACCGTGGCCGGCGGGTTGCCCGCCTGCGTAACGGTGAAGGACTTGGTTACCGTCCCGCACTTAATGGTCACCTTTCCGGTGCGGCTGGCCTCGTCCGTGTTGGCATCGGCCTTTACTTTCATGTTTACGGTACCGGCGACGCCGCTGGAAGGTTCCACCCTCAGCCAACTGGAAGCTTTAACATCGGACACGTCTGTGCTCCACGCCTGAGTGGCGGTGAAATTCACCGTAGATTCCTGGGCCGATGTGCCGCCATTCTCCTGAAAGGTGATACCAGACGAAAAGATGGCCTGGCTCTCGGAAGGCACCTTGATTTCCGGCTGAACCTCCGGCTGGGGCGTGGGCTTGGGGTCCGGCTCCTGCTTCTTGCCACAGGAGAGTAATAAAGCCAGCACCCCCGAGGCTATGAAAAGGGTACGTAGTCTCATGGCTATATAAAGGCTATTTGTCAGACAATGTGGTTACTTAGCCTCAAATATAATCAAACGCTACCGCTTTTGCAAGTAACTGATTTTTAAATGTTTTTAGAAATCGCCTCGCCGCCATTATTCCTACCGGCCGATGATGAACCCAGCTATGAGTACGGAGGTGTCCCCAGAACTTGGACATCTCCGCATTTTAAGGCCGATTATTGCGGAGGTGGTCCCGGAACGGGGACATCTCCGCAGCGAAGCGCGGAAAAAAATGAGGCCGACCCTGAAATGAGCCGGCCTCATGGAACTATCCGGGATAAACCCTAGAAGTTGAACTTGGTCATGCAGATGAAGCGGTGGTTCAGGATCCACTCCTTGTCGCCGGTGTACATACCGCGGGCGTTGCGGGAGCCGCTGCCAAACTCGGCGGCGGTGAGGTTGTACTCCAGGGACACGGTGAACTTGCCCAGGTTCCAGGCCACGGTAGGAGTGGCACGGAAGGCCTGCTGGATGTGGACGTCGGCAGCGGTGTTGATCCAGACCGAGTTGTCAACCAGATCCTTGGTGGTACCCAACTGCTTCATATAACCCAGCATACCCATCACCTGGAACTTCTTGCCGTACTGGAAGCTTACGAAGGAAGCCCAGTCACGCATGGGGGTGTAATCGATGGT
>Ga0265298_10005871_pt1 | contig 15279 bp, 25 predicted proteins | sample AusTroGonzalo_MG_3_FD_193486 | JGI IMG/M metagenome (GOLD analysis project Ga0265298, IMG submission 193486) | Bovine rumen microbial communities from tropical cattle in Woodstock, Queensland, Australia - Gonzalo_01 | ecosystem: Host-associated > Mammals > Digestive system > Stomach > Rumen ... | reverse complement strand
ACCGAGAGTCCCGGCAAGCGGCGCGTGCTGATGGCCATGACGCGAAAAGACCTTGGCGAGGGGCAGTATGTGTTCCAGTCCGTGCGGTTCTGCTCGCCCGACGTGCGGCCTGCCACGTGCGCATTCCGCGACGACGAGGGGCGCAAGCAGTTGCCCGTGGCGTGGGCTTTCTACGATGAAATCATCAAGGCCATCGCCCCGTGGATGATCAGCCGTGCCGAGGATGCCGCCTGGGCGTGGTGGCCGGAGAAGGAATCAGAGGATAATATAAAGGAATAAAGGGTTATGGCAACAAAGATAGAATGGACTGAAAGGACGTGGAACCCGATACACGGGTGTACGGAGGTGAGCGAGGCTTGCCAGAACTGCTACGCCAAGGTGATGGCCAGACGGCTGCAGGGCAACCACATCAAGAGCTACGAGGAGGGCTTCAAGGTGACGCGCAACATGGACGCGATACGGGAGCCTTATGGGTGGAAGAAGTCGTCGATGGTGTTCGTGGTGTCGATGGGCGACCTGTTCCACGACGACGTGCCCGACACGTGGCTGAACCCCGTGATGCGGGTCATCGAGAAGACGCCGCAGCACACGTACCAGCTGCTGACGAAGCGACCGTGGAACATGGATGAGTATTTCCTGCGCCACCCTGTGCCGAAGAACGTGTGGCTGGGTACGACGTGCGAGAACAGCCGCCACTACGACCGCATCGACGCGCTGCGGGGCATCAGGTGCAACAACGTGAAGTTCATCAGCTGCGAGCCGCTGCTGGGCGCGATGAACGACATCAACCTCGACGGCATCGACTGGGTGATAACCGGCGGCGAGAGCGGCAGCCGTGCCCGTCGCACGCCCGTCGAGTGGTTCCGTGGACTGCGCGATGCCTGCCTGCGCTGGAACACGCCCTTCTTCTTCAAGCAGTGGGGCGCGTGGGGCGAGGACGGCGTGAAGCGAAGCAAGTACCTGAACGGCTCGCTGCTGGACGGCGTGGAGTGGCGGCAGTGGCCGAGCAAAAACCAATGATACGGATGAAAGATTTCGCACGGGGTGGTTGAAAGGTTTCGTTGAAGCGAACGAAAGGTATAGACAACGTGAACGAAAGGTATAGACAAGATAAACGAAAAGTATTATGGCAAAGAATGACAACAGACAGACGGCGACCGAGGGCGGGAAGCCCGACTTCGGCAGGACCGACGAGACGGGACACTCGGGCTACGGTGAACCGAGCATCTGGTACTGACCGCAGCGGCATCGCCCAAGGCGGTCTGAGGCCGTCCGTCTGGGCGGTCGAAAATCGACAGATTGAAAAATTGTCCCATTTTGAAATTTAACTTTTCTACCTTTGGGGAACAAAACGAACGAACAAAGCAGAGCAACGATGGCAGACAAACGACAGAGAATAGACGAACTGCTGGAGCGGCACGGCATGACGCTGGAGTACGACCACATCTTCGACCGCTGGTTCTTCACGCTCTACGACCGACAGGGCGCGGTCGTCTGGGAATGCAAAGGAATCGGCACGAGACTCGAAGCCATGCGCGACGATCTGCTGGCGTTCCTTGAAAGCTACGGGGTCGAATGACATAAGAATGTGGAGTCAGAAAGCTACGGCGCGTCCTACCAATCCACGACCCCTTCACTTGAAACATTAAGTTTAACGAACAATAGGAATTATGACGAAAGAGATTTTTGAGAAAGTTTTTGAGGGCGGCGTGCTCGACCCGACGGACCTGACAGCCGACGAGAAGAAGCGGCTCTACCTGCGGATGACCGACAACGGCGCCAGCGAGGCGTTCGCCTACACGCGGTTCTTCCGCGACGGCTTCGCCCAGTGGGAGGTGGAGGGCATCCTGAAGGCGAAGATCGACTACCTGCACCACCTGCACACCGACGAGAAGGTGGCGTTCGAGGTGCGCTGCTGGGAAACCGTCGCCACGTCCGACGGCGTGACCTACCGCTACCGCCACTTCTACGAGGTGGACGGCAAGGAACGGTCGTTCGACATCACCAAGCCGGGCGACTACTGGCGGATGCTCGGTGAGCTGCGTCGCCGCACGGACTTTGCCCTGTGGATGCAGCAGCGCGGCATGATGTCGGAGGTGACGGTGCGCAAGCGGTTCTCAGCCGACGACTGGCGCGACTACGAGCTGGTCGGCATCCGCGAGGTGGTCAGACAACTCATCGAGGGCGAGCAGTCGCCCGAGTAACCCACTTTTCACTTTTCACTCTTCACTTTTCACTCCCGAAGATGGTTCCCGATGGCTACATTCCCCCGATACGGTTCAGCCGCGACGACGTGCCCGAGCTGCTTGAAATCCCCGGCTTCGACCCGCAGGCCGAGCGCGAGGCCGACCGCCGCCGCAAGGAGGAGACCGTCCGCTGGCTCAAACAGCACTGCCCTTGGCGACCCTTCGGCGACGTGTGGTGAAACAACGGATTAAACGGATTGAGTATGAACTTACGACAAGCATACGACGGATGGAGTCAGCAGGAGCAGAACAGACAGCTCTATGTCAGGACTCGTGAGGCTTTCCGCAAGTCATGGTTCACGCTGCCGACGAACAAGCCGTGCTCTTGGTACACGAAGGACGTGCTGGCCTTGGCGCTGGCCGAGACCCGCGTGGTGGAGAGCGACAAGGTGAAGGCGGCATCGGTGATGGTCCACGTGCTGACGTGGGCCAACTTCGCCGAGCCGAAGTGGAACCCGAAGCCCGACTTCGAGATGAAGGACGTGACGCGGCTGATACACATGCCTGCTGACGAGTTGGAGAAGGAGCGTGAGCGCATCACTGCGGCCATGCAGTGCCTGCCTGAACCGAAGACCGACGCGCAGCCCAGCGACACCGTGGGGACTGTCCCTGCTGTGAGCAGTGAAGCGTCAGCGGAAAGAATTACAGAGGGACTGTCCCCATCCGTGTCACCCGCTCCCGAGAGCGGACAAACCTCTGACGATGCCGACCCGCTGGCTGGCATAGACTTCGACGACCCAAAGGAAGTGGCCGATGCGCTGCGAGGCAGAACGCCAGACGGGAGTCTGCAACATCGACCGCTGCATTGCCAAGCACCGCATGTCGGCTGGTTACTACTGGTGTATGCCAGAGGAAGCCGACACGTTCAAGCCCAATCCGCTGAGCGGCAACCAGCCAAGGCCCACGAAGCCCAAGCAGGACGTTTCGCCCTCGGCGGGCGATGCGACACGCAGGGGACAGTCCCCATGCAGTCCGTCTTCGACTACCCAAACAGGGGACAGTCCCCGTGTGTCACACCCTGCGGCAGCCGACGCACTGGCCGTGTTCACCGACGACGAACTGCTGGAAGAACTTGATCGTCGCGGCTGGGAGGGTGAACTCTCACGCCGTCAGGTCGTCACCATCGGCGTTAAACAATAAAACATTAACATTTTAAAATCAGACATTATGGCAACGAACGAATTTTCCAACAGCAGAGACCTGCGCAAACGAGTGATGCACCTTTACGAAGAAGGCTGGCAGGCCCCAAACATTGCTTATATCACCAAAATCAAACAGGGTGTTGTCGAGCAGATTCTCCGGGATAATGGTATTATGATGTAACGACTATCTCGGAGGACACGGCAAATGACGAACCCACTTTACTACACCCACCGCTACTCGAACCAGATTCAGGCGGGCAACCCGCAGATGACCCAGGAGCGCTATATGAAGGGCTACGACCGGGCGGAGGCACTGGTGAACACGATGATCGGCATCGCCAATGAGGTGGCGCGGATAGCCATCTCGGACGGCATAGACGCCATCAAGCGGGCGGGGCTCTACCGGCAGAAGACCAAGCAGCTCTGCAACGAGACCTTCCGCAGGCAGGAGGCTTACGAGGCCATCCACAACCAGAACTTCGGCGACCGCCTGAAGCTGTGGCTCGACTACCTTGACGGCACGGAGGACGAGTACCGCAAGCACATTTTTAATATCTATATGGCCGTGAAGCAGGCCCTCGACCGCCACCGCCAGCGCGACACCGAGCTGAAGGCGCGGATAGAGTGCGGACGCATCTGTGCCGAACTCGCCGTCGGACAGTACGACGCGCTGATGCAGGACCTGAAGGAGAAGTTCGGTGCCGACTACTCGCCACTCTTCATCCGTGGCCGCTATGACGGGCCGCTGCACACATGGCGGCAACTCTGTGACATCTACGTGAAGACCGACGACCCCGACGACTACATCAACCTGAACGATGACGCTAACCTGCGGCTGGCGGCGGACGTGCTCGCCCGTAAGCTCAGCGATGCCGACCTGCTGAACCGCATCGGCAAGCACGCCATCGAGCAGAACCTCGAAGTGGCCAGCCGCTATGCCGACCCGGGCGACCTCGAAGAACTCGGCGTCGAACCCGCCCAGCAGGGCGACTAATCCACCGACTGATGCCATTCGCGGCAAAAAAACGGCAATTAGTTAGGATTTCAGTTAAAAATTCGACCGAAAACGCAATAAGTTCTGCACGAAAACGAGCGCATTTTGAATTAAATTTTGAACGGATTCTGATTAAAAATTGAACGAAAAACGAACGAAAAAGATGCAAAAAGTTATCGCATTTTTAACTGAATTTTTAACTGGATTCTTAACTGAATCTTTAACGGTGCGGCGGCAACGTCGGCACCCTCTGAGAACAAAATAAAACGAGATAGATATGTCACGAAAACGTAACCCATACATACCGCTGTTCACCCACGACATCATGTCGTCGATGAAGTGCCGCCGACTGTCGATGCGGGCCACGGGACTGTACCTCTGGCTGCTGTGCCTGATGAACGAGAAACCGCAGCAGGGACGGTGGGCGCTGAGCACGAATGAAGACCACCCGACGTGGAAGAACTCGCTGACCTACCGGGCACTGCAAAATGCCGATAAATACGGGCGTTTGCCGATGTTTGCCACCCTTATGGCACGTAAGTTTCTGCCGTGGAAATCGGGTGAGGTTTTGAAGGCTCTGCAGGAGCTTTACAGGTTCAAGCTGATAGTGGTCGAGGACGATGCCATCATCCAGCCTCGCATGTACCGCGACAATGGTTTCAAGCTGCGCGAGGAGACCATGCGTGAGTACCTGAAAGACGACCCGACAGACCCCGACGACGACCCCGATCCTGAACTGGCTGATATATATAAAAAGGATATGGCGGCAGGCGCCGCCAACGGCAAAAATAAACGTACTAAAAAAGGTACACTTAAAGGTACACAAAAAGACACAGAAATACACGCGCTCGCGCAAAACTCTGAGAATGAGAGTGAGTATGAGAATAATAAAAAGAATAATAGTAAAGGTAATATAAGGGGTACAGGGGGAAATGTACGTGCGGTCGTAACCGAACATGACGGTGACGGCAAAAACGACGGCAGTACTGACGACGACGGATTCAAGGCATTCTGGACGCTGTACGACAAACAGCGCATCGGCGATTCACGTATCAAACAGAGTAGTGCCCGTGAGGTATGGCAGACGCTGACAGCCGACGAACGTGAGGCGGCAATGGCCTTTATACCTCAGTACGTGGCGGCGACACCGAGAAAGCAATTCCGAAAGCATCCGCGTAATTTCTTAGAGGAGCGGGCATGGCTGACCATCGAGATTGACGGTGGTACAATCAACAACGGCGGTGGTCTGCCGCAACAGCCGTTCACTCCGCCGACACTCGAAGAAGTGACGGCCTACTGTCAGCAGAAGGGCTACACTTTCGACCCTATCCAGTTCTGGAGCCACTACGAGGCAAACGGCTGGGTGCAGGGCAGGAACAAGCCCATCAAGAAGTGGCAGGCGTGCTGTGTGACGTGGCAGCAGCACGTACAGTCTGGCGAGTTCAGTGGTGTCAGTCAGCAGCGCACGGCACCGAAGCACCGCACGTCGTCGGCCCCGTTGGTCACTGACCGAGATGCCGACAAGTACGACGAAGACATCTAATTCCCTATACGCATAAATATTAAAGGATTATGAGAAAGACCGACTGGAAAAGAAATATGACCGCCGAGGACGTGGAGCGGATGCACGAGAGTCTGCGCCAGGCCAGCCGCATAGCCGCCGCCCGCGAGGAGGAGCAGAAGCGGATGCAGGTGGGCACCACCGCCGCCGAACAGCGCGAGCGTCTGCGCCAGCAGAAGATGGGTCACGACCGTAAGCTCCGTTTCCGCATCCCCGACGCGAAGGCGTGGATGGAGCGCGGACTGCAGTATTTCCTCGGTGAACGGGCGCAGTGGCTGCCGTGCTACGACGAGGTGGCCGCGTGGCTCGCCGACAATCAGGGGCGCGGACTGTTCTGCTACGGACAGCCGTCGCTCGGCAAGACGGTGCTCACCACCAAGGTCATCCCAATGATATTCCGCGAGTCTCTCGGCCTGTCGTTCCCCTGCTACAAGGGGTTCGAGATGGCCGACAACTACCAGCAGATCATCACCGCACGTTGTATCATCATCGACGACGTGGGCCGCGAGGACGATGCCAACGTGTTTGGCGTGCGCCACAACTACTTCGAGGAAATCGTCCATAAGTGCGAGGACAACGACCGGCTGCTGATTACTTCGACCAACTGCAACAAGCAGGAATTGCTCGACCGCTACGGCCTGCCTGTCATGGAGCGCATCAAGGCCGTCACCGTCCGCGTGAAGTTTATCGGAGAAAGTTTTAGAAAATAGAAGAAGATGGACAGAGACGCAAAGTTATTCTTCCAGTGCGTAGAGTCGATGCGCACGGCAGAAAAGGAATACGAGAAGAACCCGACAGCCTTTAATCGTGGCGTGATGACCGACCTCCAGAACAAGTGCGACGGATGGATCAAGTGGTTCCACGACCGCGAGCAGGGCAAGACCGCCACGGCGCTGCCGCCGTTTATCGGACAGGTATCGCGGTCTGGCGAAAAGACAGGATTGAGTGCCGAGGTCATCAATCATCTGATGAAAACCCACACCCAGGAGGAAGTAGAACGCTTCATGGGTATGTTCGGACAGTAATCAATTAATATAGTATTTTTCAAACATTAAACAAACGATTATGGCAAAGTACCAGCTTCGGATTGAGACCTCCGAGTTCAAAAAGAGTCTCGACATGTTTTCCACAGTGATCAACAAGAAGAACGCGCTGCCCATCCTGGCCGACGCCTGCATCCGCTACGACCGTGAGCGGAAGCTGTTCACAATGACGGCGACAAACACCGAGCAGTGGCTGCAGATAGAGTGCTGGCGTCGCGACGAGCGGGCCGACGGCGGCTGGCAGCGGTGGATGTTCCACGACTCGCAGAACAAGGAGGACGACCGCCAGCAGCCGTTGGAGGCATTCTGCGTCAACGTCGATGCCTTCCGCGAGGCGTTCAGTCAGATCCCGACGATGCCCGCCACGTGTTTCCTGACGCTCGACGAGTCGGGCGGTCTGCTCCGCGTCACTTATGGCAAGGGCGAGTTCACCCTGCCCGTGGAGTCGGCCCTCGAATATCCCCCGATGCCTGCCGTCATCGAGAAAGACGGTGAGCAGAAGGAGGGCACGCAGCCGCTGGTGAAGTTCTCCATCGAGACCATGCGCCTGTTGCCGACCATCATCGCCGCCCGCGTCTGCTCGGCCAACGACGAGCTCCGTCCCGTGATGAACACCGTCTGCCTCGACTGCTTCCACGACCACTGCATCGTGGTGGCCTCCGACGGCCATTCGCTCTACCGCCGCAACCTCGACACGGGCATGGGCTGGCTGCGCTACGGCGAGTTCGGCGCCACCGAGTCGGCCAAGCTGCTGATACCGTCGCAGGCCATGTCGGCACTGACGAAGGCCTTCGCCAACGCCGAGACCATCACCGTCACCGCCGACAGCCACCGCATCCGCTTCGACTCGCCAGACTGCATCTCGCTGATGACCGTCGCCATCGAGGGCAAGTATCCCAACTACGAGAGCGTCATCCCGAAGGACAACCAGAACCGCATGACGATCGACAAGGCCGACCTTGCCGCCACCCTGCGCCGTATCACCATCTTCTCCAGCGAGGCGTCGAACCTCTGCATCATGCGCCGCGACGGCGGTCAGGTCATCCTCAGTGCCAACGACTACGACTTCAGCCGTAACGCCTCCGAGCATATCGACATCATCAACGACGGCGAGTGCCAGTTGCCCGACCGCTTCCAGATGGGCTTCAAGATATCGACCATGCAGAAGCTCATCGGCTGCATCGCCACCGACAACATCATCTTCGAGATTTCCGACGCCAGCCGCGCCATGCTGCTGAAGGAAGAGGATAGACTCAGCACCCTCACGCTATTGATTATGCCGATGCTCGTGAACGAATAGCGGTGAATCATGGGGACTGTCCCTGATGTTGCGAAAGCGAATGCGACAGCACAGAGGGACTGTCCCCTGTGATTTGCCTCGCCCGCCAAGGGCGAAACTCTGGCCTATCTTCGCCCTTGACCTAAAAATTAGCCGTTCTGAGCGGCTTTTATCCACCGAGGCGATAAACTGTCCGCCTCCGACCAGAAAACGCAACAGCGGGCACGGGAGAGGCCAAATCGGGCAAATAAACGAACCATTTATAAATATAAAGGAACATGATACATTTTGGAAAAGCGCCCAACGAGGACAAAGTGGTGATAGAGGTCTCCGACGCGGATCTCGTACATCTGCAGGCCGTGCTGACGGCGATGCCGCTGACCGAGCGGCGCGGTGAGTGGCCGAAGATTAAGGAGTTGATAGAGACCGACCCCGACCTGAAGGAGTGGCTGGCGGGCGGCACGAAGTGGATGAACGAGAAAGGAGGCCGCCATGCTGTTGTGTAAGGGAAAGCAATGTATCTGGCGCAAGGTGTGCTCCAGATACGTCATCGGGAGGGGTATGACCCAGTATGCGGGTTGTGGTGACACATGGATTGACCAATGCCTCGGAGCGAAGAAGTTCATCGCCATCAACAGCGAGGAAGATCGCCGCGTGGCGGAGCAGCTGGCGAAGGCAAAGAATAGTGACGGCGGTAGTCCCGAAACGGCTGCAGAAAAATCTGAGCCCAAGTTGACGCGGATTTGAGCCCAAACTTTTCTGAATCTGAGCCCAAACTTATTTTGGGGTGTTAAAGACAACAAACAAAAATAGAACAGATATGATTACACTGAACTTAGATTGGCGCGAGGTGCTCTGGTGGATGCAGGGCGGGATGGCGGGGAGCCATCTGCGCTGGAACGTGTATGAGGATATGGTCAATAAGGTGTGGCCGCAGGCCGACGAGCAGGAGCGGAGGAATATGTTTCTGATTATGCGGCGCGACCTGGGGACGTACTGGCGGCCCGACGGGTGGCCGGGTCACAAGCTGATGTGGGAGAAGGGCGAGGGTGCGTGGAAGGCCGACGATAACGGAATGGCCTTCGACCAAGACAATCCCGACGGCAAACCCGTGCAGGTGATTCACGACCTGACCCCGTGGATGTACTTCCGTCAGGTGCTTGCCCGCTTCGACCCCGACAACCAGTGGGCGGTGACGATGCGCATAGACAGCAGCGAACAGCTCGAAAGTATGCTGCGACTGACGCCGAAAGGGGCTGTCGTCAGTTGCCCAACGCTTTACACCGCAAAGGGCTGTGAGCCGACATTCGACCTGAGCAGTGCCCCGTTCACCGTCCGCGCCTACCGCTGGCAGGACGAGTACCGCATCGACTGGTTGCGCCGCTGTGCCGAGGACAGCATCGTGAGCATAGAGAAACTGGAGATTCCCGACAACGGGACGATGTGAAACAACATTTTATTCACTTATAAACATTTCAAAACATTTATGGCAAACATTTAGAGCCCCTTGCTAAGGGGCGGCTATAATGCAGGGATATAACATTAACAAACAAAAACATTAAGTAACATGGCACAAAATTTAGGTATCAAAATCAACCTTCAGGCGCTCCAGGGGGCGTTTCTGAAGAACCTGACGGGCAAGACGGCGACAAAGCGCTGCCTGATTATCCCCGTAGATGACAACCCCGCGATGTTCATCGGCGGGAAGGGCACGTACCTGAACCTGGTGGGCGTGGAGGTGAAGAACCCGCAGTACGGCGACACGCACCTGCTGAAGGGCGACCTGCCCAAGGAGGTGTACGAGGCGATGACGGAGGAGCAGCGCAACGCGCAGCCCATCCTCGGCAACGTGCGCCCCATCGGTCCGAAGCAGCAGGCGGTGACGGGTTCCGTCTCGATGGACGCACCAGAGGGTCAGCCGCAGGACGACCTGCCGTTTTGAGGTTTACGACCACGGATTACGCGGATTACACAGATTTCTTTTAAAGGACCACAAATTACACGAATTATGAAAGAAATGATGATCAGGCTGCCGATGATTGAAATGGCAGCATCAGACAACACCTACTTGGCGAAGCACTACCCGAAGAGTGGTAGGTATATCATCCGCCGCGACAATGGCGACACAAGCGTTGCCGACATACAACTGAGACCTATCGGGGTGGGCGAGGTTCGCAGCGATGACGAGCAGGCCACGGTCTATGAGTGCTTCCTCGGACAGCCCGACCTGCTCGACCCCGACGATTGGGCACTGGCTATCGACATCGAGAACATCAAGCTCGCTGCACAGGCCAACGTGGAGAACATCAAGTGCGAGATGGACGATTTGAAGTCGGCGCACGAAGACGAGTTGGCCGACAAGGAGCGCGAGTGTCAGACGATGATTGAGGCAGCGCAGGCCGAAACCCGTGCCGCCAAGGAGGACTACGAGGCTCGCAAGGCCGCATTGCAGGAGCGGATGGACGCGACGCTGGCCATGCGCCGTTTGGAACTCGACCAGGAGTATGAGATGAAGAAGATGCAGCTGGAACTTGACACCCCCAAGCGTTTCGCTCAGGGCGAGTGGGTCAGCGGCAAGACGCTGAAGGAAATCGTCGAGGTGTTAGCACGTGGTAAGAAGGAGGACTGAACGATGGATAGACCAAGACCTATCAGCAGCGGGGAGGCGATGCGCTGGAACGAGGACGTGAACCGTCGCAGGCTGGAGCACCACGAAAGGCGGTGTGCCGAGGATGCCATGTACCGCAAGGCGTATGAGTATCAGCAGGTCGAGGAGCGGCGGATGTGGGAACAGATGCACAAGCCGTTTGCCGACATACTGGCGGCGGAAGCGCAGCAGCGGTGTGTGGCGGGCAAGACAAAGGACGGCCACGACGTGATGGTTCCCGTCAGTTGCCCTACGCATCAGATGCCGGAGAACGTGGAGCATCAGACGGTGAACGACTGCATGAAGGATGCCGACAAGCCACAGCGCATCAAGACCCATGAAGAGGTGCTGCAGGAGCGGGCGGCGATGGAGGCGTACCAGCGTATGTCGGACGCGGAGAAGGTTGCTGCTGGCGGCAAAGCGCTGGCGATGGGGCTTATCGGCATGATGTTCACCTGTCCCGATGCGCTGCAACGGCGCATGAAGGAGTTGGAGGAATTGAAGCCCTACCTCGACGAGATACGCGAGACCGACAAGCGGTTCAGAGACGAGGAAATAAAGCTCAGCGGGTTTGAATGGTAAAACATAAATAGGAAGAAATGACAATAGAAACCATCAAGTGCCCTTATTGCGGCCACGGAATGAAAGTGGATATTCCCGAACCGCAGGAGCGTACAATCCAGCAGATTGAGCGGTTCTGTAGCAACTGCGACATGAAGGTCATCATCCCTATACTGCCGAAGTTTGATGCAAGGCCGATAAAATAATAAAAACAAATACGATTATGAGACAAAGACTATTATTTGAAGGTGAACTGAGCGATCAGACGATTGAGAACGTCTTCCCGTCGCTCATCAGTAAGGCCGTTGAAGCGGACGATGACGTGTTTCTGCGTTGGAACGGCGCGACGGTCAGGGTTGAACCGAACGACACCATCGACACGCTGATGGAGAAGTACGACAAGGCGATACGGCTTGTAGGACTGGCTAACAGGTTGGAGAATCCTGCCGCCGCACCCGACAGGCATTTGTACCGCATTAAGAACCGCTTGGCAGAGTTCTACATCGTGGCTCGCTCGTTCGACGAAGCAGCCGACGAAATGAAGAAGCGGCTTGACAAGGCCGACTACGGATTCACCTCGTACCGCAACGTGCCGAGCATCGACCACTTGGCCGTGCAGCATTTCTACAGCGGAAAGCAGTCGTTCAGCGACAGCGACGCAAACTTAATTATCGTGGAGGGCTGACGTAGAAAATCACTTAAAGCAAAAGAAGACATGAACAGGAAAGAACAGGCACGGCAGGACTTGCAGATATTGCCTCACTACAAGCGGTTCCTTGCCAGGACGATGAAAGAGACGGGGCTTGACCTCGATACCATCAGCAACTTTGTCAGGCGGTTTGAGAACAGGTGCCATAAGACGCAACGGGAATTACTGAAACACGTTCAACAACAAAATGATATTAAAATCACGGATTAAAACGGAACAGGCGACTATGACGAAAGCAGAATTATACCCGACGGCGAGGCATCTGCGGGAGGCCATCATCTGGTTTATGAAGGAGGCGGAGCGGCTGAACGGGGTCAGGACGGCCAACGCGACACCGATGGCGAACGTCGCCTTCGACCTCCGCAGGCGTGACGGGAAGCAGGTCGGCGTGCAGCACTTCCAGGTGCCGGCAGGGCACACGGACAAGCTCATCGAGGCGCTCACGGGCATCTATGCCGCCGAGGTCGAGGACTTGAAGCGCAGGCTGGCGAACATGGAATCATACGACGAAAAGGACTGACGATGATGAGAGAAATCAAATTCAGAGCGAAGCCAAACAAGGCTTATTTCTTTGAGTCGGACAACGTGCCGACGACGGACGGTTTCGTGTTCGGAACGCCCGACACGAGGATGCTCAATGTGCCTGGTGCCGACAAGTGGCGCAAGGGGCACAAAATGGTTGACCAGCCCAGCATTGTGGCCATGACCCGCGACGGATGGCCCTACTCGGTGGCGGTGCTGGAAGAGACCATCGGGCAGTTCACGGGCATGAAGGACATCGACGGCAGGCACGGCGGCACCCTGTGCAGCAGCGGCTGCGACGCGGCCATCAAGGTGGTCGGCAACCGCTACGACAATCCCGAACTGATCAAGGTCAGGAAGGTATGAACAACGGATTGAACGGATTAAACGGATTATTTTTCATTTAATAAATTTTTGGCGATATGAAGACAATAGCATTTATGTGTAACTCGACGCAGAAAAGGATGCGCGAGAGTGAACGTCGGGCAGGAATGAGCCTGATGGAGATGGGTTATGCCAACGGATATGTGGCGATTTCGCCCGAACACCCGCTTTGGCGAGTACATTACGACAACTGCGACATCAGCGTGTGGGGCGGGCTGACATTCTCGGACGATGCCTGCTGCATACAGGAGTGGGATAACGTCGAGATGATAGACAACGTGAAGCAGACCGACATTCCGCAGGACTGGTGGGTGCTGGGCTTCGACACGATGCACTGGGGCGACGGTCCGCAGCACAACCGCGAATGGGTGATAGTCGAGACGCGACGGATGCAGCAGCAGTTGGAGCTGTTTGGTGCGATGGAGAAACTGAAGGTGTTTGCCAAGACCGTAGAGGAAAGTGCCGACGCGCAAATCAAGGAAATGAACGACTGCGAAGCCTACAAGGACTGCGCCGTCCGCATCATGCCCGACTGTCATGCAGGCAAGGGCTGCACCATCGGCACGGTGATACGGCTGAACGGGCGCGTGGTGCCCAACACCGTCGGCGTTGACATCGGCTGCGGTATGCTGGTGACGAGACTCAGCGACAAGGAGATTGACCTTGAACGGCTCGACAAGGTGGTGAACGAGAAAGTGCCGAGCGGCTTCTGCATCCATCACGAGAAGGTGACAGACATGGCGCAGATCGGTATGTTGCGCTGCATCAGCGTGATCGACGACGACATGGCGCAGAAGTCCATCGGCTCGCTCGGTGGCGGCAATCACTTCATCGAGGTTGACCGAGGCACGGACGGCACGCTCTACCTCGTCATCCACTCCGGCAGTCGTAACCTCGGCGTCCGCGTCTGCGACTACTATCAAAAGCGGGCAGAGAACCACTGCGCCGCCAACAAGGAGCAGCAGCAGGCCGTCATAGCCCGACTGAAAGCCGAAGGCCGTCAGCGTGAGATACAGGCCGAACTGAAGAAGTTGCAGCCGCTGGTCAGGAACATGGAACTGGCCTACATCGAGGGTGACGACTACGACGACTACATCCACGACATGCAGATAGCCCAGGAGTATGCCATGCTGAACCGCGAGACCATCCGCGACATCATCTGCCGCGAAATGGGCTGGCAGTGGGTCGAGGACTTCCACACCGTCCACAACTACATCGAGACCGCAATGGGCATACTGCGCAAAGGAGCCGTCCGTGCCAGCAACTACGAGCAGCTGATTATCCCGATGAACATGCGCGACGGCTCGCTACTGTGCCGTGGCAAGGGCAATCCCGACTGGCTTGTGTCGGCACCCCACGGCGCAGGCCGTCTGATGTCACGCAAGAAAGCCATCGACACGCTGTCAATGGACGAGTTCAGGCAGGAAATGTCCGACGTGTACTCCACCAGCGTCTGCCCCGAGACCATCGACGAAAGCCCGATGGCCTACAAGCCCATGCAGGAAATCATCGACTGCATCGGCGACACCGTGGAGGTCAAGGACATCATCAAGCCCATCTACAACTTCAAGGCGAAGGGAAGGTAAATCCCCCGCCATCCGAGCCTCGTGCGGGCTTCCGGTGCAGGGAATATTTTAATCCGTGAAATCCGTGTAATTCGTGTTAAGTCAAAAAACCAACCTTGTCCCAATTACAATTTCCAAAAGTTGTAACTTAGCACTTGCAAACAATGTCCGACCAGATGCGCAAGGTTTTCGTAACTTAGCGGTCGGAAAACGAAAAAGGCCGGAAAAGGAGTTGATAGGCATTCTTCACAGAGAAGATAGGCATTCTTCACAGAGAAGATAGGCATTCTCTCCAAGGGGGGTGCCTGGCTGACAGGCAAAAAAGACAGAGAAACAGCTAACGAGGTGAAAGCCCTCACTATTGTAAAACCACTTTAACAACTGACAAATTTAAAAAAATGGCAGACGTGAAGTACAGGGTTCGCGAGTTCACCCCTAAAGCCGGACAGGCAGGCTCGCACAGCTTCTTTGCAGAGGCAGTGACCGACAACGTTATCACCAACAGGGAACTGGCCAAGAAGGTAGAGGCACGCGGTATCAGCCGGGCCTACGAAATCAAGGCCATCCTCGAAGCCGTCAGCGAGATTATCCTCGAAGAGACGCAGGAGAACAACCGCGTGCAGCTG
>Ga0265298_10005870_pt1 | contig 15283 bp, 13 predicted proteins | sample AusTroGonzalo_MG_3_FD_193486 | JGI IMG/M metagenome (GOLD analysis project Ga0265298, IMG submission 193486) | Bovine rumen microbial communities from tropical cattle in Woodstock, Queensland, Australia - Gonzalo_01 | ecosystem: Host-associated > Mammals > Digestive system > Stomach > Rumen ... | reverse complement strand
CCTGGCCGCCGATGCCGACGAACAGGACGTTGGTAATATCACGACTCATTTTTTCACCTCGGTGGAATTGGCCATTTTCGCCATCTTTTTCATTTGCATCAGGCACGGACGGCGCACGATGATCACGGTCGCGTCGTTGGACGCCAGGCGTTCCTGCAGGACCGCGCGGTAGCCGGCGTTGTCGCCAACGGGATCCACGATGTCAACGTGGTCGACGCCGAGCGAACGGCAGACGTCTTCGAGCTTGATCGGGACGGCGGGGGTCTTGTCCAGATGGTAGCCGGTGGCGGCGTGTTCCTGGAGTCCGGTCATGGCGGTCGTGCCGTTGTCGAGCAGCAGGACCACGTGCCCGGTCGCGGGCTTGTTGTAGACCATGTCCACGACGCCGGTCAGGCCGCTGTGAAGGAACGTGCTGTCGCCGATCACGCTCACCACGCGGCGCGCTTCGGGCGAATCTCCGAGCGTGCGGCGGAGCCCCAGGCCCATGCCGATGCTGGCGCCCATGCATTCGGAGGCGTCCATGGCATTGAAGGGCGGGAGCACGCCGAGCGTGTAGCAGCCGATGTCGCCCAGGACGGTCAGTTTCAGCTCGCTGAGAAGTTCGAATGTCTTGCGGTGCGGGCAGCCGGGGCAGAGCGCGGGGGGACGACCGGGCGCGCCTGCGGGCGGCGGCGTCACGTCATGCGCGAGGAGCTGTTTCACGCGGCCGACGGAAAGTTCGCCGCATTCGAAGACGTCCTCCTTGCCTTCGACCGCGATTCCGGCGGCGCGGAGGTTTTCCTCCAGGAACCGGCTGCCTTCCTCGACGACGACAAAGCGTTTCACGCTCCCCGTGAATTTGCGGATGGCGTCCATCGGAAGGGGCCAGGTCATTTTCAACTGGAGCACGGAGGCTTCCGGGGCGGCCTCCAGCACATGCTGGACGCTCACGCCGGAGCTGAGGACGCCGAGTTCGGACGAGCCGGCGTTGAGGACCGTGTGCAGGTCGGAGGATTCGTTGTATGCCGCGAGGTCCTTCATCACCTGGATAAGGCGGACATGGGCGCGGCGGGCGTAGGCCGGGATCATGACTTTGGTCGTGGCATCGGCTTTGTACGGAGCCGGACGGAACGCTTCGGGCTCCTTCCAGAGCTCAACGGGCCCCATGGAATGGCACACGCGGGTGGTCATGCGGAGCAGGACCGGCACTTTGAACTGTTCGGAGAGCTCGAACGCGCGGATGGTCAGGTCGTAGGCTTCCTGGCTGGAGGACGGCTCCAGCATCGGCATCTGTGCGAACTTCGCGTAATTGCGGTTGTCCTGTTCGTTCTGGCTGGAGACCATGCCCGGATCGTCCGCGGAGACGATCACCAGCCCGCCGTTGACGCCCATGTAGGTCAGCGTGAACAGAGGGTCGGCCGCCACGTTCAGTCCGACGTGTTTCATGGTCACAAGCGCGCGCCCGTTTCCGAGCGATACGCCCGTCGCGACTTCAAGAGCGACTTTCTCGTTGGGCGACCATTGGGCGGCGCCGCCGATGGATGTGAGGGTTTCAAGGATTTCCGTGGACGGTGTGCCGGGATACCCGGCCCCCAGCGTCACGCCGCAGGCTTTCGCGCCGTAGGCGATTGCGCCGTCGCCGCTCAAGATCATTTTTTTGTCAGCCATGTTGAGACCTGATGCCGCGCCGTCGCCGCGGATGTTTGAACGACCGCATGCGGTCCGGCGCTGTTTCGTTTAGTGAGTTCCCCGCGAGGGGAAATTGTCATTTGCGAAAAAAGTATTACCAAAATATAGCGCAAAGAAGTAGATTTTTCAATAGCGGGTCTTTAAAAAAGTAAAGACTCCCGCGAAGGGAGCCTCAACAGGGACAAATCAGGAAAGCTGCAGCAAATAGAGGACGGTCTCCTTCAGCCGTTCCACCGGAAGCCCGATGACGTTCGTGAGGGAGCCGTCGATCTTCTCGATGATGTCCTCGCCGTGTTCCTGGATGGCGTACGCCCCTGCCTTGTCCAGTACATTGACGGCCTTCACATAGCCGTCGATGATCCCGGGCGTCAGTTTGCGGAATGTCACATGCGTGGTCTCTTCGAAGCGCACGAGGATGTCGGCCTCCAGGCAACGGACACAGACCCCTGTCGCCACGTCGTGTGTGCGTCCGGAGAGCCTTGCCAGGATCCTTTTCGCATCGTCGAGGCCGGAGGGCTTTCCAATCGTTTCGCCCTCGAACCGGATCACGGTGTCGGCGCCGATGACGATCGCCTGAGGGTTCATGCGGGCGACCGCTTCGGCCTTGAGCATGGCGTTCTCCAGCGGGTCGCTTCCTTCCTCCACTTGCGAGGTCACGATCCGCATGGATGCAAACGCCGGACCGGCTTCCCGGAGCAATGCGGCCCTGCGGGGCGAGGCGGAAGCCAGGATGACCGGGCGGCCGGAAACAGGCCGGATCCCGTCCGGGGAATCAGGCATGGCGCGTCTCCGCTTCCAGTTTGAAGGACGCCGCGATCTCCGCCGGGTCGGTCGTGGCCGTGCCGGCTTTTCCGACGACGATGCCGGCAGCCTGGTTGGAGATGACGGCGGCTTCGCGGTCGGTCGCGCCGGCGGCATGGTAAAGCGTGAACGCGGAGATGACGGTGTCGCCCGCGCCGGAGACGTCGAAGACTTCGCGCGCGATGGTCGGGATCGCGAATCCGCGCGGTTCCTTTTCGGAATACAGCGCCATCCCCTGATGGCCGAGTGTGATGAGCAGGATGTCCGGCGCCCATTCCCGGCGGATTTTCGCGGCGACCTGCTGCAAAGCAGCATCCTTCGCCGGGTCGTCGGCGGGATCGGAATGGTACATGCCGGCCAGCGCGAACGCTTCGGCGCGGTTCGGAGTCATGAGGGAGATGCCGCGCGTCCTGACCGGGTTGCCGGGATGCGGATCAAGCGAGGTGAAAATGCCTTCGCCGGATGCGGTCGACACGATTGCGTCGAGCATTTCCTGCCCGATAAGCCCTTTGGCATAGTCCTCGATGACGACGGCGTCCAGCTCGTGCATGCGGATCTTTTTTGTCAGGGTCTCGATGAGTCGGTCCCGGATATCCTGGTCGATGGGCGCGGTCTCCTCGAAGTCCATGCGGACGATCTGCTGGTTTCCGGCGATCACGCGCTGTTTTTCGATCGTGACCCGGCCCGGGACGCCGACGATGCCGTTGGTATTGATGCGGGCTCCGGCGAGCAGCGCACGGAGTTTTTCCCCGGGTTCATCCACGCCGACGATGCCGAACGCAAAGATCTTTGCCTCGGGCGAGAGCGCCTTCAGGTTTCGCATGACGTTTGCCGCACCGCCCAGACGGATGCTTTTTTTCCTGACGCGCAGTACGGGAACCGGTGCCTCCTGGGAGAGGCGCGACGCACTGCCGGAGATGTAGGTGTCAAGCATAAGGTCGCCGAGTACGGCGATACGAAGTGCCCCGGTTGCGGCGACAAGCGCGGAGAAGCGCTCGGGAGAGATGGCGGGAAGCATAAAATAACCTACCTCAATTTGAGTTCAGGATTCCTTTTTCGATCACTTTCGCGGAGGTCGTGGTGTCAAGCGTGTTCTGGCGGATGTGGAAATTGTCCGTTTTCTTTTCGCGCCAGGTCATCACGATCAGTTCGTAACGGGACAGGACGTTCCGCAGGTCGCTCACCTGTTCCGGCGTCATTTCCTTGCCGTTTTCCCGCACATGGAGTGCGAACTGGTCCAGGATGCCGCCCACGAGGTTGATCTCCCCTTTCTGGGCTGCGCTTTTTCCGCCGGTGGAGTGGATGAGATCGCGGATGCGGTCGATCTGTTCGTACATCTCGTCCTTCTCCATATCCGCGATCAGCAGCTGCTGGTGGCGGAGCTGAAGGGGGAAAACGATCGTGATGTAAAGCTGGAAAATGATCAGCGCGACGAAAAGAAAGATGGCGGCGCCGGTCACGACGTCGCGTTTCCGCTTCGTGGAGTAATATTTTGTGATGTTGATCTTGTTCATGGTACGGATTCCGTTCCGATCTCGGTCCTGCCGGAGACGGCAGTTCAGTTGTTTTTCCAGGGCAGATCCCATTCGCCGATCTCGTGGAGCGCGTAGAGTGCCACGGCGGCACCGGCGTATTCGCCGAGCTTGGAGCCGAGTTTGCCGGGCACGATGGAGCATGCTTCGCGCGGCTGCTTCCACCCGTACTTCCTGACGCGTTCGAGGAGCGGCTTCATGAAGAGGTCGCCGCACTGGATGGCGATGGTGCCGAGGGCGATGATCGAGGGGTTGAAGATGTTGTGGAGCATGCCGATCGCCTGCGCGTTGCGCTCCATCATTTCGTCCCAGATTGCGCAGGCATACGGGTCGTTCGCCAGCACTGCGTCGGACAGCGTCTTCATGTCGATGTTTTCGAGGCTGCCGGCAAGCTGCACGATCGTGCTGTTCGGACTGTTGGCGAGTTCGCGCTGCATGCGCTGGGCGATGGCGCGTCCGCCGGAGAACGCCTCCCAGCAGCCGCGCAGGCCGCAGTTGCAGAGGGGGCCGTTTGCATCGAGGATCATGTGGCCGACTTCGCCGCCGTCACAGGTGGCTCCGCGCATGAGGCGGCCGTTCGCGATGACGCCTGCGCCGATGCCGGTGCTCATGGTGATGTACAGCATATCCTGTGCGCCGACGCCGGATCCGAACAGCCATTCGGCCAGCCCGGACGCGTTGGCGTCGTTGTCGAAGAATGCGCGCACGCCGAACGCTTCCGCCAGGTAGTCGCGGATGGGGACGAACTTCCACATCTTCATGTTCGGAGGCGCCATTACGATCCCCTTCTTGAAATCGAGCGGGGACGGCGTGCAGACGCCGACGGCCTTCAGGTCGTCCCGGTTTATCCCGGCATCCGCGAGCAGGGATTTTCCGGCGGAGACCATGGCGGGCAGGACATCGTCCGGTTCGCGTTCCTTGTTCGGGACGCGGCTGGACGCGACGAGCGTGCCGTCGCTGAGGACGAGGGAGACGGCCACCTTTGTGCCGCCTACGTCGAAACCGAGAATCGGGAATGGCTTTGCCATGTTTTGAGTCTCCTTTCGGAAAAAATCGGAAAAAATCAGAAAAACCGATACAATATACATTGAAAAATCGGTCTTGGCAAAGTAATTTATAGCGTTTTTCAGTTTTTTTTCCAAAAAAGAGGTTTCTTTTATGTTTTTAAGTGTTTTTTCATCCGTTTCCCCGATTCTCGCGTCAAACGGTATCGTGTATGCTTTCAAGGAGAGCGATATCGTCGGACAGGCCATCTGCGTCATCCTTTTTATCGCCTCCGTCGTCGTCTGGTTCATCATGGGGGAAAAAGCCTGCTCCCTGAATACCGCCATGAAGAAAAGCCAGGCGTTCCTGCGGGCATTCCGCGAAAAACGCAATCCGCTCGGCCTGAAGGAAAAAGCCGCGGAATCCAAGTCGCCTGCGGCGGCGGTTTACCTGGCTGCGTGCGAACGCATTGAATCGTTTCATCTGGAGCTGCCCGGCGGCGGCCGCCGTGCCATGAGCGACGACGAGCTTGATGTGATGCGTTCGGCAATGATGCAGGCTGTTGAGGATCAGCTCGTCATCCTGCAGCGGCGGACCATGATCCTGTCAACAGCCGTCAGCGGCAGTCCCTTCCTCGGCCTCTTCGGTACGGTCTGGGGCATCACGGTCGCCTTCACGAAGCTCGCCCAGGCCGGCCGCGCCGACGTCCAGACGCTCGCGCCCGGCATTTCCGGCGCGCTTCTCACGACCGTGATCGCGCTCCTCGTGGCGCTTCCGTCCCTGATCGGATCCAACTTCATCGCATCCATGATCCAGGACATCACGGTGCACCTCGACAATTTTGTTGATGAAGTCAACGCCAAGTTCAAGATCGAACAGCTTGACTCCTACCGCGCATCCGCCGGAACCCAGGAATAACGGAGTTCCCGCCCATGCCGCAGAACCGCAGAAGAATCCAGGTCAAGGTTTACAACGAGATCAATCTCACGAACCTGATCGATACGCTTTTCTTCCTCCTGATCATCTTCATGATAACGGCGCCGCTGCTGGAGTATTCCGTCGACGTCACGCCCCCGGAGATGAACGCCGACCCCATCAAGCCGGATTCCGACTCCAAGATCATCAACGTGAAGGCCGACGGCTCCATCGTCTATGACCGGGAAACCGTCAGCGAGGCGGAACTCCAGATCATCCTGTCCCGCATCGAACAGCAGAGCGGGCGTGAAACCGCCATTTTCCTGCGCGGTGACCGTGACCTCAGATACGGCGTCGTGATGAACATCATGAAGCTCATCCGCGCGGCAGGATTCCGCAACGTCAACCTCGTGATGCAGGAGGAGGCGAGATAATGGACGCAACGTTCAAAGATCCATACGCCAATCCGAAGCGGGCGCGGGCGATCCTTTCCGGCGTCCTCCTGGTGCACGTCGGCATCATCATCGTCCCCCTGATCTATGCCTCGCTCACCGAATTCTTCGACCCGCCGCTCATCGTGATGAAAGTCGGGCTCGCGGACCTTCCCCTCGGGGATTCCCCGGATGCCGGTGCGCCCGCGGATTCGCCCGCGCCCAGGTCGTCCGAACCGGATCCCGTTTCCGTGGACGACATCCCGGATCCGCAGAAGGTCGACCCGCTGCCCGACCTGCCGCCTCCGCCGCCGAAGGTCGAAACGTCCCCGAAGACCGAAACGAAGGTCCCCGAGGTCAAGCCGACCGTCAAGCCGCCGCCGAAGACGGCCGAGGTCAAGCCGACCGTCAAGCCGCCGCCGAAGACGGAACCGAAAAAGGATCCGCCGAAGTCGAATCTCCTGACGGCAGACCAGATCAAAGTCAAAACGAACACCAAAACGCAGGCGCAGATCGATGCCGAACGCAAGGCGCGTGAAGCTGCCGAGGCAAAGGCCAGGGCCGATGCGAAAGCCCGCCAGGATATCCTGGCCGACATCCGTGCCACCGCCGGCGCCGGGCAGCAACAGGGACGCTACGGCACGACGGATCCCGGCCAGAAGGGCATCCTGGCGACGAAGGAGATGCGCGATTACTACGACCAACTCACTGCATTCATCCGTCCGAAATGGTCTGCGGCATCCCCGTCCACGGTCGAACTCGGCGGCAAGGTCTCCAACTGGCCGGTCGTCGACCTGACGATTGCGAAAGACGGCCGCATAACCAACGCGGTCGTGGTCACCGCGTCCGGCAACAAGGCGATAGACGCCGCGGTCAAAGTGCTGCTGTCGGATTTGAAGGTCGTCCCCGCGCCTCCCCAGGCCGCCGTCATCCGCATCACGCTCGACATCCGCTGACCCGCCTCGTTTTTTCGCAAAAAAATACTCCGTATGGCAGTAGCCGTACGGAGTATTTCGTTTCGGCGGAGGATCCCGGATGGATCAGGACCGTGTGCGCGTGATCTCCAGCGTGACGGATTCCGATTCCACCGGAGCATCCGGTTTGCGGATCCCGAGCGTTACCCTGTCCAGGAGCGGAAAGCGTTCCAGCAATGCTCCGGCGCATGCGTAGGCGAGGCGTTCGAGCAGAAAGAACGACGTCCCGGCGGCAAACTCCTTCACGCAGCGTTCCGCCGCGGTATAGTCGACCGCGTCATTGAGGTCGTCGGTCTGTCCCGCGCGGGAGAAATCCCCGCACAGCTCGAGGTCGAAAAAAAGAGTCTGCGGCGTCGTGCGTTCGGCAGGAAACACCCCGATCACGCAGTTGACGGGCAGACCTCGGAGAATGATCTTGTCCATTCGGGAAGAAGACGAGGATTATTTCTTTTCGTCTTTCTTCGTCATTTCTTCATACGCCTTCCGGGCGGCTTCCTCGCGGAGCTGGATTTCGCGGGCGCGGGCTTCGGCGCGTTCCTTGTTCTCGGTGGCTTCGCGGAGGCGGTCCTCGGCGCTTTCGGCCATGAGCTGTTTCTCGCGTTCGAGGGAGAGACGGTCCACGGGGCTTTCACCGCGGATGAGGCGCGCCACGCCGACGGCGAGCACGACAGCGGGCAGGTCGCTTTCGCGGATGGAAGTGATCGGCACGGTCAGCGGGTCGTACTTCTTGCCTTCCTTGTCGTACACGGTCACGCTGACATTCTTCGCGTTGCCGTCCGGGATGATGGAGAGCAGCACCATGTAGTCGCCCTTGACGCTGGAAAGCACTTCCTTGACTTCGTTCTCCGTGAACGTGGCGCCCTGTTTGTGCTTGATGCGGAATTCCTTCATGGCCTTTTCGACCGCCTCGGCATCGCAGAGCATGATCTGCGAATGCGTGGCAAGCTCGGACTTCAGATACTCGATCAGAAGCGAAGCCGTGCGGTTGTCCTGCTGGTCGGAGGACACCGGGCGGGAGAGGTCGTCGAAGACGAAAACGGAATAGGGCTTGCCGGCGAAAGCCGTGAGGGAGATGAACATGGCGGCGGCAGCGATAACGATATGTTTGAACATGGCGGGACTCCTTTCAGTCCAGACTTGTTTTGTATCGGTCGGAAACGAACAGTTTGGATACCGTAATTATAATAATCTATCACGCGAAATGCAACTTTCAAGCGAATCAGTCTTTTTTTATGCGTTTTTTTGTCCTTTCGCGCCTTTTTTTCCATTTTCCGTTTGGAATCGCCTTCTTTCTGTGCTATAGTTTTTACATCCGATTCGCACCGAATAATCCGCACAACTCCCAAGGATTCACGCCATGTTCAAACAGCATGCCGCATTCACTTCCGAAGTCCGCACCGCCATGCGAGGCGGCGACGGCTCCGTCTCCATCGAACACATCTGGGCGCCCGGCGTCGAAATGGGCTCTCCAGCACGCATGTACTCCCGCCTGATCCTCCGCCCCGGCTGCTCCATCGGCTGGCATGTCCATGAGAACGAGGAGGAGATATTCTATGTCCTCGCGGGGCAGGCCCGGTTCGATGACAACGGAACGGAAGTCATCGGTTCTGTCGGGGACTCCCTCATCACGCGCTCCGGCGAGGGGCACTCCGTTGCCTGCGAAGGCACCGAAACGCTTGAAATCCTGGCATGCATTATCCGTTATGGCAACGAGTGACCGTTCCGGCGTGACGAACGTCGCCATTATCGGGTTCGGCCTCCTCGGAGCCTCCTTCGGGCTTGCCCTTGACGGCATGCCCGGCATCCGTCGTCTTTGCTGCACCCGTAATCCCGCCGCCCGCGAATGGGCGCTTTCCGCGCATGCGGCGGATTTCGCATCCCCCGACCCCGCCGAAGTCATCCCGCAGGCCGACATCACCTTCCTGGCGCTCCCGCTCCCCGTCATCGTCCGGTACCTCACGGACTACGCACATCTGTGGCGGCCCGGCTCCATCGTGACGGACATGGGCAGCGTGAAGGGGGCGATCCTGAAGGTCGCCGAACGGACCGTTGTGCCTTGCGGCGTCGTGTTCGTCGGCGGACACCCGATGGCCGGCACCGAATACTCCGGGCATGTCCATGCCTTCCCGACGATGTTCCGCGGTGCGGACGTCTTCCTATGCCCCGCTTCCAATGCCTCGGACGGGCATGTCGAGACGGTCGCCTCTTTCTGGCGGGCGGTGAAGACGAACGTCATCCGGATCGACCCGGACGAGCACGACGGCCTGGTCGCGCACACCAGCCATGTCCAGCACATCGTGGCCTCCGCACTCGCGCTCACCATTCTCGGCAGCGAGGATCCGCGCGAAAAAATGCTCCGCGATGCCGGTTGTGCGGGCGGTTTCCGCGACACCAGCCGCATCGCGTCCAGCAATCCGGTCATGTGGCGCGAGATCATCGAATTCAATACCCCGGCGATCCTGACCGCGCTCGACAATTTCCAGAGGAAGCTCGACATCCTGCGGAACGAGATCGCCTCCGGCGACTACGATGCGTTCCAGCGCGAGTTCGCCCACGGAAAGCAGCTTCGGGACGCCTGGCTGGAAAAGCATATGCGAAACAAATAGCCGGGATCCTGTGTCCCATCATGCGCAGAACGCCTCCGGCGCGGCATCCCGCACGGAGGCGTTTTTCTGTCATGCGCGGATTCCGCGCAAATCACGCCAGCAGGCCGGCGTCCTGACGGAATAGGCTTTCATCCTGCCGGATGTCCGACGGAACGGATGCGGCCGGGAACGGCTCCTGCGTCTCCGGGCCGGCAAGGAGTCCGTCCTGCGGATTCAGCGTGCCGGAGATATCCCGGTCGTCTTCCGGCATGGAAAGGGAACAGGTGTCCCATGCATCGGCGGCCGCGACCGCCGTCCAGCTCCCGACTGTCACGTTGTAGTACGCGCTTCCGCCTTTTGAGGCGTTCGAGGACAGTATGGCGAGATAATAATCCGTGTCGGCATCCAGCTGAAGCGTCTTCGTGTCCGCGGCGTAATTGACGGCGCCCCTGGCCTTCAGGAGCGCACTTGCGGCCAGCGCCTTCATGGAATAATAGACCTTGTCCTTCCTGTCGGTTATGGAATAGACTTTGCAGATAAAGATCTTCGCAGCGTCCGTGGATTCGATATGGAAACTCAGTTTTGCCGTTGTTTCCAGGTTGATCTTCACATAGTCGATGGCATCGCCGAAGCCGACGAAATTGTTCCAGCCTCCGGCACGGGCATCCTCGCAGACCACCGCCTCATCGAACCTGATCTCGTCTCCGGCTGCCGAGATCCTCACCGGATCGGGATCCGTCACCTTCGAGTTCAGGGCTTTTTCCCCCTGGGTTATGAGCTTCTTGTCGTACAGCCAGTTGTTGTCGCCGTTGTCGCTGTCGACATAGAATTTTGTTATGGCGCCGGGCTGGTTGAGCTCCACGTTGTAAAGCGCATATCCGTTCTTCTGGGCGTACAGGGAGTAGACGGATATGTAGTACGAGGTGTTCGCATCGGATTTGTCGAGCAGGATTGACCTGGTCGTCCCCGTATACTCTCCGGCCGTTCTGTTCCATGCGGTCGTGAGCGTCTGGATCGCATTGAGCGCGGACACGGTGTTGCCCCTGCCGTCCACGCCTTCGACGTACTTGTAGACCACGAACAGCACTTTGCTGGAAGCATTGATCGTGAAGCTCAGCCGTGAAGGGGAATCCAGTTCGATCTTCGCATAGTCCACGGGATCGCCGTAGCCGACGAAGTTGTGCTTGCCGTCCTTGGATACGGTTCCCTCCTCATCCAGCAGGATTTCCGAAACGCCGTCGCGCAGCGGGTTGACCACGAGGTTTTCGTCGGGGTTCAGCTTCGGGGATGCAGTCCGGTTGTACAGCCAGTTGTTCTTGCCCGTGTCAAGCACGGACTTGTCGATGTTCGTCACTTCGCAGACGCCGATTTCGGATTCGTTGCCGCCCGTGTCGATGGCCTTGAAATAGACCGTGGCGTTGTCCGTGACGGTCACGCCCGTTTTGCTGTTGTAGTTCTCCCATTCGCCGTCTTCGCCGATCCGGTACAGGCATGCCTCCAGCCCGACGTCGTCGGCAAACACGGCGGTGACGGTCACGTCCCGGCTGGTCTGCGTCGTGATGTTCGTCCGGATTCTCGAAACCGTCGGGGGCTTGTTTCCCACTACGGTCAGGGTCAGGTTTTCCCCGGTCAGGTTCAGCCTGTAGGCGGCATAGTTCGTCGCAAGCGTTTTCTTCAGCTTGAGCTCGCCGAGTGCGATCCCGTCCGTGTTCACCAGGGAAATGGTCTGGTTGAATTTTGCGGCCCCGCCGGCAAGGGAGTAGACGCCGGACGTCTGTTTCCCCGAGACCGTGATCGTATAGACGGGTGTCCCGGTGATCCGGGAAAGCACGTTCACGCGTGCCCCCGCACTGGGCGAAAGCGCGGACAAGTCGAAATTCACGATGCCGCCTTTCCCGAACGAAACGGTCGCGCCGGACGCCATGGAGAGCCGTCCCGTGAGTTTTCCGCCGGATTCGACCGTGACCTTTCCGCCGGATTCGACGGCCACGTCCGATGCCGTGCCGTCCCCCCGGACAGTCAGCTTGCCCGAAGACAGGATATTGGCGCTTGCGGCAATGCCGCCGGAAACGTTGACTTCGCCGTATTCATAGACCGTGGCGCCGGACAGGCAGCCGCCCTGCATGACGTTTGCCTTGCCCTGCTGGTACCGCGCCCCCCAGAATAAGTTTTTGCCGGGTATGCCGCGCAGGACCACGCCCGATGCCTGGCCGTTCACGGTCAGCGTCCCGCCGTGCACATAGATGTCGCCGACCGTTTCATCCTGCTGGACCTGCCGGTTTCCCGTCACGACCTCCGTGCCGGCTTTGAGCACCAGGAAACTCCGCTCCTCCGTGTTGTTCGCGCCGTCCGCTTCCTGAATGAGGTTCGGTTCGTCGAGGACGACCCGGACATTGTGGAGTCCGACGGATAATTTTCCGAGGGAGACCGGGACGTCGCGGGATTCGTTCGCGGAGAGGGAATCGAGCTGCCCGGAAGTGAAAAGCTGGCCGTCGACATAGACGGACGCCTGGAACTTTCCGCTCTTCTTTTTCCCGAGGTTGGACACGGTGAAGTTCAGGTACACCGTGTTTCCGGATCCGGCGACGCAGTAGTCTTCGCTTCCGGTTCCGCCTGCCGTCGCGGTCAGGGTCAGCTTTTCCTGGCTGCTTTTCGTGTTCACGAGCGCAAGGTCCACGTCGCCGTTCACATTGAACCCGATGACGGTGATGGATTCCAGTTTGCGGTCGGCATCGGCGTAGAAGTAGGTTCCGTTCCACTTCATGCGCTGGTCGGCCTTGTAGCAGTCGTCGAAGATGATCTCCTGCGTCTTCTGGTTGTAGCCGTAGCCGATCATGACGTGCCCCTGGATGGAAATCAGGACCGGCCGTCCGGAATCGATCTCATTCATGTAGTCCTTGAACGTGAAGGAGCCTCCGGCGACGTCGACCTGGAACGTCCCGGTGATCTCGTAGTCCAGCTGGTAGCCCCGCGACTGCACGTACAGGTCCAGCCCCGGCAGCATGGTGGTGTCGTTGTAGCGTACCATGCGGACCGTGTCGCCGCTCTTGATCCGGACGTCCGAATAGTTGTTGTTGTAGAGGTCCGCCAGCGTGCAGTAGGAAACGAGCGTGACGAGGTTGTCCGCGTTGCGCCAGTACTGCCCGGTCCCGAGGTAGTCCGCGAGGCAGTTCCATTCGTCCGTTTTCAGGGTCTTGTTGTCTTCCTGGAAGGTGTAGACCAGCTCCTGTTCCGGGGTCGTTTCCTTGCCGTCGCGCTCGTAGAACCGGTAGACGTATTCCTTCGACGCCGTCAGTTTTCCCAGCACGGTGTCGAACGCGTCCATGTCGTAGGCGTTGCCGTCCGTGCCGCGGGACTTCAGGGCCACGGTTCCATCGACGATCTTCGAAAGGTCTTTTCCCTGGTAGCCGTAAAGGTCGTAGTAACCCAGCAGCATCGCCGTGGCGGTCGGAACGCAGCCGTACATGTATTCTGCTTGCGGCATGGTGCCGGAAAGCAGGACATCGCCGTTTGTTCCGCTGGTCGTGTAGGTCGGCATGGTATCTCCTGAGTCACTGGCCCGGATGCGTTTGTCCGCAGCAAAAAATCCCGTTGCGGCGCAGCCGGTTTCGATGTTTTTCATTGTAATATAGCAGGTTTTGCCCGAATGTCAAATCCGGGACGGGGAATCGGCAGCCGGGAAGGAAACGCCTCCGGGGATTCCGGCAGCAGGGGGAAACGTTAAAAAACGTTACATTATCGGGCCTCGCGGGACGTTCGGCTTCGGGCGGGATGTCTTCCGTTTGAGGTTGTTGCAAAGAAAAATCTTTCGTCCGACACCCCCGGAAAAAAGCAAAAAAAAGATGCTTCTCTCTTGATTTCTCTTTGCCCGCATGTTATATTAGCGTAAAATCGAACCCTAAACTTGTAATATAAACAAAATTCGGAGCAAAAGAAATGACGATCGTCTCGTTCATCCTGTTCCTCGCCTTCGCCGGTGCCCTCACCTGGTTCATCGTGCGAAAACAAGACGTTGGCTCGAATACCGGCTTCTTCCTTGCCGGCCGCAGCCTTACGTACCCCCTGATCGCAGCCTCCCTGCTGCTCACCAACCTCTCCACCGAGCAAATGGTCGGCCTGAACGGTTCCGCGTTCCGCCAGGGGCTCTGCGTGATGGCGTGGGAAGTGGTCGCCGTGGTCTCCCTCGTCGCCATGGCGTGGTTCTTCCTCCCGAAATTCCTGAAGAGCGGCGTGACCACCGTCCCGGAATACCTGGAGCTTCGCTACGGCAAGTCCACGGGCACGATCGCAAACGCGATCTTCCTGTTCTTCTACGTCTTCCTGCTGCTTCCGCTGATCCTGTACACGGGCGCAACCGCCCTCCAGCAGATCCTCGACTTCCACAGCCTGCTCCCCGGATTCAGCGACACTGCGATCCTCTGGATCGCGATCTGGCTGATCGGCCTCATGGGCTGCGCCTACTCGCTGTTCGGCGGACTCCGCACCTGCGCCGTGCTTGACACCATCAACGGCATCGGCCTGCTCGTCGGCGGCTTCATGATCGTCTTCTTCGCGTTGAGCAAGGTCTCCGCGATCAACGGCGGCGAACTCTCCCTCATGCAGTCCCTCTCCGAGGTCAAGAACGCCCACGCCGACATGTTCAACACCTTCGGCCGTCCGAAGTCCGAAGTCCCGTTCGGCACCCTCTTCACCGGCGTCCTCATCATCAACATGTTCTACTGGTGCACCAACCAGCAGATCATCCAGCGCACGTTCGGCGCGAAGGGCCTCGCCGAAGGCCAGAAGGGCGTCCTGCTCTGCGGCCTCCTGAAGCTCCTCGGCCCGCTGTACCTCGTCCTCCCCGGCATGATCGCGTTCTACTTCGCCTGCAAGGGCCTGCTTGACCTCGACATGAACTCCTCCGCGCTCGCCTACGGCAAGCTCGTCACGTTCGTTCTGCCGAACTGGCTCGCCGGCTTCTTCGGCGCGGTCCTCATCGGCGCGGTCCTCTCCAGCTTCAACGGCGCCCTGAACTCCTCCTGCACCCTGTTCAGCATCGGCTTCTACAAGGGCATCATCAATCCGCAGGCGGAGGACAGGAAGGTCGTCCGTTCCGGCCGTATTTTCGGCTTCGTCATCGCCGTCCTCTGCATGTGCGGCGCTCCGCTCCTCGCCAACACCTCCAGCATCTTCGACTACCTCCAGAAGACCAACGGCATCTACAACATCCCGCTGTTCGCCATCATTGTGGTCGGCATGCTCACCAAGTTCGTGCCGAAGATGGCCGCGAACGTCGCCCTCTTCGTCGGCGTCGTCCTGATCGCCTTCCTCACCTTCGGCGATCCCGCCGTCGTGCAGAAGGTCACCGGCGGCATGAACATCTACCACGTCGACACCATCGTCTTCCTGATCCT
>Ga0265298_10005869_pt1 | contig 15284 bp, 13 predicted proteins | sample AusTroGonzalo_MG_3_FD_193486 | JGI IMG/M metagenome (GOLD analysis project Ga0265298, IMG submission 193486) | Bovine rumen microbial communities from tropical cattle in Woodstock, Queensland, Australia - Gonzalo_01 | ecosystem: Host-associated > Mammals > Digestive system > Stomach > Rumen ... | reverse complement strand
CTGATAGTAACTCTTTTTGCGTTCTTGTGCTTGGCGTATGGATGTGACGGTAAGGAGGGGACAGGACGAATGGTTGACGAGAGCGACACACTTCCGAATCTGATTCACCGGATTCAGAAGAGTTCACGACTGTACACCACTGAGTTTCACGTTCACAAGATTATCACTCATGAGGATGTATTGCGCCTGAAGGGAAGCCTGCTGAGTAAGGATATTGACCTTCCGCTACCGTTGGGTGAGCGCAAGATAGCCATTCCCATGGACGTAACGCTGAAAGCCTATATTGACTTCGGGCATTTCACGGAACGCAACGTAGAATGCAACGGAACGCACATCACCATCCTGCTCCCTGACCCGAAAGTGGTGATGACCAGTTCAAAAATCAATCAGGAGGAAATCAAGGAGTTTGTGGGATTGACACGCTCACACTTTACCGACAAGGAGCTGACCAACTATGAGCAGCAAGGGCGCAGGGCCATTCTGAACAGTGTGCCGGAGATGGGCATCGTTGAGATGGCTCAGGAGAATGCTGCCCGTGTGCTTGTTCCTATGCTTGTAGAAGCTGGCTATCGGGAGGAGAACATCACCATTGCCTTCCGCAAGGATATGAACATCAGGCAACTCATCAATTCTAATTTGGAAGGTTTATGATCAGGAAAATCAAGATAGCAGCCTATATGCTGTTTGCCATAGTAGCCGTCATGCTTGTTGTATGGTTGATGAAATCCATCAGGCAGACTGATATCACCATTGCTGCAGACAACCGCATCAATGTGACCCCCAATCAGCTTACATCTATCAAGGCCATTGGCGAATGGGAGTTTCTGGCCATTGCCAACGAAGAGCTGGTGGACACCGTCAGGAAAGGACTTTTCAGCGACGATCATCTGGTGCGCATCTATTACGGTACGGTACGTCTGGGCATTAACATGCACCAGGTAGAGCCAGGATGGCTGAAAACATCCGGTGACAGCATCGAGGTGACATTACCCCCCATCATCCTTTTGGATAGAGACTTCATCGACGAGGCACGCACCAAGAGCTTCTTCGAGAGTGGCCAGTGGTCGCACAAAGACCGCGAGGCACTGTTCCGCAAAGCATATCGGAAGATGCTTCAGCACTGTCTAAAGCCAGAGAATATTCTTAGTGCCCAACAAAACGGTGAGGCACAGTTCCGTCAGATGATGAAGGCATTGGGTTACGAGCATGTCAGCGTGAAATTCAAAAGCTCATAAAAAGATAGAATTGTTTGGATGGTTCAGTTTTTCTTGTTATCTTTGCCTCCAAAACAGAAAGATAGGTATAACGTACGACATGGATATCATTATCTTACTTGCAGCAGCATTGTTACCGGCTGTCTTGCTGTGGTTAAACATATGGAGAAAGGATCCACGGCCGGAACCGACACCGTGGTTGGTGAAGGCTTTGATGTGGGGCATCGCGATATGTTTTCCTGTCGCTATCCTGGAAATGGGGATTGAAGCATGTCTTTTTGGAGGGGGCCAGCCAACCAATCTCTTCGGCACGACAGTGATGGCGTTCTTCGTGGCTGCCATTCCGGAAGAGTCGTTTAAGCTGCTTGCACTTTGGATTGTATTGCGAAAGAATCCTTATTTCGACGAACACTACGATGGTATTGTCTATGCCGTTTGCGTAGGATTAGGATTTGCAGCGATAGAGAACATCTTGTATGTATTCAATGAAGAGGAATGGCTTTCCACCGCCATCGCCCGTGCATTATTGGCAGTTCCCGGTCATTATGCCTTTGCCGTTCTGATGGGCTACTACTATTCTATCTACCATTTTGTGGACCGCTCAACGAAGACTGCTGTCTGTATCCTTTTGGTTCCCGTCATTGCGCATGGCGTCTATGACTCGCTGGCCATGAGTGGTTTGGTGAATCCCTATATCGGAAGCATCAGTTTCTTTGTCCTTATCTATTTCTGTGTGAGGATGCACAAGGTGGCGAAAACAAAGATTATTGCACAGATTGAGAGGGACAAAAAAGAGACGAGTTATTACGGCTGATCGTTATTTCTAAAAACAAGAGAGACGACCACTTGACGGCGGTCGTCTCTCTCCTTGTTTAATTAGGCGTATTATACCCACTTTGAGAGGTCGGGCTCTTGGATATAATTGAGCTTGTTGTCGATGATGACCTTTTCGGCCTCTTCGGCATTCTCGGTACGGAAGACCATGATACCTTTGCCACGGAGCAGGAAGGTGTACATGTAGGCAATGCTGATGCCTGCCTTCGAGAAGGTCTCGACAGCATCGGCAGCACGGCCGGGCTCGTCGTCGAGTTCAAGGGCGAAGACATTGCTGAGGGCAACGGCTACGCCGCCGTTCTTTAGCTCTTCGTAGGCACGGAGGGGTTCGCTACAAATGAGACGGTAGATACCGTACTCAGCAGTGTCGGCAATGGTGGAGGCCACAATCTGAATGCTGGCCTGCTTGAGAATCTGGAGCACCTTGATGAGCGTGCCCGAACGGTTCTCGATGAAAATGGATAACTGATGGATTGTCATAGTTTTTTAATTATTATATGTCATTATTTCGATATTACGATATTTCGATGCTTCGAAGATTACTGGTAAACCTTACGCTTGTCGACAACGCGGACGGCCTTGCCTTCGCTGACGGGCAGGGTGCCACGGGGAACAAGGCGGACGATAGGCGTCAGCAGAATCTCGTCCTTCAGTCGGCGGCGTATCTCCTTCTCGAGGGTTTGTAGCTGCTTGTAGTCATCGGTAGCTTCACCGAGTTCAACTTCAACAGTCATATTGTCGTTGTCATCATCGGTGGTGAGCGTGATGAGATAGTTGTTGCCGAGCTCTGGGAACTGCATGAGAATCTTCTCTATCTGGATGGGGAAGATATTTACTCCGCGGAGCACCATCATGTCGTCAGAACGGCCACGCATGCGGTCGAGACGGATGTGGTTGCGACCACAGGGGCATGTGCGGCCCAGTACGCGAGTTAGGTCACGAGTGCGGTAGCGCAGCAAGGGCATAGCCTCGCGACAAAGCGTAGTGAGTACGAGCTCGCCGATTTCGCCGTCGGGAACAGGTTCCAGCGTCTCTGGGTCGACAATCTCTACGATGTAGTAGTCTTCCCAGAAGTGCAGACCGTTCTGTTCTGTACATTCGAAGCCTACTCCAGGACCGCACATCTCACTCATGCCGAAGGAGTTGTAGGCCTTGACGCCCAGCATCTCTTCGATGCGCTTGCGCTGTTCCTCGCTATGAGGCTCGGCACCAATGGCCAGCATCTTGAGCTTAGTGTCGCGGCGCGGGTCGACGCCCTCTTGCTGCATGACCTCGTAAAGGCGGGTAACGTACGAAGGAACGGCATGGATGGCCGTAGTTCCGAAGTCCTTGATAAACTTAATCTGACGCAGCGAGTTACCTGCAGCAGCGGGAACGGTGAGCATGCCTAATTTCTCGGCACCATACTGGAAACCGAGACCGCCGGTGAACATACCGTAACCTGAACTGTTCTGGAATACGTCGTCAGGGCGCAGACCTACCATCCACAGGTTACGAGCCACTTGGTTGGCCCACTCGTCAAGGTCTTTCTGCGTGTGCAGGATGACGGTGGGATTACCTGTAGTACCTGACGAGGAGTGCAGACGGACACAGTCGCGTAGGGGAACGCAACACATACCGAAGGGGTAGGTGTCGCGCAGATCCTGTTTCGTGGTAAAGGGCAGCTTGCGGACGTCGTCAAGGGTCTTGATGTCGTCGGGGGTAATACCCAATTCCTTAAACTTCTTCTGATAGAACTCGTTGTTCATGCAGTGACGAACAGTTTTCTGAAGACGCTCCAACTGAAGCGCTTCAATCTGTTCGCGAGACATAGTCTCTAATTCGGGATTAAAATAATTAGAATCTTGCATCATGTTTATTATAGTTTGCGGTTATCTATCACATGGGCACTCTTTCCCTGGCTACGCTCGATGGTGTTGGGAGCCTTCAGCTGTACCTTAGCAGAGATGCTGAGCACGCTCTTGAGCTTGCTGGCCAGCTTCTTTTCGAGTGCATCGACGGCAGCGGGTGTATCGAAGGTGCCGGTAAAGTATTCCTGACGCAGCTCCACCTGTACCTGCAGCGTGTCGAGGTTGTTGACACGGTCGACGACAAGCATGTAGCGCGGAGCAAATTCGGGCATACTGAGCACGACGCTCTCCACCTGTGAGGGGAATACGTTGATGCCTCGGATGATGAGCATATCGTCCGAACGTCCCTCAATACGTCCCATACGGATGGATGTACGACCGCAGTCGCACTGACCTTCCATCAGTGAACAGAGGTCACGGGTACGGTAGCGGATGACAGGCATACCCTCCTTAGTCAGTGTGGTGAATACCAACTCGCCCTGCTGTCCGTAAGGTACTGGTTCCAACGTGATGGGATTGATGATTTCGGGATAGAAGTGATCTTCACAGATATGTGAGCCGTGTTGCATCTGACACTCGTAGCTGACGCTGGGTCCCATGACCTCGCTAAGACCGTAGATGTTATAGCCTTTCAGGCCTAAGCGTTCCTCAATCTCCTTACGCATGCTTTCGGTCCACGGCTCAGCACCGAAGGCTCCCACACGCAACTTGATCTGTTCCTTCGTGATACCCATTTTGTCCATGGTCTCAGCCAAGTAGAGGGCGTATGACGGGGTACAGGCTATGCCGGTGATGCCGAGGTCACGAATAAGCTTGAGGTGCTTCTCGGTATTACCCGTGCCGGCAGGAATGACAGAGGCACCAAGGTGCTCCACACCATAGTGGGCTCCTAAGCCACCTGTAAACAGGCCGTAGCCGTAGGCCACTGAGAAGATATCGTCGCGTATGACGCCGTATGCCGTCAGACAGCGGGCCATGCACTCGCTCCATACACCGATGTCCTTGCGGGTGTAGCCCACAATAGTAGGGTTGCCCGTGGTGCCTGACGAGGCATGTATACGGATGATTTCGCTTTGTGGAGCGGCCTGCAGTCCGAAGGGATAGTTGTCGCGCAGGTCCTTCTTGGTGGTGAAGGGCAGCTTCTTGATGTCCTCGATGGTCTGAATGTCATCGGGACGGATGTCCAGTTCCTGGAGTTTGTGACGGTAGAACGGTACGTTATGGTACACGTACGCTACTATTTTGTGTAGGCGTTTGCCTTGGAGCGCGCTCATCTCATCGCGGCTCATGCATTCTTTATTCGGATTCCAAATCATAGTTTTTCTTCGTTATTTCGATATTTCGATTTGTCGATACGTCGGTATTTCGGCTGTTATTTGTAGCATTGGAAGATCTTGTCGACTGTGTCGCGGTTCATCTTGGGCGAGAAGAGGCTGACGAGCCAGACAACGGGGAAGCCGCCGACCATGGCGATGGCACCACAGTTGATGGGGTTGATGGGGTTGCCAATGAGCATGTTGATGACGGTGAGTCCCACACCCCAGATGAAACAAGCCCAGACGCTGGACGTTGTGACACCACGCCAGTAAAGTCCCAGCATGAACGGAGCCAGGAAGGCACCGGCCAAAGCACCCCATGAGATGCCCATGAGCTGTGCAATGAACGTCGGGGGATTTAGGGCGATAAGCAGGGAGATGGCAATGAAGAACATGATGAGTACACGCATCACGACCACCTTGCGGCGCTCAATCTTCTCCGCGACGATATCGTCGATAGTGCCTTCCTCCACCTCGCCAGGCAACGACTTCTTGTCGCGGTAGATGAGATCGAGGGTCATTGTGGAACTGGAGGTGAGTACCAGCGAAGCCAATGTCGACATGGATGCCGACAGCACCAGCAGCACCACGAGGGCGATGAGTACATCGGGCAGGGTGACAAGCATAGCAGGCACGATGGAGTCGAAGGCAATCTTGCCTGTAGCTTCGTTGATGACTGGATCATAGAGACGTCCGAAGCCACCGAGGAAGTAACAGCCGCCAGCGACGATGAAGGCGAAAATAGTGCTGATGACGGTGCCGCGTTTGATGGCGCTCTCGTCAGTAATCGAGTAGAACTTACCCACCATCTGCGGCAGCCCCATCGTACCGAGTGATGTCAATACGACTACTCCTAACAAGCCCCATGGGTCAGGTCCGAACCATGATGCAAAGCCGCCATTGACGGCTGGGTCGGTGTCGGAAGGCAACTGTGCCAGTTTGTCGACAGCAGCTGCCAGACCACCCTGCGCATTCAGCACAGCGAGGATGACAGCCACGATGCCAAAGAGCATGATGATACCCTGGATGAAGTCGTTCATGGCCGTTGCTTTATAACCGCCCAGGATGACATAGACAGCAGTGAGGATGGACATGATGACCACACAATACTCGTAGGGAATGTTGAAGCCCATCTCGAAAAGACGGGAGATACCACTGTATACACCTGCGGTATAAGGAATGAGGAATACAAAAGCGATGATGGAGGCGGCTACGCGCAAACCCTGATCGCTGAAACGGGTGCCGAAGAAGTCGGGCATCGTACGCGACTCAATATGCTGCGTCATCAGTTTCGTGCGCCGGCCTAAGATAATCCATGCCAAGAGCGAGCCGATGACGGCGTTGCCAATACCAATCCATGCGGACGAAAGACCGTACTTCCATCCGAACTGTCCGGCATAGCCCACAAAGACCACTGCCGAGAAATATGAGGTGCCAAAGGCAAAGGCTGTCAGCCACGGACCGACGGCACGGCCACCCAGTACAAAACCGTCCACACTACTGGCCTGCTTACGTGAGTAAAGGCCTACGCCTACCATTACGACCAGAAAAATAATGGTTAATAGAACTTTTATAAACATGTCGTTATATCGTTTTTACGTTGTTTCGAAAATAAATTACTTCTTCCCAGTATAGTCTAAGCGTATCTGCATCTGGGCCATGATGGCATGGTTGGCACCATGGATAAACTGACCGCCCTGCGTATAGGCATTCTTGTAGACATACTGCACCTGGAAACGGCACTTCTTGTAGAACCAGTATTGCAGACCGGCAATGACTTTGTGCTGGTCCATGTTCAGGTCGGTGTTGAAATTGAAGAAGTCGTATGACCCCACGAGGTCGACACCCTTGCCTAAGGGAACGTTGCCTGTGACGTAGGCACCGCGGCTGGTGGCATCCTTGTCCTTACCTTCAAGATATTCGCCGTGTACATTCAGCGCCGGCGATTTGTAGTCGAAACCTACCGTCCAGCGGTTGCGTTTATAGTCTTCTCCTACTTTGATGTCGGGGTTGTAAAGTGACGTGTTGATGGCATGGCCACGACCAATCTGACCTGTGGCCACGAGGTTGAGTCCCTTGACGGGACGATATTCCAGACGGCCGATGAAATCCTTCTCCTTATTGCCGTCTTTGCGGTTGATGCCCTGTCCGTTCATCACCTGTGCTTCATAGCGCAGCTTGCCGTCGTTCGTCTCACCAAAGACGGCGAGTCCAAGGTCACGGCCATACTGCACACCCAACAGCGGGTCACTGCCACAGCCGGTCAGGAAGGTGACAGCCTCAGAATAGACGTCGATAGCCTCCATGGAAGTCGGCGACAACGGGTTTTCGTAGGATAGAGCATTCTTAAACTGTCCCAGACGAACCGTCAATGCCTTGTTGTTGGAGAAACGGTAGTCTGTGTAATACTCCTGCACGACACTTGAGAAATCGTGCATAAAAAGGAACGACCAGCGGTCGGTAATCTGGGCATTTGTCCAGAAGAGGATGCGCTTCAGTTCGAAGGTCGCCTTATCCTCACCACCCTGGTGCGTGTAATTGAATCCACCTTGCGCATAGCCATGCAGCTGTACGCGCTCGGTCATGTCCTTGAGCCAGTCAATGTCAGAATTTGACTGTTGCCCCATGGCTGCTGTGCTGCTGAACACGGCCAGTGCAACAGCAAGCGTCGCCTTGAAAAAAGAAAGCTTTCTCATAATGTAATAAACTTTGTGTTGGAAAATAAAACTAATATTTCTTATTGGTTGTTTCTTTCAAATACAGCCATGCGCTCGTCAAGCTGTGCATATTGGTGGTCTTCTATAAAAGAGGTACACACTCGCAAGCCTTCCTGATGGCTGCCCGTCGTGATAAGGCAGATGGCCGATACACCGTAGTACATCAGTTCCTTGGCCAGCTCACCGCTTGTCATGTTCTTATAGCCGATGGTGAAATAGAAACCGTCAGCAATGGGCTGGTCGAGGTCTGTATCATAGACAATGTGGAAGCCGTGCTTGCAGAAAATCTCCTTCAGTTTGTGGGCACGGTCGCCGTAAACCTTCACCTCCTGCCGGAAGTTGTATTCGCCGTCGCAGGCAGCCTTCAGCATGGCGGCCATTGCATACTGTGCCGAGTGGCTGGTGCCAGACGACAAAGCATAGAGCATACGCGTGGAGAAGACCAGTCCGAAAGGCAGCCCTTCATAACGGGCACTGAGGTCGTCGAAGTGGCGATGGAACAGTTTGTCGCTGATACACGTCACGCCGATGCGCTCGCCAGCATAGCTGAATGCTTTCGATCCGCTGATGAGCAGGATATAGTTGTCCGTATAATGAGCAACGGTAGGCTGATATGGAGCCTCGAAAGGCTTACTCAGATCCTGACGGAAGTCCATGGCGAAGTAGGCAAGGTCTTCCATCACGATGGCATCGTACTTCGTGGCCAGCTCGCCGATGGTCTTCAGCTCGTCTTCCGTCATGCATATCCATGCAGGATTATTGGGGTTCGAGTAGACAATGGCGCAGATGTTACCCACCTTCAGGTAACCCTCTAATTTGGCACGGAGCTTGGCACCACGGTAGTCGTAGACGTCGAAGGTCTCATACTTCACACCCTGCACCTGCAGCTGCATCTTCTGGACGGGGAAGCCGGGGTCGATGAACAGCACGGTGTCCTTCTGCTTGTTGGCCTGTGAACAGGTAAGGAACGAGGCGAAGGTGCCCTGCATTGATCCGCTGACGGGTACACAACCCTCGGGAGCGATGTCGACATTGATGAATGCCTTGACGAAGCGCGAGGCTTGTTTCTTCAGCTCGGGATAACCCTGAATATCGGGATACGAGTGGGCGATGCCGTCCTGCAACGACTTGATCTGGGCATCGACGCCCACCTGTGCGGCAGGCAGCCCGGGAATGCCCATCTCCATCTTGATGAACTCTACGCCACTCTCCTTCTCGGCCATTGCAGCCACCTGCTTCACTTCACGGATAGTGGCCTTGGCGAAGTCCTGAATGCCCAATTGGGCAATCAGACCGTCGACAATCTCTTTTTTTATGGGTGTCGGTGTCATTTCTGTGCCTCCCTTCCTATGGCCAACGCCTTGATATTCGCCTCAACGATGGCCTCACCCTTGCGTCCGAAGACACGGCGGATGGCATCTTCCAGCTTCTGGTACTCAATACCCAGTGCTTTCTGGGCAGCACCCAACAGGATAACGTTGGCAGAACGGGGTACACCGTTGTCCTTGGCCTTCTGCTCAATATCGAGCATGATGACGTTAGGCAGCTTGGCCAGATCGGCCTTGATGACCTCCATGTCGGGATAGTTGGGGATGTTGACAAACGGTGTCGACGATGTGATGATCCAGCCTTCCTTATTCAGGTAGGGAAGATAACGCAGGGCTTCCATGGGTTCCATCGAGATGATGACGTCGGCGCCACCCTTGGCGATGAGGTCGCTGGCAATGGGCTCGCTCGATATGCGCAAGTTCGATTGAACGTCGCCGCCACGCTGACTCATGCCGTGTACTTCGGCTTGTTTGATATATAGGTTCTCGTTCATGGCGGCCTCGCCGATGATGGTGGCAATAGAGAGGATTCCCTGTCCTCCGACTCCGCACAATATGATATCTGTTTTCATTGTTTCGTTATTTCGTTATTACGACATTTCGATATTACGAATTGGCCTTCTTCTGTTTCAAATGACGTTGCAGCGTCTGCATGCACTCACGGCGCGGAATGATGACACTGGTGCCGTGGTAGTTGATCTCGTCGCGGATGGCCTGTGTAATCTCAGGCATGTTTTTGGGCAGGGGAACAACCACCTTCAGGTGTTCGTCGCTTAGACCCAAGCCACGACAGATGGCCTCAAACTTATTCGTGCCAGCCGAATCCTGTCCACCAGTCATACCTGTGGTCAGGTTGTCGCTGATGATGACAGTGATATCGGCATTTTCGTTGATGGCATCCAACAGACCCGTCATGCCTGAGTGTGTAAAGGTCGAGTCACCGATGATAGCTACTGCTGGCCACTGACCGGCATCGCTGGCACCCTTGGCCATCGTGATAGAGGCACCCATATCAACACATGAGTGGATGGCACGGAAGGGAGGCAGGAAACCTAAGGTGTAACAGCCAATATCGCCAAAGACACGGGGATTGTCGTATTCCTTCAGTACCTCGTTAAGAGCAGCATAGACGTCACGGTGTCCACAACCCTGACAGAGTGCAGGGGGACGGGGAGCAACATCGGCACAGGGGTCGAAGCATTGGCCGCACTCCATGCCGAGGGCTTTCTTGACGATATCTGGATTCAGTTCGCCCGTACGAGGCAATGTGCCATCCAGCTTACCCTTGATATTCTGACTCTCGCTGACACCGCGGACGATATCCTCGATGAAAGGCTGGCCCTCCTCGACGATGAGCACCTGCTGGCACTCGTCCATCAGACGGCGCACCAGCTTCTTGGGAAGCGGATACTGCGAAATCTTCAGAATGGGGTAGGGACATCCCTGGGGGAAGCATTCGTTGACATAGTTGAAACCGATGCCACTGGCCAAGATACCTAACGACTTGTCGTGACCTTCTATATATATATTATAGGTGGAGTTAGCTGCATCATCCTCCAATTGTGCCTGCTGGGCCGTAACGGCATCATTGCGTCGGCGGGCATTGGCGGGCAGCAGCACCCAGTTGGCTGCTACGGCGTCGTAGTTCAGCTCGTTTTGCTGACGCGGAACGTCAGCACACTCGACGACGGCGCGGCTGTGGGCCATGCGGGTGGTGACACGCATCAGCACGGGCAGCTTGATGCGCTCCGAATAGTCGAAGGCCACACTCACCATGTCGTAGGCCTCCTGCTGGTTCGAGGGCTCAAAGGTCGGTATCATGGCAAACTTGCCATAGAAACGCGAGTCCTGCTCATCCTGCGAAGAGTGCATGGAGGGGTCGTCGGCCACGAGTACGATGACACCACCGTTGACGCCCGTCATGCCGCTGTTCACAAACGGGTCGGCACAGACGTTCAGTCCTACGTGTTTCATACATACCAGTGCACGCTTGCCCATGAACGACATGCCTAAGGCTGCCTCCATGGCTGTCTTCTCGTTGGTGCTCCAGCGGCTGTGAATGCCACGTTCCTTGGCCAGCTGGTTGCCTTGAATAAACTCAGTAATCTCTGTCGACGGAGTGCCCGGATAAGCATACACACCACTCAGTCCGGCATGGATGGCTCCTAGTGCGATAGCTTCGTCGCCTAATAATAGTTTCTTGGTCATATTTTGTCTTTTTGTTCGGTTTTTAACCCTTTTGGTTTGCAAAAGTACGGTTTTTTATTCAATCTGACAAATGAATTGCCAGAAAATTTGGCTTGTTAAGGAAAAAGTCGTACCTTTGCAGGCTGTAAATATAATATAATGAAAACTCATGAACTATCTTGATAGAAATGAATTTAACTTTGAGCCAAGTCAGAAAGTGCTTGACGCAGTGAAGAACTTCGATGCAAAGGACTTGTGTTTCTATACCCGCATCTACGACCAGGGTAAGAAGAGTGTTATCTCCGTACGTGTCAGCGAAATTTATGGTGTTCCTGAAGAGCAGGTGCTCTTGGCCTATGGTGGTGAGGACATCCTGAAGAATGCCATCCACTATTTCCTTTCAAACGGTGACAACAAGACCATCCTGATTCCGGAATTCTCCTGGTGGTATTATAACAAAGTGGCCAGCGAGTGTGGCGGCAATTTCGTCATGTATCCTCTTCATGAGCAGGACGATACGTTTGCCTACGATGTGGAAGAGGTGATAGAGCATACTAACCGCGTACATCCCCGAATGCTGCTGTTGGCCTCGCCTAACAATCCCACGGGTAATAGCTTGACCAGTGAGGAGATTGGCCGCATCATGGAAAACATTCCTTCCGACACGATGGTGCTGGTCGACGAAGCGTATGCCAGCTTTATCACCAGCGATACCGACTACATTGCCCCGCTGGTTAACAAGTATTCCAATCTGATTATCTCACGTACCTTGTCTAAGTTCTACGGACTGCCCGGCCTGCGTTGCGGCTTCGGCTTCATCGGCAAGGGTCACGACCAGTTCCTGAGCTATATCAACAAATACTTAGGCTACAACCGCTTCTCAGAGGCCATCGCATTGGCTGCCTTGGAGAGTGACGAGCACTACCGCCGTGTGGCCGACGACATGGATTGGGGACGTCAGCTGTACAAAAAGGAGTTAGGCAACCTGCCCGGCTTCAAGGTCTACAAGTCAGTAGCCAACTTCATTCTCATCAAATATCCTGTGGAAATCAAGGATGCCCTGATGGAAGCCCTGAAAATTCAAGACTATAAGATCAAGTTCATGGGCGATAAGGGACTGGAGTCGTGTCTGCGTATTACGCTGGGTCGTAAGGAACAGACACAGGTGGTGTGCGACACCATCAAACGCGTTTTTGAAGCCAGCAGACGATGAACGAAGGATATGCCTCTACCCTGAAGTCTGCTGAAACCGAAGACTGGCTTGACTTCCATGTCATCCGTCCTTTCTGTTATCAGCTGGCAAGGTTGTTTGCCCGCTTCGACGTACATCCCAATACGGTCACCATCTGGTCCATGTTCATCGGAGCGGCTTCTTGTGTGTTTTTTGCACAGGGTAGTTTCTATTATGGGGGACTCTTAGGACTTCTGGCCAATGTTATGGCTATCGTGATGCTGATGGTGGCTGATGTCTTTGACTGCACCGATGGCCAGTTGGCTCGCATGACGAACAAGAAAAGCCGTATGGGACGCATCCTCGACGGCGTGGCAGGCTTCACCTGGTTCTTACCCATCTATGTGGCTTTGGCCTATCGCTTCTACTACCATCATGACTTGGAGTTTGCATGGTTTGGCATCAGCGACACGCAGCAGCATGTTACTATCGCCATAGCTGTCGTCGTTGTTCTCGGACTGGTTTCTGGTTTTCTCGGACTGGCAGGACAGCAGCGTCTGGCCGACTATTACATCCAGATACATCTCTTCTTCCTGAAAGGTGAGAAAGGCAGTGAACTTGACAACTCTATCCGTCAGCAGGAAATCTACGACCAGATGACCAAGGAAACCCCTCTTGTGGAGCGTGTTTTCCAGAAATCGTATATTGACTATACTCGTAAGCAGGAAAAGGTGACCCCCCAGTTCCAGAAGCTGATGGCTGCCATTTGCCAGCGTTATGGCAGTGCTGACCAGATGCCGGCTGACGTGCGAAATGAATTTCTGCGTCATTCCCGTCCCCTCATGATATGGAATGGTCTGCTGACGTTCAATTTCCGTTCTTTTTGGCTGTTCCTTTTCTGTCTTTTGGATGTTCCCGTGTTCAACTTCGTGTGGGAAATCGTAGGCATGGGGCTTATCTACCTCTATGTCAACCATCGTCATGAAGCCTTCTGCAAGAGTATTCTTTCGTCGATAGAAAGAAAAGAGAAGTAAGACGCATGAAGTGGACTAAACAACGACTCAACAACCTCTTCTTCGTAGTCGGCATTGTGGCCGTCGTCGTGATGCTGTTGACGTTTGATGTCAGCTTCGTTGAACTGTGGGATCACCTGACCCATGCCGGCTATTGGCTGATTCCCATCATTGGCATTTGGTTGGTGGTCTATGCCATCAATGCCCTCTCATGGTATGCCATCATCAAGAGCAATGTAGCTGAAAAGAATCGGATACCCGGTTTCTGGCGTATCTACAAGCTGACCATCACCGGCTATGCCCTCAACTATGCCACTCCCGTCGGCGGACTCGGCGGGGAGCCGTATCGCATCATGGAACTCTCGAAACACGTGGGCAAGGAACATGCCACCTCGTCGGTCATCCTCTATGCCATGATGCATTTCTTCGGCCATTTCTGGTTCTGGTTCATCTCCATCTTCATCTATTTGGCATTGGCAGCTGTCGGCGACCTGCCCATTACGACAGCCATCGGCATCATCCTTGGTATCATCGTTGCCTTCTGTCTCCTCGCCTTCTATGTGTTCTCGCGAGGCTACCGTCACGGACTGGTGGTGAAGCTCATCGGCTGGATAGGCATGATTCCGGGACTGCGTGGTTGGAGTACGCGTTTTCTGGAACGCCATCACGATACCCTGCATAATATTGACACTCAGATAGCCTCTCTGCATCAGACTGACAAACGGGCTTTCTATCTCAGCCTCTTCTATGAGTTCCTGTCGCGTGTCGTCCAGAGTTCCGAGGTGCTTTTCATGCTTCTGCTTTTCGGTATTGACAACGGAGGAGGCTTTTCCGGATGGTGTGTCACCTATCTGCACTCCATCCTCATAGTCGCTTTCACCACGCTCTTTGCCAACCTTATCGGCTTCCTGCCCATGCAGCTGGGTGTCCAGGAGGGTGGTTTTGTCCTGTCCATTGCTGCCCTTGGCTTGTCTGCTGCCCTTGGCATTTTCGTCAGCATCATCTGCCGCGTCCGTGAAATCATCTGGATCTTCATCGGTATTCTTCTGATGAAGATTGACACCTGATGACTATCATTCCCATCCACAGGTTTTGGTTGATTCTGAAAGCTTTGAGCCGCTGCTGAAAGCGTTAAGTTTTATTACTTTACCCGCGTTTTTCGATCACCGTAATCGTAAAGTGTGCCAAAGGCGGGCACACTGTGTGCCTAAGCCTGGCACACACTGTGCCAAGCTTTGGCACACTTTTAACATTTACTAACCGTTATCCGCGAATTGTATGATTTTTTCTTGAAGGTAAGCTCTTGCTCCTTTAACCTAATCATTTAATCACGACCTTGCGGCCCTTGGTGACATACACGCCATTCATCGGCTGTTCTATGCGGCGTCCGTCGAGCGAGTACCAATTGTCATTGACCTGCTTGTCGCTCTCAATGGCATTGATGCCAGTGCCCAGGTAGTCAACCCAACCATAACTTTCCTCCCAGCATTTTGATTGCCAGCCTTTTGCCTTGGCAGCAGCCACCTGGTCTGCAGTCATCTCATTTCCGTCTGCCAGTTCGTTCATGACAATAATCAGTTCGCCATTAGTTACCGTTGGCAGACAGTCTATCAGTGCATCCACATAAGTACCACGAAGGTGATTATTACAACAG
>Ga0265298_10005868_pt1 | contig 15284 bp, 11 predicted proteins | sample AusTroGonzalo_MG_3_FD_193486 | JGI IMG/M metagenome (GOLD analysis project Ga0265298, IMG submission 193486) | Bovine rumen microbial communities from tropical cattle in Woodstock, Queensland, Australia - Gonzalo_01 | ecosystem: Host-associated > Mammals > Digestive system > Stomach > Rumen ... | reverse complement strand
GGCGAGCAGTGGTGCGGGGCGATAGGTGTATATGACGCCGAAACCCTGACGCCGCTGAAGCTGCGCAAGCTCGACTGGCACCACGGCTCGGACGGCATCACGTGCCTCGACGGCGTGATCTACATGAACATGGGCCGATATGCGCCCGACAAGCTCGGCCACAAGAACTGGTACGGCAAGTTCAATGCCGACACGCTCGAACCCATCGGCGAGCCGTTCATAGTTGACCACGGCGACGATTCCTCGTGCGGCTCGCAGAACATGGCGACGGACGGCAAGTACATCTACTCCAGCTACTACACGCTCGACGAGACGGCGAACACCCCCAACCTCATAGTATATGACACCGACTTCAACATCGTCGCCAAGCACATGTACGGCTGGAACCACGGCATGGACGTGGTGCCGGGCGGGGAGGACGGCTCGGTGCGCTTCGCATTCTGCTACACGCCGAACTGGCTGCATGCCCGACAGGCGCCTCCGCTTCCAGTGCAGAGCGTGGTGAAGTTCGCCGAGCTGAGGGACGGGAAGTTCTCGGACATCACGAAATACGGCGTGTTCGACAAACCAATCAAGCGTTGAGGAAGCCATGACTAAGAATGCATATCTGGCGTGTGGGCTTCTCCTTGCGGCGGCGTTTGCGCCGGCGGCGGGAGCGGCGGACTTCGACGTGCGCGACTTTGGCGCGAAGGGCGACGGAGTGGCGAACTGTCGTTCTCACGAGACCGTGCGCTTCGAGAGCTGCCGCCAGTCAGAAGAGCCTGTCGGCACTCTTGTGCTTTCGTTCGACGACCGGAACTTCGACGACTGGGAGAAGGCATTGCCGCTGTTCGACAAATACGACGCGCACGTGACCTTCTTCGTGAACGGGGCGATCGACGACGGCACGGTGAAGCGGTTGAAGAAGCTTCGGGCGCACGGACACTCCATCGGGCTTCACGGGCTTCGCCATCTCAACGCGAACGAGACCGTTGCCAGCAAGGGCGGGAATCGGTATTTCGAGGAAGAGATCGCACCTCAGCTGGACCGTCTGCGCGTGTCTAGGATACCGGTCACGTCATTCGCCTACCCGAACTGCCGGTTCTCGGACGAATCCGACGCCCTGTTCAAGGCGAAGGGGTTTGCGCATGTCCGTGGCGGACACAAGGGCGTAGCGCCGTACGATCCGAAAGGCGAGAAGCAAGAAGGGCTGAAGCCGATCCACACCGTTGACCGGGCGTTCTTCCCTGCGTCCGAGCTTGGCTCGCGCTTTCGTCTCGACACGGTCATCGCGGGCGAGGCATACCATACGGATATCGAGGACATACTGAAGTGCATCCGCCGTGCGGCAGAGCGCAAAGAGGTGTTTGTCCTTACTTCGCACGGCATTCATCCCGGCGCCAAGGGCATCAGCATGAAGACGGAATGGCTGGAGCGCATTCTCGCCACTGCGAAGGAGTGCGGCGTGGCGATGGTCGGATTTGACGAATTGAACCGATGAACGACATGATTGGCAAATTGTCCGCAATCAAAAAATGATATAATATCCGCATGGAGGTCAGTTGATGTTCAACAACAGGGTGTACCACAAGATAGACGCGCTCTCAGGCTCGATAGCGACGCTTCGCGCCGAGGGCGTGAAGTACAACGAGATAGCCGAGGTCGAGTCGCGCGCCGGCACGTCGCTCGCGCAGGTCATCAAGCTCGACGGCCCGAACGTCACGCTCCAGATATTCGCGGGCGCGAGGGGCGTGGACACGGCCGCGCGCGTGAGGTTCCTCGGCGAGACGATGAAGGTGCCGTTTTCGGAGGCCCTGCTTGGCCGGGCGTTCACCGGCGCGGGCGTCCCGCGCGACGGTGGGCCGGCGATTTCCGACGACCCGTCCCCGATCGGGCAGCCGTCCGTCAACCCGGCGAAGCGCGTGATGCCGCACGAGATGGTCCGCACGAACATCCCGATGATCGACCTCTTCAACACGCTTGTGAAGTCCCAGAAGCTGCCGATCTTCGCGAAGGCGGGCGAGCCGTACAACGAGCTGCTCGCGCGGATCGCGCTCCAGGCGGACTCGGACGTGATCGTAATCGGCGGCATGGGCCTCAAGTACGACGACTACCTCAAGTTCCGCTCGACGCTCGACAAGTCAGGCGCGCTCGCCAAGACGGTGATGTTCGTCCACACGGCCGCCGACCCGACGGTCGAGTGCATGCTCGTCCCCGACGTGTCGCTCGCCGTCGCCGAGAAGTTCGCGCTTTCCGGGAAGGACGTGCTGGTTCTCCTGACCGACATGACGTCCTTCGCCGACGCGATGAAGGAGATCGCGATCACGATGGAGCAGATACCGTCCAACCGCGGCTATCCCGGCGACCTCTACTCGCAGCTCGCGGCCCGCTACGAGAAGGCGGTGGACTTCGACGGCGCGGGGTCGATCACGATCCTCGCCGTGACGACGATGCCGGGCGACGACGTGACGCACCCTGTTCCGGACAACACCGGCTACATCACCGAGGGCCAGTTCTACCTGCGCAACGGGCGCATCGAGCCGTTCGGCTCGCTCTCCCGCCTCAAGCAGCAGGTCAACAAGGCGACTCGCGAGGACCACCGCACGGTCATGGACGCCATGATCAAGCTCTACGCGCAGTACAAGGAGACCGTCGAGAAGCAGTCGATGGGCTTCAGGATGTCCGCGTGGGACGAGAAGCTGCTGAAGTACGGCGCGGCGTTCGAGAAGGGGATGATGGACCTCTCGGTCAACATCCCGCTGGAGGAGGCACTCGACCTCGGATGGAGGATACTCGCCGACTGCTTCGACCGCTCCGAGGTGGGTATCCCGACGAAGCTGACCGACAAGTTCTGGCCGAAGGCGAACGCGGCCTGAGGCGAAACGCGAGAAAGAGAAAGAATAAAGAAAGGACATGCTGCATGACCATCGCTGACGTTGTCAAGATACTGGACGGCAAGCTCATGGCCGGCGACATAAACAGCCCCCGCGCCGTGGGTGCGGTCGTGGCGAACGACCTGATGAGCGACGTCCTCCTGCACGACGCGGACGACATCCTGCTCCTGACGTCGCTTGCGAGCGACCAGGCCATAAGGACGGCCCACATCGTCGGCGCGATGGGCGTCGTCGTCCACAACGCAAAGCCCCTGTCGCAGACGATGCTGAAGGTCGCGTCGGACCTCGCGATCCCGCTCGTCTCGAGCCCGCTTTCGAAGTACGACGCCTGCGTGAGGCTCCACGACGCGTTCCTCGCCGAGGAGCGCGCCTGACCAAGGCCGGCGCGTAACGGCATACCGACATGGGCGAGTACAATCCCACCATACTCCAGGGCCAGCAGACGAGCGACGACGAGATCCTCGCGAAGACCCCGATCGACCCGAAGGCCCTCGGCGGAGACTCCAGCGTAATCATAATGGAGCTTCTCCAGCGCTTCAAGGTGCGCGACGTGATGAAGCGCGACGTCATATCGATAACCCGCGACATGACGCTTCGCGAGGCGCAGAGGATAATGCGCGAAAACAGGATATCGGGCCTGCCCGTGAGCGAGAACGGGCGGCTGTACGGGCTCGTCTCGGTCAACGACATAATAGAGGGCCTCGACGGCGGCTGGATGGACGAGACGTGCGAGCGCCACATGGCCACGAACCTCGTCGTCCTCGAGGCCGGCATGCCCATATCGTTTGCGCTCAGGTACTTCAACAACTACACGTACGGGCGCTTCCCCGTCCTCGACTCGAACAGGACGCTCGTCGGCATAGTGTCGCAGCGCGACGTCATGCGCGCGCTCCTGTACGAGCTTTCCGTCGAGATAAGGAAGCTCGAGCGCAAGACTGCCGGCGCCGTCCGCGCCGGGCAGGAGAAGGGCAACTACTTCCGCCGCGAGTGGGCGGTGGTGAGGAACGACCTCTCCCGCGCCGGGCGCGCCGCGAACGACATAAAGGGGATACTCCGCGAGCGGAAGATCGACAGGTCTGTCGTCCGCCGCGTCGCGGTCGCCGCATACGAGCTCGAGATCAACATTTGCATCCACTCCCACGGCGGCGTCCTCGTCCTTCAGGTGACGGACGACGCCGTGACGATAACGGCGAAGGACCGCGGCCCCGGGATATCCGACATCGAGTGGGCATGCCGCGACGGCACGTCCACGGCGAACGACTGGATAAGGTCGATGGGCTTCGGCGCCGGGATGGGGCTTTCCAACTCCAAGCGCGTCTCGGACGAGTTCGACATCCAGTCCGAGATCGGCAAGTTCACGAAGGTCATGTGCACGTTCAGGCTCGCGCAGCAGCCGCAGCAGCAATGAAAAGACTGTTCGTCGCAACCCACAACGCGCACAAGGTCGCGGAGATCTCCGCGATCCTGCCTGAGTTCGAGGTCGTCGCTGACGATCCAGCGGACGTGGAGGAGAACGCGCCGGACTTCGCCGGCAACGCGCTTCTGAAGGTCCGCGCCATAGCCGCGCGGCATTCCGGCGAATGGTGCATGGCGGACGACTCCGGACTGGAGGTCGCCGCGCTCGGCGGCGCGCCTGGGGTGCGCAGCGCGAGGTACGCGGGCGAGCCGACCGACACCGCCGCCAACAACGCGCTTCTTTTGCGCAATCTCGCCGGGGTCCGCGACCGCGCGGCGAACTTCACGTGCGCGGTCGCCCTCGTCTCGCCGGATGGCGCGGAATCGACGGTCGTCGGGCGGTGCTACGGGCGCATAGCGGAAAAGCCGTCCGGGAAGGGCGGCTTCGGATACGATCCTCTTTTCATCCCCGACGGACGCGAAGTTTCGTTCGCGGAGCTGCCGCCGGGCGAGAAGAACGCGATTTCGCACCGGGGAAGGGCGCTCGCCGAGGCGAGGAAAGTTCTTTGCGGCTAGTCCGTGCAGCCAAAGTGCGATTGAGCGGAAAAGGACGGCGGGGCACTCCCCGCCGTCCTTTCTTCGTCTGACCGCCCCTGGACCTGCGTCAGCAGATGCCCTGAGCGACCATCGCGTCCGCGACCTTGACGAACCCGGCGATGTTCGCGCCGACGACGTAGTTGCCCTTGTGGCCGTACTTCGCGGCGGCTTCCCAGGCGTTGTCGTGGATCGCCTTCATGATGTCGCGGAGGCGCCCGTCCACCTGCTCGCGCGTCCAGCTGATGCGCTCGGAGTTCTGCGACATCTCCAGGCCGGAGGTCGCGACGCCGCCGGCGTTGGACGCCTTGCCGGGCGAGTACATGATCTTCGCCTTGAGGAACGCGGCGACGGCCTCCGGCGTGGAAGGCATGTTCGCGCCCTCGCCGACGAGCTTGCAGCCGTGCTTGAGCAGATACGCCGCGTCCTTCCCGTCGAGCTCGTTCTGGCGGGCGCACGGGAACGCGCAGTCGATCTTGTCTGCCAGCTGCCAGCTGTTCGCGCCCTTGAAGAACTTCACGCCCTTCGCCTTCTTCGCGAACTCGGAAAGCTCCCCGCGCGCGACGTTCTTGAGGTACATGATGTCCTCGAGCATCTGCTGGCTTATTCCGTCCTTCGCGTAGATCGCGCCGGAGCGGTCGGAAAGGGTCAGCACCTTCGCGCCGAGATTGATGAGCTTCTCAGCCGCGTAGGTCGCGACGTTGCCCGAGCCGGAGACGACGCAGTTCTTGCCTTCGATCGTCTCGCCGCGCTTCGCGAGCATGTTCTCGGCGAAATAGACGTCGCCGTAGCCGGTTGCCTCGGGGCGGATCAGCGAGCCGCCGAAGGAAAGGCCCTTGCCGGTGAGGACGCCCGTCCATTCGTTCGCAAGCCTCTTGTACTGGCCGAAGAGATAGCCGATCTCGCGGCCGCCGACGTTCATGTCGCCCGCCGGGACGTCAGTGTCCGGGCCGATGTAGTGGTAGAGCGCCGTCATGAAGCTCTGGCAGAAGCGCATCACCTCGGCGTCGCTGCAGCGCTTGCCGGGCGTGTGGGGGCTTACCTTCGGGTTGAAGTCGCTCCCGCCCTTGCCGCCGCCCATCGGGAGAGTGGTGAGCGAGTTCTTGAAGACCTGCTCGAACGCGAGGAACTTCAAGACGGAGAGGTTGACCGACGGATCGAAGCGAAGGCCGCCCTTGTACGGGCCGATCGCCGAGTTGAACTGGACGCGGTAGCCGCGGTTCACGCGAACCTTGCCCTTGTCGTCAACCCACGGCACGCGGAAGATGATCGTGCGCTCAGCCAGCACAAGACGCTCCAGGATCGCGTTCTCCTCGTATATCTTGTTAGCCTTGATGACGGGCTCAAGGGACGTCAGCACCTCCTCGACCGCCTGCAGGAACTCTTTCTGGTCGGCGTTCTTCGCGCGAACGTCTTTGATGACTGTTTCGATGTACTTGTTCATTTCTCTTTTTTCTTTAGTTGTTGCGCAGCCGCAGTTCGCGGCCATTGAATCTCGATTAGCACATTCCGTGCCAATGCCGCCGTTTGCCGCAAAAGACCGCCGAGAACAGGCGATCTTTACGTTTTGTGTAGTCCAAATTCTGCAAGTTTTACGTTTTGTGAAACGACGGCTTCTCCTCAATTGCCGAGCGGTGCGCAATTTACGCCCTGCGCGATCAGTCGGCGGCGGTGGCTTTCCATCCGCTTGGAGAACTCCGCGAAATCCCTGGCCGCCGGCGCTGTCCAAAGGGCTTCGGCCATGGCGCAGGTGCGCGGCCACATCTTCCACTCAAGGTCGTATTCGTTCCAGGTGTATTCGCTCCAGTTGCAGCACTGTCCGCCGAGTATGTGCGAACAGTGCTCCTGCGGAATCCCTGCGCGGGGATCGAACGAATACACCTTCGCAAGCGGCAGCTTTCCGCCGCCGTATGTACGCTCGCCGCTGTCGCCGTACTGGAACGGGTCTTCGTCAAGACCCTGCCCGCAGTAGAAATAGCAGTAGCCCCACGTCGCGATCACCATGTCGTGGCCTTTCCGCACCGCTTCCTGCGGCGTGATGTAGTGATGTCCCGCGCCGCTCGCCCCCTCGCGCCAGTTCATGCCGACGGCGTCCGACGGGATGTCGCCGTTGAGGTATTCGTCCCATCCCACGGTCCGTTTGCCGCGATCAGCCAGGAACTTCACGAAATGACGCGTAATCCACGGCTGCAGCCCCTTCTCGTCGCCAAGTCCCTCCTTTTCGACTCGGGCGCGGCATTTCGGGCAGTCTTTCCAGCGTGTCGTCGGACACTCGTCGCCACCGATGTGGACGAACCGCCCGGGGAAAAGCCGGCAGACGTAATCTACAACGTCTTCCATAAACTTGATCGCCTCGTCGTTCCCAAGGCACAGCACGTCCTTCTCGATGCCCCAGATGACGCGCGGATCGCGTCGGGCGAGGTTCTCCGGCTTGCAGGCGAACTCTGGATAGGCGGCGAGCGCGGCATAGACGTGGCCCGGCAGCTCGATCTCCGGAACGATCTCGATCTGCCGTTCGGCGGCGTAGGCGACGATCTCCCGCACGTCCGCTTCGGTATAGTAGAACGGACCGTAGCGCACGCCGTCCAGTTCCATCACCTGCTTTCCGTCCTTGTCCCTGCGGAGCTTCGCCCCGTGCTTTGGCGAGGCCGAACGCACCGCGCCGTACTTGACAAGCTCCGGATAGCCTGGCACTTCAAGCCGCCAGCCCTGGTCTTCCGTCAGGTGCCAGTGGAGGACGTTCATCTTGTGCTGCGCCATTAGGTCGAGCGTCTTCTTCAGCGTCTCCTTGCCGAAGAAATGGCGGCAGTCGTCGAAGTGTACGCCTCGCCAGCCGTAGGCGGGGGAATCCTCGATCTCGACGCACGGGAAGACCAGTGTCCCGTCCTTCTTCACGCCAAGCTGCTTCAGCGTCTGGACAGCATAGAACGCACCGGCCTTGTCCGCACTTTTCACGGAAATGCCGTTCGCCGTGACGGAAAGCGAATAGCCTTCCGGCGGTAGCGCGGCATCCGCCGCAAACGAAGCAAGCGACGCTTCGACCTTCTCCGCCTTGACGGAATAGACGCCTTCCTTCTCGACCACCTTGCGCGGCATGGGCACGAGCGCGGGTGTCGCAGCCTCCGCACCGGCGACAGCCGCAGCGGCAACAATCAACATTGTCTTTTTCATGGGACACATTATACCATAAATATGCGAACATACCCTGCCAGCAATTGAACCGCATTGACCTAGCAGGGTCCTTTGTGTATAATGTACGCAAATAAACGACCTAAAGACCGCGTCCACGCATGGAGCGCACCGAGCCGTACATACTTGATCCGGCGTCGTCGGAGACACTGACCGCGCAGTTGACGGACAACCTGCGGCGAGCCATCGCCAAAGGCATCTGCAAGCCCGGCGACAAACTGCCAGGTGTGCGGCAGATGGCGAAGCTTTGCGGAACGAGCGTCCAAGTGCCGATTGACGCCCTCAGGGCGCTTGCGGACGAAGGTTTTGTCAAGGCGCGCCCGCGCATCGGCTGCGTCGTGCTGGGAAAGAACCGAAAGGTGTGGCAGGGGCGAATCTTGATCGTGCATGTCGGTGCCTACACGAACTATAGCCAGAACGTGTTTTGCGCCGAGTCTGCCAGGCTTTTGGAGGCGGCAAACTGGCGCGTCGTACATGCCTTTGTGCCGCGCAACGGGATTGACGAATACGATATCACCGTTTTTCGGAAGGAAATTACGGAGAAGTACGACCTTGTACTGCTGCCGGCGTATGATCCGCCTGTAGTCGGGTTGGTGCGGGACAGTGGGCTGCCGCACATGCTCCTTTCTGCGCAGGCCGGCGACCGCAAGGAGTCCGGCTGCATCGGCATGGCTGTCCAAGCCTCCAGTCAGGCGTTTGCCGATTTTGCAGAACATTGCCGGCAGAACGGCATCCGTCGGATGCTGTGCGTTACGGCCGATGTGTCCGCCTTGAAGGCATTTGAGGTTCTGAAAAACGCGGGCGTAACGGTGGAGGAGCTCGTCATTCGCAATGACGGCTCGGACAAGACAGTCGAGCGGTTCGCTCGGTGGGCGTTTGATGTCCTTGTGCAACGTCTTGGGGACGGGCGGAAGTACTGTCCGGACATGATCTTCTTCAACGACGACTATCTTGCGCGGGGCGGCTTTCTGGCTCTGGAACGGCTTGGCATGCATGCGCCGGATGACATCAAGGTCGTCTCGCTCGTCAACACCGGCAACGTGCCGTTCTATCCGAAGCCGCTGACGCGATTCGAGCACGATCCTTTCGACGAGGCTAAGAAGATGGTCCAGATGGTTTTGCGCTATTTCAAGACTGGCCGCCCGCCACGCACGGTGCTCTGCAACATCCGGTATGTGCGTGGCGAGACATTCTAGAACTGTACAGATTGTACAGATGACTGATTTTGGCGAAGGAACGCCAGCTGTCGCTGGTGTATGCTATAATGCGCTCACTCTCAACCAAAACAAGGAGCAACAATCATGTCAGTAATGGATTGCATCAGAAGAATCACGGCGTTTGCGCTCTGTGGCGCGGTGACAACGACCATGGCGATTGCATTGGCCGATACCTACACATGGCATGGGCCGGGCGACGCCGTGGGAAGCGGCATCTTCAGCACGGCCGGCAACTGGTTCGACTCGACGGGCAACAGGACGCAGACGATCCCTGGTGCGGCGGACGACATAACCGTCGGCAACAACGGCGTGAACACCTGGACGGCGCAGACGGTGACGCTTGACGGGGATGCATCCGTGGCCTCGCTGAAGGTTGAGGGCGGCAATGCGCGGGCGCTGGGCAAGGTAGCCTACTTGAATCTGGCTCTTGGAGGCTACACGCTTGATGTGGCCGGGCAGCTTTACATGGAGGGCATACAGGGCTGGAGCGGAACCCAGTCGGGAAGGTGCACCGTCCAGGGCGGCGGCACCATGAATGTGGCTTCCGTTCAGATTGGCCGCACGAACGAGGCCGGGCAGGGCTCCGGCTCTCTTGTGGTGAAGGATTCGGGAACGACGCTGAAGAGCACGGGCGATGTCAGTATTGAGGGGCCGTTCACGTCGCTTGAAGTCTCCGGCGGGGCTACTCTGAACGGCAGCGCCCTGTGGGTGAACTGCGAAAGAGCGCCCCGCTCCGCCATTGGCGGCACGGGATGGGAAAAGGGTTCCATCCGCATCACAAACAGCAACACCAAGGTTTCCTTCGGCGGATTCCGCGTGTGCCGCGACGTCAACGTTTCGGTCAGTGACGGCGCCTCGCTGAGCATTACAAGCTGGAAGGACGGAGGCACAATTTGGCTTGGCGGAACATACGGCGGTGCTTATTACGGCAACGCCATTGGGCGCAATGACGGATTTAGCTGCGGTAACTATGGAACTTTTGTCCTGGACAATGCGACGTTTTCTTCGGGCAATCATTTCGCCATAGGATATTCGACAGCGGCATCTGGCGGTTCTGGTGCGACAATGACGCTGCAGAACGGGGCGAAGTACAATGCGGGATTTGTTCATGTAGGATTTGCCGCTGATGATGTCAGATACAATGCGACCAATGACGTTCTCAATGTGTTAAGCGGTTCAGAGTTAACTGCGAATGGTGCCGCACTACTTGTCAGCAGATTTGGGCAGTCGTCATTCGGCAAATTGAATGTCAGCAATGCAACTGTCAAATGTGGATTTCTTGAAATGGGCGGGAAAGGATCTGCCACCATTGCCTCCAACGCCTGCCTTACCGTGTCTGGCGCGGCGCCGTCCATCACGCTTTCCAGCACGTCGGCGGAGGCGTTCAAGGTGCGCATGGGGTCGCAAGTCCGCTTCGTCATTCCCGAGGATGGGTTCGCGGCAACGCCGATCACTGTCAGCAAGGGCGGCGTTTCGATTGTCGCGGACGAAAACGACTATGCAGTTGATCCGGTGCGGCTCGTACTTGACGCCAATGCGTTCGGCAAGAAGCATCCACAGGGAACGGTTACCTTGATCGAGTGCGCCACGGCGTCCGCCGAATCCTTGCAGCGTCTGGCTGACAATCTGGTGTTTGTCGATACGCCCGATCGGCGTAAGGGGACGGTTTCAGTCGTAGATGGCACGAAACTCGTCTATACTGCGCCTCCTCCTCAGGGCATGGTCGTCAGTTTTAAATAAGACTACGTCATCATGAAGAAGTTTATCGGGACGATTGTCGTATCTGTACTTGCTGTTTCTGCGGTTGCAGGCGAGCACGCAACAATCCTTCAGGGAAAGGGCATACGCCTCTCGTTCGACACGGCGGGGATGGGGTTCAACTGCATCGGCATAGAGAATCGCGTCAACCCAGACCCTGCGACTTTCGTGAGCGACGAATCGGATCGGGCGGGCTTCTGGTCGCTCACGTTCTGGAAGGACGGGTCGCCTACGAATGCGCTGACGATCGACAACCTTGCGCCGTGCGAACGGAAGGTTGAGCGCAGGGGCGACGCGCTCGTCTTCGACTGGCGCGGGCTCTCGCTTGGCGACGAGCATGGCGTTGTCGATGTGCGGACAAAGGTGTCGCTTTCGCAGGACGGCACGGCAGCGGAATGGCGAATCGCCGTTAAGAATCGCAGCAAGCGCTGGGGGCTTGCCGAGACGACATATCCGCTCTTGCGTAACGTCGTAAAGTCGAAGGAAGCGGATGTACTCATTCCGAAAGGCAACTGGGCCGGACGTCTCGTCAAGTCGTATCAGGGCGGACCGCAAGTCGGCGGCTCGTCGCTTCGTTATCCGACGAGTCTCGGTGCGCAAGTGCAGACGTGCGCGTACATGCTCGGCGGCTCCGGCCTCCAGATTACGTCGTTGGACGGGAAAGGGCAGCTCAAGTACTTCGAGATGCCTGGCTTCGACTTTGCAATCCGCTACCCATGTCCCGACCAAGGCGTTCCTGGCGCGGCGAACGCGCCAGGCTTCGCCGTAGAGACGGCCGCGTTCAGCGGCGACTGGTGGACGGCGGCGAAGCGCTATCGCGCATGGGCGACGCGGCAGAAGTGGGCGGCGAAGGGGCCGCTTGCAACGCGCGCCGACTTCAACCGGCAGCTTGGCGACGTCGGCTATTGGATGAAGACCGACTGGAAAACCGCCACGCCGCAGCTTGTCACCAACCTCATGTCGCGGGCGATGGCTGCGCTTCCGGGCATCCCGCTCGGACTTCACTGGTATTGCTGGCAGCAGTGCCCCTTCGACAACAACTATCCCGAGATGCTTCCGGAGCGTCCTGGAATGAAGGAGGCCGTTGCGTGGATGAAGGAGAAGGGCATCCTTGTCATGCCCTACATCAACGGAAGGCTTTGGGACGACGTTCTGGAGAGCTACTCCAACGCCGTGCCGAGCGCAGCCAAGGACACTGACGGAAACTGCCATATCGACAAGTACGGCGGGCACAAGTTTGCGGTGATGTGTCCGACGACGAAGACGTGGCAGATGAAAATGGACGAGCTTTGCGACACGATGGAGAATGAACTTGGCGTGAACGCGCTTTACCTGGACCAGGTGTCGGCCTCGATGCCGGCGCCATGCTACGACAAATCGCACGGACATCCGCTCGGCGGAGGTTCGCATTGGACGGAGGGCTACCGTGAACTGATGAAGCCAATACGCGAGAAGGCGGTACGGCGCGGTGTCGCGCTCACCTCGGAGAACGCTGCCGAGCCTTACATGGACAGTTTTGACGCGCACCTTACGTGGTTCGGACACTCCTTTGACGACGTGCCGATGCTACCCGCCGTCTATTCGGGCTACACGGTCTATTTCAGCAGCGTGTCGGACAAAAAGGACTCTCTGGACTCTTTCTGTGCACAGCAGGGGCGAGATTTTATTTTTGGATGCCAGATCGGATGGAACGACCCATGGATTCTTGACGACGAGCACAAGGAACATCTTGCGTTTGTCGCGCGACTTGCCAGAGAGCGTGTTGCGCACAAGGATTTCTTCCTCACTGGCGAGCTTATGGGCGAACTGCCGACTCCGAAGGACATGCCTACCGTCGATGTGCAGTGGAATCGCATTGGCATGTACTACAGCAGCACGCCTTTCAAGATGCCTGCCGTGATTGGTGCCGAGTGGCGCGACAACAAGGGCGGGCGGCGATACATCGTGCTCGTAAACATCTCCGGCGACACCCAGACGTTTACCTATGGCGAAGGCATGAACCGCAAGGCCGTCACGTTGCCGCCTCGCAGCGTGGTCGGCGACGTCGAGAACGCCTCGTGACGCGGGAGAGGTTTGAGAAGTTTGAGAGGTTCGAGACGTTTTCTCCAAATCCCAAAATCGTTTTTTGCTGAAATCCGGCGGGCGATGTGGTAAAATACCATCGACGCGCCAAAGGCGCCAGGGAGAAAAACGACATGAACATACTTGCGATATGCGCGCATCCCGACGACATCGAGCTGAATGTCGGCGGGACGCTGCTGAAGTACAGGAAGCAGGGCCACAAGATATTCATCGCCCTCACGACCAGCGGCAACACCGGGTCGAACATCATGACGGACGTGAAGGAGATCGAGCGCGTCCGCGAGGCGGAGATGATGCAGTCTGCCGCCATCTACGGCGCGGAGGTGCGCTTCATGCGCAACGACGACGAGCGGCTTCTCGACACGAACGAGACGCGCACGCAGGTCCTCGACGCCATGCGTTGGGCCGACCCCGACGTCATATTCACGCACTATCCGCACGACGAATCGACGGACCACGCGATGACTTCGAAGCTCGTGCGCGAGATGCTCCTCTCGCTGCCCGGCCGCAACCAGCAGTCCCACGAGAAGCCGTGCGCGAAGAAGGTCTCGCTCTTCTACTGGGAGCCAAGCTACGGCGTCAACTACCTGCCCGAGGTCTATGTTGACATCACCGACGAGTGCGAGGAGAAGCTGAAGGGCATCTACTTCCACAAGAGCCAGTTCCCGTACATGGAGGAGTTCGGCTGCACCGACTTCGCCGAAGAGGCCCGCACATGGGCGAGGTTCAGGGGGATACAGAACGGCTGCAAGTACGCGGAGACGTTCCGCGCGCACCGCATACACGGCTACATGCCCGACTTCAAGCTGCTGCCGTGAGGCGGGCCGGGACGAAGACTGCGGCAAAGCTTGCCGGCGCGGCGGTCGCCGCCGCATTGGCGCTCTGCGCGGCGGCGGACGTGTTTTCGCCGCTCCCGCCTGGCGCGGTCACGCTGAACGGCGGCCTCGACCGCGACATCCGCAAGTCCATCGACGGATGGATCCTCGGCGACGTCCCGTACCACGACTTCTCGCGTATGTTCAAGGATGGACGCCCGAAGTTCGCTACTGGCGAGATGTGGGGGAAGTTCGTCCGCTCCGGCTGCATGTTCTACCGGTACACGCTCGACGAGGCGATAAAGGCGCGGATGAAGGAGTGCGTCGCCGAGATCCTCGCCGCGGAGAGGGAGAACGGCTCAATCAGCTGCTCGCCGGTCGAGGCGCAGCCCGACGGGCGCGGCGGCGACCTCTGGGAGCGGAAGTACGTGATGCTCGGCCTGGAGGGGTACTACGCCGACGTGGAGCGAGATCCCGCCGTGCTGGAGTCGCTGAAGCGCCAGGCTGACGCCGTCATCGCGCAGATCGGCCCGCCGCCGAAGATCGACGTGCGCGACCAGGGGTGGAGCCCGAACCACGTGGAGTCATCTACGCTTCTCGAACCGTTCATGCGGCTTTTCACCCTTACCGGCGAGAGCCGCTACCTCGACTTCGCCAGATATCTCGTCGAATGCGGCGGTGCGAAGGGCAGCGACCTCGTGCAGATGGCGTTCGACAAGGTCCCCCCGCACCTGATGGGCGGCGTGTATCCAAAGGCGTACGAGACGACCAGCTACTTCGAGGGGCTGGCCGACTACTGGCGCGCCACCGGCGACGAGCGCGTAAAAAGCGCGGTTCTCAACTACTTCGAGCTTGTGCGCGACCGCGAGCTGACCATCGTCGGCAACGGCGGCGCGGACCAGCCTTTCCACCCCCGCGTCTGCGGGGAGGCGTGGAGCGACACGGCGCTGGAGCAGACGAATCCCGACATACGGCGAATGATGGAGACGTGCACGGGAGTGACGTGGATGAAGTTCTGTTCGCACGTCCTGCGCATGACGGGCGACTGGAGCGCGGCGGAGGCGATCGAGACGTATGTGTACAACGGGCTCGTCGGCGCGATGAAGCCGGACGGGCGGGGCTTCAGCTACGTGAACCTCCTGGACGGCGTGAAGGTCACGAACAAGGGCTGGGGCTGGGATTTCGGCGGCGTGCGCGTGACCTGCTGCAACCTGAACGGCCCGATGGGCCTCGCCTACATACCGTATGTCGCGTTGATGCAATCAGAGGACGGCCTTGCGCTGAATCTCTACAACACGCTGACGGCGAAGGCGGTGACGCCCTCCGGCGCGACCGCGATGGTGTCGGTCGAGACGGACTAT
>Ga0265298_10005867_pt1 | contig 15284 bp, 8 predicted proteins | sample AusTroGonzalo_MG_3_FD_193486 | JGI IMG/M metagenome (GOLD analysis project Ga0265298, IMG submission 193486) | Bovine rumen microbial communities from tropical cattle in Woodstock, Queensland, Australia - Gonzalo_01 | ecosystem: Host-associated > Mammals > Digestive system > Stomach > Rumen ... | reverse complement strand
GTACCAATACTCCATCCATGCTCAACTGCATCTTCAATACACCATCGGTAACATAAATTGGGCAGTCCGTATTGAAAATACAATTGCTTGCCGGACTGTAAAACCATTGGGATCTGGGTGCGGGATTTCTGGGGCCGGCCGCCATCCTTCATGGTGAAGGCTTCATCAAGGGCACGGTTCATCTTGAGCAATGCGATGTCACGGTAGAGTACCATGGTACGGGTGGGCTCAAAGAAGCGGTCGTTAAAAGCGTCGATAATCTCATTTCTGGTATTCTGATTATTTACTCCTTTGAGCTCAGCTGTACGCTTTGAATATGCCTTGGCATCAGACTTGGCGTGCGAACTGACAGCACGCTTGTAAATATCAATAGCTTCTTGCCATTCAAAACGATCAATTGCATCTGACATAGCCAATTCAGTGCGGAAATTGTCATCTTTGAACCAGAATGCCCATACTGCGGCTACTGAAATAATGTAGATTGACGATTGAAATATGATGTTTTTGCTGTTCTCTTTGAACCAGTATGATGCTATTGCCATTACAGGCAGAAACAGCAATGCCAGTTGGAAAGGAGTCCTGATGGCATGAGTCCAGAGATCTTCTGATATGGACGGGAGCCCTAAATACCAACTGTCTGCCAGTCTATAGGAAGTATAGAAGTTATATGCAACAAGAGGCACTAATATGATGAGAGCAATACCTGTGGCCAGTACAGACAAACGTTTGCCGCGCAATATCTGCTGATCCATAAGCGTTACGCAGGTTGCGGTAAGAGTGCCGGTAAGCGCAAATGTTCCTAACAGTGGGAATCCTATTACAGTCCAGATAACTAGTAAAAGAATCCTGATTCCTGTAGTTTTGATTCGTTTTATGGCAAATAGCGGTATGAGTGAAGCTATATATCCTAAAACCGGAGCGAAGAAATGATCCTGCATTCTCATGATGAACACTCCGTATCCCAGGGACATATTTCCTATTACAAGTAGGGCAACAGGTATTGCAGCCAATGCCTTGAATTGATCCGGAAGGTTGAAAGCCTTGACTGTAAGTGTGTATGTGATTAAAAGCGAAAATACCCAAATGAGCGAACCGAGCCATGGTATATAGAGGAACTGTGTAAAGAAAGAACCAACCGTTCCCAGTAAACCTCCCGGAATCCGGATTGCTTCATTAAAATATTGCCAGTCAAACATGAAAAGGGACAAATCCTCAACTTTCTTGAGGAAAAACCTCCCTTGTGTTATGAGCAAGAGCCAAAGCAATAATGCCAAGATGTAGGGGAGTACCTTGAACAAGCGTCCGGACAAACCTTCCCATTTATTCTTAGTAACAGGTGTCATATATCAGTATCAATATGTTTCGCGCGTGCGTGCATGTGTGAAATTGCCCCAAAGATAGCATTTTTTCCACTCTTTTTCATTAATGAAAGCCTGAAAACTACTATTTTCGCAGGCAATCAATTGTAATCAATATATGTTATGAAAAGAATATCTTTGCTGGCCGTAATGCAGATGTTGCTGCTCCCGGTCTATTCCCAACAACCCGTATGGCTTGACCCTAATGTAAACAGTGAGAATGAAAAGCCTGATGTTGCCGATTATTTTGCCTATGAGAACGCTGACAAGGCGGTCAAGGGGGAGAAAAGCCAATCATCAAGATTCATGTCAATTGAGGGTAAGTGGAAATTCAACTTTGTAAAGAATGCTTATGATAAACCTGTGGGCTTTGAAGCTGTAGGTTTTGATGACAGCAAATGGGTTGATTTTCCGGTGCCGGGTCTGTTTGAGATGAACGGCTACGGTGATAGGATATATACGAATGTGAGTTATCCTTGGAATAATGAATATCCTATCAATCCTCCTTATGTAGGCGAGCGTGACAATTATGTAGGTTCATATCGTCAGAGTTTCACTGTTCCTGCTGGCTGGAAGGGTGACCGTGTCTATATCCATGTGGGTTCTGCCACATCAAACCTCTGGGTTTGGGTAAACGGAAAGTACGTGGGTTACAGTGAGGACAGCAAGATGGAGGCTGAGTTCGATATCACGGACTATGTAAAGTTCGGAGAGAAAAACCTGATTGCTTTCCAGATAATGCGCTGGTGCGATGCCAGTTACATAGAGGACCAGGATTTCTGGCGCTTTACCGGTATTGCCCGTGAGGTTTATCTCTATGCCCGTCCTCAGGCGCATTTGGATGATTTCCGCATAGTGACAGACCTGGATGCCAATTACAAGGATGCAACCCTCTTCTTTGACGCAACGTTTGCCGATGCTCAGGGTAAGCTGCTGGGTGTTGAACTGAAGGATGCCAATGGCAAAGCCGTATGGAGCAAGACCCTGGCTATAAACAACAATGAGGCAAATGTATCATTTCCGGTTAAGAATCCTTACAAGTGGACGGCAGAGACTCCTTACCTTTATACCTTGTACATGACATTGAGAGAACAGGATGGAAGTGTAATAGAGGTCATCCCGCAAAAGGTGGGATTCCGCAAGGTTGAGATACGTAACCGCCAATTGCTCGTAAACGGACAGCCTATACTGATAAAGGGCGCTGACCGTCACGAGATGGATCCATATGGAGGTTATGTAGTTCCGTTGGAGCGTATGATCCAGGATATTCAGATAATGAAACAGATGAATATCAATGCAGTCCGTACCAGCCATTATCCCGATGATCCCCGCTGGTATGACCTGTGTGATGAATACGGCATTTATCTTGTTGCTGAGGCTAATGTGGAGGGACACGGCATGATGTACGGTCCCAGCCCGCTGGCCAGAAACCCTGAGTATGAACAGGCTCATCTGGAGCGCAACAAGTCAAATGTGATAACCTATAAGAACCACCCCTCAATCATTGTATGGTCAATGGGTAATGAGGATGGTGACGGCCAGAACTTTGTAACCTGCTACAAATGGATCAAGGAGTATGACAAGACCCGCCCCGTACAGTATGAGGGTGCTACCGGATCTCCGGACCATTGTGATATCCACTGCCCGATGTATGCCGATTACGGTGCCATGGAACGTCATGAGAAGGGTAATGACCCGCGTCCGATGATAGAGTGCGAGTATGCCCACGCCATGGGTAACTCCGAGGGCGGATTCAAGGAATATTGGGATATTATCCGTGCCAACCGTTCAGTTCAGGGCGGTTTCATCTGGGACTTTGTTGACCAGGCTGTATATGGTAAAAACGCCGATGGAAAGGAGATTTTCATGTATGGTGGTGATGATGGCCGTTATCCTGTATCGGACCAGAACTTTAACTGCAACGGACTGATTGCCCCTGACCGCCGCTGGAACCCGCACGCATATGAGGTTCGGTATTTCTACCAGAATATATGGGTTACTCCGGTTGATATCCGCAAGGGCCAGATTGAGATATACAATGAGAATTTCTATACAGACCTGTCGGCTTACAGGATGGAGTCTTTCGTTTTGGTGAACGGTGTGGAGCTGGAGGGCTCACGCGCTGAATTCAAATTGCCGAAGATTGCTGCCCAGCAACGCGTAAAGGTAACGGTGCCTGGCATTGCAAAGGCTATAAAGAATTCTCCCCGGACAGGTGCAGAGATTCTGGTGGGAGTTGAGTTTAAGCTGAAAGAGGCTACGGCTCTTCTTGAAAAGGATTTTATTGTTGCCCGTAATCAGATTCAAGTTACTGACTATTCATTCCCGGCAATAGCTGCAGAGACTGTTGCTGATACAAAAACCGCTGGTGAAAACGTAAAAGTTGATGAGGCTGTAGCATATGTCAAGCTTGAGGCTGCCGGAGTGGTTTACACATTCAACAAGAACACAGGTTGGATTGACTATATTGATGTTGACGGCAAGCAGATAACACAGAACGGCAGCCAGCTCAAGAGCGATTTCTGGCGCGCTCCTACTGATAATGACTACGGCGCAAACCTGCACACACGCATGCAGGCATGGCGCAATCCCAATCTTAGACGGACCGCTTTTGAGTGCAAGGTTGAGGATGGTTTGGGTAAGGTTAACGTAAGATATGAGATAGAGCAGCTCTACGCATCGCTTGAACTGGAATATGTACTGGACCGTGAAGGCATTATGCACGTATCCCAGAAAATGATAACCCGCCCCGAGGAGGCAGCGCAGGCTATGGCTCAGGCTGCTCCGCAGCGTCCGGGTCAGCGCGGACAGCGCCCGCAGAGTATGCCGGACCTCTTCAAGTTCGGTATGACCATGAACATGGCTCGTGAGTTTGACCGCGTTGAGTTCTATGGACGCGGACCTGTTGAGAACTATTCTGACCGTAACAGTTCACAGTTCCTGGGAGTTTACAAGAGCAGTGTTGCCGATCAGTATTTCCCCTACATACGTCCGCAGGAGAACGGAAACAAGACTGATGTACGCTGGTGGCGTGTTTTGAATGCCCAAGGCAAGGGCCTGGAATTCTATAGCGACGCTCCGCTCAGCATGTCATCACTCAACTATACGACTGCAGATCTGGATGAGGGCCCCAGCAAGCATAATGTGCATGCCGGTGACCTTACTCCGCGTTCATATACCGTTGTGCATATTGACAAGGCACAGTACGGTCTGGCCTGCGTAAACAGCTGGGGTGCAACGCCGCTGGAACAGTATAAACTGCACTATGGTGACTATTCATATAGCTTTGTAATTGCACCTGTAAGATGAATGCCGGAAATGAGAGTCTTTGGACAGGAGTGATTGACAAGTATTATTCAGACAATCCTCCGTTGAAGTCATTGCTTCTGCTCCATAGTTCTCTGGTGGCACGTAAGGCACTGACAATTGTTGATTCGCATCCGGAATTGGGTGCAGACCGTGGTTTTGTTGAAGAGGCCGCGATGCTGCATGATATAGGAATTTTCCTTACGGATGCAGCGCCTATACATTGTTTTGGCAAGTATCATTATCTGTGTCATGGTTACCTAGGGGCGGATTTGCTCCGAAATGAGGGACTGCCGCGTCATGCTTTGGTGGCAGAGCGTCATACAGGTACAGGATTGACTCTTAAACAGATTCTTGAAAGAGACCTTCCATTACCTCACAGGGATCTGGTGCCGGTCTCAATTGAGGAAAAGATTGTCTGTTTTGCTGACAAGTTCTTCAGCAAGACGCATCCTGAAGAGGAGAAAACAGTCCAACAGGCAGAAAACAGTCTTGCCAAATTCGGTCAGGAAGGAGTTGAGATTTTCAACGTTTGGTGTAAGCTGTTTTTGTGAGCCGGCCCCATAATTATCAAGTAGATTTTTATTAAAATTCTAGAAAACACCCTCGCGTGTGCGTTTTTATGAGCATTTATAGATAATTTTGCAGTTTGATAAAAAGAATGCTCATCAGCAAGTGGCGGAAATAATCAGAAAAACGTGGATTCCGATACTTATCGGATTGCTTTTCCCGGCTGGAAAAGTGTTGGCTCAAATTCAGACCGATTCTATTGCCGGGGCCGATTCTGTCCACGTAACTCAAAATATGTCCACTGATTCTCTCCGGATTACGTCAATCTCAGATTCACTTGCTGTACCGCCTGATACTTCGGCCGTCGCTAAATCCGATTCTGTTCCGCCCCGTAGGAAAAATGCATTGGATGATCCTGTCATTTATGAGTCAAAAGACTCCATGGTATGGAATTATGGAGGTTATGCTTCCCTATATGGCAGCGGAAGGGTGAATTATCAGGATGTTGTTTTGACTGCGGCTATCATAAAAATGCAGATGGACAGCAGTCTTGTTTATGCTGACGGTGTACGTGATTCTTCGGGAGCGTGGGAAGGAACCCCTGTGTTTCTGGATGGCAGCACACCTTACGAGTCAAGCCATATCAGCTATAACTTCAAGACTGAAAAGGGTTACATCAATGAAATCATCACTCAACAGGGTGAAGGATATATGACCAGTAATGAGGCCAAGAAAGGCCCTGAAGGTGAGTACTACGTTGCGGACGGTGTCTATACCACTTGTGACCAGCATGATGATCCGCACTTCAATATCCGGATAACCCGTGCCAAAGTCCGTCCGGGAAGGGATGTTATTTTCGGTCCGGCATATCTTGAGGTCATGGGTGTACCTTTGCCGTTGTTCGTGCCGTTCGGCTTTTTCCCGTTCCTGGAAGGAGACTATTCTTCAGGAATCATATTCCCTACATATGGTGATGAGATGGAGCGTGGTTTCTATCTTAAGGACGGCGGCTATTATTTTGCCTTATCTGACTATTTTGACCTGAAGGTTCTGGGAGAGATCTTTACCAAGGGATCTTGGGGCGTTTCCGGTGAAAGCAAATACAAGAAGAGATATAAGTATTCAGGAAATCTATATGCCAGTGCGCTGACTACAAAACTTGGTGACAAGGGCTTGCCTGATTACTCTGTTACAAAGAGTTACAAGGTTCGATGGACGCACAGACAGGATGCCAAGGCTAATCCTTATCAGAACTTCTCGGCCAGTGTGAACTTTGCCACTTCAAGTTATGAACGTTCAAATCTGAGCAGTCTTTACAATCCCTCCCTGACATCGCAAAGTACCAGGACATCAAGTGTGAGCTATTCACGCAATTTCCCTTCAATAGGTCTGTCACTTTCCAGTTCTATGAACATGTCACAGAATATGCGTGATTCAACCATTTCTCTCAGCTTTCCTTCTCTCAGCCTGAGTCTGCAGAGAGTATATCCGTTCAAAAAGAAGAAAGCTGCAGGTTCTGAGAAATGGTATGAAAAAATTTCATTTACATATTCCGGATCACTTAGCAACAGTATCTCAACAAAGGAGAGTGAACTGCTGGACAAGAGCCTTGTCAAAGACTGGAGAAACGGTATGAGACACTCAATTCCGATCAGTGCCACATTCCAGTTATTCAAGAGTATAAACGTGACTCCTTCTTTCAATTACAATTCCAGGTGGTACACTTACAAGGTGATGCAGTCCTGGGATGACTCTAAGCAGAAGGTGGCGCGGGATACGATATTCGGATTCAATCGGGTGTATAACTACAACTTTAGTGTGAGTGCCAACACCAAGTTGTATGGATTTTATCAGCCATCCCGTTTATGGATTAAAATGTTTGGTGACAAACTGATAATGACACGTCATGTGTTCACTCCATCTGTGAGTTACAGTATGGCACCTGATTTCGGTGATTATCGTTATGGCTACTATGATACTTATTCCTATACTGACGCCAAAGGTGAATTCCATACGGTTGAGTATTCTCCGTATTCCGGCTCTCTGTACGGTGTTCCCGGTAAAGGAAAATCAGGGACAATCTCCTTGAGTATCAGCAATAACCTTGAGATGAAGGTGCGTAGTGACAAGGATTCCACCGGAGTCAGGAAGTTAAGCCTTATTGATGAACTTGGAGCATCCATGTCATATAATTTTGCTGCAGTCACCAAACCATGGAGTAATCTTAATACCAGATTGAGACTTAAACTTACCAAACACTATACTTTCAGTCTGAATGCCACGTGGGCTACATATGCGTATGAGTTCAATGAACAGGGACGCGTAATTGTAGGTGACAGGACAGAATATTCATACGGACGATTCGGGCGTTTCCAGGGCATGAGCCAGAACTGGTCATACACATTCAACAATAATACCCTAAACGAGTGGCGGGATAAATGGAACCGTATATTCCATCGTAATGATATAGATGAAGATGAGGATGAGGATTCTGATGATGACGCCAGGTCTGACCGCACATATTATGCCCGGACCCAGTCTGCTCCAGGCAAAGGAAAGGAACAGGGAAACAAGGCGGCGGAGGTTGATGAAGACGGTTATGTGGAATATTCCCTGCCGTGGTCTTTCTCCATATCATACGGTATCAGCATGAGAGAAAACACTCAGGCACAAATAGATGTAAAACGCATGCGTTATCCCTGGAAGTTTACTCATAGTATGAATATGTCCGGTAACATGAAACTTACCAACAAGTGGAATATAAACTTCTCGTCAGGATGGGATTTCACCTATCATGAGTTTACCACTACGACTATGAGCGTGACACGTGACTTGCACTGTTTCAATATGTCTTGCAGCATGGTGTTGAAACCATACACTTCATATAATTTTACAATAAAGGCTAACTCGGGTATGCTTTCAGACCTGTTGAAGGTCAAGAAACGTTCAAGCTACAACAGTTACGTGAAATGGTATGACGATTAATAAAACCAAGTAATATGAGTTATCTGATTATTCCTCAGAACTACAAGCCTCTGATGTCAATGAGACAGACAGAGCAGGGTATTAAACTTATAAAGGAGTTCTTTCAGCAGAATCTCTCTACCGGTCTCCAGTTGCGTCGTGTTACGGCTCCTCTGTTCGTACTCAAAGGAATGGGTATAAACGATGACCTTAACGGTGTGGAACGTGCGGTGACATTTCCTATCAAGGATCTGGGCGAGGCTAAGGCAGAGGTTGTTCATTCACTTGCCAAGTGGAAGCGTCTTACTTTAGCAGAGTATGATGTAAAGCCCGGATATGGCATTTACACCGATATGAACGCCATACGTGCAGATGAGAGTCTTGGTAACCTGCACTCCCTGTATGTGGACCAGTGGGACTGGGAGCGTGTCATTACAGCCGGTGACCGTAACATAGATTTCCTGAAGCGTATTGTCCGTAAAATATACTCAGCTATGCTCAGGACAGAGTACCTTATAAATGAAACATATCCTCAACTGGAACCGTTCCTGGCTCGTGAGGTGTTCTTCATTCACTCTGAGGAGCTCAGAAAGCTATATCCCGGAAAGACTCCCAAGGAGCGTGAGGATGCCATTTGCCGCGAACACGGAGCAGTATTCATCATGGGTATAGGCGGCAAATTGGGCGATGGCGTTGAGCATGACCTGCGTGCTCCGGATTATGATGACTGGACCACTCCGAATGAGGACGGCTTCCTGGGACTCAACGGTGACCTTCTTGTATGGAATCCCATTCTGGGACGTGCCATGGAACTGTCATCAATGGGTATCCGTGTAGATAAGGAGTCATTGCTGCGTCAGCTTGACCTTTGCGGCAAGCAGGAGCGCAAGGAACTCTATTTCCACAAGAAACTGCTTGCCGGTGAACTGCCCCTGTCAATAGGTGGCGGTATTGGCCAGTCTCGTCTGTGCATGCTGTTCCTGCAGAAAGCGCACATAGGTGAGATTCAGGCCAGCATCTGGCCGGAGGATATGCGTGCGCAGTGCGCCAAAGCCGGAATTCAGTTGATCTGATATGGAAGTAAAGATAGACCAGAGCTGGAAGCAGCATCTTCAGACGGAGTTTGACAAGCCTTACTTCAAGACTTTGACTGACTTTGTCAGGGAGGAGTATGCCCATGGTCCGGTCTATCCTCCCGGACGCCTCATATTCAACGCATTTGACCTGTGCCCGTTTGACAAGGTAAAAGTGGTAATAATAGGGCAGGACCCGTATCATGAGCCGGGGCAGGCACATGGACTCTGTTTCTCCGTGAATGACGGCGTACCGTTCCCGCCTTCACTGCGTAACATATTCAAGGAGATAAGTGATGACCTTGGCAAGCCTGTGCCTCAGAGTGGAGATCTGACCCGATGGGCACGTCAGGGTGTATTGCTTCTCAACGCGACATTGACAGTCCGTGCCGGACAGGCTGGTTCTCACCAGGGCCGTGGTTGGGAGGAGTTCACAGATGCTGTCATCAGGGAGCTCAATGCGTCGCGTGACGGGTTGGTTTTCATACTTTGGGGCAGTTATGCCAAGAAAAAGGGTGCTGTAATAGACCGTAACCGTCATCTTGTGCTCAGTTCCGCCCATCCATCCCCTCTGTCAGCCTACAACGGTTTCTTCGGCAATCACCACTTCAGCCTGGCCAACGAATGGCTCATCAAACACGGAGAGGCTCCAATTGAATGGTAAAGTAAGGCAAGCATTGGCGTATAGGAGCAATTGAGGCGTCGAACGAAACCGCGGTCCCGGAGGGCCGCCAAGCTCCCGTAGGGAGCGTTTTCGCGTAGCGAAATAAAAAAAGGTTGATTGGGGGCTGGGCTAGCCCAGACCCTGAGTCCCACGGGGTTACAGAATATGGCTGCCACGATTTGGCAGCCATATTCTGTGACCCCGTTGGGACTCAAACCCAAGACCTGCAGAACCGGAATCTGACGCTCTATTCAACTGAGCTACGGGGCCAATGCGGACGCGAAGTTAAGCAATTATTTTGTGAATTATTTTTATGCAGAATAATTATGGATTATTTTTGCACTTGTAGAGTTAAAACGAAATCGGACAGAGGGGATAACTTTAATGCTTGATATGAGAAAACTTCTTCTTTCAGTGGTGATGGCCTGTATGGCACTGTGCGTTTCGGCGCAGGTTAATATGGAGGCTTTCAGGCATCTTTCTGTTGGCGTTGAAGCCGGACTTCATGGCTTTGGCGTTGAACTGGCTGTTCCCATACAGAAGCATTTTGTCCTTAAGGCCGGTTACAACTGGATGCCTTCAGGTGATATCCTGACCACTGACTTGAATCTGAATACAAGTGATTTGAAAAGTGCTCAGGAAGAATATGAAGCAGCACATCCCACATATCAATTTACAAATCGTTTTAATGAGGAATCCAAAATGAGTGCCGGTCTCCAGTTGGGTCTCACCAACTTCAAGGCCATGATCAACTGGTATCCTGTCGCTTCCGGTCGTTTCTATATTGTAGGTGGTGTATATTATACTCCCGATGCCCGGAAAGATGATCCGTTTATCGGATTGAACGGCCACACTATGGAAAAAGATCAGGATGCTTTGGAGGAACTGAATCGGGTTGAACATGAGGAGAATCCATCTGCTCCGCAAAGAGAGATGGTCATGAAGATAGGTAATGAGAGCTTTGCCGTAGATGCTCAGGGAAAGATGGCAGTGGAGTTCAAGATGGATCCCCTGAAATATTATGTAGGTATGGGCGTGGGACGTTGCGTACCCAACCGTTTCATGGGATTGCAGCTTGAAGTAGGTACTATGATATATCGTAACTCAGTGCTTAAATGCCAGGGCCGGGAGGTTGGTTCAATAACTGATGCTGCTGACAGTTTTGGTAATGATGCCAAGGAGATTCTTGAGTATGTGGACAAGTATCCCATTTATCCGCAGGTAACTCTACGCTTGAGTTTCCGTTTGTTTTGATTTTAAATACAACAAATATATTTGAAAACTTACACCAATTATTATGAAGAAAATTTTACTATGCTCCACTTTAATGGCTTTGGGTCTGATGGCTCAGGCACAGGAGAGTGCCGTATCTGATCTCAAGAGTCCTGACGGCCGCCTTGTGGTTTCATTTAATCTTATTGAAACAGAGAGCCCTGTTTATTCTGTAAAATATGACGGAAAACAGATGCTTGAGGATTCACCGATAGGTATCATGCTTGATTTGGGCTCAAAACCTACTCTTGAGGGACTGCCTCAGGGGCGTGAGGCCGGAAACGGTGATTTCACCAAGAACTTGAGCCTTGTAGAGTGTCGTACTGAGAGTTCCAATGTGGATTATACCATAGACCGTATAAAAACCGCTCATGTGAGCCATGCATATAACGCCGCAGTGTTCGTGCTGAGAAATGCTGCTCGTGAGACTATCGAGTTTGAGTTCCGCGTTAGTGACAATGATATTGCAATACGTTACAATATACCTAAGCCACGTCAGCGTGCCAGCACCCGTGTGCTGTTTGAGAATACCGGTTTCCGTTTCCCTGACGGCACAACCACATTCCTTACTCCGCAGAGTGACGCCATGATAGGCTGGCAGCGCAGCAAGCCTAGCTATGAGGAGGGATATTCTCATGACGGTGAGATGAACATCCGATCACAGTATGGACACGGCTATACATTCCCTGGTCTGTTCCATGTGGGTGACAAAGGTTGGGTGCTGCTTTGTGAGACAGGTGTCAGCAGCAGCTACTGTGGCTCACGCTTAGGTGATTGCAAGGACAATACCTACAAGATAGAGTTCCCCATGCCCGATGAGAACAACGGTATAGGTACTGTTTGTCCTGCCATGCGTCTGCCGGGTTCAACCCCTTGGCGCACCATTACCGTTGGCGCAGACCTTAAGCCGATTGTTGAGACAACAGTTATGTGGGATTATGTTGAACCGCTTTATGAGGCTCATCACGATTATAAGTATGGCCGCAGCACCTGGAGCTGGATCGTATGGCAGGATGCATCATGCAACTGGGATGATCAGGTCAAGTTCATCGATCTGGCAAGCGCCATGGGTTGGGAGTATATCCTGATAGATGCAGGCTGGGATGAGAACATAGGCTACGAGCGTATGGAGCAACTTATCAAGTATGCCAACTCCAAGAATGTTGACGTATTCCTGTGGTACAGCTCAAGCGGTTACTGGAACGATATCGTACAGAGCCCCATCAACCGTATGGACAACTCTATCATACGTAAGAAGGAGATGGCTTGGCTTGAGAAGGTGGGCTGCAAGGGAATCAAGGTTGATTTCTGGGGTGGTGACAAACAGGAGACCATCCGTCTCTATGAGGAGGTGCTCTCTGATGCCAATGACCACGGTATTATGTGCATATTCCACGGCTGCACACTGCCTCGCGGATGGGAGAGGATGTATCCCAACTACGTAGGCTCTGAGGCCGTGCTTGCATCGGAAAACATGTACTTTGGACAGGGCTCATGTGATGAGGAGGCCTTCAAGGCAACCCTGCATCCGTTTATCCGCAACACCGTGGGCTGCATGGAGTTTGGCGGCTGTTTCATGAACCGTATACTGAACAAGCAGAACAGCGGACGCGGATCACAACTCAAGACCACTCCGATTTTCCAGATTGCAACTGAGGTGATATTCCAGAACCCCATTCAGAACATAGCCATCTGCCCCAACAACCTGGAGGATGCTCCTAAGATCTGCATGGACTGGCTGCGTGATGCTCCCACAACATGGACTGAGACCCGTTTTCTGGACGGTTATCCCGGCAAGTATGTCATCCTGGCCCGTAAGAGCACTGACGGCCGCTGGTTCGTGGCTGGACTGAACGCAACAAGTGAGGTTATCAAGAGCAAGATTGACCTCTCATTCCTGGGTGACGGTGAGGTTAAGTTCTATACTGATGACAAGAAAACCAAGGAGCCCTCACTGAGTACGCTCAAACTCAAGACCAAGAAGCCTTATCAGTTTGAGATTCAGCCCAGTGGAGCTACAATGATAATGAGATAACATCATTTTAAATATAAAAAGACTATGAAGAGAAAGATTTTTGGTTTCATTGCCGTTGCTGCACTTCTTTTGTCAACGGTATCATGCGGCGTGTTAGGTATTGGAGGCAACTCTGACGGTTCTGTCAACGGACAGACATCAGGTGCCGCTCTTAAAAGCCTTTACTCTCAGTACAAGACAGACGGAAAGGTTGATCTGGCTAACCTGAACAATGTTATCAGCATGGCTCAGCTTGTGAACGGTATTCAGGGACTTAAGAATGTTGATGACAAGAGCAAGTTCTACGGAGATTTTGCTGCCGGTCTTATTCTTGGTTCAAACAATCTTGTAACACAGCAGACCTCTAATCCTGTTACCAGCACTCTTCAGGGTCTTGTACAGGGTACTGACCTGACTGCTATTGCAGCTGCCGGTCTGGCTGCCGCTGCCCAGTCCAAGCAGGGTCAGCAGGTTCAGCAGACTGCTGCAACAGCAAGCAATAATGTTGCCAATACTGTTCAGGCTATCTCTGAGACTACAGCCGGTGTAACAAACACCCTGTCATCACTTGCCACCATCTTCAACATGTTTGGAGGAAATTAAAAAACTGCATTAACTAGTTCAAGAACCCTTGCCAACCGGTGAGGGTTCTTTTTTTTTAGCTCCGCGGAACTATCAGATTGGGGAGACAACGTTCCGAGGCTACTCAGCCTCCCTTCCGGACCCTAAACGTCGAACTCGGCATTTTTAGTCCCCTATGGGGCCTAACATGCCTCAAACATGCGCCGTTCTTAACGGGATCCTCCAGGGGGCTTCGCTTACGCCTCTTCACTGATGCTCCCCATTCCGATAGTTCCGCTCCTGCAAAGGGAAAAAGAATCATACCCTTAAAACTTGATAAGCCGTGAATTCTGCACTAGCAGTCCTTTAGTGAGAATTTTTGGGGTATCGGTATCAGAAACCATGGCCGCCCGTGGGCTTGTGAACGGGAGGGGCCCGCTCCGTAGGAGTGGGAGGGATAGCGCGAAGCGCGTAGTTTCAGATACTGATACCCCAAAAATTCCACTAAAGGACTGCGATCTATCAAATAAGCAGGATATTTTTTGTACCTTTGCAAGTTGTAATAAAATATGCAAATGGAATTAAGCGATCAGGAACAATTCAGGAGAGAGAGTTTGAAGGAGTTGCGTGCTATGGGTATTGATCCGTATCCCGCAGCTATGTATCCCACAAACGCTTTTGCCGCTGAGATAAAGGAGAATTTCAAGGATGATGCAGAGCCCCGTCAGGTATGCGTAGCAGGCCGTATGATGAGCCGCCGCATTATGGGTAAGGCATCGTTCATAGAGTTGATGGATTCAACAGGCCGTATCCAGGTCTATATCACCCGTGATGACATCTGCCCCGATGAGGAGGACAAGGAGATGTACAACAAGGTATTCAAGAAACTTCTTGACATCGGTGATTTCATCGGCATTGAGGGTTTTGTATTCCGCACACAGATGGGTGAGATTACAATTCACGCCAAGAAACTCACGGTTCTGAGCAAGTCACTGCGTCCGCTGCCTATCGTAAAGTATAAGGACGGTGTGGCATACGATAAGTTTGATGATCCGGACCTGCGTTACCGTATGCGTTATGTTGACCTGGTGGTAAACGAGGGCGTGAAGGAGACATTCCTCAAGCGTACCAAGGTTATCCGCACCCTGCGTTCGGTTTTGGACAATGCCGGTTACACAGAGGTTGAGACCCCGATTCTGCAGTCCATTCCGGGCGGAGCAAGCGCACGTCCGTTCATTACACATCATAATACACTTGACATAGACCTCTATTGCCGTATCGCTACAGAGCTTTATCTGAAGCGTCTTATCGTAGGTGGATTTGAGGGCGTATATGAGATTGGCAAGAACTTCCGTAACGAGGGTATGGACCGCACCCATAATCCTGAGTTTACCTGCATGGAGCTTTATGTGGCTTACAAGGATTACAACTGGATGATGGACTTCACGGAGAAACTGCTTGAAAAGATAGCTCTTGAAACCAATGGTACCACAAAGGTTATGGTGGGTGAGAACGAGGTTGATTTCAAGGCTCCTTACCGCCGTCTGCCTATACTGGATGCC
>Ga0265298_10005866_pt1 | contig 15286 bp, 12 predicted proteins | sample AusTroGonzalo_MG_3_FD_193486 | JGI IMG/M metagenome (GOLD analysis project Ga0265298, IMG submission 193486) | Bovine rumen microbial communities from tropical cattle in Woodstock, Queensland, Australia - Gonzalo_01 | ecosystem: Host-associated > Mammals > Digestive system > Stomach > Rumen ... | reverse complement strand
TGGTGTTTTACTCTGAGGGCAGCGGCTTCTACAAGTATTTTGAGCGGATCATGGGCTGGATCCTGGAGAACAGCAAGCTGACGATCCACTACGTGACCAGCGATCCCAACGACCAGATCTTTGAGATCGCGAAGAGCCAGCCCCGGATTGTGCCTTACTACATCGGGCAGAAAAAGCTGATCACACTGTTTATGAAGCTGGAAGCGGACGTGATGGTCATGACCATGTCCGACCTGGGCAACTACCAGTACAAGCGGAGCTATTACAGCAAGGATATCAAATACGTCTATGTGTTCCATTATCCGCTGAGCACCCATATGGTGCTGCATACCGGCGCCCTGCGGCATTATGACTCGATCCTCTGTGTCGGGGATTTCCAGTTTGAGGAGATCCGCCAGACGGAGAAGCTCTTCGGCGATCCGGAGCAGGAGCTGATTGCCTGCGGTTACGGCCAGCTGGAAAAGCTGTATGACGCGTACCAGGCTACGCCCCGGACAAAGCGGGAGCGGCCGAAGGTGCTGATTGCCCCTTCCTGGCAGGCGGACAACATCCTGGACAGCTGCATTGACGATCTGCTGTCTGAACTGCTGGGCAAGGGCTTTGACGTGACGGTGCGGCCCCATCCGGAGTATGTGAAACGCTATGGCGACCGGATGAACGCCATCGTGAAGCGGTATGAGGATTACAAGGGCGGAGACCTGTTCTTCGAGCTGGACTTTACCGGCAATACCTCCATCTTCGATTCGGATACGGTTATCAGCGACTGGTCTGGTACGGCCTATGAGTTTGTGATGGTCACCGAGCGGCCCTGCGTGTTTGTGGATACGCCGCCGAAGATCAACAACCCGGACTATGAAAAGATCACCGTGCCGCCGCTGGAAATGACCCTGCGGGACCAGGTGGGCATCCGGGTGAAACCGGAAGAAACGGAAGGCCTGGCGGATAAGATCCGCACCCTGCTGGAGGATGAAAGCTACGGCGGGCGGATCCGGGAGATCCGGGAAAAGACCATCGCCAACTTCGGAAAGAGCGGAGAAGTCGGCGGAAGGTATATACTGGATCAGGTTAAGAAAGCGGTACAGGAAAGAAATCAAAAGGCATAAAGCAACAGCGCTATGGAGACATCCATAGCGCTGTTGTCATTCCGAGCTCAGTCGAGGAATCCCTTGCTTCCTTCGTTTTGCCTGGTTCAGTATCTATCATTGTGCATTGTGCATTGTTAATTGTTCATTGAAAATTCGCTTTGCTCAGTTTCTTCTCCTGTCCACACCAATCTCTTTGTAGTGCCGGGTTTTCTCGGCATACATCATTTCATCGGATTCCTTCATCATCTCGCTGACGGACTTTCCGCCTTCTCCTGCACAGCTGTAACCGATGGAGCAGCTGTATTTTGTTCCGGCAACGTTCTTCCGGATGCGTTCGACCAGCTGGAGAACGTCATTCCCGGCGGCCTGCCGGCAGATGACCAGGAACTCGTCTCCGCCGATGCGGTAGACGGACTGGTGGGCTTTGGCGGCCTGGGTTAAGCACAATGCGATGGAGGTCAGTGCTTCGTCCCCGGCGGCATGGCCGTGGGAGTCGTTAATGTCCTTCAGGCCGTTCATGTCTACGGAAACCAGGGCGGTGATCCCTTCCGGATCGGTCTCCAGTTCAGCATAGCAGGCCTGGCGGTTCAGGGCGCCGGTCAGCGCATCTGTTTTTGTCAGGTTCTGGATGGAGAACAGGTAGTAGGCAAACAGCGCGATCGAGATCGTCTTGCAGAAAATCTGGGAATAGGCGTGCCCGAAGATGAAGGGCAGGATGACCATGCTGCCCAGCGCGAGGGCGAAGAAGGCAACCGGGAAAAGGCCGTTGATCTGCTTGTTGGTGCGCTTGTACAGGAAGTAAACGATGAAACAGCCGTAGATTCCCGGAACAATATAGGGAAACAGTTTCAGGGGGCCGTACTGGATGGTGCCGTCCTCCAGCACCGTGTTGATGATGCCGGTGAAGATGTTCATGAAACAGATCCCCGTTGTAATGATGGCAGGGGACAGGATGATCCGCAGGAACTTCTTCACCAGGGAATAAAGGACCTGCGCCTCAAGAAGCGCTCCGGTGCTGTATCGGATGAACATCAGGTAAGGCCGGCCTTCCCATACGATGCCCAGGTCTTCCTGCTCAAATTCGATAAATACAACGATGGAAAGGGCCAGGATTTCAAAGATCAGCAGGCACATGCGGTTTGCAAACTTTTTATCCAGGAAGGCGGTCGTGTGAAGAGACACCAAAAAGGCCAGAGAGATCAGGATCAGTGCCCAGTTCTGGATGATATAGTCTCTTAGTATTATCACGCTGCCGATCCCCCGAAAAATGCATTGTTCATTGTTTATTGAAACTGAACTCCGTTCAGTTTTTTCTCCTGTCCTTGCCGAACACCTTGTAGTAGCTGGCCTTTTCCGTGTACATCATCTCATCGGATTCCTTCATCATCTCGCTGATGGACTTCCGGCCGTCCTCTGTGAAGCTGTAACCAATCGAGATGCTGTATTCTGTTTCGGAGACGTTCTTCCGGATGCGCCTGATCAGCTGGAGCACGTCATCCAGGGTGTTTTTCCGGCAGATGATCAGGAACTCATCCCCGCCGATGCGGTAGACGGACTGGTGGGCTTTGGCCGCCTGGGTGAAGCACAGCGCCAGGGAAGCCAGCGCTTCGTCCCCGGCAGCATGGCCGCGGGTGTCGTTGATGTCCTTCAAACCGTTCATGTCGATGGAAACCAGGGCATTGATTCCTTCCGGATCTGTTTCCATGTCTGCATAGCAGGCCTGGCGGTTCAGAACCCTGGTGAGTGAATCCGTTTTTGTCAGGCCCTGGATGGAGAACAGGTAGTAGGTAAACAGCACGATCGCGATGGTCTCACAGAAAATATGGGAGTAGACGGGGCCCAGAATGAAGGGCAGGAAAACCGCGGCACCCAGTGCGAAGGCGAAGAAGAAGATAGGGATCAGGTCGTTGAGCTGCTTACCGCTGCGCTTGTACAGGATATAAATCATGGCGGAACCATATATTCCGGGCACAACGTAGGGAAGCAGCCGCAGGGGACCGTACACAACCGAACCGTCCGGCATTACCCGGCTCACGATGCCGGTGAAAACGGAAACGAGGCAAATGAGCCCAGTGATGAGGGCGGGGATAAAGATGGCCGGCCTGAACTTTTTCACCATGGTATAGAGAACCCGGGCGTCAATAAACGGCGTGATGCAGTACCGGATGAACATCAGGTAACGCCTGCCTTCCCATACGATACCATGATCTACCTGCCAGAACTCGATAAACACAACAATGGAAAGGAACAGGACTTCGAAAATCAGGATAGTCATACGGCCGGCAAACTTTTTATCCATGAAGGCAGTTGTGCGCAGAGACACCAAAAAAGCCAGAGATACCAGGATCAGAGCCCAGTTCTGGATAAAATAATCTCTTAGCATCAACACATCCCCCACAAAAGACGGTTACGAAAGCCGGTCCTTCAGGTGTTTTTTAAGTTGCATAGATTATATCATACAACCGTGAAACTGAAAAGGATTGCAGGAATCTGCCTTGGTTCTTTCTCCGTACTTCACCCTGATGAAGCGGTAAGAAAGAGTTACAAAGTGTGCACTTTTCTCGTTTACATATTTAACAATACTCTAACAAAAATGAGAATGTATTGCAAATGTACGGATATTTTTGTATCCTGATTGCAAAAGAAAAAAACGTTTCTCAGTTCTGCAACTTCAGTTCTGCGCATGAAAACACAGCAAAGACAGATTAAACCACGGCATTTGGCCGCCTTGAAACGTTTGTATAAGCAAAGAAGATTTTTGTCCGGGTGGAACCGGTATAACTGAAAAAAGGGGAAGGTTGGGTATGTTTGCAAACATCGGCAGCAAAATGAAAAAAACGGCCAAGGTGGTCTGCGTGGCAGGGATCATTCTCTCGGTAATCTTTGGGATCTACATGATTATCAAGGGCATTGAAATGACAGAAGATTACGACACCATGGCTACCGGGTACGGCATGATTATATCAGGCGTTGTGTATGGCATCATGCTCGCGGGTTTCAGCTGGATCAACGGTTTGCTCCTGTACGTCTTCGGGGATCTGTCGGACCGGCTGACGAATGTTGAAACGGGCGTGAAGGAAATCTGTGCGGACCTGAATCCGGCGGCCGCCGCCCAGGAAAAGGCCTTGACCGGTCCGGAAGATCCGGATGACGAGAGGTGGGAGTCTGTCCGCTCTTTCCTGGAGGAAATGGAAAAGGAAAAGAATGCCGTGGGCATCTGGATCCTCTGGCGGAAGTATAAGCTGAGCGATAAATACAAGGACGCGGACGAATATATCCGCAGGCACAGGACCCTGGAGATGATGAACGGGGAAACGGAAACCATCGGGGAAATCCGGAAAGACATCCGGAGCCTGCTGAATAAGTAAAAAGTGGACACTGGGGACTGTCCCCAGTGTCATTTGAGAACCGCTGTGCGGTTCTCCCTGTATCCAGTATTTTTGTACAAAACGATGGCGCAAAAGCGGGAAAGGCCCGGGTGCAAGCTTGTACTCGGGTTTGTTTATTTGTATAATAATGGTAGTACAAATAGAACAAACAGAAAGTGGGAAGACAGTATGAACACCAGACGTCTGACAAAAAAGGAAATGTGGATTTTTGCGGTTGGCCAGCTGGGCTGGTCCATCCTCAGCGGCATCATCAACACGTGGCTCGTGACCTTCTACCTGCCGACGCAGAGCTCTGTGAATGCCGGGGCAAAGTTCTATATTCCCACAGGTCTGATTATCTTCGGCGTCCTGACCGTGCTTGGCCTGATCACCTTCTTCTGCCGGATCTTTGACGCAGTAACGGATCCCTGGATCGCGTCGCTCTCCGACCGGAGCCGGAACCCGAAGGGCCGGCGCATTCCCTTTATGCAGAAAGCGGCCATTCCCTTTGCCGTGATTACAATCCTCGTGTTCTTCGCCCCTGTGGAAGCGATCAGCACGGTGAACATCGTCTGGATCTTTGTTTTCCTGATTCTCTTCTATCTGTTCATGACCATGTACTGTACGCCGTATAACGCGCTGATTTCCGAATTCGGCAAAACCCAGGAAGACCGGATGTACATTTCCACGGCCATCTCCCTGACCTTCTTCTTCGGTACCCTGATTGCCTATCTGCCCTTTGTGTTCGCCTCCTTCCTCCAGTCCGCTGTCAGCTATGCCTGGAGCTACCGCATCCTGTTCATCGTGCTGGCGGCGGTGGCGCTGGTCTGCATGCTGGTACCCTGCTTCAAGCTGAAGGAAAAGGATTTCGTGGATGCTGAACCCAGCGACAGCAACGCCATGAAGAGCCTGGCGAAAACCTTCCGGAACCGGAACTTCCGCCGCTTCGCCGCGTCGGACGTGGCCTACTGGATCGGCCTGACCCTGTTCCAGACCGGCCTGCCCTTCTTTGTGAAAGTTTCCATGCAATTGGATGAGTTCTACACGACCGTATTCCTGGGCGCCATGACGGTGCTCTCCGCCTGCTTCTATCCCTTTGTTTCCAAGCTGGTAGCCAAACAGGGCAAGAAGAAGCTGGTCATCATCGGCTTCCTCGGCCTGGCGGTGGCTTACGTCATCACGGCGCTGATCGGCGTGGTACCGGGCTTGACGGGCATCGTCCCCGGCGCGCTGATCGTGATCATCGCGGCTTTCCCCATGGCGCTGCTGGGCATCATTCCCCAGGCCATCGTCGCGGACGTGGCGGAGCAGGACGCGCTGCTGACCGGGGAAAAGCGGGAAGGCATGTTCTTCGCCGCCCGCACCTTCGCGATGAAGTTCGGCCAGTCCGTGGCCATGCTGGTGTTCACCTCCCTGGCAGTGCTGGGCACAACGCAGGACCTGACCAGCAACGACCTGACCGCGTCTCCCGTGGGCCTGCGGATTGTCGCGGTGGTGGCTGTATGCTTCTGTGTCCTGGGCGCGGTGCTCCTTGCAGCGTATGATGAGAAAAAAGTAATGACGGACCTGCAGAAAAAGGGCTGTGAGTAATCACAGTCCTTTTTCAATTGAAAAAAACTGAAGACTTAAGACTGCATTAAGGATGCTCCTGTAGGATGAGTGTGACGGACACAGGGAACTGTTCCCGGTGCCCGTTCCCCCGAACCGCCGCTTCCCCTGTGCCCCCCACCAGGAAAGGAAGTGGAATTATGAGCATGAAAGTGAGGTCAGTTCATTTCCTTGCAGTATGGATCCCTGCTGTTGCAGTATGCGTATTCTTCGGCACGATGATCAAGGCGGAAGCAGAATGCGGTATTTCCACCGCGGCAAGCTGTGAATATATCACTGTCCAGGAGCCTGTGGCAGACGGCGAAGTGGTCCGGGAATCCGGAACAGACGGTAATCAGGCCGGGCAGCCTGCCATGAAGGAAGTGAAATACCGGATTGACTACATTGACGGTGTTGAAGTGCAGCGTACTGTTGTTGAAAACGAACAGCGGGTGGCAGGAGCCCAATCCTGGCCCACAGAGATTGCTATCGACATGGTCTCGAAACAGCTGGACCAGCTCCGGGACAAGTATCCGGACAGTTATTACTGGAACCATGAGATCACCGAGGAGAATAAAGGCAAAACGGTGAACGGAACATGGATTGAAACATGGGAGGACGTTGTAACAACACACCCCTGTAATCATGACTTTGACAGGGTCGGCCAGTACGGCTGCAATGCGTTTGACCACGGGATTGCCTGCTGGGGCTTTGCCAACAAGGTTTTCTATGAAGTGTTTGGCATCAGGGCCTATGATACAGAAAGGCTCTACGATGTGGAAAACATTTCTGTAGGCGATCACGTGAGATTCAATTATACGCATTCAGCAATTGTGGTGGCGCGTGACGGGGACAAAATTACACTCCTGGAGTGCAACTACAACTGTAAAAACTGCCAGATCCAGTGGGACCGGGTTGATTCCATCAAGAATGTTGTCTGGTATCAGCACGCGGAAAACTGGGACGAAGTAGACAGAGGTCAGAAGGACTGTGAGTAATCACAGTCCTTCTTCAAATGAAATAAAACTTAAGACTTAAAAATGATATTTACATAAACAACAACACCCGCAACGAAGAAGCGGCAGAAGTGTGACTGCAGGGACTGACTGTCTGTCACTGTTCCTGAAAAGAATGTGACTGAAAGTCTGTCCCTCTGTCACTGCTTCTGCCGTTTTTTTGTAGCCGTCTTGGCTCTTTTTTGCTATGATTGTATCCAGCGCAAAAAATGTTTTTGAAAATATGCAAAAAACGGAAACCAGCATCGTCAGTATATGTGAAAGGAGGTCGGTCACCGGATGATTGCGGAAAAGGGCCCGTCCTGCAATACGGAAGAATTGTTTGACCACCTGGTAATGGAATACCAGATGCCGCTGAAGCGCCTGTGCTTTATGTACCTGCGTGACATGACCCTGGCTGAGGATGCTGTACAGGATACTTTCCTGAAGGTGTACAAAAACATGGATCAGTTCAGGGAAGGCTGCAGCATGAAAACCTGGATCATGAAGATCGGGGTCAATACATGCCGTGACATGCTTCGTTCCGCCTGGCTTCGCCACCGGAAAATGAGCGTCAGTCCGGACGACCTCCAGCTTGCCGCGGAAGAAAACGAAAAGGACGAAGAAGCGGAAGAACTCGGCCGGGCACTGCTGAAGCTGCCTGCCCGGTATAAAGACGTGATTCTCCTTTACTATTATCAGGACATGAACCTGGCGGAGGTTGCGGATGCTTTGCAAACCTCGACGTCAACTGTATCAAGACGACTGAAACATGCGCAGGATATACTCCGGAATGAGCTGAAAGGAGGCTGGGAAGATGAGCGAGAACAATATCCGACAGAAAGTTCATCAGGCAGTGGATCAAACGACGTACTCCGCGAAGCCTGATCCCTGGCTGGCACAGAAGGTTCGTTCCCGCGCGCAGGAAAGGGAAGAGGAACCTATGAAGAAAAAGGTGCCGGCTGGCATAGTGATAGTTTTAGCGATTATGTTATTGATGACTGCCGTGGCCGCCGCGGTGACCAATGGTTTCGGTCTTCTGCGGTATTTCCCGGAACAGGCTGATAATACTGCCTTTACGGATCGGATTGTATCGATCGGGCAGACCTGGGAAGGGAAGTACTTCAGTGCGGAAATCAAGGAAGCGGTGTTCGACGGATACAAACTGCGGTTTGCCATGGGCGTTACCCCGAAAGAAGGAGCGGATAAAATCTTTGCGTATCCCGTTGTGAAAGCAGTATGCGAAGGAAGGGAAATGGAAACGTCCATCATCAATGTTGATGGCTGGGCTGATAAGAGCGGCTTCTGGGTACCGGATATGAAACCACCCATTCCCCGGGAAGATTTTGACCTGAATGATATGGTCTATGAAATTTCCTTGATGGATTCAGAGTATCGTCCCAAGACTGTAAATGAGGATGTGGAGTGGACAATCACCTTCAACATCCTGCATACAGACTGGACAATCAGTTTCGGGGATTCAGGCTTTGGCAGCGACGGATTTACGGATGCGGACTGGCAGGCGTTCAAGCAGAAAGAGTATGAAGCCTTTGACCGGCATGAACTGCTGCTGGATGAGTATGGCTACGAGATGGATGATATTATCCAGCATCCGTATGTGAATAATATGGTCATTTCTGAAGATGATTTTGATGCATATGATCTGAATCTGTATACAAGGGACGTTTTTACCCTGGAAGAGCAGGCCGTCTTCAGCTTTGTGGCTGACCGGGCGGAAATCCGCAAAGCCGAGGTTCCCTTTAAGTTTGTCCTGCCTGAAAAGCAGAAATGCGAAATCAGGAAGGCAGAAGCCACAGCAGATGGAGTCAACGTGATTGTCTGGACAAGGTATTTCCATAGACATAGTGCCTTTGAGATGGATGAAGTGCCTTGGAGTTTTAAGGTAAAATCGGATGAAGCTGATTTGAACGGGTGTTATACAACGTTGCATCAGGGCTGGGATGATAATTCCGCTGTGCTGGAAACGAGCTTTACGCTGGAGTATGACGTCAATAAACCGATCAGTTCCATCATTGTGATTCCGATTCAGCACACGGATTCGGGAGACGTGGAACGGGAAGACCTGGCAATTAAGCTGGAACTTGAATAAAAAAGTGGACACTGGGGACTGTCCCCAGTGTCCACTTAAGCAATGCTTACACATTTGCTTTGTTTACCAGTTTTTTCAGACTCTCACAGCTCTCCAGCAATTCCGAATACTTTCCCTGCCCGGCAATTTTGCCGTCCTTCAGCACGATGATCCGGTCGAAGTTGTCCATCAGCTCCGGATAGATATCATGGGTCACGGCGATCCGGGTCTTGCCGGTCATATGCTGGATGGTGTCGATCAGCTTGCTGCCGGTGCGGATATCCAGGGCGGAGGTGGCTTCGTCCAGCAGCAGCACCTTGGAGCCCAGCAGGATGCTGCGGGCGATGCCCACGCGCTGCTTTTCGCCGCCGGAAAGGTTGCTGCCGTTTTCGCCGCACTGGTAATCCAGGCCTTTTTCCTTTACCAGCTCCGCCAGGCCCGCCTTCTGAATGGCGTCTTCCAGGACGGCCTTGTCCGTCGGCCGGAAGAGGGTGATGTTTTCCTCAATGGTGGCATCGAAGAGGAAGGTTTCCTGGTGGATGACGGAGATCAGCTCAAACAGCCGCTCCCCGGAGATGTTGCGGATGTCCTGCCCGTCATAGCGGACAGCGCCGGTATAGCCCCGGTTGGCACCGGAAAGCATGTTCAGCAGGGTGGTTTTGCCGCTGCCGCTTTCGCCCAGGATGGCGTAGCAGCCGCCGGCCGGCAGGGTGAGGGACAGATCCCGCAGGATTTCCTGGTCCTCCCCGTAGGAGAAGGAGACGCCGTCCGCCTGGATGGCGTTCTCGCAGGAAACAGGGGTATCCTCCCCGTCCGCCTGGGAAAGGGCCAGCATGGCGTCATGGCGGTCCATCAGCTTATCCGCGGCCTTGATGTTCGCCATCAGCTCCGGCACGGTGATGGCCAGCTGCACGATGTTGGACATCAGCTGGGTGAAGGCGATGATCACACCGACGGTGATGGCCGGGTCGCTGCCGGAAAGCAGCAGGCTGATAAAGAAGAAGGCGATCCGGGCAATGTGTCCGGAAAGGGACGCGATATACGCCACGGAGATCTCTGTATGCTCCCGGCCGGCGAAGGTGTCGGAGGCCTTCCGGTTCACCTTCAGCAGCCGCCCGGCCACGGACTGTTCCGCCCGCATGCTCTTCACGGCCCGGAAGCCGGTGAGCATCTCCGTAAAGGCGCTGAGGAAGCCGCTGTTGGCTTCCGCCAGCTTCTCCTCGCATTCCGCCACCTGGTTGACCCGGAAGGAGGAAAGGAGAATCGGCAGCAGGGAAACGCCGAAGGCGATCAGCGCCAGCCGGACGTCGTAGATGAGCATCAGCACAACCGTGCCGACGAAATTCAGCACCAGCTCCGCCAGGTAGGGAATGGATTCCAGGTAGCTCTGGCGGATGGTGTTCAGGTCGTTGGAAATGGCGGAGGCATAGGAGCCTGTGTTTTCCCGGCTGAAGGCGGAGATATCCTTGCTCAGGATCTTCCGGCAGAAGTAGGCCCGGTACCGGGTCAGCGCCTGCCGCCGGAAGGCGGTCCAGCAGAAATACTCCAGCCCCGCGCTGATCAGCAGGCACAGGAAGCAGCCCAGCGCGAAAAGGATCAGGTAGGGAATCGGGCTGGGATTGTCCCCGGAAACGGTGTCCAGGATCTTCTGGGTAAAGGTGGAGAAACCCAGGACGGAAAGCGTCTTGAAGGCGCAGCCCAGCAGGGACAGGAGGAGGTTCTTCCTGTTCCGGACAAACAGTGATTCCTTACACTTGCTTATATCCCGGGCTTCGAATTCCTGCATAGCTTCAGTCATGATACCAGTTCCTTTTGTTCAGAAGTGTTTTCAGCAAGGTATGACTCAAGCATAGTTTTTACACGAGGATAGTAGATTGTGTCAAGGAAATTGCGGAAATCTTCCTTTTCAGCGCTGCACATCCGGTCAAAATTGATTTCCGCCGACTGGGCGCATCCGCCGGAGCAGAAGCCGCCGATTTTGCAGTTCCGGCATTGTTCATAGTCCATGTAGGTGCGGTTGGGCAGCTTGTAGTTTTCCAGGTTCTCCAGGGAGAACTTGAACTGGGAATAGTCCTTCCGGCCGACGGTGAAGGTGCACCGGAACACGTCCAGGGCGGAGTCGATATAGTACACGTTGTCGATGGGCGCGGAAGCCCAGCAGTAGTTGGAGATGTATTTCCGTTCCATCTGCTTGAAGCCGGGATCCAGCTTCCGGCAAAGGGTCAGGATGGACTTTACAAAGGCATAGTAAACATGCGGATCCGTAATGTTCAGCTCGTTCAGCTTCTGTACCAGCTGGGTATCGGTGACCATCTTGTCGTACCCGGTTTCAAACCGGCGGTCATCCACCCGGGCAATGCCGAACCAGAAATTCGGATTGCCGAGGAACCCGTTCTCCTGGTAGAACTTTACCATATCGCCGATCTGGTCGATGTTGTGCTGGTCGATGTTGGTTTCCACATGCACCGTGATGTCATAGTTGAACAGGGTATAGATGGATTTCAGCAGGCTGCTTCCCTTGGAATCCACGCCCGTGTCGGAACTGAAGCGGGTCTTCTCGTTTTCGGAAAGGCTGTCAATGGTGGTGTTGATCGTGATGCCCATTCCGCTGTAGATGACCAGGTCCTTCAGGTAATAGGGAATATTCACGCCGTTGGTGGTAATGCCGATGGAGTAATCATGATCCACACAATAGTCAAAGATGCGGATCACGTCGTCGTGGTTTTCCTTCAGCAGCGGCTCGCCGCCGAAAAGTTCAATATATATGTTCTTATCCGGATGTTTCTCCTGATAAGCGGTAATCGTATCCAGAACAAAGGTGAGGTTTTCCGCGGACATCTTCCTGCGGTCCAGATGCGGATCGCACTGCTGGTAGCAGTATTTGCACCTGAGATTGCAGTCATAGCTCAGGGCAATCACAAAGGTCGTGGTTTTTGCTGATTCCTCAATCAGGTTATCCGGCAGGTCAATGACCTGAAGCGGGCTGGAAGGATAGCCGATGAACTGCTCAAATTCGGCGGGATATACGCCTTCCTCATCCCAGTCCTCCCGCTCCATGATAAAGCTCTTGTTGAGATAGGAGTTGGTGATGCACAGATAGTCCTCTGACAGGGGCTGGATCAGTAAATGGGAGGTGCTCTCCGGTTTGTATTCCGGGGCGCCGTTGAGAAGATGCTGGTTCAGTTTGCCGTTTGCGATTTCAAGAATCCTGATCATGACTTTCACCTCAAAGTTAGAAAATGAGGTGCATCCATGCTGAATGGATGGATGCACCTGTGATACCTGGAAACTCAGGACAGCGCGGTAACGCTGTAGCGACGGTTTCCGTTGCCGCAGTTCACACGGCGCTTGGAGATCTTGGCCTTCTTGGCCTGCTCTTCCTTGGTCAGGATGACTGTAAGCATGATATGATCCTCCTTTCCGCAATGATACGGACGCATGAACTTAATAGCCCGGAAAAGAGGTTATTAAGCTGATCCGGTCAAGAGGAACCACCTGCACTCCGCAGGCTGTTTCCTGATGTGACGCCATTGTAGCGGGGAAAGGGAAATCGTGCGCAGGATTGTCATCATCCAATGCTTTGTTGCCATGATCCAAAGAATAAACAGCGGCAGGAATGGACTTTCCTGCCGCTGCTTTTTAGCAAAAGGTATCAGTAGATCGCGTCCGCGCCGGGCATGTTTTCCGGCGGAAGCACTTCCGTTCCGCTGGAGGGCAGCTCCACCACCTCCGTGGGGATGCCATCTTCGTCCAGCGTTACCCGGTAATCCGGCAGGTTGGACCAGTGACAGTGGAAGGTGACGGTGTTCCCGTCGATTTCCGGCTGCCAGAAGGTTTCGTCAAAGATGGGAATGCTGTCCTCCTGCGGCAGGTCAAAGCTCAGGTCGGCAAAGGTATGGAGTACCGCCAGCCGTGCCAGGTACAGCGGGCCGCTCTCCGCCAGCTCCAGTCCCGCCCAGGTGCGGTGCAGCGTATAGATGTGATAATACGGTTCCACAGGGTTCTGGGTCATGAACTTGTCCAGGTCCATAAGTTCTCCCGTTACCGCGTCGATTTCCACCACCATGTCCCGGTAATCGCCGCTGAACTCCATGAGGCGGAATTTCCAGACGGGATTGGGCTGGGCGTCAATCAGGCAGGCGATGTTGTATTCGCCGATGCGCATGCCCGTTCTCCGGAAAGCCTGTTCTTCCGCCTGCTCCAGGGTCAGCAGGCCTTCCCGCCAGGCGATCCAGGGCGTGGCCTTGACGATTTTTCCCTCCAGGGATTTCGCGGGGAGATCCGCGGCCGCGGCGGCGACCTCCGCCCAGGTTTCACAGGACCAATCGGTTTCCGATCCGTAGATATTTTCAGTGCGTTCCAGGAGATTGTCCGCCGTGACGGAGTCAAGATCGGACAGGCTGATCCATGTGGGATTGCCGGGATTTTTGTCTTCCGCGTCAGCCTGTGTCACGGTTTCTTTTTCCGGGGCAGGATCTTCCGGTGCGTTCGGGCTCCACCGGGTCCGGGCAATGGCGCTGATCACGTTTCCGTCCTTATCCAGGGCGGCGGTATAGTAATCATTCCGTTCCTCGCCCCGGGGCCAGGCATCCATGCGCCAGACAGTTCCATCCTTCAGTCCGTCCGGATAATAATCCAGGGCCAGGCGGAACTTTTCACTGTCCGTCAGGTTCATTTCCTCTTCATAATCCGCCTGGTACATCTCATCGTTGAATTCGTCCTGGATAGCGGCGATCAGCTTTGCCTTCGCTTCTTCCTCGGACAGTTCGCCTTCGCCCGGCATGGACCAGACCGGTCCGTCCACAAAGCCGATGGCCACCATCATCTCATCAAACCAGTGCTTCTGTTCCAGGGTCCAGAAGCTGTAGGTTCCGCCGAAGGCCTGCCGGCAGACTTCCATGATGGTTTCTTCTTCGTCAAAGCCCTCGCCGTTTCTGAGAGCTTGCATAATGGCGTCATTTTCATCAATCGTGATGCCGATTTCGTTGGCGGACCGGATAAACTCCGCCAGTTCCTCCGGCGAGAATTCCGTGTTGACCCGCCAGTTCAAGTCGTTTTCCTGTGCCATGGGCACCGCTACCTGTTCCACCACTTCCTTAGGGGAAAGCAGCGCCACCGCAACGGCTGTCGCCGCAGCCAGCAGCAGTACGATTGCCAGCACAAGGCCGTATGTCAGTTTCCGTTTCACTTTATAACCTCCTGTCGCGTTTTCAAAGTATTTATCACGCTGCCAGGATGTAGTGTTCAGCCCGGAAAGCTCCGCGTCCAGCGAGTGCCGGATTCGCAGTTCCAGTTCCTTATCCTTCATATGCCGCACCTCCCGTCAGCGATCCTTTCAGGAGCTCCTTGGCTTTCTCCAGCCTCCGGGACACGGTGGCCTGGGAGGCCCCGAGCGCGTCGGCTGTTTCCTGCATTGTCAGCCCCTGAAAGAAGTAGAGAAGAATGACCTGTTTATACCTGTCCGGCAGTTCCATGACCGTCAGGGTCAGGGAACGGTCTTCCGGCTCCACGGCCGCCAGCTGCGACGGCAGTTCGTCCAGTGCCTTGCTCCGGTCGACATGACGGAACCAGGCCGAGCGCCGGTAATCCTTGCAGGTATTGACCGCTATGCGTAAAAGCCAGGCCTTTTCGTTGGCTATATTGTTCTTTTCATACTCGTCCATATGCTTCCAGGCCTTGATCCATGTATCCTGGACGGCGTCCTCGGCCTGGCCGCGATCGGACAGATAGAGAAAGCAGGTCCGCAGGATCGAATCAGAGTAGGCTTCGATCCATTCGTTCAGTCGCTGCTCACGAATCATGCCGGGTACCGCAGCATGTTCCATCGCCGATCACCTCCTTCACCTATAAAGACGAGAGGAGGCACCTGTTTTATGCAGTGTTATGAAAAAAAGATTTGAAAAAACGGCAGGAGCGTGACTGCTCCTGCCGCTGCTAACTGTGTTTTTTCCCTTAACGGATGATCTTTGTCTGTATGCCCATCGCCGCCAGCACCCTGTAAATGGCGCTGGCTGTATCGCTGTACGCCAGGTCCCGGGGCAGCTCTTCCAGCGCCCGGAGCAGTCCCTCCCGGCCGGGCAGCCGGTCAATGTCATAGAACGCGGTGTAATCCCGGTTTCCCGGCAGCTCGGAGATGCGCAGGGCTGTCTCCCGGATGTCCAG
>Ga0265298_10005862_pt1 | contig 15288 bp, 13 predicted proteins | sample AusTroGonzalo_MG_3_FD_193486 | JGI IMG/M metagenome (GOLD analysis project Ga0265298, IMG submission 193486) | Bovine rumen microbial communities from tropical cattle in Woodstock, Queensland, Australia - Gonzalo_01 | ecosystem: Host-associated > Mammals > Digestive system > Stomach > Rumen ... | reverse complement strand
TGCAGCACAGTTTCTTCAGTTTCCGCTTGAACTTCGCCACGGATTTCTGGTGTGGTCTCGCTCTCCATGTCCCATCTTTGTCATTCCAGAACCCAAAGCCAAGATATTTCAAATTCGTTGGCTTGGTAATGCAGGTTTTCTCCGCATTGACCTTCAATCCCAGCTTGCGTTCTATCCAGTCGGTAATGGAGTACATGACCCTCTTGGCTGCCGCACTGCTGCCTACTACAATTACACAGTCATCTGCGTAACGTGTAAACTTCAGTCCTCTGGCCTCGAGTTCTTTGTCCAGCTCGTTCAGCATAATATTGCTGAGCAGCGGCGACAGGTTTCCTCCCTGCGGTGTTCCGGTCAGCGTATCCTCGTACTTTCCCTTGACCATGACTCCGGCCTGCAGATACTTCCGTATCAGCGATTCCGTGTCTCCGTCATGGATCGTTCGGTTGATAATGCTCATCAGCCTGTCCTGTGGTACGGTATCGAAGAACTTCTCCAGATCAATGTCAACAATCCATGTGCTTCCTTCATTGAAGTACTCCAATAGCTTCACAATGGCTTGTTCACAGTTCCTGCCAGGCCTGAAGCCATAGCTGTTCTCGCTGAACTGCCTTTCGAATATCGGCGAGAGCACCTGCGCTATTGCCTGCTGGATCGTTCTGTCCACCACAGTCGGGATTCCGAGCTTCCTTACGCCGCCGTTTTCCTTCGGGATTTCCACCCGCTCTACTGGTTGTGGTTTGTACCGTCTTTCCCGGATCGCCTGCTCGATTTCCTTCCAATGGTCGGACATATACAGATTCAGTTCTTCAACCTTCATGCCTTCAACTCCGGATGCGCCTTTGTTGGCACATACCCGTTTCATGGCTCTCTGTATATTCTCCCATTCTAGAATTCTGTCCAGCAGGTTTCCCATACCTCCGTCTCCTTCCTTTCCGCTCCCGACCGCATCGCCCTATGTGTGCCGCTTCGCCTCATATACGTTTCAGCTCCCCGGCCCGTCAGGCTTACTGTTGGGACATACATTCATTTGACGTCTTGAACCGTTCGGCCCTTCACCTTTTGGTTACTATGGCCTTTGCTGACTTCTCGCAATTCGTTGTTACTACGGCTAATGGGACCGCTTGCGAGACCTCACGGGATAAGTCCCGAACCTTTCCTCGTTTACCCGTCCGATTTACGCAACAGGGTTACGGTTGCCTTTTGGACTTCACTGCATTTTGCCAGCTCATCCGCCTGTTACGCCTTGGTATCGGCTTCCTGTTCGTCGGGCCACGATTTCGCTATGGCTTCTTCTCCCCTACACCTCACGGCGCAAAGCTTGCCAGTCGCTATCGGGTTCGTTGGCAACTACGCCCCTTGGGACTTCCACCCAAGCTTCGGGACATGCCCGTCATACAAAATAACGGAGATCATCGAACGATCTCCGTTTTCTAAAATGTTTCACGTGAAACATTTCTATTTTTCACTTTCTGTCAGTGAAGCAATTCCTTCCGAAGCAGATACATGCCAGAATTTGCTGACTTTTTCACAATCTACATCTTCCCGGTCCGCACAGGTGATGAACGTCTGAAAAGATTTTATTTCATTGATCAGGCTGGCTCTTCGTTTTCGATCCAGTTCGCTCATCACGTCATCCAGAAGGAGAACCGGTTCTTCGCCACTGTCATCCTTCAGTATTTTCATCTGTGAAAGTTTCATGCTTAATGCCGCTGTTCTGACTTGGCCCTGACTGGCAAATTGTTTCATCAGATTCCGATCCAGTAACAGAATCAGATCATCCCGGTGAGGACCGACGGAAGTCATTCCGAGACGGATATCATCTTCTCTGTTTTCCAGCAGGAGCCTGCAGATTGTTTCTGATATTTTTTCTTCCTCCTTTACAGAAGAATGATACGTGATTCTCAGCTGTTCTTCTGTTCCGGAAATTCTGCAATATGTTTCTCTTGCAATTTCTGACAGCAGAGAAACAACCCGACGTCTTTCACGAATAATTTCAGCGGCAGGTTCCGCCATTGCTTCCTCAAATACACCAAGCAGTGCTTTATTGGCAGACGGATCTGTTCTCAAATTTCGCAGAATTGCGTTTCTCTGATCCAGACCGGTTCTGTATTGCTGTAACGCTATAAAATACCGACGGCTGACCTGGCTGATCATCATATCAAGATATCTTCTGCGAACAGAAGGACCTTCCCGGATTAAACCCAAATCTTCCGGAGAAAAAATCACACAGCGCAGGCAACCCATCATATCCGAAAATTTCTGAATTTTCTTACCGTCAATCAGGATTTCTTTTTTCTGTATTTCACCCGGATGGAACCGTACGGTAATATCCCGCTGCCCGAGTACAGTACTGACGCCGATGGTGGAAAGAGCACCGTCCTCCCCGTACCGTACCACATTTGCATCATTCGAAATCCGGTGTGATCTTCCGAGCGCGGCATAATGAATTGCCTCAAGCAGATTTGTTTTTCCTGATCCGTTCCTGCCGAAAAAAAGATTAACTCCCGAATCAGGATATAGCACCAGATTTTCATAGTTTCTGAAGTTTTTCAGTTTCAGTTCTGTAATTCTCATTTTTCATATAAAAACAGAAAACGGCAGGACCCGTTTCCGGGCCGCCGCTCTGTTCTTTCACTCTTTCTGAATTACTGGAAAACCCGAACAGGAAGGATCAGATAGAGATAATCATTACCAGACTGAGGAACCACGACGCATGGACTGACGCTGGAATTAAACTTCATAAACAGTTTTTCATCCGGTACATTCCGGATCACATCCGTGATGTAACGTGCGTTGAATGCGATATCCACCGGGTCCCCGTTCAGAGACGCTTCTGTTTCTTCTTCCACGTCACCGAGCTCCGCGTTTGATGAAATCTTCAGCGTATCTCCGCGGAAGCTCATTTTAATCAGATTATTTTTTCCTTCGCGAGCCATCAGGCTGGCACGCTCAATTGCGTCCTGAACGCTGGTTTTGTCCGTGAGCGCTTCAGTTTTAAACTCTGTAGGCAATATTCTTCGATAATCAATATATTCCCCGGCCAGCAATACAGTAGTTAAACGGATATTTCCGAAAACGCACTGCATCCGCCCTTTATCGATCAGCAAAGAACAGAAAGCATCATCATCAGGAAGAATTTTTGTCAATTCATTTAAAACCTTCCCGGGGATCACGGCTTTGACTACATCCAGCCCATCCGCCAGTTCAAAAGGCTGAAACAGTTTATACATTGCCAGACGGAATCCGTCCAGCGCTACAAGCCGTGCTTCGCTGCGGTTTACTTCCAGCAGGCTGCCCGTCAAAATCTGCCGGCTTTCATCCGTCGCCACAGCAAATGCAACATGACTGATCATATCCTTCAGCTTATTTTGCTGAATTTTTACTGTTGCACCTGTTTTCATCGGATTGATTTCCGGATATTCCGCCGGATTCATTACAGCCAGGGAACTCCTGTTTTTCATGCAGCGAATTGTCGCAGAGCGTTGATCCTGTTCGGTAACAGTGACCATCCCTTCAGGCATTTTGCGAATCATTTCCGTAAATATTCTTCCGGGCAGAACAACCTGGCCTGCTTCCTGAACGGAAGCAGTATTGGTATACTCGATGGTCAGAGAACCGTCAGAACAGGTCATCAGCACACGGTTTTCTTCCGCTGAGATCAGAACACCTTCAAGAATCTGTTTTGCCGGTCTCGGAGACAAAGCACGTGTAACAATATTAAGACCTTCCAGCAGGTCCTGGGAATTCATGGAAAGAATCATCTGACAAAACCTCACTCATCCTGAAAACGAGGAATGATTATGATATATATAATCATCATCGTTGTCGTAGTAATACCTGTGAAAACAGTGGAAAAAGCGGAAAAAGTCTTATTCGACTGCATTCCTGCTGTGGAAAAAAAGTGGAAAACTTCTCTATTCATACACAGGATTCCTGTAAATATTCCATGTCCGGAAAGGTAAATCCTTCTTTTGGACCAATACAGGTAATACTGTCTTCGGGTTTTTGCGGGGAGTAAAATGGTTAAAACGGATAAAAGAATATCAGACAGTTTTAATAATCCACTGAATTCAATCAATTCACCGGGCTGTGGAAAATATACTGTGGACAAAAATAAATCGTTATTTTTCCGCAAGAACCGAACGGTTCCGGACAAAATAATCCACAGCGGATCCCACCGTCAGCAAAACCATAATGCCCGTAAGGACCATAACAGGCCATGAGGTCTGAAAAGAAAGATCGAGAATCAGCATGATGCTGATCAAAACCATTTGGAAGGCAGTTTTCCATTTACCGAGCGGACCTGCTGCAATCACTTTTCCCTGGGTTACTGCAACCATCCGTAAACCGTCTACTGAGAGTTCACGGCAAATGACGATAATCACAACCCATGCCGGCATCATTCCAAGATGAATGAGCATGATTAATGTGGTCAGAACAAGCAATTTATCTGCTACCGGGTCAATAAATTTCCCGAAATCCGTAACAAGGTTGCGACTGCGGGCAATTCTCCCGTCCAGAAAATCGGTCAGACAGGCGAGAATGAACAAAATACCTGCGGCGATCCGGCAGTTTGGATTTTGAAGATAAAGCAGCACAACGATGATGGGAATACATACGGCTCGTGTGATACTGAGCTTATTGGGCAGATTCAAAGCATTTCACCTCGCAGATCATATTCTCCGGCATCGGTGATCCGTACTGGAATGAACAGTCCGGATTCCGGTCCGGCATCCGGACAGGAAACATATATTTCACCGTCTATCTCGGGTGTTTCGCGGCTGCTGCGGCCGAGGCAGTTCCCGTTTCCGTCTGTATCGGTTACGAGTACCTGTTCCACACTTCCGATCCTGGCCTGATTACGCTTCAGGGAAATATGCTGCTGTAAAGTCATCAGACGGTCAAGGCGCTCCTGCTTTATTTCATCCGGAAGCTGATCCGGAAGCTTTGCCGCCGGTGTTCCTTCTTCCGGAGAATAGGCAAAGGCACCGAGCCGATCGAATTCTGTTTCTTCAACAAAATCCAGCAGTTCCCTGAATTGGTCTTCCGTTTCCCCCGGGAAGCCGACGATGAGCGTGGTTCGCAGGGTCAGCCCGCGTTTTCTTGCTCCGCGGACACAGCGGAGAATATCTTCCCGGGTTCCCCGCCGGTGCATGCGTCTGAGCAGATCGGCGTTGATATGCTGAAGCGGAATATCCAGATAGGGACAGACATTGTCAGTTTCCGCCAGGACATCCAGCAGTTCTTCGCTTGTTTCATCCGGATAGCAGTAAAGTACCCGGAGCCAATCCACCCCGTCGATTGCGGCAGCTTTGCGCATCAGGTCAGGCAGAGTTGTGTGGGGATGATCCTCTGTACCGAAGCGTGTGGTATCCTGTGCAACGAGGATGTGTTCCCGTACGCCGGAAGCGGCGAGCTGACGGATTTCTCTGAGAATTGAATCCTCATTGCGGCTGCGGTAAGGGCCGCGGATCAGCGGAATTGCGCAGAAGGTACAGCAGTTGGAACAGCCTTCACCAATCCGGATGTATGCGGAATAAGCAGGTGTGGTTAAAACCCGGTCATGCTCAAAATATCCGAAATCATCTTTCCAGCAGGCCTGCCGTTCACCTCCGAGGGCTTTTTCAATCGCCGCGGGAAGATCTGCGTATTGATTGACGCCCAGAAGCAGATCAATTTCCGGAATTTCTTTCAGCAGATCTTCCGGATACCGCTGAGTCAGACAGCCGGTGACCACCAGCAGACGACAACGGCCGGTTTCTTTATACTGTGCCATATCCAGGATTGTATTGACTGACTCTTCCTTGGCGGAATCGATGAACCCGCAGGTGTTTACCAGCAGAATATCCGCTTCTTCGGGTTTTTCCGTCAGTACAAAGCCTTTTTCCTTCAGCAGGCCCAAGGCTGTTTCGGTATCCACCCGGTTCTTATTGCAGCCGAGGGACACGGCGCCCACCGTATATGTCATGAGTCTGATCTTCCTTCCGTTTGTCAGTCAGCCGGATACAAAAGGGAGTATAGCATGTTTCAGGCTGTTTGAAAAGAATGGACGAACGGGGAGTCTTCCTATATAATATCGGTAATCAAAAACGCCCCGGACAGGGCGGAGGAGGATCCATGAAAGATACGTTTTTGCTGGTGGACGGAAACAGTCTGATGCACCGAGCTTTTCACGCACTCCCGCCGATGGATGCGGACGGTATCCATACCAATGCGATTTACGGTTTTCTCAGCATGCTGCTGAAAGTCATCAAGGAAGAAAACGTCCAGTACCTGGCTGTCTGCTTTGATGAGCATGGGCCAACCTTCCGCCACACGGTATATCCGGATTACAAAGCCGGAAGGAAGGAAACCCCGCCGGAACTCCGGCAGCAGTTTTCCACGATTCTGACCCTGCTTGACGATCTGGGAATACGCCGGTTTTCCCTGCAGGGATGGGAGGCGGATGACCTTCTTGGTACGCTGAGCCTGAAAGGTGCGGAGGCCGGCGCGGCGCCGCTTCTGCTGACCGGAGACCGGGATGCGCTGCAGCTGGTGGGCGGCGGAACGGAACTGATGTTTACCCGAAAGGGAATTTCCGAAACTGTTCGGTTCAATGCTTCGAAAGTATATGAGGAATACGGGTTTACGCCGGAGCAGGTAACAGACTGGAAGGGCCTGGCCGGAGATTCCAGCGACAATATTCCGGGCGTTCCCGGGGTCGGGGACAAGACAGCGGTTAAGCTGTTGCAGGAATACGGAAATCTTGAAAATGTACTGGAAAACGCGGATCAGGTCAAGGGAAAACTGGGAGAAAAACTGAAAGCATACGCGGACCAGGCCCGTTTCAGCAAGGAACTGGCCACGATTCGCCGGGACGCGCCGGTAGTTTTCACCCTGAGTGCATGCGCGCTGCCGGACCTGAGAAAAGGAATCCCGGCGCTGGAAAAGCTGAAACTTAACAGTATTATCCGGCGGCTGGGCAGTGAAGAGGAGAGCGGGGAAGAAGAAAGCCGTGAAGCTCTGACGATGCTGCACTTTGACAAAGCGGCCGTGCTTGCCGTACCGGAAGAGATTTCAGTGTGGCTGAAGGAGACAGAAGGGAACGGTCCGTTGTGTCTGTTTGTTTCCGAGACGGTTGTTTCCCTGGCCAGGGCCGGAGGAAAACGGGCGGAGATTTCGCTGGGCGGGGACCTGCTGAACCCGGGCCTGGATCCGGTGGAAGTGCTCGCATTGCTGAGCGCCGAACTGCAGAAAGGCGACGCTGTCGTACATAACGGCAAAGCGCTGCTGCACTCGCTGGACAGGCTGGGCCTGCCGTTGCCTGATACTTTTGGCTGGGATGCGATGCTGGCGGCTTATCTGCTGAATCCGCAGGAAAAGAGTTACCGGCTGACGGCTTTATGTCCGGACCTGCCGGAAGACGCCGCTACCCTTTGCTCTCTGGCGGAATGGCAGAAGAAGCGTGTTGAAGCGGACGGCATGATGACCCTGATGAAAGAAATCGAGCAGCCGCTGAGCTTCGTGCTTTTCCGGATGGAACGGGAAGGCTTTACCGTCGATACGGAGTTTCTGCGTAAACTCGGAAAAAAATATACGGCGGAGATTTCACAGCGGCGGGATGAGGTGATTGCCGCGGCGGGAGGATACACCTTTAATCTGAACAGCCCGCAGCAACTGGGTGAAGTGCTGTTTGAGCGGATGAATCTGCCCCACGGAAAGAAAACTTCAAAAGGCTATTCCACTTCGGCGGAAGTGCTTGAAGGGTTACGATTCGACGCGCCGGAGCTGATAGAGCCGCTGCTGCGCTACCGTCAGCTGACCAAGCTGAACGGCACATATGTGGAAGGGCTGCTGCCGCTGGCGGATCGGCAGAACCGCGTTCATTCCACCTTTGACCAGACGGCGACCGCCACCGGGAGGATCTCCTCTTCCGAGCCGAACCTGCAGAATATCCCGGTGCGAACGGAAGAAGGCAGGGAGATCCGGGAAGCGTTTCTGCCACGGGAAGGATGGGTGCTTCTGGACGCGGACTACAGTCAGATCGAGCTGCGACTGATGGCTCATTTTTCCGGGGATGAAGCGCTGATCGACGCTTTCCGGAAGGGAGAGGATATCCATGCCAGGACGGCAAGCGAAATATTTGACGTGCCGCCGGAATGGGTAACCCCGGAACTGCGCAGCCGGGCCAAGGCAGTAAACTTCGGCCTGATCTACGGAATCAGCGGTTTCGGACTGAGCCGGAACACAGGAGTCAGTCGGCGGGAAGCCGCGGAATTCATCGAGAAGTATTTCCAAACTTATCCTGGTGTGAAACGCTTCATGGATCGGACGGCTGCGGAAGGCGCGGAAAAAGGCTATGCCGAGACATTGATGGGGCGGAGGCGTTATCTGCCCGAGCTGCGCTCGCCCAAGGCTCCGATCCGGGAATTCGGAAAACGCGCGGCGATGAACACGCCGGTACAGGGAACAGCGGCGGATATTATCAAACTGGCTATGGTCCGGGTGGACCGGGCGCTGCGGAAGGCGGGTATGAAGAGCCGCCTGATCCTTCAGGTGCATGATGAATTGCTGCTGGAATGCCCTCCGGAAGAGGCGGACCGGGCGGCGGAGCTGCTGCGGGAGGCTATGGAAGGCGCGATTGAGCTGAAGGTGCCGCTGGTGGCGGAAGTTCACCGGGGAAAGAACTGGGCCGAGTCGAAATGAAAACAGCCGGAGCCGTTGACAGAATTGACTTTTTTGCCCGGACATGATACATTGAATCCTGTTTCCGGCGAGCCGGGAAGATCATAAGCAAAGGAGCTGTAAAGACCATGCTGGAATACAAATTCGACACCCAGCTGCTGATCGAAGGAGAAGGACTGGATGAGGATGAAATCAACGATTACTTTACCAACAATTTCGAAGGTGACTGTCTTCTGGCGGTCGGCGATGATGAGCTGATCAAAATCCATTATCATACCAACGAGCCGTGGAAGGTTCTGGAATACTGCGCGAGCCTCGGTGAGATCTATGACGTGGTTGTGGAAAACATGGAACGGCAGGAGATGGGACTGGAGGGCTGAGAAAAGCCCTTTTGTCTTTCCTTTGCACTTTGATTGTTTTTTTGGCTTTAAATAGGTATACTGTTAAAACCGCAGGGTAAAGTGATTTACCTAAAAACAAGGAGGAAACTGAATCATGAAAAAACTGATTGCATTGGTTCTGGCTGTAATGATGCTGGTCCCCGCCTTCGCGATGGCTGACAACGTCATCAAGATCGGCGTGTTTGAGCCCTCTACCGGCGACAACGGTGCCGGCGGCAAACAGGAAATCCTGGGCATCCAGTATGCCAACAGCGTGAAGCCCACCGTGAACATCGGCGGCGAGGAGTACAAGGTTGAACTGGAGATCGAAGATAACCAATCCGTAAACGACAAGGCCGTTACCGCGGCTGCCAGCCTGGTGAACAAAGGCGTGTCCGTGGTTCTGGGTTCCTACGGCTCAGGCGTGTGCATGGCTGCCGGCGATACCTTCGTGGACGCGCAGGTTCCCGCCATCGGCATCAGCTGCACCAACCCGAACGTGACCGCGCTGTGCGACTACTACTGGCGCATTTGCTTCCTGGATCCCTTCCAGGGCTCCGTGATGGCCAACTTCGCCTGGGACAAAGGCGCGAAGACCGCTTACGTCCTGAACATGCAGGGTGAAGACTACGGCAGCGGCCTGGCGAACTACTTCGTCGAAGCTTTCAAGGCTCTGGGCGGCACCGTTGTGGGCGACAAGCCCGAGACCTTCCCGGAAGGCAACAGCGATTTCACCGCGTACATCAACAACGCTGTGAACGCAAACTGTGACGTGTTCTTTGCTCCCTGCTCCACCACCTACGCCGCGCTGATCATCGACCAGGCCGCCGCGCAGGGTGTCAAGTTCCCGATCATGGCGGGCGATACATGGGAGAACTCCGCGATCCTGAACGCTGCCAAGGGCAAGGACGTGGAAGTGTACTGCTCCACCTTCTTCGATGAGAACGATGACGCCGCTTCCGCCGCGGAATTCGTCAAGGGCTTCAAGGAATGGCTGAACGCCGACTCCGGCAACCTGAACAACAACGGCGGCAACGACATCGTCGCTGCGGTTTCCGCGCTGGGCTTTGATGGCTATAACGTAGCTCTGGCCGCGATCGAGGCAGCGGGAAGCGCTGACAGCCAGGCGATCGCGGAAGCGCTGCCCGGCGTGACCTATGAAGGCGTGACCGGAAGCATTGCTTTCGATGACATCGGCGATGCGAAGAAGGACATGGCTTACATCAAGTACGCCAATCCCGAGACCGGCGCTTTCGATTTCGTCAAGACTCAGAAAGTCGGCGAATAATTCTTTGCTGAAGACTGGGAGCTGCTGCGGTAAGCAGCAGCTCCCCTTTGATTTGAAACACATTTTTGATGATTTTTTCCATGGAAGGGCGAGACTGATATGTTTGATACGCTACTCCCTTACCTGCTGGCCGGTATTTCCGTCGGCGGACAGTATGCGCTGATTGCGGTGGGATATACGCTGGTTTACGGTATTCTGCGCCTGATCAACTTCGCTCACGGCGATATTTTTACGGCTGCGGGCTTCTTCATGGTCTACCTGGCAGCCGCGCTGCCGCCGATTCTGGCGATTCCGCTGGTGATTATCCTGACGGTGGTCCTCGGTTTCACGGTTGAGCGGGTTGCCTATAAACCGCTGCGGACCGCGCCGAGAATGTCGATCATGATCTCGGCCATCGGCGTCAGCTACCTGCTTCAGAATCTGATGTGGTACCTGACCGGAGGCCTGGCCCGTCAGTATCCCGTGCTTCCCGGCCTGGGCGATTCAATTCAGATCGGCAGCGCGAGCACAAAGGTAGTTACCCTGGTGACGCCGGTGGTGACGGTGATTCTGGTTGTTGCGCTGGTGCTGCTGATTAAGCGGACGAAGATCGGTATGGCGATGCGGGCGGTCTCGGTGGACTTTGAAACGGCGCAGCTGATGGGCATCAAGATCAACAGCGTGATCTCCGTCACGTTTATCATCGGTTCCGCGATGGCTGCAATCGGATCTATGCTGTATTTCACGAACTATACGGCGGTAACGCCAACCATCGGCGCGATGCCCGGTCTGAAGGCGTTTGTGGCAGCAGTATTCGGAGGAATCGGATCCATTCCGGGCGCCATGATCGGTGCGCTGATCATCGGTATCTGCGAAAACCTGATCAAAGCGGCCGGTCTGACGATGTTCTCTGACGCGTTTACCTTCGCACTGCTGATCGTGGTGCTGCTGGTACGGCCCACCGGTCTGTTCGGCGAAAAGACGAGGGAGAAAGTGTGAGGTGAGAAAGATGAAGAAAACAGGAAATCGGCGTCTGATCATCTCGCTGGCTGTAGTAGCCCTGATTTATGTTGCGGGATTCATCGTGGAACAGACCTGCGGATCCAAGTCCATGGCGGTGACGGTGCTGCAGAAGGGCGCGGTTTACGCGCTGATTGCGGTCTCCATGAACCTGCTGAACGGCTTTACAGGGCTTTTCTCCCTGGGACAGGCGGGCTTCATGCTGATCGGCGCTTACAGCTACGCGATCCTGACCATTCCCATGGCCAAGCGTGCGGCGGTCTACCAGTATTATGACGGCGGTATCGTCCAATTTACCATCGGCATGATTCCGGCGCTGTTGGTGGCCGGAGTTGTGGCGGCGCTGTTTGCGGCGCTGATCGGCATGCCGGTGCTCCGCCTGAAGGGCGACTATCTGGCGATCGCCACACTGGGCTTCGCTGAAATCATCCGCGCTTTTATCCAGTGGGATGCGATCGGCCCGCTGACCAACGGGTCCAACCTGCTGAAGACCTACCCGACCCTGAAGACGGCCATGCCGGGGAATACGGTGCTGTTTACCTTTATTGTGGTCGGAATCTGTATCGGGCTGATCCTGCTGCTCATCAATTCCACCTACGGACGGGCTTTCAAAGCTATCCGGGACGATGAGATCGCGGCGGAAGCGATGGGGATCAATCTGTTCCATCACAAGCAGATGGCGTTTGTGATCAGCTGTTTCTTCGCCGGGATCGGCGGAGCGCTGCTGGCTATGTATCAGGGAACACTGCAGGCCAACGGATTCAAGAGCGCCATGACCTATGAGATCCTGCTGATTGTCGTGATCGGCGGCCTGGGCTCCGTATCCGGCAGTATTATCGCGTCCTTCCTGTTTATTGCCTGCAGCGAATGGTGGCTGCGGTTCCTGGACGCGGAAACGATGATTGGCGATTTCAAGGTTCCGCTGCTGGCGCCGGGATTCCGGATGGTGGCATTCTCGGTCGTGATCATGGTCGTGGTGCTGTTCTTCCGGAAGGGTATCATGGGCGACAGGGAACTCTGGGACCTTGGCAGCCGCAGAAAGGCGAAAGGAGGCAGTGACATCAAATGAGCGAAAAAATAAACGGTGAGAACAATGTCCTGCGCCTGACGGATATCACCATGCAGTTCGGCGGCGTGGTCGCGATCAATAATCTTTCGCTGGAAGTAAATACAGGGGAGATCGTAGCGCTGATCGGCCCGAACGGCGCCGGAAAAACGACCGCTTTTAACTGTATCACCGGAGTCTATGAGCCGACCAACGGCGCGGTCTATTTCCACGGGAAACCGATTGCCGTCAACCATCCCCAGGGGAAAATGGTCAAGCAGTACAGCGGGATCAACGCGGACAAGTATAAAAACCAGAAAGCGGTTGTGTATACACCGGACAAGATTACGCACATGGGGATTGCCCGGACCTTCCAGAACATCCGTCTGTTCAAGAGCCAGACTGCTTTTGAAAACGTTCTGATCGGAACGCATCTGCGGCGGACCAGCAATTTCCTGACGGCATCCTTCCGCTTGAACGCGAAGGAAGAGAAAGCGATGCGGGAAAAGGCAAGAAATCTTCTTGAGATCGTGGGCCTGGCGGATGTCGGGGACGAACTGGCGACTTCCCTGCCATACGGCAAGCAGCGGCGCCTGGAGATTGCCCGGGCATTGGCGACCGATCCGACCCTGCTGCTGCTGGACGAACCGGCAGCCGGTATGAACCCGCAGGAAACGGACGAGCTGGGCGAATTCATCGTGGATATCAAAAACAAATTCAATCTCACCGTCTTCATGATCGAGCATCATATGAACCTGGTCATGGACATCTCCGACCGGATCTATGTGCTGGACTTCGGCAAGCAGATTGCCGAAGGGACGCCGGACGAGATCCAGAAAAACCCGGTCGTTATCGCGGCCTATCTGGGGGTGGATGAAGAATGAGCCTGCTGAAAGTGACGGATCTGGTGGTTTCCTACGGGGGCATCGAAGCCCTGAAGGGAATCTCCTTCGAGGTGGACCAGGGCAAGATCGTAACCCTGATCGGCGCCAACGGCGCGGGCAAGAGTACAACCGTACGGACCATCTCCGGTCTGGTAACCCCCAAGTCCGGGCGAATATATTACGAAGGCCGGGATATTACGGATTTAAATACCCAGAAGATCGTGGAAACCGGCATTGCCATGGTTCCGGAAGGCCGGCGGGTGTTTGCCAATCTGACGGTCCTGGAAAACCTGAGGATCGGCGCTTATCTGCGCAAGGAGAAGGAACTCATCGAAGAAGATATTAACTATGTATATAATCTCTTCCCCCGGCTGAAGGAACGTTCCTGGCAGCTTGCGGGCACCCTCTCCGGCGGCGAGCAGCAGATGCTGGCCGTGGGTCGCGCGATTATGACCCGGCCGAAGATCATCATGATGGATGAGCCCAGCCTGGGTCTGGCGCCGCTGGTGGTCAAGGATATCTTTATGATTATCCAGACGCTGAAGAGCACCGGCATGACCGTGCTGCTGATCGAGCAGAACGCGAACGCCGCCCTGCATGCCTGCGACTACGCCTATGTGATGGAAACCGGACGGATTACAATGTCCGGAACCGGTGAGGAGCTCCTCGCCAGCGAAGCCATCCAGGAAGCATATTTGGGAAAAACGAGTAAAAAATAAACGCAATCGGCAGCCCGGCCGGGCTGCCGTTTCAGTCAGGAGAAAAAACGATGAGCAGATTGGGAGACCTGATCCGGACGGAACGAATCCGGCAGAAACTGACCCCGAAACAGGTGGCGAAGAAGTGCGGCGTCAGCGAGAGTTATCTGCTGGCGGTGGAAGCCGGTACACGGATCATCGCGGATGACCAGGCAAGGCGGATTCTGAAGAGCATGGGCCTGAAGCAGCAGACCGAGGCGGAGTTCACCTTGGACGATATTGCCGCGACGGTGGACCTGGCGCAGGTACAGCCGAGGCTGGCACAGGCGCTGAAAAAACCGCCGAGGAAAGAAGCTGAACTGGCTGCTTCCACCGAAGAGAAGGATGAAGGTGTGGCCGGGAGTGTATGGCTGGACGCGCTGCAGAGTGTGCTGAAGCGGGTGCCGGTGATGAACGCCGTGATGAAACCTGTCGGCTATCAGCTGGTGCCGGTGGAGAACGGGCGCATCGAGGGCGCCAATCCGGATAAGGTTTTCTTTTATCTGGCTCCGGACGACAGCATGCGGGGATTCCGGATCCATAAAGGCGACATCGTTCTGACGGTTCCGGCTCAGAGCCCTGTGGACGGTGCGGTGATGCTGATGAACTACAACCAGCACCGGTATCTGCGGAAGATCAAGATACTGGATGACCGCAATGTCCTGCTTCAGTCCTATGACCGGGAATACGAAGCGGAGACGGTTCCCATCAATGAAATCGGCTTCCTCTCCCGCTGCGTGAAAGTTACCTTTGAACTGTAAAAAACTATGTCGAAAAAAACATACAGCAGCCCGATTTGCGGACTGCTGTTTTTGATCTCTGTGAATGATCCTAATCGTTTGTCGGGTCTTCCCTGGTATGCGAACTGCGGTGATCCCTTCGAAAAAAAAGCAGCTCAATCAGGCTTTTCTCATAAGGGATAAACAGCCCGGCATCAATCATTTGCATGATTTTGTCTTTGGAAGCCCATCGGACTGCCTGCACTTCTTCAGCCTGCAGACGCAGGGAAGTCAGATCCACAGACTGCGTCAGCACATAATAGTCATCAAAGCCATGTTCCCAGTGGACGGTCAACGTCGGACGGACATCGGACAGATCGACGGAAAGCCCAAGTTCTTCGAAGGTTTCCCTTTCAGCCGCGGAACGGCTGCTGTCTCCGGATACGGCGCTGCCGCCCACAGAAATATCCCAGAGATTGGACCAGCCTTTTTTGAAGGGCTGACGCTGCTGGATCAGCATCTGCCCTTCCGGATTGAAGATACAGACATGAACCACAAGCCGGTAAAAGCCG
>Ga0265298_10005861_pt1 | contig 15289 bp, 31 predicted proteins | sample AusTroGonzalo_MG_3_FD_193486 | JGI IMG/M metagenome (GOLD analysis project Ga0265298, IMG submission 193486) | Bovine rumen microbial communities from tropical cattle in Woodstock, Queensland, Australia - Gonzalo_01 | ecosystem: Host-associated > Mammals > Digestive system > Stomach > Rumen ... | reverse complement strand
ATGCATCTTTAGTATGATGACGAATATACTAATAGTTATTTTATATATTTAGTATTAAATAATACTGACAGCTTTACTTGTGTTGCGCTTAATGCATCAGACTACCCCATTATAGATGAAACAAGTAATGCAGTAGCATAAGGAGGACTAACATGACAATTGATGAAATAGTGAAATATGTATTTTCCTCTCCAGAAAATACTAATCCAAATGTGTTGCGCTCTATATTATCTAATTTATAGAATATTTCTACACCCATTGATGATATTACTATAAAAGTTGAGATTCATAATACAGATACTCAAAAAGTACTTAATAAAACATGGCAGGAGCTGTATGATGCCTTCACCGCTGGTAAATTACTCTATGCTGAAGAAAATGGTGACAAAATATACTTATTAAATTTTTATGGGGATGAAGAATATTCTGAATATACATTATCTATGGTATATGACTATGATAGGGTTTATGAATATATAACTAATTCTCCTTCTGACTATCCTGTATAGAATATGATTTTTTAACAAACCGCCGTGTAAATACATACACGGCGGCCTTTTCATATTTTTATTTAATAACTATCATAAAATTCAACATGATAATTATCCGGATTAAGTTGTCGCATCACATAAATAAGCCATTCAAGGGCGGTTAAATCCCCATCAAGGTGATCTCTTATCTCTTTATAAGTCCATATGCTATCACCCTCATTCCATCTCTTCTTTTTATTGAGATGATTGATTACATGCCATATAGCTTTAACATCGCCGACATCAAGAAAGTCACGATTGCCATCATCGTAATCGCCGCCAAGCGCTGTGATAATATCTCTACGAATATTCCAACACTTACGCCAAAAGCAAATGCTATAGCAATATTCATTCCCATCAAAAGTAGGTGTTGAACGCTCACCAAAATCAAGCGGCAGCGCCACATCTACCGGATCCTTTGTATATAACACTACTCCATTTTCAAGTCCCATTTTATATCTCCTTTCTATGAATCAAATCCTGAAGCATCAAGAATGATTGGATGTCCATTTAAATACCCATAGTTTCCACTATGCATATCATCAAGCATTTTGCCGCGGCGTGCCCAATCGCAGAATCTTACCCAAAAATCCTCACCATACTGTTCGATGATGGCGGCCCGCCATATAACATTCCCATAATTGTAACCATAATCCATGTCTTTTGCGCGGGTGCGGCTATCTTCAGATACCTGTGGTGTAAACTCACGACTGGTCTGAACCTTTTCTTGTATATAGAAGCGCGTTCCATTCACTTCACCCAAGAAATCAGTTTCGGGAAAAAGAACACCAAAACCATTTTCTTCAGCTTCTTCTATACGCAGTACTTCATCCCAACAGTAATCAGATTCATCCGGTGCATCCGCATTTTCAAACGTCTCAAAGCCAGGATCATCAATATATTCATATTCATCAGTGTCTTTATTATAGATTTCCTCATAGTACCACATACCACCAAAAGGAATCTTAATAACAAAGTTTTCATTTTCCGGAACAATGACTACCTTAGAAATGCCGTACTCTATGCAGCAACTGTTGCGAATTGAATCATCAAGCTGATCATAGATTATGTCTGTATTAAATACAGAATTTTCCTGGTCACAACCTATCTCTGGAGGAAGGTTAAAATTTTTCACAACCTTCTTCGCGATATTATAATCCTTATCGGTGAGCAAAATAATCCCTTCTTTCCTATTTTCTATATATATTATACCATAAAATTAAAAAAAAGTCAAAAGAGTAACAATTTGTTACTTTTTTGACTTTTGCTTTATATTAAAGGGATTTACTCTTCATCCGCGCGCCATACAATCTCTGGATGACTCTTCACAAAGTCCCACCAATTGCAATCAGAATCCGCACGATTCCCAAAAACAACATCATTGCGGTTAGCATAACCACTATCGCACCAAACCCAGTTGACTATCCACAATTCTTCCTCGCGGCTGAGCATGGCGCAATTGCCATTCTCTACGAGAATTCGCATGATTGCGGCGGCGTCTTCAAAACTATGAACAGCTATGCCCTCTTGCGGCAAATGTTCTTTTAACATTCGTAATCATCCTCCTCTACAATAAATAGATCAGCATCGGTATCGCCATCCATAATATCATCCATCCAATCCCGAATCTGCTCCATAATATCTTCATTATTACTCATCGCAGATAAATAGGATTTAAATAGAGCATAAAGAGCCTTGTATTCGCTAACATGGGCATTAATCCAATTAATTGCCCACACATTCGCGGCAAGCTCAACGGGAAGATTCCAATAGGTGAAAATATCTTTAAGATTCTCTTTTTCTATAGCATAAATAAGCATTTCTTCTTCACTGAAATTGTTAATGGTTAATACATGACCAACCTCATGGAGGAAAGAAATAACATGAATATCAATAGGATCAAACTGCAGACTATTCACACCATATTCATAGAAGAACTGACCAAAATCAGACTCCATTTTAGGATTGGCAATCATGCCCCACTGAAGTTTGTGAGTTTCATAAAAATAGCAATAGTCCGCACCTTCATTGACAGTTATATTAGGGATACCTTGGTGAGCCAGCCATATTTCAAGAGTTTTATTGAAATTACGAACAAGACCCATTTCAATAGTCTTCCTTTTGATTATTTTAAATAAAGAGATAAGGCGCGATGGTGTTCCGCGCTTACCGTTTATTGTCATTTCGTAATGTCTCCGTCGAGATTTTTCTTATCTCTTTATTTTCTATATATATTATATCATGAATTTTTAAAAAAATCAAATATCATCTTCTTTAATCCAAAACAGTCTCAGCATTTCGAGTGCGGCCTAGCCATAGATTGCCTATCTAACCATAGGCCAATCTTCTTCTTTATATTCAAGCTACATATCTTCACATGACTTTTTAATTCTCATGTCCTACCACACTTCCGCAGGTGTTTCAGCCGCAGTATCGCGATCAATCATAACCCTTAAATAATAATCAAATAGCTATCGGTTATATTCTGTATCAGGCATATAGCGGCCCTTGATGATGTAGTTATAAACCTTAGTAAAAAAGGTTATAATATATCCTATTGCCACTCTAATGTAAAGAAACATAATTTTCCCTCCAACCTAAAAAGCGCCATGTTTTCACATGACGCATCAATAATATTAAAGTTAATTTCTACGCAGTTTATTTGCACTACTGGTCGAATGAAATTAACAAACGGTAGACCATGTGGTGATTCCAATGGGACTCGAACCCATATTATCACCGTGAAAGGGTGATGACCTGACCTATTAGTCGATGGAACCGTGTGGCGACTTCGATGGGGCTTGAACCCACGACCTCCGGCGTGACAGGCCGGCGTTCTGACCAACTGAACTACGAAGCCATGTGGTGGTTCAGGTAGGAATTGAACCTACGACACGAGGATTTTCAGTCCTCTGCTCTACCCAACTGAGCTACCAAACCATATAAAAGGCGGTTATAAAACTGCTTCCGGTGCAGGCACCAGATTGCTGGAACTGAGCCGCCTCAGTTTGTTGGTGATTTAGAGAGGGCACGATCCTCCAACACCCGCCTTAAAAGGGCGGTGCTCTACCAATTGAGCTACTAAATCATATGGCGCCCGCGGTGCGTGCCGACCGCACTCAAGCATTGCTGCTCCTAACGGTTTAGCAAACCGTCCCCTTTGCCAACATTGGGTACACGGGCATTTGTGTAGTTATTTTACCTACTAAGTCCGAAGCGCTGCGCCCCGCCCCGCATTTCACTACAAGCATCACTATCGGTTCGCCAATGCTTCACTCCGAGACATAGGGTTGGTGGAAGTGTCTTATGAGATATTACTTAAGTAACCGTTTCTCCATCGTACCGTATTGCGCACTACAAATAAAACAGATTCTCTCACTTCCTGGTAGCGGCGGTCGGACTTGAACCGACACGAGCAAAAGCTCAACAGATTTTCTTACTACTCCATGTCGCCATGGCCTTAATATCATTATAGGCTGTTCCTCAAACTCCATTTAACTTATTCTGCTTAGCCTGAAACTTGTAGCTACTAAGTCTTGTACTTCAAAACAACAAGCTAACTACAGCATTTAAGCACCTATTATATTAAGTTGTAGTCTGGACTATGTCTTCACCATAGGCAATGCCCTTAGGTGGTTGGTATATAGTCTCTACACATTTATAGGGCTGGTTTTCAATACCATTTAACTTCTGCCTTTTGTCGCCCAAGTATTAAGCACAGCTTGTCAAATAGCACTCTTACCATATCCTTGATTCGATACGAAAGCACCCTAATTTAGCTCGGCGTTGTCTACATGAGAGTTTCGCCGAATTAGCCAACATTCACACAGGAAGTTTCCTATCCTGGTGCTCTTTTACTTCTTCAAATGTTCAATATTATAATCTTCAATTAATTTACGTGCTCTTGTATAATTGCCACCAGAAGGAGTCAAATCTAATGCGATTAATGCTTTATGAATAGATGTACTTGCTAACAAAGCATTAACAAATTCTTCATCAGTTTTTTCTCTCTTATCGCCTTTTTTAGTAAAGGTAGGTGTATAAGAATGACAATTAGGACATAATAACTAAAGATTTTCTAATGTGTTGTTGGTTCTATCTCCATCAATATGATGAACTTCTAAATTAATAGGTTTACCCAACCATTCACTTATACCACAACATTCACATTTATGGCCACGTAAATCAATTAAAGCTTTTGCTGTACTTTTGCCATTCTTTTTATAAGAATTTAATATAAATGAAGTATAATCATGTTGTCCTTTATTCCAACCCTAATGAGTCATATGGGACGTATCTAAATTATATTCTTTATACATCTTATTAATTGACTACATGGTGCCGCCGCCAGCTCGTTCATATCCTAATTTACGAGCTACTTCAGCATTTGACCTTGAAGAAGCTACAATTTCTTCTAATTCTTCTTGAGTGAAACATTTCCATCTTGCATAATTACTCATAACTAAAACCTCCAATTTGATTCTATATATAAGTAACAAAAATGGAATACGACTCTAAAAATTTGAAGAAAACTGCGAAAAAGTCTGTGGTGTCTACCTATTCCACCACGCCGCCTTATTCAACAAAATTATGAATAATAGTCTTGAGTAAAGATATTAGCTGTGCCCACTACTATCATATGGATCTCTACTCAATTTACTGATAGAAGGCTATTATTCACTTAATAGGGTTACCGGATTTGCACCGGCTTAATGCGCTTATACTGTAATACAGTCTACGACTTACGAAACTATTACCCTTATGGCACGACCGTTAGGATTCGAACCTAAACCTATCAGTTTTGGAGACTGATGTGCTACCAATTACACCACGTCCGCATATGGCAGCGGGAGAAAGTGCCGCCCTTTCGCTAACGGAGTCAAAGTCCGTTGTACTGCTGTTATACGATCCCGCCATATGGTCCAAGATGTCCGATTTGCACGGCTCCACAACATCCCAAATGTTGTATGCTCCTATTACACCACATCCTGGCTTTCAATCATACCAACAGAACACGACAGAAGGGACACTCTTCATCCCTGATATTATCATCACGATAAACCATCTCGTGGCAGTATGGGCAGACAAAGAATCCTTCTTCCCAATTGACAAGAACGCCATCGCGCTGTTCAAGTATACTTGCTATCTGCTCCCAAGTTGAATACATAAAAGTATCCTCCTTAATTTTCTATAATAATTATATCATAATTTTACAAAAAAGTCAAATTGTATTATTCGACTGTATATGTAAGTAGTCAACTCAATCCCAAAAATACGCAAAAAGAAAGCGTTGGGTAATATCACCCAACGCCGTACTTCTGGTAGCTTGCGGGCATTTGTATACCGCATACTACCATGTCCCGGCTGCGGTCGAGAATTGTTACCTATTCCACGGCTCCCCTTTATATAGCCGAAATTTGTTTGAGCTCTTGGACGGGTACTGTTGTATCACCCTTTTGATCACTCCGATGTGTCTCATGTGCCCTCGGAACATGAGGGAGGTAACGCCAACCTTACGCAATATTATGTTGAATTCTCTTGCACCATTCTGTTCTCGGCTACAGCATTGCGAAACTGCGCCGTCCGGATACACCACGAGGAGGGGATGCTATTGTATCCATGCGCCCTCTATTTATAAATCGCCGAGGGGAGGCGGGACTGAGGTTCAAACGCCCGAAGGCTCCCTCTTCAAATGGGTGCAGAGGTGGGGGTTGAACCCACGGGGATCGGCTTATGAGGCCGACTTGAATACCGATTCTCTCTGCCTTGTGGCTCTCCGTCAAGGAATTGAACCTTGGTAGTGCGGTTAACAGCCGCATGCCTGTACCACTAGGCTAACGGAGAATATGAACGCCCGACGCTCTCGCCATTTAAGCTACATGACCGCAATCATGATGGGACTCAAACCCACATCTTCGGGACTTTTAAGATTTTACCGGCGAATCATGCCGGCGGCTTAGCCTGACAGGAGATGCAGCTCCCCTTGTGCCCTGCATGACACGGTAGTTTTCCTCATTTTGCGCACCTTTCAGTACTCTCTGGTTGTGCGGGTTTGCCCTTGTCTTTATTTTAAGTGGCGAAGCGCAACCGTGCTACCACCATATCTCTTCCCGTTGCTTTCTTTAAAGTGGCGGACGCGAAGGCGGATACCACTGACGGTCACTCATCATACCGACAAGCATTCTGGTTTTCCTGGGTTGCCAGTACCCTGATGGTTCGCATATTGCTCGAAGCCAAAAATAGCCGACAGGTTTATTTTCCTCTTATTTATAGTGCGGTTCAGTTTTACCTGTCAAGTACGCTCTGGTCACACTGCGGCGGTTCCATTAGTTTCGTCCTACCGCCAAGCACGGCATATTCACTCTTCTTTAAGGTGGGGCTGTTTCATGCTTCTCTCCCACCGGACAATTGGCTTTACGACTACTCCGAGCCGCCAATTAGGTTGTTCTAACCGCATTAATTGGTAAATTGCGGATACTTCATTTCAACCTGCACCTGTGAAGTACAGCTCGGCGTGGACAACTCCCTACCGTTGTTATCTCACCTTGCCTTAGGACATTCAATCCACCGTTGTTGCTGCTTCATGAATCGCGGAATCGCTTGTTGATAACTTATATTCAATTGCCCTCTTCCACCGCAGTGAGGTGGGGCGGACCCGTCATATGACTTGCGGGTTTTGCCATCTGTAACGCCGAACGAACTCGCCAGAACGTTTACGGCTACCCCTCATCTTAGCGTTACGTCTTTGAACGCTGTGAGCTGTGCAGCTTAACATATCTAAAGTCAATCGTGTTTATTTTATGACAGGAGATAATCGATCAAGACCTGTGAGTAGGATACTCGTGCATTGAGCACCTCTCTCTACTCAAAACGAAGAGCTTCTCTCTTCATTTTCTATATATATTATAACATAAAATTATAATATTTTCAAATTTTCAGATGTAATTGTCACCGCAATTTTTAATTTCTGCTTCAGCAGACTCGGTAAGAAAAACGAAGTTAACCTCATTCAAGAAGTCTATATCCAAACCCATGAGGTCATTTTCGTAGTATCCCTCAATCTGACTAACCGCAGATTCAAAATCATCTGCCATCACAACAATACGCTTGGTAACAGTATCACCAACAGTATCATCATGATGTCTTACATGAGCAATAAAAACCATATCATACCTCCCATACAAAATCACATACCGGACAACAGATCAGATCATCATCAATCCAATCATCTTCATAAATGGGCTCGCCGCACTCGGGGCAGTTGAAGAATCTTTCTTTCCAATTGACATGAACTCCATAGGTTCTCTGCACATAACGAGCTACTTTTTCCCACATAATATTTACTTCCTTTCTCATTTTCTATATATATTATAGCATAAATTTTTAAAAAAATCAAATATTAATTATCTTACAAGATAGCTTGATATACGATAATGATCTGTCCAAGATTGGCAACCTTTACAACATGATTTTGCATACTCTTCTGCATCTTCATATTTAAAGTATACGCCATCAATAAAATTGCCATACTCTGTTATTTCTAATACTATATAGACAAACATTATATTAAAGTTCCTTTCTTTATTTTCTATATATATTATATCATGAATTTATAAAAAAGTCAAAAATAAAGTGGGAAGCCATCAAACATGACTTCCCACTCTACCTAAAAAGGATTTAACTATTTACTATTGTAATCCCGTCGATAATTATATCGAAATAAGGAGCAGAACGAAATTCTGACTCATGGAAATAACCATCGAAAATAACATTAGTATCAGGGGTATAAGCCGGATCCGTATCAACATCAGCATTATACTCAGTTAAATGTTTGCCATCTACTGTCCAAGTAGCAGTATCAAAGACATGGATTTCACCATCTTCAAGCAGCGCTTTAGCTTCGGCTATTGCTTCAATTGTATCAGGTGCGGCCGCCTGGAGATTGACTTCAGTCAGTTCCACAGATTCTGTGGCTATTGTGCCTGTCCAATCGGTATCAATCTGCTTACCATCCTGCACACATTCAATTATATACAAGAAATATGGAACCCAGTTAATACGAGAGGAAATAATAAAGGTATTAGGACAAGCTTGAACTGTGCTACCATTGTAAGAAATATTAGGAATACCCGCATTCTCACACGCAGAAGGTGCACCCATTGAGTCAGCATGCTGTGAAATTAGTTTGCATCCATTGGATATGAGTCGCGTCGCGGCCTCTTTTTCCGCAGTTTCGTCGTACCACGAACCAGTATAAATGACCTGCATGGTTGCGGTGGGACATATCGAACGTGCTCCTAAAAAGAAAGATGTATAGCCTGAGATAACCTCAGCATAAGGATAAGCGCCCACATAACCAATGAGAGCATCTTCAGGCTCAAATTCGCCCGCATCAATCATCTCATTCAGCTTCATACCAGCCGCTACACCAGCAAGAAAACGTCCCTCATAGATGGCGGCAAAGGCATTGTGGAAATTGGCAACTTCTTCTGTGTGTGCCATTGTACCAGTCGCATGACAGAACTCTACTTCCGGATAATCCTTGGCGGCCTGCAGCATATAAGGCTCATGACCAAAAGAGTCAGCAAAGATAATGTTGCAACCAGCATCAATTAGCTCTGCAGCCGCGTCATAACATTCATTACCTTCGGGAATGTTGGTTTTGTTCATGTGCTCAATACCCGCCTTCTCACAAGCCTGCTCTGCGGCATTGAGGAAGTTCAGGTCATAAGTGGAGTTTTCATCGTGCAGATAAATAAATCCAACTTTTACTGCAGTTTCCGGCTTGTCAGGAGTCTGCCCACAGCCAACGAGTGAGAGAATCATTACTATGCTTAACAGTATAGCAAAAATTTTTTTCATGTTTTTTCTCCTTGTTTAAGTAAATAGTTTTAAGGCAAAATGTTACTTTTTTACCTTATATTTTATTATACCATAAATTTTAGAGAAAATCAAATTTGTACTTGCCAAAAAAATAAGGCGGCAACCTTATTATTGCCACCTTAAAACTCTTTAAATTCTCCTATAGAGAATACAGCTTTGCACCACTGTTCATACCATACGTCATTCAGCTCACCGAAGATATGAATACTGTGCGGCTCCTTAAGCAGCTCAAACTGCAGAGGAAACATGTTGCACAGATTCTTCGCTGTCGCATATGCATGATAATCAAACAGCTGTGATCCCGATAGAGGGACACTAAAATCAATTTTGTTCACAATTTTGCTCCTTTATTTATTTTTTCATTAAGCCACCGCTCCCATTCTGCAATGCAATCACGAGAACAGTCGCCACCATTTAAGTGGACGGGGCAAGCATAACAATCTGTAATATTCCATATCCATGCAGCAAATTCTGCATTAGTCATCTGCCGCAACGCGTCACCGCGTTTAATAAGATTATTCATCTTCTCCTCCTCCACCAAAATACATATAAATTAATAAACCAATAAGGAAAGCCAATTCTGTTATAATAATTACGCCCTGAACCTCAGTCACGCGGGTCGTCTTCACAGGTGCTCGCCGCAAAGAGTGCTCCGTTATATGCTTCAAGCATATCATCGCCTGGCGCGCTAACCTTCCATCCAAGATAATTAAAATTTACATAATATCCTTCGGGATAATATCTCCCATTATTATCTTTGATGCGGCCTTCCTCAATTATTTCAGCGCCTTTGCGCAATAGCTCACGACGCTTACGATACGCCATTCTTCGTCTCATCTCGTACCTCACTGAAAGTTTTATATGATTGATATTTGTCTGGACCAAGCCATGATTGTAATTTTTCATAACATTCTTCACATAGCTCGGCTTTGCGCTGTTTACCATGCGTCCACGACCCCATTTCTACGAGGTATACATCAGACACACGTGGCATTTCAGTGCCACAACGATCACATATTGTTAACGTCATTTAACCGTATACCCCCATGGGGTACATACTGTGCTGGTACTGAAAGCAGCAACATATTTATCACCATTAAAAACAATTGGTTCTTTTGGTAAAAATTTAGATGGTATATGGACCTGCACTGGACTCGGCTGCACAGTCGAAGCAGGTTTCTTTTTCTTTTTGTAATGTTTCATAGTACCTCCATAATAATTGTGCTGAATCAGATGCTGTACATGTATGATCTGCGGCCAGACGCACCGGTTCAGACCGATGCGGAGCTTCACCCAGGCCTGACACTTGCTCGGCCGCAATCAACGTCAACGTACTAGCACATAATGCGGCAAGACCATTAATCATCATTATCGCCTCGCCGCCCTATGAGTACTCCAAGTACGAAGAGATTGAGGCATAGTGACACCAGACCAAGACAGATATTAAAGTCAAGAATAATATTCACTATACTCATCAATCTTCCCTCATATCAGCGCCGCATTTAGGGCAAAAATTATATCCACATTCAGTATAACCGCCTTGTACTTCGTGGCCACACCAGGCACACTCATACCAATAACCATACTGTTCACCCATACCACAACCTTCAGACCACATACGTTGTTTAATCCATGTGCTGCATACCGGTCTTTTACGCACTTTTACACGAGTTTTGTTCATTATTCCTCTTCCTTTCTGGTCGCTTTCCGGAAATCCTCACGATTATACTCCGATCCCTTGCCACGTTTGGCAGGGATTTTGAAGCCGCGGCGCCTGAAATCAAGCAGACCATGGACCTCATCCGGTGTCATTTTCTTTTCATTCTTCTTCATTTGAATATTCCTCTCTGAGCCATTCTTTCACGTCTTCTTTACGAGTAAAACATAACATATCATTTTCCCATATCCAAGCAGCCAATTCTTCATCTGTCATTTGACGAATATAATCAGCATTAGTTTGATGATATTTACTATGATATTCTTTACATCTATCACATGAATCAAGTATATCATTATCACTCAACTTACAACATGGGAAAGTAGCATTCATGTCTTCCCATTCTTCATACCAATAACAGTCAGTTTTAATGCTCAATTTTTATCACCCAATCATTTTTTAATAACACATCTATTGCATAATGGTTTATCTTCATGCTGACAAGCGTTGCAATCTGCTATTTCATATGAAGTTTTAAGAAAACCATCAACTTTCTTTATTTCTCCATCTATAATCTGGTGCATTTCATCATCCCGTCGCATGATTTCATTCTCAGCAATATTCAACTGATGCTCCAACATATCTCTCTCATACATCAATGCACTAATTGCAGTCATTGCATCTTTAAGCAAAATAGCAATTTTAGCATTTTCGTTACCGGTCATAACATAACCTTTATAATAATTTTCTAATTGTTGACGCAACTCATGATATTCAACCATTACCAATCAAGTCCTTTCACGTTAACATACTTAGCAACCTCAGTCGCCTTTTCATTCAACATCTTCAGAAACTCTTTATTTGGTTCTTTCCATACAGGAATAACATACTTAATCTGTTTCCCATATAGCTTGGCTCCATTGTTCTGGCAAAGCCGCAGCCAATCTGGGAATGAAATGCCCAGCATGCGGCATGCAAACACACCGAAGCTACCTTCGATGCGCGGCACTCCGAACATTTCATGCACAGGGCATATTGTCCAACCATTATTACTCGTATTCAAAAACGAGAAATAAGCAGCCATTAAATCATCATTCCTTTCTGAATATCCTTGACTTCCTTTAACTCAGCGGGAGTAAGAGTTGAAAGTTTCTGCTTGCCGGTAAGTTGACGCACAATATCTTCCATGGAAGGTATCTCTACCTTGAAATCAGATTTCTCATGCGTGGGCGCAGCATCAAATGGATGCTCCATATTGAGATACTTGCGGACAGTCGATACAGACCAACCAGTCGCTTCCGCAACACCCTGATAACTGCCGCACAAAGCATAACATTCAAACATCTCTTTGATGTCTTTATCTGTTACTCTTTTTGCCATAATCATTCTCCTTTAAATTTTGTTTTTCTTTAGAGTATATAATATGATGTCCTGTTAATGTACCATACCAATGATAATTACCAGCAGTATCATATCCTTGTTCATATACTTCTTCTGAAAATTGTATAGTAGATGGAACAGGTGTAGTAGAATAACAATCAATAATAGTTTCTATATCTGCATATATCCAAGGTATCATCTGCTATTTTTCTTACCTTCGTTTTCATCTACTTGAATAGTATACAATTGTTCTCTATTCTTCTTTTTATTCAAGGCACGCTCGCGTCGTTCCTGCTCACGCTCACGTTCGCGGCCGCGTTCATCAATCCAGTCATCATCATGGTGGCAGAATTTACTCATTTAATTAATCTCCATCCGTTATGTTCAATAATTGTTTTCATATTTTGTACTCCGACAGGATTCATACTATGAATATGGAAAAAGTAGCCGGTATCAACACACTCATTACCTTCAAGCCAATCAAGAACTTTTATATAATCGCCGCCGTCAAATGCCCATTTTCCAGCATCATGGTCAAGATCAATGATTATAGTATCATCTCGCATATTACGATTATAGTAACAAATTGCACTAATGGCTTCATTTGTAGTGCGAACCCACACCCAATCCTCAGATGGCGGCTGACGCATATCATCTATCCATAATTTCATAGTTAAATATCCTTTCACTTTATATTATAATTATATCATAAATTTCCAAAAAATGCAAATTTAAAAGAGGGAAGATATATAAATCTTCCCTCCTCATTACTGATTAATTTGAATCATAGGTCTATAAGTCTTACATTTCCAACACCACATTGTTTTACGATGACCACGTGGTGTAGCATAACGACTATTTTTAGTAGCACACATTTTTTCTCTACAATAAGGACACACAAACCATCTTATTTGCATTATGTATATCTCACGTCATATAAAAATTAGGCGATTTCTTAAGCCACCACTCAAGTTGGCCGCTCTCATTATATTTCATCCACCTATCATAGATAGTATCAAGATTTTCTATATCATTATAATACATCTCTACGTGCGGCCGCTCCAATCTATCATCATGATAGTGACCAAAGAGCCAAGCAACATATTTAATCTTATCCTTAAACTCATCCATCCATAGCTCCATAGAAGAATCCACTTCGCTCTGATTGACCGCCGAAAGAAACAGATCAGTAGGCTGCCAACTAATAGGACAAGTATGACTCATTACAAAATCATATGGAATGCCACCGAGTGCTTCCTCAGCATCCTTCATCTCCTGTTTGGTCATCTGCTCATCAGGAAACCAACCCGTAGCTTTAGGATTCCAATATTTCGGATCCTTTGTATCTTTTACGCCGGCCCGCTGTAATCTCCACCATTTATCAACGCTATAGGCGCCGCCAAGTATAGCAGTAAAATACTTACCAAAGCAGTAATCACCATACATTTTAAGATACCTAATGTTAGGATATGCCGGCTGCAGATACAACCATCCTTTAACATCGTCGTCATAGATAAACTGCATTCCCGTAATATTGGTCGCCCGCGACTCATGGTTACCTTGTATGCAATAGAATCTATATCCTTTATTATTAACTTCTTTCTTTAACCGCTCATCTTTCTTATCAAGCCAAAAATTAAATCCAGCATCTCCCAAAATGATGATAGCCGTTTCATTTGGTTTATAGTCAGTCAAGCAACCATTGGTCATCCATGTAAAATCACCATGGGTGTCGCCCCTGACAAGCCAATTTTTAATCATTTTTACTCCTCTGCCTCTATGATAGTTGGCATTTCATCAACCATCTGATATGTTTTAGTTACCCAATGCTCGGCGCCAGGCATGTTATTTTCTAACAACCACATACGCAGTTTATATATTTCTTCAAGCAATACATCCGCATCAATAAGTCTACCATGCGGCGGAATGTATATAAGCGGGCACCAATTACAAGTACTTGGTTTATCATCACGAGAAAGGGTATACCAACTTTTAAATATACATGATTTTGGCGGTTGTTTTTTATCTGTCAGTTTACATTCCCAGCAGCTCTTCGGCATTTCCATGCCTTTAATCAATATGCTCATATCTCAATCCCACATCCAAAAAAAATACTCACCCAACTGCCGCCAAGCATCTTCAAATACAGCCTTACGCTTCTCATCAAGCTCTTGCATTTCAACAAACATCTCATGACCATAAGGACTCTGATCGTTCAAAAATTCTTCCGGATGCTTATGAATATCCTCGCACCATTTATCATACATCGGATGCGGATAAACATCATGTTCCTCATTCGCCCGATAAAATTTCCAAGATACATCAAGCAAAAATTTTGTCCAATCCTCATCAGTATCAAATGGTTCAGTACAGGGATATCCATAATGATGGAAAGCCAAATCACGGATAGTAAAGTGAAGTAGATTTAAAAGGTAAGTATCTAAACTCCATACATCTCTACTACAATATCCTTTAGTCGCGCGCTGCCAGGCGCACTTGGTATTATAGAAGAACTGTTCAATATTCTTTAACCAATTCTTTGGATACTTCCATGAACCATATGTATCTTTGTGAAAAACATTCAGCTCATTCATATCATTCTATAGGATAAGCCGGCTCGCTTTCCCAAAACTCATCCATTCTTTCCTGTTCAGTCTGCACTCGAGTAAGTGGTTTACTCAAAAGTACCATGACCTCATCAAGTGTAAGAATCTCATTTTTGCCATCGTGTATGACTTGATAGCGATCATTATCAATTTTATTGACAATCATAAAAAACATTTTAAACTCCTTTTCAGATTCTATAAATATTATATCATAAATTTCCATAAATTACAAA
>Ga0265298_10005860_pt1 | contig 15289 bp, 7 predicted proteins | sample AusTroGonzalo_MG_3_FD_193486 | JGI IMG/M metagenome (GOLD analysis project Ga0265298, IMG submission 193486) | Bovine rumen microbial communities from tropical cattle in Woodstock, Queensland, Australia - Gonzalo_01 | ecosystem: Host-associated > Mammals > Digestive system > Stomach > Rumen ... | reverse complement strand
TTTTCTTCATTATACAGCGGTCCTCCCCTGTTGTAATTTCAAATCTGAATCCATACTTATCATAAAAATGCTACGACCATCACTTTACCATAAGAAGGAAAAAGCGTCAAATCAATGAAGAAGCTTTATAACACAGGGGACGGTTCTCTGTGTTAGGTATACTTTCGTACAATTCCAAAGCTGATGCTGGAAAGTCTGCTTACCTGTCGAATTGACGCTCCTGATCCGAGCAGCAACTGAATTACAAGAATTTTCTTTTCCTCTGTAAGAAGCTGCTGCTCCTTATCCTTGCTGCACGAGGCATTATGCATCACCCTGATTATCCTATCATTCTTCTCGGTCTTTGTCAACACAGAGAACCGTCCCCTGTGATCAAGACGCTGGTCTATAACGGAGTGAAAGAAGTTGCTGCCGCAACTGGTACCCCTTAATTATTGCTTGCTTTCTCTTAAGGGTTTGTGTTAAAGTGTTCATAGCGAATGGTGACACCTGCCTTTCGGTTTTGTCTGGACAACACTACCCTAACACAGGTTCGCTTCATTCGCTATTCTTTTTTCTTTCACCTTACATTTGGTGACAAGCTCGTCTTGCCTCCAAATGTAGAAAAGGACAACCCACGAACAGGATACCCTACCTTTATGTTTTGCTTGCGCTCAGAAAGAATATAATATATAATTTATGAAGACGGATCTCATAGACAAGAAGCACGCGGGGGAATCCGATTATTGACTGCTTTTGAGGAGAAAAGAAAATGAAACGGAGAACAATCACGGTTGTATTGCTGATGATTTTCCTCTTTGCCGGCATCGGCGGTTTTATGCGCATACCTGCCTGTGCGCTTGACCTGCCGCGCTCAGAATCGTCGCTGGCCATGGAGAAATATCTGGAAGCAGATCCAGAGCTGATGGCGCTGATGGAGAAATCCATTGCTGCCGCTGCAGAGATCAATCCTGACCCGAACACAAACCCGGTAAAAAGTGTGGAAGAACTGTATGATCTTCTCGATTGGGCATCGATCTGCCTGCCGTGGAATGTTCTCACGGATGCGGAATATCCCACACTTTATAACCACATTGACCAGAGCATCGATTATATTTGGTTCCTTCTGGATCAGCCGCTGAAAGAGTTGGAAGGCAAAGGATACTATTATCCCTCACTTCAGTATCACGAACCGATTGCCGGATGGTGCAAAGAGTATTCCGATGATTGGGGTGACTTTCTCTCAACGGAGGAGAGCTGGAACGATGTCATTTACCAGCGGATCAAAACGGATCCGAGCATGAACATGCAGTACGGCTGGTATGCGGATACCAACGTATGGCACAGCTTTAACGAATGGTTCTCCCGGCATCTTGTCGATCCTTCCGTTCGTCCGATCGCAGATACCACTGTTGTTGCCCCGGCGGATTCCACGCCGCAGGGAATCTGGGATGTAGATGAAAACGGGGATCTGGTGGAGAAGAAAGGGGTCACTATCAAATCCGCCAAAATCACGTCCGTCTCGCAGCTGCTCGGGTCTGAATCCGCATACACGGACGCGTTCAGAGGCGGGACACTGACCCATACGTTTCTTGATGTGAATGACTATCACCGATATCATTTCCCGGTCAGCGGGACAATCGTCGAGCTGAGAAAGATCCCCGGTGAGAATGCGGCAGGCGGTATCACCATGTGGGATCCGGACAGATCTCGATATGTCCTGGACGATACTGCGCCCGGCTGGCAAATGATCGAAACCCGTGACTGTGTGATTATTGACACGGAAGACTACGGTCTTGTGGCCGTGCTGCCGATCGGCATGTCTCAAATCTGTTCCTGCAACTGGGAGGAAGGCCTTGCGGTCGGAAGCAAAGTCGAAAAGGGTGATCCCATGGGGTATTTTCTCTTTGGCGGAAGCGATATTGTTATGGTGTTTCAAGCCTGCATCGATGTGGAATATCTCTGCGAAGCCAATGGAGACGGATATGCACATGTCCTGATGGGAGAACCCTATGCCAATCTGACAGCACGAGGCAGCGTGAGGGAAAGTTCTTCCGAAGAAACCGATACAGAACTTGATCTGGCGGCATAAGAGCTGAAAAGCTGAAATCCGTGGGCACGCTGCAAAATACGCATTTTGACTCAAAAGGAATATGACATCGGCGGCAAAAAGGTTTCCGTCGGCAATGTCAATGCCTATGATGAAGAAACCGCAAAAGATCTGGTGGGGCGCATGAGGAAAACAATGCCTTTGACAAAGCCGGAGACCGGAATGGACATGTCCTTTGCCATGGTCAGCATCCTGCACGACGATCTATCGGTCACGTGGCTGGTGCCTTCCGACGAAGAGGCGGAAGAAGTGCTTCAGCCGGCTTTCGGGGATACAGCCGTCCGCGACGGTTCAGCCTTGAGATTCGAACCCTACGCATCCAGAAAAGCGGTTTTCATTCCGGCAATTACAAACGTTCAGGAGTCGTATCCGAAAGAACAAAATCATGATTGACTTCAGGAGAATCATATCGCAGCCGGTGGTTTCGGTATTGTATGCTTTGTTAGATTCCAGCTGCCTTCAAGATAACAAGAGATAAAAACACTGCCTGTCGGAGTTTCGGCAGGCAGTAGGTATTTATGGCGATCTGAATGGATAATCAGCCTTTTTCGAGCAGGGCAGGCACCGTTTGGTAGAATGATCCGTCCAGTGTGATCTCCAGCGGCGGAATCACCGTCAGTTCATCCAGAATCTGGTGCGTCTCCGGGTTTCTTCCGTTCTTCAAGGTATTGCTGTTCTTGGCCTTGTACCACATGACATCGTTCAGCAGTTTCCCGGCATCCGCAAAGGCCTGCTCCTGCATCGTACAGCAGTAGTCGGTGATATACGCTTCTGCGGCAGTCGGATCTCCGGCCTGTTCTGCATTTTGAAGAACGATGCGCATCCCGCTGATCATGTCGGTCTCCGCCTGATGCCAGTATTGCCGGACAGGAACTCCGTAGATCTTCCAGGAGTCCTGCTCCACGCATAGAGTATTCAGCGCCTTGATGGCATACCATGGATAGTCGGCTGTATCGAAAGTCCCGTATTCGGAAGCCGGCTGGTTGCGGCTGTAGGCGTCGCTGACTCTGGTGGACGCGTTGGACACCGGAATGAAAACTCCGTATAGAGCCGGTGCAGTGCTCTCCCAGGTGACGCAGGACATCTCCGCCGGAAGATCGGGGTAGATCTGTACGATGTGGACACTAAGTGCCGTATCTGTTCCGATGACCCGCATATCGGTTCTGCCCGTCTCATCCGGGTTGTATTCCGTGCCCTCATAGCGGTTGCGAAGCAGTTCCATGACCTCCTGCAGGGAGACGTCGTGGTCAGGATCAAAACACAGCGGATAATCAGCATCCTCGTCATAGTCTGCGCCGTACTGAGACGGGGCGAGCAGCTGGTGCCCGATCCAGGTGCGCATATGGGAGTATGAGGTGCGCATCGGGGTACCAGAATAGGTTTCAAACAGGTTCAGCTCCCCGTCGGGACCATATTGGGCAAAGCCGTTTTCTTTGGCCAGGTTTTCCAGATCGGCGGAGACAACACTGCTCTCGTAGTCAGACAGGTATTCGAGCGTGAACTCGTTTCCGAACACGCAGACTTTGTCGGAGGGGAGTTTTACGGCGGCATACTGATGGCCGGTGTACATCTCGAAGTACCACGCTTCATTCTGGTCCGCAATCAGGGCGATGTTGCACTCACTGCTGCCGAAAGTGTCCATGATGCCTGCCAGCACATCCACCGCTTCTCTCGCAGTGGCGCTCTGGCAGATGACCAGATCGACGGCGGTCCGCTCCGTGAGCTCGTTTTCAATCAGCGGGTCCGCTGTGAGGGCAGCCTGATTCGTAAACGCAGTGACGGACATGAGCATGGAGACCCCGCACTCGTTTGCGCAGACGGTGGCGTCCTTTTCCAGCCCCGCGGAGGAGCGCACGCCGTCCATCCAGGGTGTAGCTGTATAGTGATAGGTCTCCGCGGGAATCTCTGCACAGACAGAATCGTCGTCGTTGATCGGCATGGTGCGTCCGGGCTGGTTGTCCACGTGCTTCACCACCGTGACGAAATTCGGCCAGACATCCGGATAATCGTTCGATTTGCCGAGAATGATGGTTCCGTCCTCGCTGACATCCGAACCTACATAAACACCGGTACAGGCGTACGCGGTGGACGGAATGACCAGCATCAGGGCGAACAGCAGCAGAACAGAAAACAGGTTCGGGCCCATTCGTTTTTCAGCGTTTAATCTCATCGGTTTCACATCTCCCTTACGGTTGTTTAGCCTTTCTTTTCTGCCTCACAGGCGGTATTATTCTGATGATGTCCTGTTTTACACACGAATGATATCGTTTGTATTTCAATTATAGCCAAGGTTGTATATCTTTTTTATTCGAGTACAATCATAGAAAGAAGATCGCACGATGTCAAGATAAAATCTGACCGTGGCCAGGAGTTATCGGCAGTTCTGCAAGCGGTATGGAATCGAGATCGGCTTCATACTCTCGTTGAAGAATCTCGGCGTCAGCGAAGAGAAGTTGAAAATTGAATGGAACCATCCTGTAGATGAAGGAATTCCGGGATCGAGTTAATTTGAATGTCCGCATTCGCCGGATTGCGTTAAAATGATTTTCCGCAACTCGGGATAGTGTAAATTTGTATGCCAGACGCTGGGGAATTGAAACTTCCTTCCGCCAGCTCAAATATACTCTTGGCCTTGTCCATTTCCACGCAAAAAAGGTGGAGCACATCTACCAAGAAGTATTCGCGAAACTTACCATGTACAACTTTTCCGAGCTGATTACCTCGCACGTAGTCATCCAGAAACGCAATACGAAGTATTCCTATTCGGTCAACTTCTCCGCTGCTGTACATATTTGCCGCAATTTCTTCCTGGGGTATGTGTCTCCACCTGAGCTTGAAGCTTTGCTTTCGAGATTGCTCCTGCCTGTTCGCCCGGGTCGAAGTAACTCTCGTAAGCCGGTACAAAGACCTTCCTTCAGCTTCCTCTATAGAGTAGCATAATTTGTCTCTTTTGAATAGTGTTTTTGGCAGACTTCTGTCTGCCTCTTTGTCATGCCTTCTTACATGAAAATGAGCACACCGTTTCCGTTGCGCTCATTTTCTTCGTACTACTTCCTCTGGACTATGCCATTATCTTAATGACATTGGGAAATCCCCTCTGTGCTTTTGTGCTGCAGGTTTGTATGCTTATTCGTATTCGGCCACATTGGCCCAGCGGAGCAGGAAGTCCCGCTCGTCGAGATTGCCTTTGACGGACTGGGAGGCCGCCACAATGGGCATCCACTTCTGCACATAGCGCTTGTCCGTTCCGCTCTTCTCGCAGAACAGGTCCAGATACTTCTCCGCGATGTCCGCCTCGCCCCGCAGGTGGAAGGTGAGGTAGGTGCGGGCCACATCGGCCGAGGCGTTGCCCTGGGTGGCGTGCGCCCAGTCGATGATATAGAGCTCACCCTCCGGGGTCAGGATGATGTTCGAGGGGCAGAGGTCTCCGTGGCAGAGCTTGTCGTGGGTAGGCAGACCTTCCAGACGGATCAGCAGCTCGTAGCGCGTGACCGGCTCGAGATCCGCCGAGAGAATCTTGCGGTTCATTTTGTCTTTCAGACGGCTGAGCAGCGGGCAGCGCCGGGAGTGGATCAGCATCTGGGTATCCACCAGCATCTCGAGGTATCTGTCCTTATTCTCCGGGTCGTCCCGCATCAGATGGGAAAGGGTCTGCCCCTCGATGAACTCGGAGCGGATCGCCCACATCCCCTCATGGCTCGTAACCTCGAGGATCTTCGGGATGTTCAGCCCGACCTCCTCCACACGCGCCTGGTTCAGGGCTTCGTTTAAAATATCGGCCTTGGAATAGTTTTGGTTGAAGAGCTTGACGACGCTGTCTCCGTCGCGATAGATGGTCTTGGTTTTGCGTTCGGCAATGACGTTTTCCAGATTCATTAGGCTTCTCTCCCTTCCAGTTGGCTCAGGTCCGGTTTGGGTGTCTCGACAAAGCTCCTGCCGTAATAGGCGTTGAGGTACATCTGCTTGATCTCGCTCATCAGCGGGTAGCGCGGATTGGCCCCGGTGCACTGGTCGTCGAAGGCCTGCTCGGTCATCTCGTCAAGCGTCGCGAGGAAGGCTTCCTCGTCGGGCACGTAGTCCCGGATGCTGGGCTTGATGCCGATGCTCGCCTTGAGCGCGTCGATCTTTTCGATCAGGCTTTCCACCTTCTCTGCGTCTGTCCTTCCGCCGCAGCCGAGGCAGTCGGCCACCTCGGCATAGCGCGCCAGGGTGTGCGGGTGGTCATACTGGGGGAACGTGCCCATCTTGGTCGGCGCTTCGCAGGCGTTGAAGCGGATGACCTCATCCATCATCAGGGCGTTGGCCAGGCCGTGGGCGATATGATGAAAGGCACCGAGCTTATGGGCCATGGAGTGCATCACGCCGAGGAAGGCGTTGGCAAAGGCCATGCCCGCCATGGTCGCGGCGTTGGCAACCTTTTCTCTCGCCCGAATGTCCTGCCCGTTCTCGTAGGCCTGGGGCAGATATTCGAACAGGGTCTTCAGTGCCCGGAGGGCCAGCCCGTCGGTGTAGTCCGTCGCCATGACGGAGGCATAGGCCTCCAGCGCATGGGACACCGCATCGATGCCGGAGGCGGCGGTCAGACCCTTCGGGGCGGTCATGTGGAAATCCGTATCCACGATGGCCATGTTGGGCATGAGCTCGTAGTCCGCCAGCGGATACTTGATGCCGGTGCTCTCATCGGTGATCACGGCGAAGGGCGTCGCCTCGCTGCCGGTGCCGGCAGAGGTGGGGACGGCGATAAAATAGGCCTTTTCGCCCATCTTGGGGAACTTGTAGATGCGCTTGCGGATATCGGAAAAGCGCATGGCCATGTCGGCAAAATCGGCCTCCGGGTGCTCGTAGAGCACCCACATGATCTTGGCCGCGTCCATGGCCGAGCCGCCGCCGAGCGCGATGATCACGTCGGGCTTGAAGGCGAGCATCTGCCTGGCCCCTTCGCGGGCACAGGCCAGGGTCGGGTCATTCGGCACATCGAAGAAGATGCTGTGCTGAATGCCGAGCTCCTCCAGCTTTCTGAGAATGGGATCTGCGGTGCCGGTCTTATACAGGTGCGGGCCGGTGACTACAAAGGCGCGCTTTCTGTCCATGTCCTTCAGCTCGTTGAGCGCCACGGGCAGGCAGCCCTTCTTGATATAGACCTTTTCCGGCGCACGGAACCACAGCATGTTCTCCCTTCTTTCCACAACGGTTTTGATGTTCAGCAGATGCTTGACGCCCACATTTTCCGACACGGAGTTGCCGCCCCAGGAGCCGCAGCCCAGCGTCAGCGAGGGCGTGAGGGCAAAATTGTAGAGGTCGCCCAGACCGCCCTGAGAAGAGGGGGTGTTTACCACAATGCGGCAGGTCTTCATACGCGCCTGGAACTCCGCCAGCTTTTCCTGCCCCGTGGCGAGGTCGAGGTAAATCGACGAGGTGTGACCAAGGCCGCCGTCCTCTATGAGTTTCTCGGCCTTCCGGAAGGCGTCCTCGAGGTCCGCGGCGCGGTACATCGCCAGGACCGTGGAGAGCTTTTCGTGTGCAAACTCCTCGCTCAGCTCCACCGATTCCACCTCACCGATCAGGATCTTGGTTCCCTCGGGTACGGCAAAGCCCGCGAGAGCGGCAATGGTGACGGGTTTCTGGCCGACGATCTTTGCATTCAGCGAGCCGTTGATGAGCATGGTTTTCCGAACCTTTTCGGTCTCCTCGGGATTGAGGAAATAGCAGCCACGCGCGGCAAACTCGCGCTTCACGGCGTCGTAGACATTCGTGTGCACGATCACCGACTGCTCGGAGGCGCAGATCATGCCGTTGTCAAAGGTCTTGGAATGGATAATGCTGTTCACCGCCAGCAGGATGTCCGCGCTCTCGTCGATGACGGCAGGGGTATTGCCCGCGCCGACGCCGAGAGCCGGGGTGCCGGAGGAGTAGGCCGCGGTGACCATGCTGGGGCCGCCGGTGGCGAGGATGATATCCGACTGTTTCATCAAAAGCCCCGTCATGTCGCGCGAGGGCATATCGATCCAGCCGATGATGTCCTCCGGTGCGCCGGCTTCGACCGCCGCCTCGAGGACAAGCCTGGCCGCCTCGACCGTGCAGCCTTTCGCCCGGTGATGCGGGCTGATGATGATGCCGTTGCGGGTCTTGAGCGCCAGCAGCGTTTTGAAAATCGCGGTGGAGGTGGGGTTCGTGGTCGGGATGATCGCGCAGATCAGGCCGAGGGGCTCGGCAATCTTCCGGATGCCGTAGGCCGGGTCCTCCTCAATGACGCCGCAGGTTTTGGTATTGCGGTATGCGTTATAGATATACTCGGAGGCAAAGTGGTTCTTGATCACCTTGTCCTCCACAATGCCCATGCCGGTCTCCGCAACCGCGGCCTTCGCCAGCGGGATGCGTGCCTTGTTGGCCGCTGTCGCTGCGGCAAGAAAAATACGGTCGACCTGCTCCTGCGTAAAGCCGGCATAGACAGCCTGCGCTTTTTTGACGCGGTCGATCTCCTCCTGCAGTTTATCGACCGTGTCGATAAACGGATACTCTCTTTTCATACGGTTCGCCTCCTTAATTCGTCAACAAAATAACAAAGCAATTCCCGTTTGTCAACTGCCTGATGATATTTCGTAGAACTCAACAGAAAAGCCGCTTCCCTCGACGCGAATTACTCTCTCTTTTGTGTGGAATAACAAGAAGCAGCCCCCATACGGAGCCAATGTCATTAAGATAAGATGACAGGAAAGATACCTCGTACCAAAGAAAGGTACGGGGTATTTTTCTTTTGAAAAAAGCAGAAAACACTTGACAAGAGGGCAAAAATGTGCGGCCGTTTTCAGCAAGGCATTGCTGAAAACGGCCCTTGTAATGAAAAGCGATCCCAGTTCATTACAAGGAGGATGCATCATGAGCTCACAAGCAGCAAAATTGAAGAAGCTAATGAAAACAACGATTCGGGACATGGCGCGGAACCAAGCCCAATTTACGAGGACACCAGGAAGAGACTTTACTCGAAAGCGAAAACTGGACTTCGCCTCTGTGGTATCTATACTGCTCAGCATGAGCGGCGGCAGCACAAGCAACAGTTTGATTGACTATTTCAAATTTGACTCAAACACAGCCAGCACATCGGCGTTTGTTCAGCAACGAGCCAAGCTGAAACCGGAAGCTATGGAATACCTGTTTCAGCGCTTTGTTCAAGGAAGCCCGGTAAAGAAAACATTTCGTGGCTACAGGCTTTTGGCCGTGGACGGATCGGATCTTCAAATTTTCGCTGATCCCAACGACCCGGAATCCTACTACCCTGGTGCAAACGGACGACGTCCCTACAGCCTGCTCCATTTGAATGCTCTGTATGATCTGGAAAACCAAATTTATACAGACGCTTTCATTCATAAATCCCGGGGCTGGAATGAACATAAGGCGCTGATTGAAATGCTTGATCGAGCAACTATCCAACATGCTGTTCTCCTTGCCGATCGCGGATACGAAGGGTATAACAACCTTGCTCACTTACAGGAAAAAGGCTGGTCATATCTATTTCGGATAAAAGACGGAGCAAACGGTATCGCCTCTGGGCTTGCTTTACCGGAAACTGCCGAATTCGATCTCTCTGTAGAACTGCATCTTACCCGCAGACAAACCAAAGATGTGAAACCCTTATGCTTAGCCGATCCGAATCGTTACAGGTGGCTTCCATCGCATGTGACCTTCGATTACCTTCCCACCGTAAACCGCAAGCACGATCCGCTTTCTTTCTATGAGCTTTCTTTCCGTATCGTCCGTTTCAGACTCTCTGAGGATTCCTTTGAAACTGTCGTTACCAATTTGCCTGCTAACACCTTCCCTCCCGCGGAACTCAAACTCCTCTATGCCAGACGCTGGGGAATTGAAACTTCCTTCCGCCAGCTCAAATATACTCTTGGCCTTGTCCATTTCCACGCAAAAAAGGTGGAGCACATCTACCAAGAAGTATTCGCGAAACTTACCATGTACAACTTTTCCGAGCTGATTACCTCGCACGTAGTCATCCAGAAACGCAATACGAAGTATTCCTATTCGGTCAACTTCTCCGCTGCTGTACATATTTGCCGCAATTTCTTCCTGGGGTATGTGTCTCCACCTGAGCTTGAAGCTTTGCTTTCGAGATTGCTCCTGCCTGTTCGCCCGGGTCGAAGTAACTCTCGTAAGCCGGTACAAAGACCTTCCTTCAGCTTCCTCTATAGAGTAGCATAATTTGTCTCTTTTGAATAGTGTTTTTGGCAGACTTCTGTCTGCCTCTTTGTCATGCCTTCTTACATGAAAATGAGCACACCGTTTCCGTTGCGCTCATTTTCTTCGTACTACTTCCTCTGGACTATGCCATTATCTTAATGACATTGGGAAATCCCCTCTGTGCTTTTGTGCTGCAGGTTTGTATGCTTATTCGTATTCGGCCACATTGGCCCAGCGGAGCAGGAAGTCCCGCTCGTCGAGATTGCCTTTGACGGACTGGGAGGCCGCCACAATGGGCATCCACTTCTGCACATAGCGCTTGTCCGTTCCGCTCTTCTCGCAGAACAGGTCCAGATACTTCTCCGCGATGTCCGCCTCGCCCCGCAGGTGGAAGGTGAGGTAGGTGCGGGCCACATCGGCCGAGGCGTTGCCCTGGGTGGCGTGCGCCCAGTCGATGATATAGAGCTCACCCTCCGGGGTCAGGATGATGTTCGAGGGGCAGAGGTCTCCGTGGCAGAGCTTGTCGTGGGTAGGCAGACCTTCCAGACGGATCAGCAGCTCGTAGCGCGTGACCGGCTCGAGATCCGCCGAGAGAATCTTGCGGTTCATTTTGTCTTTCAGACGGCTGAGCAGCGGGCAGCGCCGGGAGTGGATCAGCATCTGGGTATCCACCAGCATCTCGAGGTATCTGTCCTTATTCTCCGGGTCGTCCCGCATCAGATGGGAAAGGGTCTGCCCCTCGATGAACTCGGAGCGGATCGCCCACATCCCCTCATGGCTCGTAACCTCGAGGATCTTCGGGATGTTCAGCCCGACCTCCTCCACACGCGCCTGGTTCAGGGCTTCGTTTAAAATATCGGCCTTGGAATAGTTTTGGTTGAAGAGCTTGACGACGCTGTCTCCGTCGCGATAGATGGTCTTGGTTTTGCGTTCGGCAATGACGTTTTCCAGATTCATTAGGCTTCTCTCCCTTCCAGTTGGCTCAGGTCCGGTTTGGGTGTCTCGACAAAGCTCCTGCCGTAATAGGCGTTGAGGTACATCTGCTTGATCTCGCTCATCAGCGGGTAGCGCGGATTGGCCCCGGTGCACTGGTCGTCGAAGGCCTGCTCGGTCATCTCGTCAAGCGTCGCGAGGAAGGCTTCCTCGTCGGGCACGTAGTCCCGGATGCTGGGCTTGATGCCGATGCTCGCCTTGAGCGCGTCGATCTTTTCGATCAGGCTTTCCACCTTCTCTGCGTCTGTCCTTCCGCCGCAGCCGAGGCAGTCGGCCACCTCGGCATAGCGCGCCAGGGTGTGCGGGTGGTCATACTGGGGGAACGTGCCCATCTTGGTCGGCGCTTCGCAGGCGTTGAAGCGGATGACCTCATCCATCATCAGGGCGTTGGCCAGGCCGTGGGCGATATGATGAAAGGCACCGAGCTTATGGGCCATGGAGTGCATCACGCCGAGGAAGGCGTTGGCAAAGGCCATGCCCGCCATGGTCGCGGCGTTGGCAACCTTTTCTCTCGCCCGAATGTCCTGCCCGTTCTCGTAGGCCTGGGGCAGATATTCGAACAGGGTCTTCAGTGCCCGGAGGGCCAGCCCGTCGGTGTAGTCCGTCGCCATGACGGAGGCATAGGCCTCCAGCGCATGGGACACCGCATCGATGCCGGAGGCGGCGGTCAGACCCTTCGGGGCGGTCATGTGGAAATCCGTATCCACGATGGCCATGTTGGGCATGAGCTCGTAGTCCGCCAGCGGATACTTGATGCCGGTGCTCTCATCGGTGATCACGGCGAAGGGCGTCGCCTCGCTGCCGGTGCCGGCAGAGGTGGGGACGGCGATAAAATAGGCCTTTTCGCCCATCTTGGGGAACTTGTAGATGCGCTTGCGGATATCGGAAAAGCGCATGGCCATGTCGGCAAAATCGGCCTCCGGGTGCTCGTAGAGCACCCACATGATCTTGGCCGCGTCCATGGCCGAGCCGCCGCCGAGCGCGATGATCACGTCGGGCTTGAAGGCGAGCATCTGCCTGGCCCCTTCGCGGGCACAGGCCAGGGTCGGGTCATTCGGCACATCGAAGAAGATGCTGTGCTGAATGCCGAGCTCCTCCAGCTTTCTGAGAATGGGATCTGCGGTGCCGGTCTTATACAGGTGCGGGCCGGTGACTACAAAGGCGCGCTTTCTGTCCATGTCCTTCAGCTCGTTGAGCGCCACGGGCAGGCAGCCCTTCTTGATATAGACCTTTTCCGGCGCACGGAACCACAGCATGTTCTCCCTTCTTTCCACAACGGTTTTGATGTTCAGCAGATGCTTGACGCCCACATTTTCCGACACGGAGTTGCCGCCCCAGGAGCCGCAGCCCAGCGTCAGCGAGGGCGTGAGGGCAAAATTGTAGAGGTCGCCCAGACCGCCCTGAGAAGAGGGGGTGTTTACCACAATGCGGCAGGTCTTCATACGCGCCTGGAACTCCGCCAGCTTTTCCTGCCCCGTGGCGAGGTCGAGGTAAATCGACGAGGTGTGACCAAGGCCGCCGTCCTCTATGAGTTTCTCGGCCTTCCGGAAGGCGTCCTCGAGGTCCGCGGCGCGGTACATCGCCAGGACCGTGGAGAGCTTTTCGTGTGCAAACTCCTCGCTCAGCTCCACCGATTCCACCTCACCGATCAGGATCTTGGTTCCCTCGGGTACGGCAAAGCCCGCGAGAGCGGCAATGGTGACGGGTTTCTGGCCGACGATCTTTGCATTCAGCGAGCCGTTGATGAGCATGGTTTTCCGAACCTTTTCGGTCTCCTCGGGATTGAGGAAATAGCAGCCACGCGCGGCAAACTCGCGCTTCACGGCGTCGTAGACATTCGTGTGCACGATCACCGACTGCTCGGAGGCGCAGATCATGCCGTTGTCAAAGGTCTTGGAATGGATAATGCTGTTCACCGCCAGCAGGATGTCCGCGCTCTCGTCGATGACGGCAGGGGTATTGCCCGCGCCGACGCCGAGAGCCGGGGTGCCGGAGGAGTAGGCCGCGGTGACCATGCTGGGGCCGCCGGTGGCGAGGATGATATCCGACTGTTTCATCAAAAGCCCCGTCATGTCGCGCGAGGGCATATCGATCCAGCCGATGATGTCCTCCGGTGCGCCGGCTTCGACCGCCGCCTCGAGGACAAGCCTGGCCGCCTCGACCGTGCAGCCTTTCGCCCGGTGATGCGGGCTGATGATGATGCCGTTGCGGGTCTTGAGCGCCAGCAGCGTTTTGAAAATCGCGGTGGAGGTGGGGTTCGTGGTCGGGATGATCGCGCAGATCAGGCCGAGGGGCTCGGCAATCTTCCGGATGCCGTAGGCCGGGTCCTCCTCAATGACGCCGCAGGTTTTGGTATTGCGGTATGCGTTATAGATATACTCGGAGGCAAAGTGGTTCTTGATCACCTTGTCCTCCACAATGCCCATGCCGGTCTCCGCAACCGCGGCCTTCGCCAGCGGGATGCGTGCCTTGTTGGCCGCTGTCGCTGCGGCAAGAAAAATACGGTCGACCTGCTCCTGCGTAAAGCCGGCATAGACAGCCTGCGCTTTTTTGACGCGGTCGATCTCCTCCTGCAGTTTATCGACCGTGTCGATAAACGGATACTCTCTTTTCATACGGTTCGCCTCCTTAATTCGTCAACAAAATAACAAAGCAATTCCCGTTTGTCAACTGCCTGATGATATTTCGTAGAACTCAACAGAAAAGCCGCTTCCCTCGACGCGAATTACTCTCTCTTTTGTGTGGAATAACAAGAAGCAGCCCCCATACGGAGCCAATGTCATTAAGATAAGATGACAGGAAAGATACCTCGTACCAAAGAAAGGTACGGGGTATTTTTCTTTTGAAAAAAGCAGAAAACACTTGACAAGAGGGCAAAAATGTGCGGCCGTTTTCAGCAAGGCATTGCTGAAAACGGCCCTTGTAATGAAAAGCGATCCCAGTTCATTACAAGGAGGATGCATCATGAGCTCACAAGCAGCAAAATTGAAGAAGCTAATGAAAACAACGATTCGGGACATGGCGCGGAACCAAGCCCAATTTACGAGGACACCAGGAAGAGACTTTACTCGAAAGCGAAAACTGGACTTCGCCTCTGTGGTATCTATACTGCTCAGCATGAGCGGCGGCAGCACAAGCAACAGTTTGATTGACTATTTCAAATTTGACTCAAACACAGCCAGCACATCGGCGTTTGTTCAGCAACGAGCCAAGCTGAAACCGGAAGCTATGGAATACCTGTTTCAGCGCTTTGTTCAAGGAAGCCCGGTAAAGAAAACATTTCGTGGCTACAGGCTTTTGGCCGTGGACGGATCGGATCTTCAAATTTTCGCTGATCCCAACGACCCGGAATCCTACTACCCTGGTGCAAACGGACGACGTCCCTACAGCCTGCTCCATTTGAATGCTCTGTATGATCTGGAAAACCAAATTTATACAGACGCTTTCATTCATAAATCCCGGGGCTGGAATGAACATAAGGCGCTGATTGAAATGCTTGATCGAGCAACTATCCAACATGCTGTTCTCCTTGCCGATCGCGGATACGAAGGGTATAACAACCTTGCTCACTTACAGGAAAAAGGCTGGTCATATCTATTTCGGATAAAAGACGGAGCAAACGGTATCGCCTCTGGGCTTGCTTTACCGATAACACAGGGGACGGTTCTCTGTGTTAGGTATACTTTCGTACAATTCCAAAGCTGATGCTGGAAAGTCTGCTTACCTGTCGAATTGACGCTCCTGATCCGAGCAGCAACTGAATTACAAGAATTTTCTTTTCCTCTGTAAGAAGCTGCTGCTCCTTATCCTTGCTGCACGAGGCATTATGCATCACCCTGATTATCCTATCATTCTTCTCGGTCTTTGTCAACACAGAGAACCGTCCCCTGTGTTCACGGGAGCCCGGATAACATGCTGTCCAGCGTCTGCTCCAGGAAGGCTTCACAGTTATAAGCCGGCAGAATGATGGATAACCGCGGCGCAACCGACGGCTCCCGTATCTCTTCCATAAATCAAATTCCC
>Ga0265298_10005859_pt1 | contig 15290 bp, 5 predicted proteins | sample AusTroGonzalo_MG_3_FD_193486 | JGI IMG/M metagenome (GOLD analysis project Ga0265298, IMG submission 193486) | Bovine rumen microbial communities from tropical cattle in Woodstock, Queensland, Australia - Gonzalo_01 | ecosystem: Host-associated > Mammals > Digestive system > Stomach > Rumen ... | reverse complement strand
TCAGCATCATCGCAGAAGGTGAAGGACTGGAATATCAGTGGCAGGTATTTAAGAATAATGCTTGGAAGAACACTTCATTAACTGGAAATACCACTTCAACATTGTATGTTCCGGTTATTGAGAGCCGTGACGGTATGACCTTCCGCTGCGTTGTAACAGATGCATCCGGAAATTCAGCTATATCCGATGAAGTCATATTGACCGTCGATTATGGTCCTAATATCGTCACTCAGCCGGAAAACTATCTTGGTACAACCGGAACTACCGCAACATTCAGTATCGTTGCTGAAGGCGATAATCTGAAATATCAATGGCAGGTTTACAAGAATGGCAACTGGAAGAACACGTCATTAACAGGAAATACAACTTCAACATTAGATGTTCCGGTTATAGAGAGCCGTGACGGCATGACTTTCCGCTGCGTCGTAACAGATGCATCCGGAAACACCAGCATTTCTGATGAAGTATCAATCACCGTAGTTCCTGTTCCTTTAGCTGAAACATCAGCAAGTGCAGCATCTATTGTTGATTCAGATGTATCAGAGAATATCGACCCTGCTGAAGAAACGATCAACACAGAACAGGTTATCGAACCAGTATAAGAATTAAGTTATTGTCACATTAACGTTTCACGAACCCGCTTTGCAATCATCGAAGCGGGTTCGCTCTTATATTCAATACAAATCATTTTGCTAATTTGCAGAAATAAGATAAAATTATTAAATTCATAAAATATGCAGGTATTTGCCTGCTGTTTAAGATTAAGGGGGTAATTATGGTAAAAAACAAGTTTTTTTCTGCCGTGATGTCATTAATCATTGTCGCAGTTACTGTTTTATCATTCGGCGGAAACATTCAGGCAGCCGATGACATAAACAGACCAGAAGCAAATCTTAATGTGAATCCTGATTCATGTACGATCACTCACAGTGGTTTTACGGATATTGAATGCAGTTTTGAAACATATCCGTTTGGATTTATTGACGGGAACATTCTGGCTACCAAGTTTGAGTTTGACTTTATAAGAGATGGCGTATTATCTGACGGCAATGGTCACACCATTGCTTTCAATGTAAATAACGATAAGCATAATCTTGCTACCGGAAGCGAATTAAAAATCGTTCGCAGTTATACTACTGATTATGCACCTGTTGATCCATTTACCATTTCGGTAAACATAAAAACAAATGACTACAGATCGCTGACACCCGGAACATACAAAGGCACGATCTTATATTCACGCACATGGCTTAACACACAGAATCTTGACAATTATTCCCATTCAAATATTGAATGGCCATACGGAACAATTAACTTAACCTTGACCATTACCGATCCCTATGAAGAGTCAGGTAAGTTCGGTGATGGATTAAGCTGGAAGTTAGATAATACCGGTAAACTTACAATATCAGGCAACGGTTCCATGGGCAGTTACGACTATAACAAAACACCTTGGAACAGCTTTAAAACCGAGATCAAATCAATCGATATCAAAAATGGCGTTACCAATATTGGTGATTATGCATTCGCAGCATGCACATCGTTAACAACCGTCAACATACCTTCGAGCGTTAAGAGCATTGGCGAAAGGGCTTTTACAGGCTGCAAGTTAATAAAGGGAATCGTGATACCTAACGGTGTGGAGAGCATCGGCGTTGCAGCTTTCCACGGCTGTTCGGAATTGGCAACAATTACCGTCCCCGCAAGTGTAAAGGAAATAGGCAGTCATGCATTTACGTATTGTTCTAAACTGACTTCATTTTCAATCCCTGAAGGTGTCGAATCAATCGCGCCTTATACATTTGCATATTGCTATAATATGACCTCTATAACCATCCCTGACAGTGTTACAAGCATTGGCCAAAATGCTTTCGAGAGTACCAAATTAACATCTGTTACTCTTCCGTACAATACAACATCCATCGGCAGGGACGCATTTTCCGGATGCACTAAACTGAATAATGTCATATTAAACAAGGATGCCTATAATTCTGAAGCTTTTCCGAATTTTGCACCCCAAGTCTTCAGATATTATTATGATGTCGAATATTCAACCGATGGTCATGGAACGGTTTCAGGCAAATCCATTTCATTCGGCGGTGACGCTTTCGAAGTTAACGTTACACCCGATTACGGATATGAAGCAGATAAGATTTACCTTGACTATGCAAAAGGCAAAGTTGTTGAGATCTCAAAAGATACAGCAGGCAAGTATACATATGTAATGCCTGACGTATCCGGATATGTTACTGTCATTGGTTATTTCAAACCCGTATCAAACCCCATTACAATAACTTCACAGCCTGTTGATGCATCAGGTGTTGTTGGCGATACGGCAAAATTCAAGGTTACAGCATCTGGAGAGGGATTGTCTTATCAATGGCAGGTATATAAGAATAATGTTTGGAAGGCCACTTCGCTGCCCGGAAACAAGACAAACACATTACAGGTTGGAATTGTGGAATCACGCGACGGAATGCAGTTCCGTTGTGTAATCACAAATGCCAATAATGTTACAGCTATATCTGATGAAGTTACAGTAACAGTAACTAAAGGTCCCGAGATCTTATCACAGCCCGGAGATTACTATGGCTTTGTCGGTGAAACGGCAATATTCAGCGTAGAAGCTGAAGGGGAGGGACTTAAATATCAGTGGCAGGTATATAAGAATGGTGCATGGAAAAACACTTCATTAAACGGTAACAGAACTGATACTCTTCCCGTTGAGATCACTCAGGCCCGCGACGGAATGACATTCCGCTGTATCGTTAAGAATTCAGATAACATATCGACTGTTTCTGAAGAAGCAACGATTGTTGTTATTGAGGATCCCGCCATTGTATCCCAGCCCGAAGACTGTTATGGAATAGCAGGTGAAACTGCAGTATTCAGCTTAGTGGCCAAAGGTGAAGGCTTAACCTACCAATGGCAGGTTTTTAAGAACGGTTCATGGAAAAACACATCATTAACCGGTAATAAGACTGATACGCTTCCTGTAGAGATTACAGAAGCACGTGACGGCATGACATTCCGTTGTATAGTTACAAATGCAGGCGGAAATTCCGTAATATCAGATAAAGTATCCATTTCAATTATCCGCGGCCCCGAAATCATCTCCCAGCCGGAAAATATCACGGGATATGCGGAAGAAACTGCATATTTCAATATTGAAGCTGAAGGTGAAGATCTCTCATATCAATGGCAGGTATATAAGAACGGCAATTGGAAAAACACTTCCATTACGGGAAACGATTCATCAACATTAACCGTTGAATTATTGGAATCCCGAAATGGCATGGAATTCAGATGCGTTGTTACAAATTCATATGGTGTTTCTACAATTTCCTCTTCCGCATTTGTGAAAGTACTCTGAAATACTGATTTCGACAAGAATCAATAACCTGACGGGTTGGTCTTAAGACCAGCCCGTTTTTCGATTGTGGATACTTTATTTCGCGACTTGAATAAAAAAGCTCCATTAATACTATCAAAGCGATAATTGATTGTTATTTTGGATATTGTAAAATTAATATGAGAAATTGTTTCATATTTGATTAGTATGGTGCAATTTATCAATAAATTTGACGGGAGGAAATCTATGTTTACAAAACACATTAAACGGATTGCAGGACTTTTATTATCCTTAACATTCGTTTTAGGTTATCTTGCTGTATATCCAAATGAAGTATCAGCAAGTTCACGCATGGCAGAAGGACAGATATATACCATCTCCGACTCTGACGAGAGACTTGAGTTTGTTCCAAGTAATACCGGTTATTACCAATTGGAATCAAACCTCGGTGTTACAGTCAGGGGGTATGTCAACGAAAGTGAAACCGAATGGATAGTTCCGGAAAACGGACGATCAGTTGCCATGGATAAGCTGTTTGATAATGCTAATATCCAGGCCCTCTACTATCTGGAAGGCGGCAGAACATATTTCTTGAAATCCCGTGCTAATGCCAAAATAGCCATCAGGCATGCAGATTTATGGGTAAGAACAATACCCAACTGCAAAGAAGTCGATGCCATTAAAGGTGAATCATTTGACTTAAGCGTTGCTGTCAATTTTAATTTTACCTGTGAAGCCCTTGACTTTAAATGGCATGATGCAGGCACAGCCAACGCCAATGTCAACAGTAACAGCATTACCGTCAAATTCAGTGATATCATTGATGAGAACGGTCAATTCAGATATGGCGTCATGGACGAAGGCACAAGCAAGCCCAGTGATCTCGGACATTCATCCATTGATTGTGAAACTACGATCAAATATAAAGGCGTAGAGTATGTAGTTTGGACATATTTCAGTGTCTATGGATATAATTCCAGACTGTCTTCAGAAGCATGGGTTAAAGACGTCGGCAACAGTTATGGTTATTGTATTAACTATAAAGAGTCATTTGGGTTCGATTATCCAATATTTGAAGTAGCAAACGGAACTCCTGAAAATACTACGATCAGTTATCAGTGGTATAAGGTTGTATACAAGTCTGCTACACGAGGTGAGCGTCAGCTCGATACGAACTTTGCAAGTTATGTGCCCATTTCAGGCGAGACATCAAACAGTCTCTGGATGAGCAGCTCATTATTGAATTCATTGGGCGAACCAACTTTTTATTTTAATTCAAGCAGCGGCAACGCATGGCTCTATACTGATCTTGTATGCATCACAACTTTTAAAAAGGGAAGTGAAATCATTACAAGAACTCTCCCATTCAGGCTTGAATTCATGGTACAGCTGGACATAAATTCCGACCTTACTGTAGAAACAGATTATGGAAGCACGATCACATTACCTAATGATACGTATAATCCATATGATGATAGTAATACCGGAACCATTGTAGAACATACAAAACCTAACGGCTTAACATTTAAATACACATGGTATAATTGTGATTCTATTCCTGAGAATCTGTATTCCATTAATATGAACGGAAACTTTATAGATGTTGAAGATAAAGTTGATAATATTACTAAGTTAGGAACCGGCAAATCGTTCAATATCGATACAAATAATCTTACTGTTTTCAATGAAGAATCCGGCAGGGCAAGTTATGTATGCTTAGGTATCGAGCCATACTACAACGGACAGAAATGCTACTGTAGTACATTTGCAAACGGATATGTAGTATTTAAGATACAGTACACCCCGCTTAGAATTACCAGTCAGTCAACATCTTTCACCGGTCAAGTTAACGACATGGCAGAATTGCGCGTTGAAGTTTCCGGCAATGCCAAATCCTATCAGTGGCAATACTTAAACAAAAACAATGAATGGGTCAATGTGACTGTTAATTCAGCTAAAACATCCGTATTACAGTATAAGCTTACAGAAACTGTTAACGGTAAGAAATTCAGATGTGAGATTACAGATGCTTTCGGCGATAAGATTTATTCTGAACCCGCAACACTTAATATAATGGAGACATTCAGAATAATAAGTTATACAAGTTCATATGAGGGTAATGTCGGAGGTACGGCAGAATTCAATGTGGAAGCCGAAGGAAAGGGCCTTAAATATCAGTGGCAGGTCTTTAAAGACGGAGCATGGAAAAACACTTCATTGACAGGCAGCACAACGGATACTCTCGAGGTTGGCATTATCGAATCCCGTAACGGAATGCTGTTCCGCTGTGTCGTTAAGAATTCCAGCGGCTTAAAACTGTATACAGATCCTGCAACGCTCATTGTTAAGGAGAAAGCACCTGAGATCATCAAACAGCCTAAGGATTACTCCGGCTTAGTCGGCGAGAACGCTACTTTCAGAGTAGAAGCCAACGGCAAGGACCTCAAGTATCAGTGGCAGGTTTATAAGAGTGGTGCATGGAAGAACACATCTCTGACAGGCAATACAACAAACACTTTAACTGTAGGCATTATTGATTCCCGTGACGGAATGAAATTCCGTTGTGTGATCAAGGATTCAAACGGAAAATCAACTACCTCAAATACAGTAGTTCTTCACACCAAAACGGCTCCTGTTATTACAAAACAGCCTGTTGATATGTCTGGACCTGTTGGAAACAGTGCTGTTTTCAACATTGCAGCTGAAGGTGAAGGCCTCAAATATCAGTGGCAGGTTTATAAGAGCGGCACTTGGAAGAATACTTCAATGAACGGAAACACTTCAGCTATTCTTGAAGTTCCGATTCTTGAATCGCGTAATGGAATGCAGTTCCGTTGTGTAGTCAAAAATGCAGATGGCGTTTCAGTCATATCCGATGTAGCAACACTTACGATCAGTGATCCGCCGGTTATCGTTTCACAGCCCTCCGATTATACCGGTTATGTAGGTGAAATTGCGAAATTCACGATTGAGGCAGAAGGAGATGCTGCTTACTATCAATGGCAGGTCTATAAGAACGGTGAATGGAAGAACACCTCATTGACAGGCAACACAACTCCTACGTTAAAGGTCGAAATCACTGATGCACGTGACGGAATGAAATTCCGCTGTGATGTTACTAACCAACAGGGAGTGACTGTTGTTTCTGATGAAGTTTCCGTTATTGTTAACAGGGGACCTAAGATCACATCCCAGCCATCAGACTTCACCGGAAACCTCGGCGGAACCGCAACATTCCAGGTTAAAGCAAAGGGTGACGGACTTACATATCAGTGGCAGGTTTATAAGAATGGTGCCTGGAAGAACACATCACTGACAGGTAATTCAACAAATACTCTGGAGGCAGGTATTATTGATTCCCGTGACGGAATGCAGTTCCGTTGCGTAATCAAGGATGCCAATAACAACAAAACCATATCCGACACAGTTACGTTGTATGTCAAAAATACACGCAGTGTAAGCGCTACAGCTTATGACATTGTCGAAACAGATGTTCCGGAAACCGTATTAGATGTTAATGAAGCAGCTGAAACATCTGATGATCCTGTAACGGAAATCTCAGTTGAAGTAACTGATGCACAGGTTGAAACAGTTTCAGAGAATGTTGATACCGAGCCGGTTGTAGAATCAGCCGAGAACAGCAATTAAACTCAATTAATTGCAATCACTTTCACATGAACAGGGCCCTGCTGATAAAGCAGGGCCTTATTAATATTGGATGCATTAATAATTAATTAACTAAGATTTAGCATTTTTTCTTAAATTTTGCGGTTTATATGACAGATAATCGGCTATAATATTTTCATATGTTTTTGTCAAATTCTTTGTTTCTTTAAGTGCAAGGAGGTATCTATGTCTACTTTCTCTCTCAAAAAGTTTACGAGTTTGCTACTTTCGCTTTCTATTGCAATGTCATTCATTGTATTTATGCCGTCAGCAGTAAATGCTGATGATGACGATTTGATTCAATTGGATACTGTATATGATATTGTTCTTGAAGATTGTAATAATTACTATGGTAATAGGAAATACATTTTCAAATACAATCCTGATGAAGACGGATACTATTTGTTAGAAGATTCAATTTCTTTATATGTTTTGGTCGAAAACGGACGTGGCGGATTATCTGAGTATAGTTCTAAGGAAAATACCTATGCTTTAAATCTGCCAGAATTAATTAATTATGAATATTTATATAGAAAAATCTACTATTTTGAGGCCGGACAGGATTATTATATTTCTGCATATGATCATTGCAGAGATGGTCAGTTATGTTTAAGAAAAGCTGATGAGTATATATCTCTGTTTGCTGAAAAAAGTAGTATTCGTGTAAAAAAAGATTCAACTTTTACATGCGAAATATGTAATGACAGCAGCGTTGATTGGGAATCCTGCTCAATAAGATGGTTTAATAATCTCAGTGATTCTCAAATCCAATGTAATAACTTATCAATTACTCTGAATTCAAATGATTATATTGATTTTGATGATCCGAACTGTGTATTAGGTGAAATATATAACACTTTGACTTGTGATATAAGCTTTACTTATAGCGGTGAAGAATACAATTCTAAATTCTATTTTTCTTTGATTCCATCTGAATTCAGTAAAGACTGCTGGATTTATGGAAATAATACACAAATTTCTATTCCTTATAGTTTTATTAATAATATTTCTAGTGCTTTAAAGAATAGAGATTTAAAAACTTATGCCGGTTCTTATGATGATTGTGATATTTCATATCAATGGTATGAAATTGATTCATATAAAGAATCTATAGGTATAGAAGATAAGGATGAATTATATATTTGTTTGAATGGTCAGACATCCGACTCATTGCAAGTATCTGATGTTTTTGTTGAACCCTATACTTTGTATGGTGAAAACAGTTTTTCGATCGTCAAACAATACTGCTGTATTGTAACTTATAATGATGGAAATGAAGTCGTTGAAAAAGAATTAAAATTCACTATAGATTTTTATGTTGATAATCCATTTATCTATAACTTTAATAATAAAACTTCGTTTAATGTTAAAAAGGGTGATGAGTTTCAAATTCCTGCAAAGTACGCTATTAACGAACCTTCATTACCGGATGGTATTACTTACAATTATAGTTGGTATAATTTAATTTCTGCTCCAGCACGCCTTGAACGCAGTTATCTGGCTGAAGATAATAGTGCCAGTGATTTTCTTTCGTCCGACTGGAATATAATTGGAACCGGTAAGAATCCTGCTATTGATACATCTAATCTCCTATTTATTGAAGAAGATGGTATTTCTGTCAGTTATATAGCTTGTGTTTATGAACCAATATATAACAATGAATTATGTTATGGTCGTTCTTGTAGAAGTGGTTTTTTTGTTTTTAAACTTGTATCGATTGATTCATTACCGTTTGATGAAGCAGTACATGTAGAATCAGTTAAAGAACCTTCCGGGTGGTTAGTTTACAACGAGGAACAAAAAATCCATGGAGAATGGTATAACTCGCAGTATTGTGAAGTATCAGCAAGCTGTGACCTTGATTCAGAATGTAATATCTCATATCAATGGTATAAGATTGATTCTTATAAAGAAATAGCCGGAATTACAGATAGAGATGAGCTTTACATTCCTTTGGAGGGAGAGACTTCCAATAAATTCACCATTTGGGATGATACTGCTGAACCATATATTTATGCGATAGGCGATCAATTCTATATTATTAAAAAAATAATATGCGAAGTAACTTTTGATAATGGTGACAAGGTTGTCAAAAAAGAAGTACCTTTCGAGATTCGTTATCATGCTCAAGTCAATTATATTTATCATAATACTCCTACTATAAATGTAATAAATGGTGATGATATAACATTTGAAGTAGATAACTGTTTTGTGCCTACTGATTTACCTGACGGTGTAACTTTTAAGTACTCCTGGATTAATTTAAAAAACTTATCCTACAGGACTACACAAAGCACTCAAACATGTAGCACTAGAAGCATATGGGAAGGCAAATTTTTAAGTAGAGATGATTATGTAATCCTTTGTAATAAAAACAGCATTACATTAAATTCTTCTGAGCTGATTTGGTTTGAAAATAATGTCGAAAGGTACAGTTACGTTGCTTGTATCTCAGAGCCGCTTTACAACGGCAATCCGATATACGGATATTCATTAGCAAATGGATATCAGGTATTTAGAGTTGTTGAAGATAATGATCACATGATCATCTCACAACCGGAAGATTATTATAGTCCGGTAGGAAATACTGCAACATTCAGTGTTAGAACGCGGGGCGAAGGATTAAATTACCAGTGGCAGGTTCTCAAAAATGGTGTTTGGAAAAACACATCGTTGACTGGTTATAACACTCCTTACTTATCAGTTGGCATTACTGAAGCCCGTAATGGAATGAAATTCCGTTGTGTTGTTACTGACAATAATGGCAATACCGAATATTCCAGAGAAGCAACAATTTTTGTTGTAAAGCAAGGTCCTGAGATAATTGATCAGCCTGTCGATTTTACAGGTTCTGTAGGCGAAACAGCTGTATTTACCGTATATGCCGAGGGAGATGCTCTGTCATATCAGTGGCAGGTTTATAAGAACGGTGTTTGGAAGAACACATCTTTGACCGGCTGCAACACGGCTTCCTTATCAGTTGGCATTACTGAAGCACGTAACGGAATGAAATTCCGCTGTGTAATTTACGACGCTATTGGTTTTGATGCAGTAACATCAGCAGCAACCATAAATGTTGTAGCCGGAGGACCTGAGATCAAATCGCAGCCTGAAGATTACTCAGGATCAATAGGTGAAACAGCCGTCTTTACAGTATCTGCAACAGGCGAGGAACTTACATATCAGTGGCAGGTTTACAAGAACGGTGTATGGAAGAACACTTCATTAAACGGAAATAAGACTGACGCATTAGAGGTCGGAATTATCGAATCCCGTGACGGCATGAAGTTCCACTGCGTAGTTACTGATATTAACGGTAAATCTGTAACATCTGATGAAGCTACTCTTACTGTATCTATTCCTGCAATTACTATTACTTCTGAACCTGAAGATTACACCGGCTCCATAGGTGATACCGCTGTATTTACGGTAGTTGCTGAAGGAGAGGAACTTACTTATCAGTGGCAGGTTTATAAGAGCGGAGCTTGGAAGAACACTTCGTTAACAGGCAATAAGACTGACACATTAGAGGTCGGCATTATTGAATCCCGTGACGGCATGAAGTTCCGCTGCGTAGTTACTGATGCTAACGGTACATCTGTAGAATCTGATGAAGCAACGATAACAATTGCTGTTCCTGCGATTTCTATTACTTCTGAACCTGAAGATTACTCAGGATCCATAGGTGATACCGCTGTATTTACGGTAGTTGCTGAAGGCGAGGAACTTACTTATCAGTGGCAGGTTTATAAGAATGGCGCATGGAAGAATACATCACTGGCAGGTAATACTACGGATACTTTAGAGGTAGGCATTATTGATTCCCGTGATGGAATGACGTTCCGTTGCGTAATCAAGGATAGTAACAATAATATGGTTATCTCCAATGAAGTAATGATCGCTGTTGATAAAGGTCCTGAGATCATAATTCAGCCCGAAGATTATTCCGGTGATGAAGGTGATACTGCTGTTTTCTCAGTAAAAGCTGAAGGCAATGATCTCACATATCAGTGGCAGGTCTATAAGAATGGCGCATGGAAGAACACATCACTGGCCGGTAATACTACAGATACTTTAGAGGTTGGTGTTATTGAATCCCGTGACGGCATGCAGTTCCGTTGCGTAATCAAGGATGGTAACAATAACAAGGTTATTTCCGATGAAGTAACAGTGAGCATTTGGCTTTATTCTTAAGAGTTTCGTGACATATATAAATAATTAACCTGCATAATAAGGCCCCGCTTACACCAAGAAAGCGGGGCCTATTCTTTCGAAATGAAATTTCAATACAGTCTGATATAATGCATAAGGTTATTCATTCTATTAGAAGGATGGTGAAAATCTATCGACGGTTATTTCCAATATGCAATTTCTAAGGTAACACTCCAATCAGTGAGTATATGGCTGGTTGTTGCTGTTGTTATCGGCATAATTGCTTTTGTGTTTTACCGCAAAGAAATCATTAAGTTACGGTCTTCTATTGCTGTTCCATTATTGGCTTTTTATCTGTCTTTTGTTGCGACCATAACGGTTATAGCCAGGATTCCGTCACATAAAGCTCAATATCAGTTGGCTGTATTCTGGACATACAGAGCTATTGCTAACGGAGAAACCCATTATTGTGCAGAGATTTTCTGGAATATTATCCTGTTTATACCAATCGGTTTTCTTCTAATGCTGCTCCTGACTCACAAACACAGTTGGATTACTGCTCTGATTACCGGCCTTTTGATGTCAGTTAGCATTGAAGTAATCCAATTAGTATTTCATCGCGGTTTATTCGAGTTTGATGACATTGTCCATAATACGCTTGGCACTGTCATAGGTATTGGAGCATTCGCATTCGTTAATTTCTTAGGAAAAAAGTTAACCGGGAAATAAACCTTTTGTTGTATGACTGTTCTTAGCTTTTTGATATAATTACTTATAAATATTTTTTTAGAAAGAGCAGATAAATGGGGGATTCATCAACACAATTGGTTGATAAAGTCAGCAGTTTTGGCACCAAAACCAAGAAAATTGTTGACTGGATTTATCTGATCGCTCTTTTTGTATTCATGGCATATTATGCCTGCTCTCTTACTAAATCCATGCCTCCGTTTCTCGATGTTTTGTATAAGGTAAGCACTTTCGCTATGATGCTCGTTGCAATATATCGAATCATAGTAGGCAAGAGCAAGTACTTATCCAGCACTCTTTTTGCTGTTTTATTTGTTTTCGCAGGAATCCTGATGTTCATTACATATTTCATGTCGATCTCACACAGCAACATTAATCTGACATTGATCATGTTTGCGCTGGTCGGTGCGATGGATGTCAAGGCAGATAAGGTCCTGTTGAGCGGTATCTGCGGAAATCTGGTAATGATAATCAACAATGTTGTTTCTACCGCCTTATCAGATCAGGGTTCACTGTTTAATGATTTCCAGGACAGAAAATACAGCGTTTTGGGTAACAATGTTTTCTACTTATCTAAATTTAATAATTTCTCATCTACGGATCTGGGGGCTCATTATTTCTGGATCTTTGCCGCATATCTGTGGGTAAGAGGGAAGAAGATCACATGGGGAGAGATACTTGCCCTGTTCGGATTAAACTGTCTGGTATATGCACTCAGCGCATCAAATACGACACTGTTGTGCAGTTGTATTATTTTTACTCTCGCTGTGATACTGAAACTCTGGACTAAATTCAGCGTAAAATCAGAGAGTTTAACCTATAACAAGGTCATTATAGTTCTTCAGAAACTGTTAGGTTATTGTTCTAAATTCTCATTTGTTATTTTTGCAGCTATCGGCATCATTCTGGCTCTCAGTTATGACATTGCAGATCCGGTCAGCAGCCGTCTGAACTATTTATTTCACTACAGACTCAGTCTGGGCTTCAGAGGTATAACGGAACACGGTATTAATCTGTTTGGCAGTCCTGATCCGTTTTACGGAATGAACAGTTCAGTTGACGGATTTTATAACTTCCTTGACTGTTCTTATGTTGCGTTGTTAATTAGAAGCGGCGTTCTGATGCTCTTATTCTATGTTGGCAGCATGACCATCATCCAGTTTAGACATAAAAAACATCTGTACGGACTGCTGATAATTGCTGTTTGTGCATTATCTTCTCTGGAAGAACATCACTTAGCCGAAATGTCTTACAACATGTTCCTACTGATACTTTTTGCTGATCTGGACATTGAGAACAAGATTACAATACCTGCTGCAGATACAAAGAAAACAAGAGAAAATGTAATCAGACTGATAACGTATCCTTTGGGTTTGATCTTTATTATTTCTTCAATTTGTCTTATGTATCCAAAATATAAGCAGATCAAAGAATTAGACAGACTGGATATCAGGGCAGGGCAGATTTATTCGTCAATCCAGAACAATATTGATCTTATGATCACAGACGGTTCCTGGCAACAGAAAACGTCTATTATGAATTCTTCCCAATACGGTAATATACTTAGTCACCCGGATGATTTTGAGACGGTAAAAGGCGAGTATTGGAATAATTCAATCAAAGATCCCAAGGCTCATTCTTACTATTCGATCTATATTGATCAGCAAACAGCTGATTCAAATATTATAGCCGGATTACTTATATCTGATGAAACCAGACAACTGGTCGGTAACGGCAGCATCGTAGTTGAATACGATGTGTCTGAAGGCAAGGTTTATTCAGTCTGGTATTCTGAGACAACAGGCTGTATTGCCATTCCGGGTTCCAGAAGCACAAACAGGATCAGCAGACTTAAGCCTGGTGTTCAGGCCGAAGGTTATTCGACAGGTGGTTAAATGAGCAGGAAGTATAGGATTAAATCTTACAACAGTATTAGATTCACAGCCGTTATGCTTGTGATCGCTATGACATGCTCTATGATCTGTTCCTGTAGTAATAATAATCTTAACCCTTCAGATTTTGACGGAGTCAGATTTGCTCAAACACGGCATATTTCCGTTAATGTTGATTCTATCAGTAATTCTTCATTAACAGTCAATAACTCACTTTGTGCCAAATACATTCACGATGCAGTATTACAGGAATGCAATATTGACATTGATTTTGTTAATACTTCCGCTACGAATATCCAATACGGAATGAATACAGATATAACCGTAACATCTAAATATAATTCCATTACAACTTATTACAGAATGGGATCAGCTATTAATATTGCTCCGTATCTTCATGAATACGGTGATTCATTGTCTGATCTTATTAATCTTCTGGGCCAGGAAAACCTGTTATATTGTTCCTCAGATGCTTATGAAATATGGTATCTGTCACAGCGTGATCTTGAACCTGATTCAAGAGTAACTTTTATCAGACGCGACTGGCTGGATAAGTTAGGTCTTAATGTTCCTTCAACTCGCGAAGAACTGCATAATTGCCTGACTGCATTCCGTGATAATGCAGATCTGCTGTTAGGTGATAATTCATCTGAAATGATTCCGTTCTTTATCGATAATGATCCTGCGATAAGTGCCAAGCCGTTATTTGACTCATTATATGATCCTGAGATAAGTGCCATGGATTTCTATGTGAACGGTTATAACCGTTCGACGCAGGAAGGATATAAAGATGGCCTCCAGATCCTTAATTCATGGTATTTAGAAGGATTATTGCCATCTGATTTCTCCAGCATCAGACCAATGACCAAAGAATCTTATGAACCTATCGAACACGGATATGTCGGTGCATTCTGTGCCAAATATGATTACCTCTATATGAATGGTGATAATTCACATATAAAGGCTCTGCACGATAATTGCGGAAATGAAGCGGAATACATTGCGGTAAATACTTTCGAGAATAGTCTGGGAGATTACACTGCATGGCAGGAAGATTATCTCAATGAAGAAGGGAAGATGATCTACTTGCCGTCCGTTTGTACTGATCCGTTAGCCTGCCTCGTATATCTGAATTGGATATCTGATCCTGATAATATCGAAGCGGTACAGAATCTCTCGTTGAATAACACGGACAGTAATGATACATATACTTATGACAGATATCTGATCACATGTGACGGACAGTATCCAAACGGCAGTTTAAGCGATTTGGAATCAGCTGAACAGGCCAAGACAGTTGCATCTGATGTTAAATATGTTCATCAGATGAACAAGTGCATAAGATACGGAACCAACATATTCCCATTCACCGGAAACGATACTGATTATGCATCTACATATCCGGAATCAGCCAAGCAGTTTACCGACAATGTCATATCAGCTTCTGAAGGCACATTTGAATCTGTTTATAACGAACAATA
>Ga0265298_10005856_pt1 | contig 15293 bp, 21 predicted proteins | sample AusTroGonzalo_MG_3_FD_193486 | JGI IMG/M metagenome (GOLD analysis project Ga0265298, IMG submission 193486) | Bovine rumen microbial communities from tropical cattle in Woodstock, Queensland, Australia - Gonzalo_01 | ecosystem: Host-associated > Mammals > Digestive system > Stomach > Rumen ... | reverse complement strand
GTTTAGAAAAATATATAACCCCAAAAGAACAGAAGAAGCAATGAGATGGACGGACAAAGCACAGGCTTTGCCGGAGTAGGATGAACAACTATATACTTGAATACTACCAACAGATAAAAGAGGGCAGCATTCTTGTCGGCAAATGGATCATAATGCTCTATGAATGTATAGTGCATGGCCTTGAGGAAGGCAGATACACCTACGATGCTAAAAAAGCAGAGAAGGCCATCAAATGGATTGAAGAGCATTGCCATCACACAGAAGGGCCTCTTGCACCTGACAAGATAAGGCTTGAATTATGGCAGAAGGCAATGTTGGCCTGTATGTTTGGCCTGTTAGACCCAAAGGATGGGCGCAGACAGTTCAGGGAAGTTCTGCTTGTGGTAGGCCGTAAGAATGGAAAGTCATTATTTGCATCAGCAATTGCGAATTATACATTCTTTGAGGATGGAGGATTCGGCACAAGGGTTTACTGTGTTGCTCCAAAATTAGACCAGGCTGATATTATCTACAACGATGTGTGGACGATGATAACCCTTGAAGAGAGCCTGATGCAGAACAAGGATAAGCCAAAAGAGAACACGGCAAGGCACAGGATGACAGACCTGTTTATTGAATCCACCAATTCCACAGTAAAGAAAATTGCCTTCAGCGCAAAGAAGAGTGACGGATTCAATCCTTCTTTGACAATCTGTGATGAGATCGCTGCATGGGGAAAGGGTGGCCTCCGTCAGTATGAGGTCATGAAGTCAGGCATGGGTGCAAGGCCTGAAGGATTGCTTCTGTCATGCACAACATCAGGCTATGAGAATGACAGCATATATGATGAGCTTGTGAAGCGGTCAACGAGATTCCTTTTAGGCGAGAGCAAGGAACAAAGGCTGTTGCCGTTTCTGTACATGATTGACGATGTTGAAAAATGGAATGACATCAACGAGCTGCGGAAGAGCAATCCCAATCTTGGGGTTTCTGTTTCTGTGGATTATCTACTTGAGGAAATTGCCATAGCAGAAGGCTCACTTTCAAAGAAGGTTGAGTTCATCACCAAGTATTGCTGTGTGAAACAGAATTCAAGCACAGCATGGTTGTCTACACAGACAGTAAACAAGTGCCTGTGTGATCCATTGCGTTTAGAAGATTTTGCTCACAGCTATTGCGTTGGCGGTCTTGACCTGTCACAGACAACAGACCTGACATCAGCTTGTGTTGTGATTGAGAAGCAAGGGAAGCTGTATGTATTCAGCAAATGTTGGCTTCCGGCAGAGAAGATTGACGAGGCCACAGAGAGAGATGGTGTTCCGTATAGGTTATATATAGAGCGAGGCCTGTTAGAGCCATCAGGCGAGAATTTCATTGACTATCATGATTGTTTCAATTGGTTTGTCAGCCTTGTTGAGCAATATGAAATTCTGCCATTGGTCATAGGATATGACAGATACAGCGCACAGTATTTGATACAGGATTTAAGAGGGTACGGCTTCAAATGCGATGATGTCTATCAAGGGGATAATCTTTGGGGAACACTTTGCTCTTTGGAAGGCCAAATGAAGGACGGCACCATTCTGATAGGTGACAATGACATCATGAAGGCACACTTGCTCAATTCAGCCATAAAAATGAGCGTTGAGCGAGGCAGAGGGCGGTTGGTAAAGGTTTCCCAAACAGCACACATTGATGCTGTCGCAGCTCTTGCTGATGCCCTTGTATGTAGAGAAAAATGGTATGCCGATTACGGCACACAGTTAAAAAATGAGGAATAAAATATGAGTTTATTCACAGACATTTTCAGACCTGACAGAAAACAGCAGAAGGCTGTATATAGTGCAGAGGTATTCAAGACCCTGACACCATACAAGCCTGTTTTTCACACTTGGCAAGGGTCTATTTATGAGAGTGAGCTGATCCGTGCAGCCATATACGCAAGGGCGAGGCACATCAGCAAACTGAAGTTTGATGCAACAGGAAGTGCGAAAATCGGCCTTCAGAGCAAACTGAAGCAAGGGCCGAATCAATGGCAGACCTGGCCACAGTTCCTGTCACGGACATCAACGATTCTTGATATACACAATACGGCATTTATCGTGCCGGTCAAAGACAAGAGCCTCACAACAACAGGATACTACACAGTATTGCCGACAAGGTGCGAGGTTGTTGAGTATGACAATGACATATGGCTTCGGTACAGATTCAACACAGGAGAAATCGGTGCTGTCAGGCTGAACGAATGTGTCATCCTGACACAGCATCAGTACAAGCGTGATTTCTTCGGTGAAACGAACACGGCCCTTGACCCAACATTAAAAGTCATTGACATGAATAAACAGGGGATTGAAGAGGCCATCAAGAATGGTGCTACTTTCCGTTTTTGGGCAAAGATGAACAATTTCACCAAAGATTCAGACCTTAAAAAAGAGGCTGACAGATTTGGCTCTTTGGCCTTTGGCGAGGATTCTGACGGAATGCTCCTGTTCCCAAATACCTATACAGACATCCATCAGTATGAAAACAAGCCTTATACAGTTGACCCTGAACAGATGAATCAGATAAACCGAAGTGTGTATAACTACTTTGGGGTCAATGAGGATGTGCTTCAAAATAAGGCCTATGGTGATTCGTGGGCAGCATTCTATGAAGGCTGTGTGGAGGTCTTTGCAATTGCTCTGTCAGACGGCTTGACAAAAGCCATGTTCACAGAGCGAGAGAGAGCCACAGGCAATTCTGTCATGTTCACATCCAACAGGCTCCAATATATGAGCAATGCGGATAAATTACAGGTTGCAGCTCAATTGACGGACAGAGGCATCTTCAGCATCAACGAGGCAAGAGAGGTATTCAATCTTGCTCCTGTTGAGGGCGGTGACATCCGCACCATCAGAGGTGAGTACAAGAATGTGAGTGATTTGGAGGAAACACCAAATGAAGGATAGAGAATACAGAAACATGACTTTTGAAGTCAGACAGGATGGCGCAGAGCCATCTTTTTTAGTTGAGGGATATGCTTCAACTTTTGAGCCATACAAGCTCATTGAGATTGATGGCGAAGATTACAACGAGAGAATTGAGCCGACAGCATTTGATGAGGCTGACCTGACCGATGTTGTGTATCGCATTGACCATGAAGGCAGAGTGTATGCGAGATCGTCAGCCGGAACAATCAAGCTTGACATTGATGAGCATGGTCTGCACCACATCACAGACCTGTCAAAGACATCAGGAGCAAGAGAGCATTTTGAGGACATTGAGGCAGGTCTTTATCCGCAGATGAGTTTTGCGTTCACAGTTGGCGCAGACCATTACGATGCGGAAACAAGAACAAGAATCATTGACCGAATTGATAAGGTCTTTGATATAAGTGCGGTTAGCTTTCCGGCAAACCCAACAACAGAGATTCATGTGCGTGACTATTTCAACGGAGTGATTGAAATGGAGAAGGCTGCTGAAGCGGAGAGACAGAAGGCAGAGGAAGCAAGACGGAGCGATCTTGAGCGCAGACATGAGTTGAAGGAAAAAATCATGGAGGTCTTAAAGTGAATTTAGACGAATTGAAAGAAAGGCTTTCGGCAATTGATGCAGAGCTGTCTGACATCGTTGATGAGCTTGAGGCAGAAGTGCCTGAAGAGCCATCTGAAGATGCGCCTGAAGATGCTCCGGCAGAAGATGAGGAAAGAGCCTCAACAGAGGCCCTTGAGCAGAGAAGTGCGGAGCTGATGGAAGAGAGACAGACCATCATGGCAGAGATTGAGAAGGCCGAAGCAGCCATTGCTGAAGAGAAGAGAGCAATGGAAGAAGTTATTGCTAACAAGCAGACAAAAGAAATTGAGAAGAGAGAGGAAATCAAAATGGCTGATATTGAAATCAGAAACACCAATGAGTACATCAATGCTTATGCAGAGTACATCAAGAGTGGAGACAATGCAGAGTGCAGAGCGCTCCTGTCAGAAAACGGCAGCGGCACAGTTCCTGTTCCTGAAATGGTCTATGACATCGTAAAGACCGCTTGGGAGAGAGAAGGCATCATGGCGAGAGTTCGCAAGGCCTATCTGAAGGGCAACATCAAGGTAGGATTTGAGCTGTCATCTGATGGCGCAACAGTACACACAGAAGGTGTTGCTGTAAACGAAGAAAATCTTGTTCTTGGAGTTGTAGAGATTCCGGCAAAGAGCATCAAGAAATGGATCAGCATCTCTGACGAGGCGCTTGACCTGTCAGGCGAAGCATTTCTGCGTTACATCTATGATGAGCTGACTTATCAGATTGCCAAGAAGGCAGCGGATGAGCTGATTGCTCTGATTAAGGCTGCCGGCACAGCATCCACAACCACAGCCGTTGCTGTTCCGGCTGTCAAGGTTACTACTGTCGCAATGGACACCATCGCACAGGCTGTTGCACAGCTTTCTGACGATGCAGCAAATCCTGTAGTAATGATGAACAAGCTGACTTGGGCTGACTTCAAGGCTGTTCAGTATGCAAACGGATATGGCGCTGACCCATTTGAGGGTCTGCCTGTTGAATTCAACAACACCATCGTAGCATACAGCGCAGCAACAACAGGAGTTCCTTATGTCATCGTTGGTGACCTTGAACAGGGCGCACTCGCTAACTTCCCTAATGGCGAGGAGATTCAGTTCAAGTTTGACGAGATGACCCTTGCAACATCTGACCTTGTAAGAATCGTTGGCAGACAGTTTGTCGGTCTGGGCATTGTTGCTCCAAACGCATTCTGCAAAATCACGAAGTAGCATGAGAAATTGAGTGGAGGCAATAATCATGAAAAAAATACTGATTGCTGTACCATGCATGGACATGGTAAGTGCAAGATTCGCACAAAGCCTGACAACACTAAAGAAGATTGATGAGTGCATTGTTTCATTCATCATCGGCTCACTCATATACGATTCAAGGAACAATTTGGCAAGTTATGCCGTGCAGATTGAAGCTGATTATATTCTTTGGCTTGATTCTGACATGACATTTCCACCTGATACTCTTGAACGAATGATGAAGGTGCTTGACGAACATCAGGACATTGATATTCTGTCAGGCCTTTACTTCAGAAGGGCAACACCATTCACACCTGTGGCATTTGATGTGCTTGAGACAGATGAGGATGGTGTTCTCAAGTTTGAGAACATGGATGAAGTTCCTGACGAATTGCGAGAGGTGGCCGGTTGCGGTTTTGGCGGTGTGCTGATGAAAACGGATTGCCTCTTTGACATTGCCGGCAAGGAAGGCCCTGTGTGGTTTTCACCTTTGGCAAATGTTGGAGAGGATTGCGCCTTCTGCATGAGGGCGAGGAAATACGGATACAAGATTTATCTTGACCCTTCCATAGAGTTTGGTCACATGGGTTATGCAGCTGTGACAAGAGGATTCTATGAGGCTACAAAAGGAGAATTGTCAAAATGACAACAGCAGAATTATTACAGATGTGTAAAACATCCATGCGTATCACAACAGATGCATATGACAGCGAGATAACAGGATATATTGAGGCAGCTCTGCTTGACTTGGGCATTGCCGGTGTTGAGTATGATGCCGTTGACAATCTTGTTGCAAAGGCTGTCATGACTTATGTGCGTTTCAGTTTCGGTGCGCCTGACAACTATGACAAACTAAAAGCCTCATACGATGAGCAGAAGGCACAGATGCAGAATGCCACAAACTATACGAATTGGGGTGTGAACAATGGCTGATGTTTTGATTTTGATCGCACAGGCCATAACAGTTGATGAGTATGGCAATGAAGTTGCGACAGAAACAGAGAGACAGGTCTATTGTGAAGTTTACTCCATATCGCAGACAGAGTTCTATGCAGCAGCCAACACGGAGCTGAATCCTGAATACAGGTTTGACATCTTCTTCGGTGATTATCAGGGAGAAGATGTCATCCTGTTTGGTGGCGAGAGATATGCCATTTACAGGACATACAGAAATGGCGACACACTTGAGCTTTACGCAGAGAGGAAGATTGGCGCATGAGTAATGTAAAAATAAAGCCTCAACAATTTGAGAAGGCCGTCATCAATGCTCTTGGAGAGTATGGTGACGAAACCAATGAGAAACTTGAGGTCATGCTCAAAACGGCTGCGAGGGAGACAAGGCGAGAGATGAAGGCGACATCACCTGTCAATCAAGGCAAATATGCAAGAGGATGGTCTAATAAGGCGCAGAAGGTAGGAAGATTTAATCTGAATCAAACTGTGTACAACAGAGATGCCTATCAGCTTATCCATCTGCTTGAAAAACCACACTCAACAGGTGGGGGTGGTCATTATCCATCAAAAAAAGACCACACAGGCACCATGGCAAGAGTTGAAGAAGAACAGACACAGAAATTCTTTCAGGAGGTGTTAAACAAGCTATGACATTGTTAGAAGTAGCACAGATGGTTGCATCAATCGGTCTGCCGTACAGATACAGCCATTTCAGCGAGACACCACAGCCTCCTTATGTGGTTTTTTATTATCCATCTGAAACCGATCCACACGCAGACAATTCCAACTACATCAACAAGAGACAGCTCTTCATTGAGCTGTTCACCAAAATTAAAGACCAGGCATCAGAGGCATCCGTTGAAGGTGTCTTGAGGCAACATGGCCTGTCATGGTACAAGCAAACAGATTTTTTAAATGATGAGAAGTTATTTCAAACCGTGTATGAGACGGAGGTAATAATAAATGGCTAACAATAAAGTACAGTATGGCCTGAAGAATGTTTACTATGCGACAGTTACTGTTGGCACGAATTCTGTGACATACGGAACACCTGTGGCATGGCCTGGAGCTGTATCCTTGAGCCTGTCAGCAGAAGGAGACACCAATGACTTCTACGCAGACAACATCAAATACTTCACAGCCATTGCCAACAATGGTTACAGCGGTGACTTTGAATCTGCTCTTGTTCCTGATACATTCAGAACAGACATCATGGGCGAGACAGTTGGCACAGGAGCAAAGACAGGTGTCTACTATGAGGCAGCAGATGTACAGCCAAAGGCATTTGCTTTGCTCTTTCAGTTTGAAGGAGATCAGAATGCAACAAAGTATGCCCTGTACAATTGCAAGATGTCACGGCCTGACATTGAATCATCAACAACAGAGGATGGCATTGAAGTACAGACAGTAAGCGGTGAAATCACAGCATCACCAAGAGCCTTTGACAACATCGTCAAGGCACAGTGTGCGAATACAGCTTCAACAGCTTATTCTGCTTGGTTTACCACAGTTCAGGACTAATGCAGACAGCGCACAGAGGCCTCAAATTGGCTTCTGTGCGTTTTTTGTAGTAACAAGGATAATACGGAGGCAAAATCATGTACAAAACAATAGAGATAGACGGAAAGGAATTGGAGTTCGCAGCCAATGCTGCAACACCATTCAGATACAAACAAGTTTTTAAATCTGACCTATTTGCCGTACTTGGCAATGAAGAGAGGGCAGAGGAACAGGGTGCGGAGGTTGTGATGCGCCTTGCATATATCATGCACAATCAGGCGCAGAAGGCTGACATGAACAAGCTGAATGAAGATGGTTTCATTGAATGGCTTGAAGGGTTTTCATCAATGGCATTCGTCAATTCCGCAGAGGACATCATCAATGCCTACATGGATTCCACAGTAGGAACAGCCACACCCTAAAAAGAAAAGCAGACAGACCACAAGACCATTCACCACAGGATTATACATGTTGCGATGCAAGGAATTGGGCCTGTCTATTGACGATTTAGAGAACATTGACTTTGCGCTTGTTGCGGATATGCTGACAGAAAAAGCAAACGATGAACACAAATATCCATACAAGGCAAGTCAAAAGGATTTTGATAATTTTTAGAGGGTAACAATGGCCGGATATATTCGTGGAATAACAATTGAATTCGGTGCTGATACCACAAAACTGAATGCAGCACTAAAGAAAACCGATGGCGCATTGAACAAGACACAGGCCGAGTTGAAACAAATCAACAGGTCTCTGAAGTTCAACCCAGGCAACACTACATTGTTACGGCAGAAGTTTGAGCTGTTGCAGAGGTCTGTCACAGAGACAAGGGCAAAGCTGACACAGCTCAAGCAGATGCAGCAGAATATGAATGCTGCCGGTGTTGATAAAAACTCTGCACAGTATCGTGAGCTTCAGCGTGAAATCATAAAGACCGAGAACAATCTCAAACAGGCTGAAGGTGCGTTGAAGCGGTTTGGATCAGTTGGCAAACAACAGGCCCTTGCTGTCGGCAATGCATTCAAGACAGCCGGAAACAGAATCAAGTCAGTTGGCAGAACAATCACAACATCTGTTTCTGTATATGGCATGGCCGGTGTGTATGCCGGTGCAAAGCTGATTGACAGCTATGAGAAACAGGCTCTTGCAGAAGAGAAGTTAATCACCATATACAAGAACAGGATGAATGCCACCAAAGCAGAAGCACAGGCCACGATGGAATTGGCAAGTGCGTTGCAAAAGCAAGGTGTCATAGGTGATGAAGTTGCTCTTTCAGGCGCACAAACTTTAGCTACATATGCAAAATATCCAAGCACCATCAACACGATACTTCCGGCCATGAATGATTGGTTGGCAGCAGAGAAGGGTGTGAGTGCGACACAGGAAGATGCGGAGGCCAAAGCGAAGCTGATTGGCAAGGCGCTTAATGGAAATGTCGGTGCGCTCACAAGGCTTGGTGTAAAGCTGACGGAAGAACAGCAAGAGATATTAAAGACAGGCACAGAAGAGCAGAAGGCAGCGGTCATCACGGATGCTCTAACAGCAAAGTTCGGTGGAATGAATGCTGAATTGGCAAAGACCGATTCAGGCAAAGTTCAACAGGCCAAAATGACACTTGGCGACATGGGCGAGGAAATCGGTGCTGTGTTGCTTCCGGCTGTTGCTGATTTAGCAACATGGATCGGTGAGAATCTTCTGCCGAAAATCCAAAGCCTGATTGAATGGTTTCAGCAACACCCAAAGATTGCGACATTTGCCCTTGCTCTTGCCGGAATCACGGCTGTGCTTGGGCCTGTGATTATGATTCTTGGCAGCCTTGTTTCAATGATAGGTGGTGTAATCTCAATTGTAGCAGTTCTTGGACCTGTGATCGGTGCTGTTGCCGGTCCTGTTTTGGCTGTTGTCGCAGCTATAGCAGCAGCCATTGCCATTGGTGTTCTGCTTTATAAAAATTGGGATACTATCAAGGCAAAGGCATCACAGGTATTCACAGCAATCAAGACAACTGTGACAACAAACTTCAACACCTTGAAGAATACTGTCACAACAGTATGGAATGCTATCAAGAATGCCATCACTAAACCGATTGAAACGGCAAAGAGCGTTGTGCAGACGGCAATCAATAAAATCAAGAGCTTCTTCCCTCTGAAGATAGGGAAGTTGTTCAGCGGAATGAAATTGCCACACTTCAGCGTTAAGGGTAAAGCACCATTTGGCTTGGGAGGCAAAGGTGAAAAGCCGAGCATCTCTGTCAATTGGTACAAGAAGGCAATGCAACAGCCTTATCTATTCAGCAATGCGACATTGTTCGGTGCCGGTGAGCGTGGAGATGAAATGCTGTATGGCAGAAACTCACTCATGAAGGACATTGCATCTGCTGTGTCAGGCGCATCATTGAATGGTGTTGTTGTGAATGTTTACGGCTCTGACAATATGTCTGTCAATGACCTTGCTGATGCTGTTGAGCAGAGGCTTATCACGATGCAAAAGAGGAGGACACAAGCATGGGCATAGCTCCGTACAAATACTTCACTTATGATGGTGAAAGTTCAAGAAATTACGATGTCTATCTGACAGGTGATGGTGTGTTCAATGCGCCTGAAAGAGCTGTGGAGATGGTAGAGATACCAGGCAGAAACGGCAATTATGCTTTAGATCAGGGCAAGTTCAACAACATTTCTGTGACCTACAAAGCCGGAATCGTTGATTATAGTGAATCTGATTTTGCAGACAAGGTGTCAGCGGTCAGGAATTGGCTGTGTTCAAAAGTCGGTTACAAAAGGCTGTCTGATGACTATAACCCAAACGAATACAGAATGGCGGTGTTCAAGTCAGGTGTGAACATTGACCATGTTGACCTGAAAACAGGAGAATTTGAAATCACATTTGATTGTAAGCCTCAAAGGTGGCTGACATCAGGCGAGACAGCCACAGCGGTAGCCAACAATGGTACACTTTCTAACCCGACATTGTTTGATAGTGAGCCGTTGTTAGCGGTTAAGGGTTACGGAACGATTGGTTTCAATGGTTTTGAAATTGAAATCAACAACGAAGTGATGGGTGATGTCATCGTGGCAGAGGCTAATGATGTTTACTGGCCTACAACATGGACGACCACGATTCAGGCAGACCTTTTGAACACGAGCGACACCTTTGTGGTGAATGCGGAGTTCATGATTCAACACACAAAGACAAGTGCGAATCAGGTGACAAGCATCACGCTTGGAACAGCGACAGGCTGTTCAGCGGTATACATTGTGCCACACACGGTCAATGTTGTCATGGATAGTGCGACATTCACAAAGGGCACTTCAGCAACAGCGACATGTTCCATCGCTTATTCAGCGGTCACAACGAACACGGGAACAGTTTCATGCACACAGACATGTACTGTTACATACAACGGCACAGACACGCTGGCATTCTCCATGTCAGGCACTAACATCACAAATACTGCCAACAAAAAAAGGGCAAGGCATGGTGCAATTTATGGTGATTCAACTGTATCCGTTCTTGGCAATCCAACATACATTGATTGTGAAATCGGTGAGTGCTACATGCTCAAGAACAGCGAAATCATCAGCCTGAATCAGTACATTGATTTGGGAAGTGATTTGCCGACATTGGCAAGTGGCACAAACACATTTACCTACGATAACACAGTAACCGAATTGAAAGTCACACCACGATGGTGGAAAGTATAGGAGGTGGCTGAATGATTCCTATACTTTACGAAAAAGACGAAACCGCATTCACTTCCAATGGCTTGGGCAGACTTCGTGATTGTATCAGTTGCGTTGTGACCGAAGAACGAAACGGCATTTACGAATGTGATTTTGAATATCCTGTTGATGGCATCAATTATGACCGAATCCAATGCGGAAGAATCATCGCTGTTGAGCATGACGAAAGCAATGATGTTCAGCCTTTTGACATCGTGGGGTATTCAAGACCGATAAACGGAGTTGTCACATTCCATGCGGTGCACATCAGTTACAGGCAGACAGCCTTGACGGTATCAGGCACAAACATCAACAGCCTTGCTGATGCGTTCACACTACTTGGTAACGCACAGCCGTCTAATCCGTTTAACTATTGGACGGACAAGGACAGCGTGGGTTTCATGGCGAGTGGTGACGGAGTTCCGCATTCCGTGCGATCAATACTTGGTGGCATGGAAGGAAGTATCCTTGACAGTTATGGCGGTGAATATGAGTGGGATACATGGACAGTCAAGTTGTGGGCAAGTAGAGGCTCACTCAAAAACTTCACTATCCGTTACGGAGTAAACCTGACCGACTACAGCGAGGATTTGGATTATACCGACACCTACACAAGTGTCATTCCGTATTGGAAGGGACAGGACAGCGACGGCAACGACCTTATCATTCAGGGCGACATGCAAAGCACTTCATATCCGTCATTCAATGGTAGTGGTCGGTGCATTCCTCTTGATGTCACAGACAAGTTCAACAGCGAGGACGGAACACCTACCAAAGCACAAGTTGAGGCTCAAGGCATGGCTCACATCAATGAGAATCAGCCGTATTTGCCATCGCAGAACATTAAGGTTGACTTCGTGCGGATAAGCGACAGTTCTGAGTATTCTCAATTCAAGCCGTTGCAGACATGCAAGTTGTGCGATTCCGTCAATGTCATGTTTGACCGCTACAACATTGAGGGCACTTTCAAAATCGTAAAGACAGAATACGATGTGTTACAAGAGCGTTATTTGACTATGGAGTTGGGTACACTTTCTATGACACTTTCGGAGGCACTTGGAATCACACCTGATTCAACGGCTGACTTGCGGACATCATCGGTTGACGATTATGTTGTTGATGTTGGCACAAACACATACGGAACATACAGAAAATGGAACAGTGGAATTGCGGAGTGTTGGGGAACGGCAACGATTGCAAGCAATTCGGCAGTTTCCGCAACATTGCCAATTACGTTTACTTCAACGAGTGGCATGGTTATAAACGCAAATTGTGTTTATATGTCAACAGGCACTTATGTTGCACCTACAATTTCGGTTCAAAAGTTTACAACATACATAAACCTATACGCAAGAGTATCAACATCAACTGTGCAAAATGGGTATCAAATTGATTGGTCGGTAAGAGGCACATGGAAATAAAGGGGAAAACAACATGAACACATTCATAAAAGCATCACTCATACGAGCGATAAGAACGATTTGTCAAACAGCCGTTGCCGTAATTGGTACGGCTTTTGTTTTGGCTGATGTTAATTGGTGGGCGGTTGTGTCGGCTTCACTTCTTGCCGGAATCCTGTCAATTCTGACTTCTGTTGCGACAGGTCTGCCTGAAGTTGACTACGAACAGCACCTGTATATGTCAGTAGATGAGCCAAATGATGCGGAGGTGCATGATGACAAGTAACACAGAATTGCTCAAGATCGCACAGAAACATCTTGGACAAGGTGGTGCGGTATTCAGAAAATATTGCGGATTGCCATCAGGCGCAGCTTGGTGCAATGCCTTTGTGGATTATGTAGCTAATGAAGGGGGAGTAAAATCCCTCTATTTTAATGGCGCAAAAGAGACATATTGCCCTCATTCAATTGCTTGGTGTCGCAAGAATCTTGCACAGGTGCCTCTGTACATTGCGATGCCGATGGACATCATATACTTTGATTGGGATCGCAATAATGTGCCAAATCACATCGGCTTTGTCAGAGCGACAAAAGACACATCAAGCATTTACACCATAGAAGGCAATACTGATGGCGGTAAGGTGGCTCAAAAGACAAGACCATCAAAATATGTATGCGGAATCTTCAGGCCTCATTTCCCTCACACCTTCAACAACAAGAAGCTGACAGTTGATGGTGTTATGGGGTATCAGACCATTGGAGGCCTTCAGAAGGCGCTGAAAACCCTCAAGTATTACACAGGTGCAATTGATTGCGTTCTTGGTCTTGGCACAGTAAAGGCTCTTCAGAAATGGGCCGGAGTTAGTCAGGACGGACAATGGGGAACAGGCACAAGCAAAGCTGTACAGAAGAAAATCGGCACATCCGCTGATGGTGCTTTTGGTGTCAATTCAGTTAAGGCATTGCAGAAATGGATCAATGCAAATGCGTTTCCCACAGTAAGCGGAGGCACAGCCTCCGCATCAAAGCCTTCAGCAACAACTTCCAATGCACAGAAGTTGGTCAACAAGATGAAGGAATTGGCATGGGCAAACGGAACAGCCAAAAAGAAATATGCCTATTCAACAGGCGCACCAAAGGATGCCTGTAAAAAGGCAATGAAGAAGCATGGCTACAACACTAAAGTGAAATGGTCAGATTGCGGAAACTTTGTCAACACAGTTGTCAGAGAATCAGGCATTGATAAAAACTTTGTAGTGCAGAGAGCTGTCAAAGCAGCGTTTCCATCTGCCGGAAGTCATTTCACGATAGTGCATAAAGGCAAGGCCATTCCTGACGGATTGCTCAAGGCCGGTGACATCATCAGATACAAGAAGAAGAGTGGTCAACATGCCATGTTTTATCTTGGCGGAGGTCTTATCTGTGATGCCGGTCTGAAGAACAGATTCGCAAACATCAGGAAGAATGACCACAGATACAATGGATCAAATGTAAAAAAATCAACAATTCAAGTATTAAGACCAAAGGGGTGACAGCCATGACGGAAGGAATCATGATAGCAATAATCACAGGCTGTTTTGCAGCAATACCAACAATCATTGCTGTTTGGGTGAACAACAGCAAGACCCTTTACAGAATTGAACAGCTTGAGAAGAAGGTGGAGAAACATAACAACTTCATTGAACGGATGTATGAAGTTGAAAGGGTGATTGATGTTCACGAAGAAAAAATCAAAGTAGCTAATCATCGCATAGATGATTTGGAGGGGAATCATGCTCACAATTGACAGCAAGAACAATATCACATTGACAAGAGGGGATACCATGACATTGACAGTTTCCCTTCTGCAAGAAGTGCCTCCTGTGCCTCCGGCAACAGAGCCAACAATTGAGCCTTATGAGCCTGTGACAGGTGATGTCATCAGATTTGCCGTGTCTAAAGGATATGTAGGGAAATCAGATTATGACCTGAAATTCTCAAAGGAAATCCCACATGACACCTTGACCTTCACCTGTCTGCCGACAGAAACGGCTCTGTATTATGACACCTACAATTATGATGTAGAGATAACACATGATGATGGCACAGTAGACACATTCATCAGCGGTAAGCTGACCATAACAGGCGAGGTGAAATAAATGCATGTTTATGGAGAATTATCAGGCACACTTTCAAAGGGTCTGACATTGCAAGGCTCTTTGAGTGCGCCACAAAAGATAGAAGGGCAGCTCACAATTCCAAATGCCATCCTTCCACCTTCCTATGAAGGGCCATACGAAGTGGCACCAGGCGCAGAAGAGCAGACCCTTGAAACAGAATTCCTGTACATGACAGGAGACATCACAATCAATCCAATACCAAACAATTATGGCCTTATCACTTATGATGGGTCAACAATCACAGTTTCTTAAAAGGAGAAAACAATGGCACAGAATGTAGTTATCAATGGAGTAACATATCAGAATGTTCCTGAAGTTGACATCCCAAAGAGTGGGTCAGGAACAGCCAAATTCTATGACACATCATCAGGAGATGCGACAAGCGCAAATCTTCTGACAGGCAAGAAGGCTTATAACTCGTCAGGAGAGTTCAGCGGAAGTATGGCTAACAATGGCAGCACAAGCGGAACGATCTCAACAAAGGCCGGAACAGTAACCATCCCTGAAGGATATACTTCAGGTGGCACAGTTGGAATCAGCTCCACAGAACAATCAAAGATTATCGCATCCAACATCAAAAGCGGTGTGACCATTTTGGGTCAGGCCGGAAGTCTTGCTTTGCCTACAATCTCACAAGATTCAACATCAAAGATTTTATCCATCTCATAAGGGGGTGTTTCTATGACAGCGAGAAACATCAGCCTTCTTGGTGCGACATATAGCAATGTGCCTGGTGTCACACTTCCTGTCAGCGGTGGAGGGTCAGCGACATTTTATGATGTGTCAGATACAACGGCT
>Ga0265298_10005855_pt1 | contig 15294 bp, 13 predicted proteins | sample AusTroGonzalo_MG_3_FD_193486 | JGI IMG/M metagenome (GOLD analysis project Ga0265298, IMG submission 193486) | Bovine rumen microbial communities from tropical cattle in Woodstock, Queensland, Australia - Gonzalo_01 | ecosystem: Host-associated > Mammals > Digestive system > Stomach > Rumen ... | reverse complement strand
GGCGTTCCCGTCATAGTTAAAGTAAAGGAGGGCAAATTCTGATGAGTGATCTGTTCATATACCCCGAATTTGAGGTCATAAGAAACGAAAACCGCTGTATCGCCTGCCGCGTATGCGAGCGACAGTGCTCAAACGAGGTGCATTCATACGACGAAGCGCGCGGTATAATGGTATCCGACGAGACAAAGTGCGTTGACTGTCAGAGATGCGTGTCACTTTGCCCGACAAGAGCGCTGAAAATAGTAAAAAGCGACTGCGCCCTGCGCGAAAACGCGAACTGGCAGAGCGATACGATAAAGGAAATATATAAACAGGCGAACACCGGCGGCGTGCTCTTGTCCTCCATGGGAAACCCGAAGCCGCTGCCTATCTACTGGGACAAAATTTTGATAAACGCCTCTCAGGTCACCAATCCTCCGATAGACCCGCTCCGCGAGCCTATGGAAACGAAGGTGTTTTTAGGCAAAAAGCCGGATAAGATACAAAGAGACGAGGACGGCAAGCTGAAATTCGATATTTCGCCGCAGATAGAGCTGTCCATGCCCGTAATGTTTTCCGCGATGAGCTACGGCTCGATAAGCTACAACGCCCACGCCTCGCTCGCCCGCGCGGCGACGGAGCTCGGAATACTTTACAACACCGGCGAGGGCGGCCTGCACGAGGATTTTTACAAATACGGCAAAAACACGGTCGTACAGGTCGCGTCCGGACGCTTCGGCGTTCACGAGGACTACCTCGAGGCGGGCGCGGCGATAGAGATAAAAATGGGGCAGGGCGCAAAGCCCGGCATAGGCGGACATCTGCCCGGCGCGAAGATAGTCGGCGACGTGTCGCGGACAAGGATGATACCCGAGGGCTCTGACGCGATATCGCCCGCTCCGCACCACGATATTTATTCGATAGAGGACCTGCGTCAGCTCGTTTTCTCGCTAAAGGAAGCTACGGAGTATCAGAAGCCCGTCATCGTGAAGGTCGCGGCGGTGCATAACATAGCGGCGATAGCGAGCGGCATTGCGAGAAGCGGAGCGGATATCATAGCGATAGACGGCTTCCGCGGCGGCACGGGCGCGGCGCCGACGAGGATACGCGACAACGTCGGCATACCCGTTGAGCTTGCGCTCGCGGCGGTCGATCAGAGACTGCGCGACGAGGGGATAAGAAACAACGTTTCGCTCGTCGCCGGAGGCTCGATACGAAGCGCGGCGGACGTCGTAAAGGCGGTCGCCCTCGGCGCGGACGCGTGCTACGTAGCGACGGCGGCGCTGCTCGCGCTCGGCTGTCACCTCTGCCGCACGTGTCAGAGCGGAAAATGCAACTGGGGCATAGCGACGCAGAGACCGGAGCTCGTAAAACGGCTCAACCCCGATATCGGAAGTCAAAGGCTGATAAATCTTATGACCGCCTGGCGTCACGAGATAATGGAGATAATGGGCGGAATGGGCATCAACTCGATAGAGGCGCTCCGCGGCAACCGCCTTATGCTGCGCGGCGTGGGCCTGAATGAAAAAGAGCTTTCGATACTCGGTATTTCACACGCGGGAGAATGATTATGAAACGTGTTTATGTTAATGAAGAATGGTGTCTCGGCTGTCACCTGTGCGAATACAACTGCGCGTTTGCGAATTCGGGGCTGAAATATATGTACGACTTGAAGGGCGCGCGCATATTCCCGAGGATACACGTCGAGGGGGACGATAAGATAACGTTCGCGGTCTCGTGCCGCCACTGTACCGACCCGATCTGCGTGAAAAGCTGTATAGCGGGCGCGATATCTGAAAAGGACGGCGTTGTGCGGATTGACAGAAACAAATGCGTCGGCTGTCTTACGTGCGTCCTCGTCTGCCCGTACGGCGCGCTTGCGCCCGGCGAGGACGGAATAATGCAGAAATGCGAGCTTTGCGTATCTAACAAAGACGGCTATCCCGCCTGCGTGTCGGGCTGTCCGAACAAGGCGATAGTATTTGAGGAAAGAGGCGCGGATATATGAAAAAATACGTTATAATAGGAAACGGCGCGGCGGCCGTCGGCTGTATAGAGGGGATACGGAGCGTTGATCCTGACGGTGAGATAACGGTTTTGTCAAAGGAAAATCATCACGTCTATTCAAGACCGCTCATATCGTACTATCTTGAAGGCAAGACGGATACGGAGCGTATGAAATACCGCGCGGACGATTTTTACGATAAGATGAATTGCGCCGTCAAATACGGCGTTTCGGCGTCGTGCATCTCGCCGGACGAAAAAACGGTGACGGCGGACGGCAAAGAAAATTTCGGATACGACGCGCTCTGCTGCTGCACGGGCTCGCGTCCGTTCGTACCGCCGTTTGAGGGGCTTGACACGGTCACAAAAAAGTTCACTTTCATGACGCTCGACGACGCGCTGGAGCTTGAAAAAACGCTCAAAAAAGACGACCGCGTGCTTATAGTCGGCGCGGGACTGATAGGACTGAAATGCGCGGAGGGCATATACGGGCGCGTCGGACAGATAACCGTCTGCGACCTGGCGGACAGGGTGCTGTCAAGCATACTCGATTGTGACTGCGCCGCCGTTGTGCAGAAGAAGCTTGAAGAAAAGGGCTTGCGATTCCTGCTGTCGGACAGCGCGGTGAAATTCGACAAAAACGTCGCGTATATGAAAAGCGGCGCGGAGGTCAACTTTGACGCGCTCATACTCGCGTTAGGCGTCAGGGCGAACACCGAGCTTATTAAGCAGGCGGGCGGCGAGGTAAACAGAGGAATTATTATCGATACGAAAATGCAGACGTCTTTGCCCGGCGTTTACGCCGCGGGCGACTGCGCGGAGGGCTACGATCAGTCGATCGGCGCAAACCGCGTGCTGGCGATAATGCCGAACGCGTATATGCAGGGCTTTACCGCGGGCGTGAACATGGCGGGCGGCGACGCCGTTTTCGACAACGCCGTGCCGATGAACTCTATCGGCTTTTTCGGCTTCCATATTATGACCGCCGGAGCGTACGGCGGCGAAATGTCGGAGGAGAAGGGCGACGGCACGCTCAAACGGTTTTACACAAAGGACGGATATCTGACCGGTTTTATCCTTCTCGGGCAGACGGAGAGGGCGGGAATTTACACCTCGCTCATCCGCGAGAGGATACCGCTTGACACACTTGACTTTGAGAGTTTAAAAAAATTTGCAGCTTATTCAATTTTTTCACCTGAAATACGTAGAAAAAAGCTCGGAGGCGTTGTATAATTATGATGATCGATGCAAAAAATCTGTCGTATAAACAAATAAACGAGGCGCTGCGTGAGCAGGACGGCGAATTTGAGCTTGACAACTGCCTCGGTCAGAGGTTCATAGGCGCCGGAATGTCGGACAAGAACATAACGATAAACGGCGTCCCCGGCAACGCGCTCGGCGCGTATCTGAACGGCGCGGTGATAAAGGTCAACGGCAACGCGCAGGACGCGGTCGGCGACACGATGAACGACGGCAGGATAATAATAAAAGGCAGCGTTGGGGACGCGGCGGGCTACGCGATGCGCGGCGGCGCGATATACGTAAAGGAAAACGCCGGCTACAGAGCCGGGATACATATGAAAGCGTATAAGGAAAAGGTGCCCGTCATGGTCATAGGCGGCAGGACCGGCAGCTTTTTGGGCGAATATCAGGCGGGCGGCGTCATAGTCGTGCTCGGGCTGAACTCTGACGGCGAGCGTATCGTCGGCAATTTCCCCTGCACGGGTATGCACGGCGGCAAAATGATACTGCGCTCCGACTGCTGTGACGTCACGTTTCCCGATCAGGTGACGGTAAAGGACGCGGACGAAGACGATATGGCGGAAATACGGGAATACGTGACCGAATTCTGCCGTCTGTTCGGAGAGGACGCGGACAGAATACTCGACGCGCCGTTCAAGGCGGTAACGCCCAACAGCAAAAATCCGTATAAGCAGCTATACGCGGCAAATTAGAAAGGCGGTATGATATGAATTATTCAAAAGAAGAGGTAATGCAGTACGCGGAAGAGGAGGACGTAAAATTCATACGTCTCGCATTCTGCGACGTTTTCGGGCGTCAGAAAAATATATCCATAATGCCGGATCAGCTTCCCCGCGCTTTTGAATACGGCATAGCGTTCGACGCGTCCGCCGTCGCGGGCTTCGGAGACGAGGCGCGCTCCGATCTGTTTTTACATCCGGAGCCGGAAACGCTAATGTGGCTTCCGTGGCGGCCGGAGCACGGCAAGGTCGTGCGTATGTTCTGCTCGATCACAAAGCCGGACGGCACGCCGTTTGAATGCGACACGCGCACGCTGCTCAAAAAAGCGATTGACGACGCAAAGGCGTCAGGATACACGTTTTATTTCGGCGCGGAGCAGGAGTTTTATCTCTTTGAACTGGACGATAAGAATATGCCCACAAAGATCCCGTACGATAGGGCGGGGTATATGGACGTAGCGCCGGACGACAAGGGAGAAAACGTGCGCCGCGAGATATGCCTGACGCTCGAGCAGATGGGTATAAAGCCGGAGAGCTCTCATCACGAGGAGGGCCCGGGGCAGAACGAAATAGACTTCAGATACACGGAGGCGCTCGCCGCCGCGGACAACGTCATGACGTTTCAGACCGTCGTCAAAACGGCGGCGTACAGAAACGGTCTTTTCGCGGATTTTTCCGCAAAGCCGCTGGACGGCGCGCCGGGCAACGGATTTCATATAAACGTTTCCGTAAAGCCGGACGACAGATCGGAAACGCTTTGCCGCGTCATAGCCGGGATACTCGATAAAGTTGAGGCGATGTCGGTGTTCCTCAACCCGACGGAGAATTCCTGCAAGCGTCTCGGCCAGATGAAAGCACCGGGATATATCTCGTGGTCGGCGGAAAACCGCTCGCAGCTCGTGCGTCTGCCCGCGTCTCAGAAGGAAGACCGCCGCGCCGAGCTCCGCTCGCCCGACCCCACGGCAAACCCGTATATCGCGTTCACGCTTATGATACGCGCGGGACTTTACGGGATAGAAAACAAGCTCGAGCTGCCCGCGCCGACTGATATGAACTTATATAAAGCGGACGATAAGATATTAAAAACGCTCAAAAAACTCCCGTCAACGTTAACGGAAGCCAAAAACATAGCCTTTACGGACGCATTTATCAGATCCTGCATCCCCGAAAGGGTACTTCAGATCTTCTGCAAATAATTTTTGAATTCGTAATTTTCCCGAAAGGAGGGGGCGTATGAGCCTAAAGGAACAGATATACAGCGTTTTAGCCGTGTCGTCGTCCGATAAATTCAACCAGTCATTGCCGGAAGTCTTCCCCCTCCCCGTGTTTTCTCCCGTCAACACGGTGACGGATATAAGCGCCGCAAAGCGCGGCGTCGCGGATCGCGATTACGATATAATCGTGATAAACTCGCCACTGCCGGACGATACGGGAATACGGTTCGCGATAGATACGGTCAGCAACTCGAACACCGTCGTTTTGTTCATGGCGCGCGATGACCAGTACGACGGCGCGTACGACAGACTTGCCGAGCACGGCGTGTTTTTACTGCGGAAGCCGTTATCAAAAGCCGTGTTCAGAATAGCGTCGGAATGGCTCATCAGCGCGAGAGAGAGGACAAGGAAGCATGAGAAAAAGACGCTTTCGATAGAGGAGAAGATGAACGAGATACGCCTCGTCAACCGCGCAAAATGGTTTTTGATAAGCGAGCTCAAAATGACCGAGCCCGACGCGCACAGATACATAGAAAAACAGGCTATGGACCGGTGCGTCCCCAAGAGCCGCATAGCCGAGGATATAATAAAAACGTACAGTTAAAGCCGCCGCCGACAGCGGCGGTTTTTTCAGGTGTCCTTTGCGGGACGGTCTTTGGGGGCGGCGGGACGGCGCGTCGAGCCGTGAGGGGCGGGCGACCTCACAAAAGCAGTCGGTTTTGCCGTCACCTTTTTCCATTTTCAACTTTCGCTTATTTTTTACCGAAAAAATTTACAACAATCTGCCGAAAACGTATTGCAAGAAAACGATAATTGTTGTATAATGTATTCAAGTATGACACGAGGGTGTCAAAAACAAATACAAAGGAGATTTACTGTAATGGCAATGGTCGAAAGAACTGAAACGAGCCTTGACGCGTTCAAGGAGGATCACAGCGTTAAAAAGGTTGACACGTCAAGAAAGCTCAAGGTCGCTATCATAGGCACGGGCTGGATAGCCGGAGCACACATGGAGGAGTACAAGAAGATGCCGGACGTCGAGATAGTCGCGGCGGCTGACCTTATACCCGACAAGGCGAAAAACTTTATGAAAGCGTGGGGATACCCCGACGCCCGCTGCTATTTGAGCTGTCACGAGCTGCTTGAAAACGAGCACGACATAGACGCAGTCTCTATCTGCACGTACAACAGACAGCACGCGCCCTGCGCGATAGACGCGCTCGAGCACGGCGTAAACGTCCTTCTTGAAAAGCCGTTCACCGTAACGCTCGACGAGGCCGTTGACGTTATGAGAGCCGAGAAGAAGAGCGGAAAGATCATTTCCGTCGGCTTCCAGCCGAGATTCAACCCGAATATGCAGATGGTTAAGAAGATAGTGCAGTCCGGCGAGCTCGGCCGCATCTACTACATACAGACGGGCGGCGGCAGAAGAAGAGGCATACCGACGCCGTTCGGCACGACGTTCATCGAAGAAAAGACCGCCGGCATCGGCGCTATGGGCGACATAGGCTGCTATTCGCTCGATATGGTGTTAAACGCGATAGGCTATCCGAAGCCCCTTACCGTCACCGGCTACACCTCGGATTTCTTCGGCAAGAGCGCCGCGTACTGGAAAGCGGAGAACAAGCCCGAAAACTACACCGAGCTGTTCGGCGTTGACGATTTCGCCGCGGGTCTCATCCGTCTCGAGGGCGGCATAATCCTCGACTTCCGTATAGCGTGGGCTATGAACCTCGACACGTCGGGCGATACGATAATCATGGGTACCAAAGCCTCCTTACGCATACCGTCAACGGAATGCTGGAACGGCTCGATAGGCGGTCCGATGACCATTTATCACGACGTGGCGGGCACAAGCGTCGGCGTGACGACGACCGTGCCGATGATGCCGAACACGAGAGAAGGCGAATTCTATCACAAGATCCGTTCGTTCCTCGACGCCATCAAGACCGGCGGCAAGGCTCCCGTCCCGACGTCGCAGATCATATACAACCAGGCGATAATCGACGGTATCGTAAGATCCGCCAAAGCCGGAAGAGAAATCGAAATACAGATACCAAAAGTATAAGAGGGTAAAAGCATGAAACAGTTTAAAGTAGGTCTTCAGCTTTATTCCGTAAGAGGCGACATGGAAAAGGACTTTGAGGGAACGCTTCGCGCCGTTAAGGAAATGGGCTACGATTACGTAGAATTCGCCGGATATTACAATAAGAGCGCGGAAGAGGTAAAGGCGCTGCTTGACGAGATAGGTCTTGCCTGCCCGTCCGTTCATCAGGGACCCGATCTTTTCCTTGAAAAAGGACAGGAGGCCGTTGACTATCTTAAGACCATAGGCGTAAAATACAGCGCCGTGCCGTGGTACGGGATAGAGAATTATCAGAACGGCAATTTTGACAAAACCGTTATGAAGTTCAGGACCGTCGGCGAGCTGTTAAAGAAAAACGGCATAAAGCTGACGTATCACAACCATGATTTTGAGTTCAACTATCTTGACGGCGAGTTCATACTCGAAAAGATATACAAGGCTCTGCCCGATCTGATAGAGGGCGAGGTTGACACGTGCTGGTGCAGATACGCGGGCGTCGATCCCGTCGAGTTTATCTCGAAATACGAGGGGAAGATGAAAACGCTGCACTTGAAGGACTTCAAATGCAAAAAGCTCGCGTCCGGCCCCGTATACGCGCTGATAGACGACACCGGCAAGGCGAAGGAGCCCGCCTCGAAGGAGGACAACGGATTTGAGTTCTGTCCGCTCGGTATGGGTATTCAGGATTTCCCCGCGATACTGCAGGCGGCGGAGCGCGTCGGCATCGAATACGTGTTCGTCGAGCAGGACGAGTCGAAGAACAGACCGCCGCTCGAAGCCGCGAGGATAAGCAGAGAATATCTGAAATCTCTCGGTATCTGATAAAGGGCAATCTATAAAAGACCGCATCCCGCGGTCTTTTTTTGCGGAAATTTTCCGATAAGGTGTCGGCTGCGCCGACGATCTTTGGGGGGTTCCCACCCGTGAACCCCCGCCGCTTTTCGCGGCGGGGAACCCCGGGCCACCCCTCACGGCTCGACGTCCCGTCTCGCCACCCCCCCATACCCCCCTGTTCCCCTCCCACATTCTTCGAATGAGGGGGCGGCGCGCGGCTGCCGACGGATGAGGCGAACGAAATTACCGTATATCTAAATCCCGAGGACGCGGGAGGGGAAACCCCTCCCCTACGGTTTGATAACCCCGAGGTCAAAAGCCCCGACAGTTCGGGGGGAGGCGGGGGTATGGGGGTTGACGAGCCTTGCGCCTCCAAAGGGGTTCCCCGACGCGAACTTGAGAGCGTTGGGGGTTCCCGCCGGTGGAGGATGAACCAAGGCGAGGAAAGCGCAGCGGTCGAAAAAAACAAGTACAGCCGCGGCAGCGGCACGCAGATTTTTTCGGGCACCGCAAGCGGGCGTGAGGAGCGGCCGGGGTTCCCCGAAAACGAGTTTTCGGGGGTTCACGGGCGGGGAATCCCCATAAAGAAAAAGTCTGTCCGCGGCGCGAGGGGCAGGGCTGCGGGCTTCGTCTGCCTTGTTTCAAAACAAGTTGCATAAATATGTTAAATTTTTATATATTCAAACTTTTTTATTGACAAAAGCGCGCAAAGAATATATAATAAACGTAACAACTTTTATACGGAGGAACGTATTATGAAACAATTTCAGATCATCATGGCGGGCTGCGGCGACATTGCTTACCGTTGGCTCGATCACATCACTAAAAGAGACGACTGCGAGATAATAGCGATAGCGGAGAAAAATCCCGTACGCGCGGAAAACTACATCAAAAGATACAACCTGACGCCCGTGCCGCCGATATATTCTTCGGTCGAGGAAGCTCTCGCAAAAGAGAAGGGCAACGTTTTGATAGACCTGACGTACGTCACCGTACATCACGACATAGTGACGACGGCGCTGCGCGCGGGCTACGACGTGCTCGGCGAAAAGCCGATGGCGTTCACGGTCGATCAGGTCAACGATATGCTGAAAACCGTTGACGAGACGGGCAAGCGCTATTTCGTAATGCAGAACAGAAGATACATAGAACAGGTCAAAAAGATCCGTCAGCTCGTTCTGTCCGGCATAATGGGTGACCCGTCGTATATCTGCAGCGATATTTTCGTCTGCGCGGATATGGCGTCGATCAGAAACCAGTTCAAATATCCTCAGCTGCAGGACAACAATATCCACAGCTTCGACTTGGCGAGATTTTTGGTCGGCGGCAAACCGACGTCCGTCCATTATCACAGCTTCAACCCGAAGGGCTCGTTATACACCGGCGACGGCGCGGGCGACGCGGTGTTTGAGTTCGACAACGATATAATCTACTCTTTCAGAGGCTACAACGGCACCGAGGGCAACTATACCTCGTGGGATAACGTATGGCGCATCAACTGCGAGCGCGGCTCCGTCGTCTGGGACGGCTTCGGCGACGCGAAATACGAATACTGCGACCACAACGGCGATATATTCAAGGGCATACCCTTCAAGAGCGGTATAATAGAAAGACCCGCGACCGTGCGCGATCAGCACGACGGTGCGCTTGAGGATATGTTCGACGCGCTGAAGACCGGCAGAACGCCGCTCCTCGACTGCAAGGACAACGTCAACAGCATCGCGATGGTTCTCGCGAGCGTAAAGAGCATAGAAGAAAACCGCAAGATAAAAATCAAGGTAAGCGACACGTATCCTTACCTCGTTCTCGAATGATATAACGGAGGTCAAAATGAAACTTACCGGCGGAGAAATAATCGTTAAAAAACTGACCGCCGAGGGCGTGCCTTACATTCTCGGCATCCCCGGTCACGGCGTTCTCGGTCTGTTTGACGCGATAAGAAAAGAAGAAGAAGCTGGCAATATCAAATACATTCAGGTAAAGCACGAGCAGGCGGCGACCGCGATAGCGGACGGCTATTTCAGAGTCAAAAAAGAACCGCTCGCGGTGTTCGCCTCGATCGGCCCGGGCACGCTCAACCTCGGCATCGGTCTCGGCACCGCGTACGCCGATTCCACCGCGTTCCTCGCCTTCTGCGGCGATACGCACGTCCATATGAGCGGCGTGGGCGTCCTGCAGGAGCTTGAGCGCTACAAGGACAGCAATATCATAAGGAGCCTTGAGCCGTTATCGAAGCGCGTCTGGCGCGCGGAATCCGCGAGACAGTTATCGCGTATAGTCGGCAACGCGTTCCGCGAGATGACGGGCGGCAGAAAAGGTCCGTGCGTCATAGCGCTTCCCATGGACGTTCAGTCCGAATATTCGGAATTTGAGGTAACTCCCTCCGCGGCAGAGCAGCCGTTCTGCCCGTCCGCCGACGCGGAAGCGGTGAAGCGTGCGATAGCGCTGATGAAGACCGCGAAGCGTCCCGTCATTTTAGCGGGCGGCGGCGCGATGAACTCCGGCGCGGGCGAGGTCATAGTCAAGCTTGCGGAAAAATGGGGCGCGGGCATCGTCACGACGCTTGCCGCAAAAGGCACGGTCGCCGAGACTCACCCGCAGTACTGCTTCCACACCGGCTCGAAGGGCACGGCTATAGGTCTTGAAACAGCGTCAAAAGCCGACGTCATACTCGCACTCGGCACGCGCTTCGCGGACGAGACGACGTGCTCGTACAGAAAGGGCGTCGCGTTCAATTTCCCGGATACGAAGCTGATACAGGTCGATATAGACGCGCACGAAATCGGCAAAAACTACAAGGCCGACATAGGCATAATAGCAAACGCGAAGGATACCGCGGAAAAGATACTCGATCAGTTCGGCGATTTCGAGGTAAACCGTGCGTATCTCGAAGAAATAAAAGCGCTGCGCGAGAAGTGGTTTGCGTACATAAAGAGCAACAGAGCGACAAAGACGAAGGAATTCACGATCTCCAAGCTCATAGGCGTGATGAACGAAAAGCTTCCGGACGACACGATAATAGCGACGTCCTCCGGCAACACGCAGGCGCAGCTGTTCCAGGAATACTGCTACAAAAAGCCGAACTGCAACCTGACCACGGGCGGCTTCTCCACGATGGGCTGGGCGTTCCCGGCGGCTATGGGAGCAAAGCTTGCGGCGCCGGAAAGACCGGTCGTCGCGCTCGTCGGCGACGGCGACTTCATGATGGTCATGCAGGAGCTTTCCACGATGGCGCAGTACAATATCCCGATAATCGTCATCGTCGCGGACAACAGCGGCTGGATGGCGATAAAGGATCTGCAGATAGACGTGCTCGGGCAGGAAGCCGCGTTCGGCAACGACTTTGAGCAGAACGGCAAGAGATACGATCCGGAATTTGCCGATATCGCGGAAGCCTTCCATATCAGATCTTACAAAGCGGACACGCAGGAAAAATTCGAGGCGGCTTTGAAGGACGCGCTCGAGGTGACAAAGGGCGGCAAGCCCGCGTTCATACACGTTCCCGTTTCAAACGAATATCCGTACTCCGGCGGCAAGGCTTTCGGCTGGTGGGACGTTCCCGTTCCCGCCTATATGGAGGACAGAAAACAGAATTACGAGGGCGGCAAGCGCGAGGAAACCGTATAATATGGACAGAAAAACTACGATGAAAGCCGCCGCGGATATACGCAAGCTCACAATCGACGAGCTTGCGGCGGCGGGCTACGGTCATATAGGCGGCAGTATGTCGATATGCGATATTTTGGCCGTGCTTTATACCGATATATTAAACGTTGACCCGAAAGACCCGAAAAAGCCGGACAGGGATTACCTTGTCTTATCAAAAGGCCACTGCGGACCGGCGCTTTACGCGACGCTCGCTTACAAAGGGTTTTTCGACGTCGAACAGCTGCATACGCTCAATCAGGGCGGCACGTCGCTTCCGTCTCACTGCGACAGGCTTAAAACGACGGGCATCGACGTCAGCACCGGCTCTCTCGGTCAGGGGCTTTCGCTCGGCGCAGGCGTCGCGATGGGAAAGAAGATACAGGGCGTCGGCGGCAGAGTGTTCGTCATAGTCGGCGACGGCGAGCTTCAGGAGGGGCAGAACTGGGAGGCGGTGCAGTTTATCGCGCACAACAGCCTCTCAAACCTCGTCATCATCGTTGACAACAACAAAAGACAGCTCGACGGCTACACAAAGGATATCTGCCGGACGTTTGACTACAAAGCAAAGTTCGAGGCTTTCGGGCTCCACGCGTTTGAGGCGGACGGTCACGACGTGACCGATATATACGACAAGCTGACGTCAGCCGCGAACACCTGCCCCGCCGTAGTCATAATGAACACGGAAAAGGGACACGGCTGCAAATTCGCGGAAATACCCGGGTTCAATCACTACATGGTGATCAGCAGGGAAATGGCGGACGAGGCTATAGCCGAGGTTGACAGAAGACTGGAGGCGGGCTTATGAGCAGACTGACTGACGGTATCGTACTCGATACAAAGGAAATGCGCGCCGCCTACTGTGACGCGCTGATAAAAGAGGCCCGCGTAAACAGTAAGATCGTCGTCGTTGACGCGGACGTGAGCCATTCCGTCGGAACGGAGCCGTTTTATAAGGAGTTCCCCGGGCGGAGCATCAACTGCGGCATAATGGAGGCGCACGCCGTCGGTATGTGCGCCGGTATGTCGGAGACGGGGCTTGTCCCGTTCTTCCATGCGTTCGGCGTGTTTGCGACGAGGCGCATATTCGACCAGATCTTCCTGTCCTGCGCGTATCAGAAGCTGAACGTCAAGATAATCGGCGCGGACCCGGGCGTCACCGCCGCGTCGAACGGCGGCACGCATATGCCGTTTGAGGATATGGGGCTGATGCGCCTGATACCCGGCGCGGTCATAATCGAGCCGGCGGACGTCACCATGTACGACGCGGCTGTGTCGTATATGGCAAACAACTACGGCGTGCATTATCTGCGCACCTCGCGCAGAAAGACGATGCGCATATACGAAGACGGCGCGAAATTCGAGATAGGCAAGGCGAACATGCTTGCCGACGGTAAAGACGTATGCATTATCGCATCCGGCATAATGGTGTACGAGGCGCTGAAAGCCGCGGATATGTTAGCAGATAAAGGAATATCCGCAAGGGTGCTCGATATGCACACGATAAAACCGCTCGATCTGCAGGCGGCGGAGGCGGCGGCAAAGGATTGCGGCGCAATCGTCACCGCGGAAAACCACAACGTCACGGGCGGACTCGGCGCCGCGGTGTGCGAGGCTTTGGCGGAGATGATGCCCGTACCGGTCGAGCGCGTCGGCGTAAAGGAGTCGTTCGGCGAGGTAGGCACGCAGGATTATCTGCAGAAGCGCTTCGGTCTTACCGCCGAAGAGATAGCAAAAGCCTCGCTTAAATGTATTTCCCGCAAAAAATAAAAAGGAGATAATATATGAGGATCGCACTTATTAACGAGGTCTCGTCAAGAGACAAAAACCCGCTCGTGCTTGCGGCGCTGGAGCAGACGGGCAATGAGATATTCAACGTCGGCTGTACCGCCGAGGACGGGGCGCTTACGTATATCCAGACCGGACTTATGGCGGGCATAGCGCTCAATTCCGGCGCGGCGGATTTCGTCGTGGGCGGCTGCGGCACGGGACAGGGCTTCCTTATGTCCGCGATGCAGTACCCGGGCGTTTTCTGCGGATTGATCCAGGACTCGCTCGACGCGTGGCTGTTCTCGCAGATAAACGGCGGAAACTGCATATCTCTCGCGCTCAACAAAGGCTTCGGCTGGGCGGGAGACATAAATTTAAAGTACATTTTCGAGAAACTGTTTTTGGACCCGCCGGGACGCGGATATCCGCTTCACCGCGCGGAGAGCCAGCAGGCGTCAAGAGCGCTGCTCTGCAAAATAAGCGAACAAACACACAAGAGCTTCAGTGAAGTGCTCGGCCTTGTTGACGGCGCGACGCTTGAGGCGGTAATGAATCACAAACCGTTTAAGGAGTTTATTGAAAAATATGGAAAGGCTTAATCTGTTTATTAACAATGAATTCGTACCGTCAAAGACGGCGGATTACTACAAGATCTACAACCCGAGCACGGGCGAGGTCATAGCGGAAGCGCCGAAATGCACCTCGGACGAGGCGGAGCTCGCGATAAAATGTGCGGCTGAGGCGTTTGAGAGCTGGAGAAACGTGCCGGTGCTTAAGCGCGTACAGGTGCTCCACAAGGTAAAGCAGTACATAGATGAGAATATGGACGAGCTGACGATGAGCGTCGCGCGTGAAAACGGCAAGGCGTGGGAGGAAGCTAAGGGCGACGTGCTGAAAGCGCGCGAAGCGACGGAGCACGCGATATCCATGCCGTCGCTTATCATGGGCGAGTCGCTCATGGACGCGTCAAACGGCTACGACACGGTGCTTTACCGCGAATCGCTCGGCGTGTTTTTGGGCATAGCCCCCTGCAATTTCCCCGCGATGATACCCATGGGCTGGATGGTGCCGCTGTGCATAGCCTGCGGCAATACAATGGTGTTAAAGGCTTCGAGCACGACGCCTATGACGGCGCTGCGCTTTGCGGAGATATACCGCAAGGCGGGACTTCCCGCGGGCGTTTTAAACATCATAACCTGCGGCAGAGACGAGGTCGAGCGCATGATAGCGCACGAGGATATAAAGGGCGTTTCGTTCGTCGGTTCGACCAAGACGGGACTTTCCGTTTATGAGCGCGCGTCAAAGTACGGCAAGAGAGTGCAGACGCTCTGCGAGGCGAAAAACCACGCACTCGTCATGAGCGACGCGCCGCTCACGCGTGTCGCCGCGGGCATAGTCAACGCATCGTACGGCTGCGCGGGCGAGCGCTGCATGGCGTTGCCGGTGGTGGTCGCGGAGGAGGCGATAGCCGATCAGCTCGTAGCGGAGATAAAGAAGCTCGCCGAGAATATCAAGGTCGGCCCCGCGTACGATAAGGAGACGAAGCTCGGACCGGTCTATTCGGCAAAGCACAAGCAGGAGATAATAGAGCGCATAAACGCCGGTATCGAGGAGGGCGCGGAGCTCGTGCTCGACGGCAGAAACGTGACCGTGCCCGGATTTGAAAACGGATTTTATCTCGGTCCGACGATACTCGACCGCGTTACCGAGGATATGAACGTCGGAACGTACGAGATATTCGGTCCGGTGCTCTGCGTCAAGCGCTGCAAGAACTTTGAGG